>OCVV012849992.1_pt1 | contig 80720 bp, 70 predicted proteins | sample 1539721 | NCBI WGS metagenome assembly OCVV01 (sample SAMN02144230, study PRJEB22623) | gut metagenome | biome: sheep rumen | host: Ovis aries | place: New Zealand
CAGGATTATATTAGTTTAACCATCAACCTTATTCAGGACGAGTCAGAAGGCGTTTTGCTATCACTGCTATCACCTGTGCTATCACTAAAATTTTCTCAGCAACTTATTGCAAACCAATCATTTACTGATTTTAGTGATAGCAGTGATAGCAAAAACAGGAAAAAAACTCACGCTCAAGAAAGAAAAAGAATCTTCTTTCTTTTCGCTTAATCGTTTTTTTGCACTATCTTTGCCGAAAAATAGAGTTATGAATAAGATTGTACTGATTACGGGCGCTACAAGCGGAATCGGACTTGGATGCGCAAAGAAGTTTACTGAGAATGGCGACAAAGTGATCCTGACCGGACGTAACGAACAACGGCTGGCGGAGATAGAACGGGAACTGACGGAGAAGGGGGCAAAGGTGAAGACGCTGGCTTTCGACGTGAGAGACCGCGAGGCGGCTACGAAACTCATCGAAGGACTGCCTGAGGAATGGCGCGAAATTGACGTGCTGGTGAATAACGCGGGACTGGCACTCGGACTGGAACCTGAATATGAGGGAAACCCCGATGAATGGGAAACCATGATCGATACGAACATCAAGGGACTGCTGCTGATGACGCGACTGGTGGTACCGGGAATGCTGGAACGCGGACACGGACACGTGATCAACGTGGGGTCGGTGGCCGGTGATGCGGCCTATGCTGGCGGCAACGTGTATTGCGCAACCAAGGCGGCGGTGAAGGCACTGACCGACGGGCTGCGCATCGACGTGGCCGACACGCCCATCCGCGTAACCAACCTGAAGCCGGGACTGGTGGAGACCAACTTCAGCAACATTCGCTTCCGTGGCGATACCGAACGCGCCGCCAAACTCTACACCGGCATCAAGCCCCTGACGGGCGACGACATTGCAGACGTGGCCGTCTATGCCGCCAATGCACCTGCTCATGTGCAGATAGCCGAAGTGCTGATTCTGGCCACGCATCAGGCCAGCGGCAGCGTGATCGTAAGAAAATAAAAGACTGACCATGAAGATAAAGCCTTGCGCCAAGATTAACCTTGGACTGAACGTGGTCAGCAAAAGGGCTGACGGATATCACGACCTGGAAACTGTGTTCTACCCCGTGCCTATCTACGACGAAATAGAGATTCGGGAAGCCACGGAGACTGAGCTCGAGATAAAGGGGCAGCCCGTGGAGGGCGATGTGGAGAAGAACCTGGTGGTGCGTGCCTACCGAATGGTGGCTGAACGCTACACGCTCCCGCCCGTACATATTATATTAGACAAGCAGATACCGATGCAGGCGGGCATGGGCGGCGGCTCTGCCGACGGTGCCTTCACGATCAGGCTGCTCAACGAGCAATTCGGCCTGGGCATGAGCACCGCCGAGATGGAGCAGATGGCCGCAAGGCTGGGGGCCGACTGCCCGTTCTTCATACAGGCTACTCCGGCATACGCTGAAGGCATCGGCGAAAGACTCTCCCCTATCCCACTCGACCTGAGCCGCTACTGCATGGTGGTGGTGAAGCCACCGGTGGCGGTGAGCACGCGGGAGGCTTTCGGCGGTATCAAGGTGAAACGCCCCGCGAGAAATTGCCGCGACATCATCATGCAGCCTATCGACACTTGGCGTGAACAGCTCGTAAACGACTTCGAGGATAGCATCTTCCCGCTGTATCCTCAGCTGGCTGACATCAAGCGGCGACTCTATGAGCTGGGTGCGCGCTATGCGGCCATGAGCGGAAGCGGCTCGGCGCTCTTCGCTTTCTTCGATGAAGCACCGTCGCTGGAAAAAGAGTTCAGGGACTGCAAGACGTGGATTCTTTGAGTAGAAGAGTAAGACAACACAAAAAAGCCATCCTCACAAAGGGGATGGCTTTTCTGCGGTGCGTACGGGACTCGAACCCGTGACCTCCTGCGTGACAGGCAGGCATTCTAACCAGCTGAACTAACGCACCAGTCCTAATCTCTCTTCGCTTTTCCCAAAATTCAGCGGTGCGTACGGGACTCGAACCCGTGACCTCCTGCGTGACAGGCAGGCATTCTAACCAGCTGAACTAACGCACCCTTTCGGTTAAGCGGTTGCAAAGGTATGAAGTTTTTTTGAATTACCCAAACTTTCCAGCGACTTTTTCACAAAAAAAGTTGCAGCAGCAAGGCATCGTGGTATTCACGGCCGTCGAAAAGCCAGTCGGAAAGCAATGAACCGGACGTGAAACCCGATTTGCGGAAGAGCCCGAGAGAGGCTTCATTATCGGCTGCCACGAAGGCATAAAGTTGGTGAAGATGAAGCCGCTCGACGGAATACCTGACCAACTGGGCAAGGGCCTCGACGGCGTAACCCTGACGGCGCCAGGCGGTCATCACGACGATGCCTACCTCGGCACGCCGATGCTGAGGGTCGAAGTTCATCAGATCAGCGATGCCCACGGTCTGGCCTTCTTCGTTTTCGATCATCAGCCTTAATTGCCGGTCGGCATAGATGTCGCTGGTCTGCGTGGCAATATAGTTGTGGAGCGAATAGCGGGAATAGGGAACGTTGGTGGCCCCTACGTCCCAAAGTTCGCGGTCGTTCTCTATCTCATAGAGGATGTCGAGATCCTCAGGCTCGATGGCCCTGAGGCGTATGCTGCTGTGGTTCATCGGATGACCTCCCTTCCTGTGACGATGGTTGAGTTTTCGGGATGATAGAAGCCCATGAGCACATGGCTGTCGGGATTCTGCCCGAAGATTTCGAGTATCTGTTCGTAGCTGTAGGCCCCGGTGTCATAGACCACGTAGTTGACCACGCCCTTGCGAATCTTGCCTTCGAAAGCCAGATGGCCCTGAGGATGACGCTTGGCATCGGTCTCTACGAACTCTGCTGTAAGAGCATTCCGGCGGGCTATCTTCCGACAGGCGGTTATCATCTGCCTCGAACCGATGAAGAGCCAGACGGGAAGCCGCTCACGCTTGCTAGAGAAGAAACCGAGCGAACGGCTGACTTTCTCTGCGAGCATGGAGCACAAGGCCAGGAAGGCCTTGCCGAAGATGGCCAGCTTGACGGGCAGCGTGATGAGAAAACTGAGATGGCCGTAGTGTTTGCGGAAGAAGATGAGCATCGCCTCGTAGAACACATGGACATAGCGGAACGATGACTTCTGGGTGCTCTCGCCCTTATAGTGAAGGATGTGCTCGGGCAGATACCAGTTGTGGTAGCCGCCTTTCAGCAGCCGGTAGCTGAGATCGATATCTTCGCCGTACATGAAGAAGTCCTCATCGAGCAGCCCGACCTTGAGTAGAGCTTCACGGCGCAAGAAGCAGAAAGCTCCGCTCACGACCTCAATCTCGGCGGCTTCGTCCCAAGGCAGATAACTCATGTAGTACTTACCATAGCGGCGGCTCTGGGGAAAGCGGCTGCAGAGTCCGGACATCTTATAGAAGGCCACAAGCGGTGTGGGAACACCGCGGCGGCTCTCCATGGCTGGCGTTCCGCTCTCGGTGTGCATCTTCACGCCAATGGCTCCAGCGTCGGGATGGCTGTCCATGAAATCGATGCAACGGGCAATGGACGACTCAGCCACCACGGTGTCGGGATTGAGCAGCAGCACATACTCGCCCTCACTCTGATGGATGGCGATGTTGTTAGCGCGCGCGAAACCTAAATTATGATTGCTCGAGATGAAATGCACCGTGGGGAAAAGCGGCTGAAGGGCTTCCACGGAACCATCCTTCGAATGGTTGTCGACCACGTAAACCTCGGCCTCAATGCCTTTCAGGGCGCGTTCAAGGCTGCGGAGACACTGTTCGAGATAGTGCCTCACGTTATAGTTTACGATGACAACCGTCAGTTTCATGGGAGTTTCGGGTTATCGTTTTCGTTATCGTTTTCGTCATCGTTACTGCTCGTCTCCTCTTTGCATCTGCCTATCGAGGGATATATGAAGAGCATGCTGATGGCGGCGATGATGGCCATATAGCCGAACGAAGCATTCATATAAAGGTAATAGCACACAACGTTGACAACCAGGAGGAAAGCAAGCATCGCCATACGCACAAAGCCCCACGTCAGCATCGACTGTGCGGGAGCGGCCAAAAGGTTTTGGCGGACGCTCTTCACGCGGAAGAGATAGAGCGAGAAAGGAATCAGGCAGACGGTAAGCAGCTCCATAGCGGTAAGAATGGGAAACTCTGCTGCCTTGTCGCCGCCCAATGAGCCGGGCGTCAGCAATCCTGTCTCGAAGACAACGACAATGAGAAGGGCTACGGCCAGAATGCCGTAGAATAACTTTTTGAGAATACTACTTACTTTTTCCATCGAAAGGTGTACGGTTAAGGATTGAACGGCCGAGGGTCACTTCGTCCGTATATTCAAGTTCGTTGCCAACGGAGATGCCGCGGGCTATGATGCTCAGTCTGACGTCGGTGCCTTCCAACTTCCTTGAGATGTAGAAATTAGTGGTGTCGCCCTCCATCGTGCTGCTAAGCGCCAGTATCACTTCATGGATGCCTCCAGCCTCTACGCGCTCAACGAGCGAAGCTATCTCGATGTCGGAAGGTCCGATACCATCCATCGGCGAGATGATGCCGCCCAGCACATGGTAAAGTCCATGATACTGCTGCGTGTTCTCGATAGCCATCACGTCCTGGATATTCTCCACCACACAGATGACTGAGGCATCCCGTCGATGGTCATTACAGATGGGGCAAACATCGGTGTCACTGATGTTATGGCACACCCGGCAATACTTCACTTCCTGCTTCATCCGCGTGACGGAAGAAGCAAACTGCTCCACGTCTTCCGCAGGTTGACGGAGCAGATGAAGCACCAGCCGCAATGCTGTCTTGCGCCCGATGCCAGGCAGCCGTGAGAATTCCGATACGGCCTTCTCCAGCAGTTGTGAGGGATAAGACTGATTCATTTTCGGGACAAAGGTAACGCTTTTTCCTGAATTTTTAGTATCTTTGCCGCCGAAAAATAAAAAACAATATGGAAATCAAGAACGCAGAATACTCCATCTCCAGTCCTACGGTCAGCATGTGCCCCAAGGACACCAAGCCCGAATATGCCTTCATCGGCCGTTCAAACGTAGGAAAGTCGAGCCTCATCAATATGCTCTGCAACCACAAGGGGCTGGCCAAGACATCAGCTACTCCGGGAAAGACACTGCTCATCAACCACTTCATCATCAACAAGGAGTGGTATCTCGTTGACCTCCCCGGCTACGGTTATGCCAAGCGCTCTAAGACTCAGCGTGACAAACTGGAGCAGATGATTGCCCAGTACATCCTGCAGCGTCAGCAACTGGCCAACGTGTTCGTGCTGATCGACATCCGCCACGACCCGCAGCAGATAGACCGCGAGTTTATCGATTGGCTCGGACAGAGCAACATCCCCTTCTGCATCGTATTCACCAAGGCCGACAAACTGGCCAAGTCGAAAGTGGAGCCTGCCGCCAAGGCATGGATGGAGAAACTGCTCGACACCTGGGAAGAGCTGCCCCCCTACTTCATCACGTCCTCAAGCAGCAGACAAGGACGCGAAGAGGTGCTCAACTACATCGAGGAAATCAACCGTTCACTCCAGGAATAAGAATTTCTCATTTTCTCATTTTCTCAATTTCTCAATTTCTCATTTTCTCAATTTCACCCAATGCCATCACCTGTCTTAGACGTACAGAACCTCACGAAATCGTTCGGCGCACAAGTGCTGTTCGAAGACATTTCATTCTCTATCGCAGAAGGTCAGCGCGTGGGGCTCATCGCCCAGAATGGCACCGGCAAGTCAACGCTGCTCTCCGTGCTCACGGGCAAGGAAGGCTATGACCACGGCGAGATCATCTACCGACGGGATCTTCGTGTGGCGATGCTCGAGCAGACACCTGCATTCGACCCTGAGGAGAGTGTACTCGACGCTTGTTTCAATCATCAAGGAGAAGAAGAGAAAGTATTGAAAGCCAAGCAGATACTCACGCAGCTCAAAATAAAAGATTTAACACAGCCGATGGGACAGTTGAGCGGCGGTCAGCAGAAGCGCGTGGCCCTGGCCAACGTGCTTATCACGGAGCCCGACTTCCTGATTCTCGATGAGCCAACCAACCACCTCGACCTGGAAATGATTGAATGGCTCGAAGGCTATCTCAGCCGCGGCAACCGCACATTGCTGATGGTGACGCACGACCGTTTCTTCCTCGACCGCGTGTGTTCGCTTATCCTCGAACTCGACAACCGCACCATATATACCTATCGTGGCAATTACTCCTATTATCTGGAAAAGCGCCAGGAGCGCATCGACAACCAGCGGGCAGAGATAGCACGTGCCAACAACCTCTATCGGCGGGAACTCGACTGGATGCGCCGGCAGCCACAGGCACGTGGCCATAAAGCCCGCTATCGCGAGGAAGCATTCTACGAACTGGAGCGCGTGGCCAAACAGCGCATTGAGGAACGCCAGATGCGGCTGAAATCGTCTAACATCTATATCGGTTCGAAGATTTTCGAGTGCCAGTATGTATCGAAAGTCTTTGAGGGACAGGAGGGGCAGGAAGACACGATTATCCTGAAGGACTTCTACTACAACTTTTCCCGTTTTGAGAAAATGGGCATCGTAGGCAACAACGGCACCGGCAAGTCAACCTTCATCAAGATGCTGCTGGGCGAAGTGGCTCCCGACAGCGGAAAGTTCGACATCGGCGACACGGTGCGCTTCGGCTACTTCTCGCAGGAGGGGCTCAAGTTCCGCGACGACCAGAAGGTTATCGACATCATCACCGACATTGCCGAATACATTGACCTTGGCAGCGGACGCCATCTCTCTGCCAGTCAGTTCCTGCAGCATTTCCTATTTACACCCGAGCAGCAGCACAACTACGTCTATAAGCTCTCAGGCGGTGAGAAGCGCAAGCTCTACCTCTGCACGGTACTGATGAAGAACCCCAACTTCCTCGTGCTCGACGAGCCAACCAACGACCTTGACATCCAGACGCTCCAGATTCTTGAAGAATACCTTCAAGACTTCCCAGGCTGCGTCATCGTGGTCAGCCACGATCGCTACTTTATGGACAAGGTGGTTGACCACCTGCTTGTTTTCCGCGGTCAGGGAGTGATCAAGGATTTCCCCGGCAATTACACCCAGTTCCGCGAGTGGTCAAAACTCGCCGAAAGCACCAGTAACTCCGGCAATTCCGCAAAATCCGAAACCACCACGCCTAAGAAAAACTACCGCAACGACACCCGCCGACGGATGAGCTACAAAGAGAAGCGTGAGTTCGAACAACTGGAAAAAGAGATTGCCGCCCTCGAGGCAGAGCAACACCAACTGGAAGAAGCCCTTTGCAGCGGAACACTCTCGGTAGAAGAACTCACCGAGAAGAGCAAACGCCTGCCTATCCTCAAAGACGAACTCGACGAGAAAAGTATGCGCTGGCTCGAGCTTTCGGAGATAGAAGATTAAGACAGCCACGTTGCGGCCAAAGGTTAAAAATACGTAATTTCCACAATTTCCCGTTTTCCCGTTTCCTCTTTCTCTTAAATTCTTAGTACCTTTGCACCCGTCTTTTGAAAGACATCCTTCCCGTTTCCATTCTCGAAACGGTTAATCAAAAACATCAAATTCCACATATTTATTATATGTACAACAAAGAAGAACTGTTATCAAAGAGTATCTCCGAACTGGAAGATATTGCTAAAGAGTTGAATGTCAGCCTGAAAGCTGGTAGCTCACAGGAAGACATCGTATATGATATTATCGAGGCACAAGCCGCTGATTATGCCAGTAAGAACCCGATGGGCACCAAGCGCAAGCGTACACGTATTGCCAAGAAAGACACCGACCGTGTGTATTCTGTCAACGGCAAGGAGGGTGAGAACTTCGACCTGAAGAAGAGCAAACCCGCTGAGCCAGCCCCACTCTTCAAGGATCTGCCCGAAAAGCCGGAGCAGCCCGCAGAGACACCTACTGAAGCTGCAGAAGAAGCCAAGCCCGCTCCCAAGAAACGTGGACGCAAGTCGAAGGCTGAGCTTGCTGCCATTGCAGCCGCTGAAGCCGAAGCCAAGGCCAAGGAAGAGGCAGAAAAGGCGCAAGCAGAAGCAGCACCAGCTGAAGAAACGGCAGAAATTGCAGAAGAGCCAGAGAATGACGTCAACGAGACACCCGATTTCATTCCCGAGGCAGAGTTTGCTTCCGGAGCATCTGCAGCCAATGACAACGAAGAGCAGCAGAACCTGCTCGCACAACTTCAGGCTAAGGTGAGCGACCACAACAAACAGTCAGACAGTCTGCGCAGCGACGAAACCGTAGATGGCATCTGGCAAGGCGACCCCGGCGACGGCACCGACTTCATCACCGTCATCGACCTTCCCATCGAAGACCAGGCCGCACTACCCAACTATGACATTTTCGACAACCCCACCACTCCCATATCTACACCGATGCCCTCTATCTTCCGCCAACAGGCAGAAGCAGCGAAGGGCGGGTACGATTTCTCTGACATCATCACCGCCAACGGCGTGCTCGAAGTAATGCCTGACGGCTATGGATTCCTGCGCTCCAGCGACTACAACTATCTGTCGTCACCCGATGATGTGTATGTAAGCGTGCAGCAGGTGAAGCGCTACGGCCTGAAGACCGGCGACGTGGTACAGTGCCATGTGCGTCCGCCTCACGACGGAGAGAAATACTTCCCCCTGACAAGCATCGACAAGATTAACGGACGCCGTCCCGAGGAAGTGCGTGACCGCATTCCTTTCGAGCACCTCACGCCGCTCTTCCCCGACGAGAAATACACACTCTGCGGTGATCCCCGCACCACCAACCTCAGCACGCGTATCGTGGACCTCTTCGCACCTATCGGTAAAGGCCAGCGCGCACTCATCGTGGCACAGCCCAAGACCGGTAAGACCATCCTGATGAAGGACGTGGCAAACGCCATTGCCGCCAACCATCCCGAGGCCTACCTGATGATGCTGCTTATCGACGAGCGTCCTGAGGAAGTTACCGACATGGCGCGCACCGTCAATGCCGAGGTTATCGCCTCAACCTTCGACGAGCCTGCCGAGCGCCACGTCAAGATTGCCGGCATCGTGCTTGAGAAAGCTAAGAGAATGGTGGAATGCGGACACGACGTGGTCATCTTCCTCGACTCCATCACCCGTCTGGCACGCGCCTACAACACCGTGGCTCCCGCTTCAGGAAAGGTGCTCACCGGTGGTGTGGATGCCAATGCCCTGCAGAAGCCCAAGCGCTTCTTCGGTGCTGCCCGTAACATTGAGGGAGGCGGATCACTCACCATCATCGCCACAGCCCTTATCGATACCGGTTCGAAGATGGACGAAGTGATCTTCGAGGAATTCAAGGGTACGGGTAACATGGAGCTCCAACTCGACCGCGCCCTCTCCAACAAGCGTATCTTCCCTGCCGTCAACCTGGTGGCTTCTTCTACTCGCCGCGACGATCTGCTGCAAGACAAGACCACGCTCGACCGCATGTGGATTCTGCGCAAGGCTATCTCCGACATGAACGCCATCGAGGCCATGAACGAGATTCACACCCGCATGGAGCGCACGGAGAACAACGAAGAGTTCCTTCTCTCAATGAACTCCTAAACCGAAAGTTTCTTCCATTTTATTTGGAGATAACAATAAAAAGCAGTAATTTTGCACCGCTTTTCGCAATGGTTCCGTAGCTCAGTTGGATTAGAGCAACTGCCTTCTAAGCAGTAGGTCTTGGGTTCGAACCCCAACGGAATCACCATCGCGAAAACAAAAACGGAGATATTCCCGCATAGGAGTATCTCCGTTTTTTCTTAGTACTTCATAAACCTCTTTCCTACATTATGACTGTCAGTTGCGACAGAATTAGCAGGGATGTAGAGGTTTTGTCGCGAATAAGGGTTGGTGTCGCAACAACTTGGAAAGAAAAGACGCCTAATATTCTCCAACATTATTAAATATGACTTACCTTTGCATCAGAAATCAAAATTAATACAATAACAATAAAAAATAAAAGACAATGAAAGGCTTAAAATTCTGGATGCTTGCCGCCATCCTTTTCTGCGGCATCATAAGTGTACAGGCACAAGTGATGAAGACTGCCGATCTGGAAAAATATGCCAAGCAACGCTATGGTGACAAATGGGTGGATGCTGCAGCCAATATCGCAAAAGGCATCACCCTCGACAAAAACGAGTCCATCACCTTCCAACAGGTCATCGAGGCACAAGGAAAGACGAAGGAACAACTCTACGTGGCTCTCAACTATTGGACCACCGCTACCTTCAAGGACCACAACGCCATTACGCTCAATGACAAGGATGCCGGATGCATTATCATATCATCGACCATCAAGGACATTGCTGAGCACACCGGAACTATCAACAGATATGCCGTCAGCATCACCCCCATCATCCGCATCGACATCAAGGACAACCGCATCCGTGTCACCTATACGGTGCAAAACTACGAAATTCTGAGTGACATCTCCGGTGGATGGCTGACCGCAGTACTCGCAGACGAACGCACCGTAGGCGACTCCAAGCGCAAGGCTGACGACAAAACGAATGCTAATCTCTACGACAAGCAATGGGAGATCGCTCGCCATTATCCATTTGTACAAAACGACGCACAGAAGCGCACTTGTGCCAAGGCCCTGGTGATGACACACGCCTATTCAAATGCCGTCATCGACAAGATAGAAGAAGCCGTGAAGCATGGCATCGTAGGCAACGAAGACGAAGACTGGTAAAAGTCACCCCCGTTTCCAAAACCTGAAATAAGACTTCTTCCTGCCTTGATCGGCCTGTTCCTCAGCAAGCCGGTCAAGGCTGTTTTTTTCCACGTCGTGTTTCTTCTTAGTGAACTGCTCTATCAACCAGTTCATGCCTTTGGTCCAATGTCCTCCCAGGTTTTCAGAAACGACCTTGAAAACATCGGGAATGGAAAGGATGGCCTTCTTCATGGAAGATTTACGGGCCTTCGCTCCGTTGCGGCCTTTCAGTTCGCGGGCTCCATTCATCAGATAGTATTTGGCCACATATCCGATGATGAGCGTCAGGATACTACTTGATACACCGTCAAGCAACGGTTTCAGGAGTTTTCCCGGAATAATCTTAGCAGCCTGAGTAACGCCCGATGAGAAATCCAAATCCGAGAGATCCAAATCCGAGAGGTCAATATCGGCCATGTCAATATTCTCCACCAGACTTCCCGTGATATCGCTCGAAACATAGTAGCTGAAGAGCGAAGCACTCACGATGAGCACGTATTGCTTCATCATCTGGGGCCTGTTAGGACGGAATCCGGTAGCCTTGATGATGTCGCCAATCATGCGGAAGTTCAAGGCCAACGACGACATTGAGTCAACCCTATCGGAAGGCGATATGGCGGCGATGATAAACACCTTCGTTCCGTAGTTCATGATGAGTTTATCGACACGCTTCAGGCGGATGTCAATCTCTTTCTTCAGAAATGCTTTCAGCTCGTCCACATCATGCCGCTGGCGGATTTCCGACAGGTCTCTTGCGAGTTCTGCCTGATGGGCAATCCTGAGGTTCTCAGGCAAATAATAGCAGTTGGCGCACAGGCTTGAAGCAAACGAACTCAGGTCCTTCCAATACTTCTCCGCATCGCGGTCGCCCATTTCCTCATCCACCTTCATCACAGGAAACTCCGGCGTGGAATAAATCTGATGGATGGGCGTGATGATGAGATAGGCCAGCAGACCGAACAGCAGGATATAGAAGGCATACTCAAAATAAGGCACGCCGAACACCTGCGTCATCTTGTCGCCGATGGTAATCACGTTGCCAAGCACAAGAATGGCAACAATCAAGACCAGCAGCGCCACTACAGTAACAATAAACTTCTTCATGCTGCAAATATATAGTTTTATTCTGAAACGGCAAACATTTTGGAAGATAACTTGCGCCGTTTGGATAATTATGCCTATATTTGCACATATTTTATATTTACACAAATCAAAACACAACCGTATGGATTTCATTGAATTAGCAAAAAGCAGGTACTCCTGCAAGAAGTTTGGCTCACGTCAGATCAGCAAAGAGCAACTCGACACCATCCTGGAGGCAGGCCGCCTGGCACCCACGGCGAAGAACCTGCAGGAACAGCACGTCTATGTGGTACAGTCGGCTGAGGGAATCGCCAAGATAGACACCCTCACCCCCTGCCGCTACGGAGCGCCAACGATGCTCATCGTGGCTTTCGACAAGAACAACGTATTCACCTATCCCGGCCAGAAATACGATTCGGGCATTGAGGATGCCACCATCGTGACCACCCACATGATGCTCTGTGCAAAGAGTGTGGGCGTGGATAGCTGCTGGGTGAACTTCTTTGACCCCGACAAGATGTCGGAAGCTTTCCAGTTGCCTCAGAACGAAGAGATTCTGACCTGTCTGGCCCTCGGCTATGCTGCCGAAGACGCCAAGCCGCTGGCCAACCATTCCAGCCGCAAACCGTTAGAAGAGACCGTCAGCTACATTTAAGACCCGACGATTTCTGAGGGTCCCACCCCAGATGCGGAAGCAGGAGAACACTACGTATCCTGCTTCCGCATCTTCCGTTTTTTCATGTGTTTACGACAGGTTTCAAGGCCGTTCCCGCAGTTTGTCGCGATTACGGCCCTGTGTCGCAACTAACCTGAAAGAAAAACGCAGAAAATGATACGCGGCTCAGTAATCCGTCGTATCTTTGCAATGTCAAAAGACAAGTAGAAGTTTTCTCATTAGATTAATAATAGATAGATTCATAAGTTTTAAGTTAGGTTATTTAGGTTAGTTGAAAAAATTGGGGAACTGCAGCGGCAGTCCCCATTTTTTCTGTCCATAATCCATCATTCTCAAGGATCCTAAGCCAATGTAAAACAAATTCCTATTTTAAGGCTCAAAACTCGTGCGAAAGTCTGCAACTCCAACAAAGTACGAATAGACGCAAGTTTTAAGGCGATTTCCTTAAAACCCTGATAGCAAGACGATTACGAAAAACCAACTTTCCCAACAACGGTGTTTCGAATCATTTTCGGGCCAAAATATCATCAGAAGCAATGCTTCCAGGCTTCAGAAGCCTTGCAAAACCTCATCAGAAACGACCCAAAACATCATCGGAAGCGACCCAAAGTATCATCGGAACTGACCCGAAGTATCATCGAATGGCAGAAATCCGCTAATCGGAGACGCTACTGACGAAGAATCATCACGCTTTCATCTCCAGATTAAGAAAAACCGATGTAAGAAAAAGAGATGGCCTGGCAGCGATTTTCCAAGAGCTCGCGACAGATTCAACAGAGCCTTTTGCCATTTGTCGCGACTACGGGTTACTGTCGCAACAAAACGGAAAGAAAAGAGACTCGCCTGATGGTTTCCCATCGAAAAAGCCACTATCTTTGCACCCGAAATCAAGAACAAATTATAAACAATAACAATCCAGAAAAATGAAAACAGAAAGATTTGCACTATGGATGCTTACAACCATCCTCGACATCTGCAACAGCAGTGTATTTACTAGTTCCCCAACCCTCAAAAATCCAAAGAAATGAACACATCAAAACTTTCTAATCGCTTCGTGCAGAGCAGTCTCGCTCGGGCAACTTTCTCCGCACTTCTGTTTTTCACCGCCCTGACCAGTCAGGCACAAACCAAGGTTTGCATGAGTTATGATGACTTCAAGGCCAACAAGTGGAAGCCATACGAATCGCTGACCGACGACAAAAAGCCCGACTCCTGCCGCATCCAATACGACGGAATGGAATTCTCAATTAAGACCGACGACAAGGAGGTCAACCAGATTATCAAGAACGACGTATTCCTCATATCAGTTGACGGACAGTTGTTCATCAACAGCCGAAAGCTGCGCGACGACGACGGAGCCGTACTGCCCATTAGCAAATACACACGTGCCCTACCCTACAAGGACGGCAAACTCTGCGTCATCAGCTACAAGGTGACGTTGGGCGATGTGCTCGACCTGGTGAACCTTGGGCTTGACATCGGTTTGCTGGCCACAGGTCACTACACAGCAGGCTCATTGTTTCTGGCAGCCGACCTGCTGCTGACCAATGACGACCTCATGCAACACCACACACTCTACCTGCTCGACAAAGGGCCTAACAACAAGGGCAAGATTCTCATGACACACATGAACGACAAGTTCATGGAACAACTGCTGCGCGACGATCCCGTGACCTACGAGATTTATTACGGACGGGGCAACAAGGCCAGCCGTCAGTCGGCAGCCAACATCCTGCCCATCTTAGTGAAAAAAGGCCTGATCCAAGACTATCATCACAAGAAATAACATAAAGAGAAATAATCCAACAATGAATAACTGGAAGAAAATGGTGTGCATGGCCGTCATTGCCATGCTGACGTCAACCGTTTCGGCACAGAGCGAAGTCGTGACGCCCTATTATGAACTCGATCAACTACCCAAACTGATCAAAATCATGCCGGAACCTCCAGCATTCGACAGTCCTGAGTTTGCAAACGACGTGGTGCGCTACGGATGGGGCAAGCAGCAACGTCAGGATTCCGTCCGTGTGGCCTTGGCCATCGCTGATGCAGAATGGGACGATCATGCCAAACTCTTCCTGCAGTGGAGAGATGCATTCGGACTGGAAATAAGCCCTATCGCAACTCCTGAAATCTGGAAACTGATGGAGACCAGCCTGGCCACCACAGACCCCATGCGCAAGGAGACCAAGGCTTACTACAAACGTCAGCGCCCCTTCGAGCGCTTCAACGACTCGATGCCTTCACACGAAGAGGACGAACTGCGCGGCGAAGGCAGCTATCCTTCGGGTCACAGCCTGCGCGGATGGGGCATCTCTCTCCTGCTGGCTCAGATTGCCCCGGAGCGTGCTGCTGAGATTTTCAGCCGTGGATGGGACTACTGTAACAGCCGCGTCATCGTGGGTGCCCACTGGCAGAGCGATGTAGATGCCAGCCGAACGGCAGCCAGCATCGGTTTCTGTGCCTTGCAGGGCAGCGAAGAATTCATTGCGCAAATGAAGAAGGCTCAGAAGGAGTATAAGGAGAAGACCAGACAGGCCGCTGGTGTACGTGCAGCTGACATCGTGGAGCATCCTGCCACCCGCGCCTATCGGCTCAGCAGTACCGCGACTAATGATTCCACACGAGGCATCGTGATTCAGAACAATCAGAAGGTCATCAGGAAGTAATTCTGAACTTTTACTTAAGAGCTACGACAGATTCTGAGCACGCTCCAGGCAATTGTCGCAATATAGGGCACATGTCGCAAGTAACTGAACAGATAATCACGAAAAAAGATACGGGACTACGAAATCAGTTGTATCTTTGCAATGTCAAAAGACAAGAAGTAAATATTCTCTCATTAGATTAGTTATATTGATTCATAAGTTTTAAGTTAGTTTTATTAGGTTAGTTGATAAAGAGGGGACCTGCAGCGGCAGGCCCCTTTTTATGTATCCGATATTCCAGCAGGCATCTGTGAAATAGGCAGCAATAAAAATCCGCCGACTTTATAAGCCAGCGGATTAATTCAAAGAGTCGAGGTGACAGGACTCGAACCTGCGACAGCCTGGTCCCAAACCAGGAACGCTACCAACTGCGCTACACCTCGATTTTGCGGCTGCAAAGGTACAAAGTTTTTTTGTACCTTGCAAATTATTCCGCAATTATTTGATGATTCCCTGTTCTACGAAAATCTTCTTCAAAGCCTTCACGGCACGATCAACCTGCTCGTTGGTATGCGTAGCCATCAGGGCAAAGCGCACGAGCGTGTCCTGTGGAGCACAAGCTGGTGGAATTACAGGGTTGATAAAGACGCCAGCCTTGAAAGCAAGGGCCGTCACGAGGAAGGTCTTGTCAACATCGCGCACATAAAGAGGAATGATGGGGCTCTCGGTGTCGCCAATCTCAAACCCTTCTTCGCGGAAACGCTTCAGGGCGTAGTTCGTTACATCCCAAAGAGCCTGAATACGCTCGGGTTCCTGCTGAATGATGTGAAGTGCTTCCATTGCGGCAGCTGTAGCTGCAGGTGTATTGGAAGCTGAGAAAATGTAAGTGCGGCAGGTATGACGCAGGAAATTGATCGTATCGCTATCGGAAGCAATAAAACCACCGATACTTGCAAGCGACTTAGAGAAGGTTCCCATAATCAGGTCCACCTCGTCTGTAAGTCCGAAGTAATCGCAGACGCCACGACCTTGCTTTCCGAACACACCGATACCGTGAGCTTCGTCCACCATAATGGAACAGTTGTACTTATGCTTAAGCTCTACAATCTCAGGAAGCTTTGCCAAATCACCCTCCATAGAGAACACACCATCGACAACGATGAGCTTAATGGCCTCATGAGGCAGGCGCTGAAGCACGCGCTCCAGGTCTTCCATGTCGTTGTGCTTGTAGTGAAGCTGTTTGGCAAATGAAAGGCGACGACCGTCCACAATAGAAGCATGGTCGCGATCATCGCAGATAATATAGTCGTCTTTGCCTACTACCATTGCAAGTACTCCCTGATTGACAGAGAAGCCGGTAGAAAAACAAAGACAATCGTCTTTACCAATAAATTCGGATATTTCCTTTTCAAGTTGAACATGCAAATCAAGAGTTCCATTAAGGAATCTACTGCCTGCACATCCTGAGCCATACTTATCAAGTGCTTTCTTTGCAGCATCTATAATACGCTGATCACCAGTAAGTCCCGTATAAGCGTTAGAGCCAAACATAAGCACTTTATGACCGCCCATTTCCACTTCCGTTCCTTGTTTACCTTCAATGGCGCGGAAATATGGATAGACATCTGCCTCCATATACTTCTGAGGCTCACGATAGAGTTTGTATCTCTCCTGTAACTGTCCCATTTCGATGGTTTAAATAACTATTTTACATTTTAGGCTGCAAAGTTACAAAAAAATTACGCAATTCTTCACAAATTTTATAGAAAACTTCTTGTTAAGAGAAATATTTGAAGAAAAGGGCGCTTTTGTGGAGTACTTTTTGTAAATTTGCAACATAATGATAAAGAAGAAAAAAATAGTATTCATCATTAACCCTATTTCGGGTACAGTCAGCAAATCTGGAATACCGGCACTTATTGAGCAGGTGCTCGACAAGGAGAAGTATTCCTACGAAATCAGGGAGACAGAACACGCAGGCCACGCCGAAGAAATTGCCATTGAATGCAAGGAGCAGGGTGTGGACGTGGTGGTTGCTGTAGGTGGTGATGGAACGGTGAATGAGGTGGCACGCGGTATCACAAACTCCAATACGGCTCTGGGCATCATACCATGTGGAAGCGGAAACGGACTGGCCCGCCACCTGATGTTACCTATGGATTTCAAGAAGGACATTGACATCCTGAATCAATGCGAGATTCACGATCTGGATTATGGAATCATCAACGACCATGCTTTCTTCTGTACCTGCGGAATGGGGTTTGACGCCTTCATCTCAATGAAGTTTGCAGAAGCTGGCAAGCGCGGACTGACCACCTATGTGGAAAACGTTCTGAAGGAGGGGCTAAACTACAAGCCCGAAACTTATCGTATTGAAGACGAGAACGGCACGATTATCAACCGGGCTTTCCTGATTTCGTGTGCCAATGCCTCACAATACGGCAACAATGCCTACATAGCTCCTCATGCTTCGATGCACGACGGCATGCTCGACGTTATCATCATGGAACCGTTCGATGCATTGGAAGCGCCACAAGTAGCCATTGAGTTACTGAACAAGACCATCGATAAAAACCAAAAGATCAAGACCTTCCGAACGGAACACATCCGTATCCACCGGGAGAAACCTGGCTTAATACACTTTGACGGTGATCCCGTGATGGCTGATGCAGACGTGGACATCAGGCTGATTCCCGGCGGCATCAAGGTCGTGGTAAATCCTGAGGCAGACCGCAACAAACGCCGTCCGAATAGGATGCAGACAGCGATGAGCGAGTTTTTCAATGACATTAATGTTGTACGGGATGACCTTGTGAAGCAAAGCCGTAACATTCAGGCGCTGAACAAAAAAATCCTCCGACGCCTGAATAACATTTAACACCGAAGGCTATCACTTCAGATAAAAATCTTTAACCAAGTCACGATATGCATCGGAATTCATCAGGAGTTCCGATGTTTCTATTTTTGAAGATTGTTTGCGGAAAGCAAGAAGGAAACGCCGGGCAGGTTTACGCGGTGTGGTCTTTACGGCACATATCCTTGAAGGATAGAGTCCAGCGACAATAGCTTCTGTTTCAAGACTGTTCCGGTAATCAAAGGGAATAACAACCGAAAACTCCCCCTCGGGTTTGAGCAACCTTGCCACCCCATCCATCAAATCACGGTAGGAAAGCGAATCTGTATGGCGAGCCATTGAACGCCGTTCGTCAGGAGCCTTCAGCGATTGCTCAAAATAGGGCGGATTAGCCACGATTGCATCATAGCACTCACTATCAGCCGACGCTTCATCATGAACGACAAGTTTGAAATCCTGCAAACGGGAATGATGCACGACAATACGATCCGAGAATGGGGAATGAACTATATTCTCATGGGCTTGCTGACAGGCATCCACATCTATATCAATTGCATCTATCATTGCGTGCGGAAACCGTTGAGCCATCATCAAGGCTATTAGTCCTGTACCAGTGCCCACATCAAGTATATGGGTTCCTCCCCTAGCCCATACTCCGAGCAAGGTACCATCGGTGCCGACCTTCATCGCACATCGATCCTGATAGACGGTAAATTGCTTAAAAGAGAAATAATCGTTGGACACAATCACTATAGAATTAAAAAGAAAAATCCTGACCATCAGCTGATAGCCAGGACTTTATCTAAATGTGCTTTACAGTGCGAAAATTGTCTAAACCTTAGCCACAAGGCTTACGCCTCAGTAGCTTCCTCAATCTCTTCCTCGAAGTCTTCCTCCTCAACAACAGGTGCTTCAGCAGGAGCCTCTTCAACGGGAGCGGGAGCAGGCTGATTCTCTGCAACAACCTTTACAGGAACCTTCACCTCTACCTCTTTGTGATAGTGTACTGTAGCCTCGAAATCGCCCACAGTCTTAATATCACGCATGGTAATAATCTTGCGATCTACCTCAATGCCCTGCTTAGCAAGCTCCTCAGCAACAGTACCGGCATTCACCGAACCATAGAGCTGACCAGTAGCAGAAACCCTGGCAGCAATGGTCAGAGCCACGCCTTCCAGTTTTGCAGCCTTCTCTTCTGCAGCAGCCTTCTGTGCAGCCAGTTTGTGAGCCTGCTGCTTCAGGTTCTCAGCGAGCACCTTCTTAGCAGAAGCAGATGCGATGACAGCCTTACCCGTAGGAATGAGATAATTACGACCGTAGCCGTTCTTTACGTTCACGATATCGTTCTTGTAACCCAAGCCGATAATATCTTCTTTCAAAATGACTTCCATAATTGTCTTTCTTTTAAATTTTAAACTTTAACTTTAAACTCAAAACCAACAATTACTTCATCATGTCAGTTACATAAGGAAGCAGAGCAATCTGACGAGCACGCTTAACGGCCTGAGCCACACGGCGCTGATACTTCAGAGATGTTCCGGTGATACGGCGGGGAAGAATCTTACCCTGCTCATTGAGGAACTTCTTCAGGAACTCGGGATCCTTATAATCGATATACTTGATACCACTCTTCTTGAAGCGGCAATACTTCTTCTTCTTCGTGTCGATAGAAGGAGCGTTGAGATAGCGGATTTCAGAATCTTGTGCCATAGTTTAAGCCTCCTCTTTTTTAGTTGCATACTTAGCACGACGCTTCTCAGCATAAGCAGCTGCATATTTGTCGAGCTTTACTGTCAAGAAACGGATTACCTTCTCATCGCGGCGGAATCCAGTCTCGAGCTTTTTAATCACTGATGGCTCAGCCTTGAACTCAACGAGGTTATAGAAACCTGTCGACTTCTTGTCGATTGCATAAGCCATCTTCTTCAGTCCCCAGGCCTCTTCGTTCAGAATCTCTGCACCATTATCGGTGAGAATCTTCTTGAATTTAGCGACCGTTTCCTTTGTCTGGTCATCAGACAAAACGGGAGTCAAAATGAAAACGGTTTCGTATTGATTCATTTTATATAAATAATGTATTATGACCCGCAATATCGCGAAATCGGCTGCAAAGGTACTAAGAAATTGAGAGATTGGCAAAATGAGAAAATGAGAAAGAGGGGATTTTACGTTTTTTTAACCCTTATCCCTACTTTCTCATTCTCTCATAGTGCGCTATTCGCAGCTAATCAGTCGTTCTCGGGCGCAATAAGTTTATATCCCTTACCGTGGATATTGATGATTTCAATCTGGTCGTCATCCTTCAGATGTTTACGCAGTTTAGTGATATAAACATCCATAGAACGTGCATTGAAGTAGTTATCGTCAATCCAAATGGTCTTCAGTGCGAAGTCACGCTGTAGGATTTCATTGGCATGACTGCAGAGAAGGGCCAGCAATTCATTCTCCTTTGTAGTGAGCTTCGTCTGCTTTTCGCCAATCGTGAGTAACTGCTTCTGGGTATCAAAAGTGAAGCGTCCAATATGATAGAGAGTGCTCTCTTTGCTCTTCTTTCCCTTCACGCGACGCAAGATAGCCTCAATACGGAATACGAGTTCCTCCATAGAGAACGGTTTGGTGATATAGTCATCTGCACCAATCTTGAAACCTTCCAAGATATCCTCCTTGAGCACTTTAGCGGTAAGGAAGATAATTGGCATATCAGGATTGGCCTGGCGGATTTCCTGCGCAAGCGTGAAACCGTCCTTCTTGGGCATCATCACATCAAGTACACAGATATCAAACTTTGACTTCAAGAAGGCTTTATAGCCAGCCTCTCCGTCAACACAAAGCTCGGCCTCGAAGTTCTTAGCCTGGAGATACTCGCGAAGCAGCATACCAAGGTTTTCGTCGTCTTCGCACAAAAGGATTTTCAATTTGTCGTCCATAATCTTTATTACTTTAATGGTTTATAATTCAATATATTTTCACTTAATAATTTAATTCTAATCTCAAACATTGTCGCGGATAATAGGCAACGAGATGGTAAACTTGGTGCCTCCGCCATTTTCCTTACTGACATCTGCCCGTATTTCTCCTTTATGAAGTTCTACGATTTTTTTCACGTAGGCAAGTCCAAGGCCGAATCCTTTCACATCATGCTTATTGCCTGTAGGAACGCGATAATACTGATCGAAGATCTTGCGAAGGTTCTCTTTCTTGATACCAATGCCATTATCACGTACAGAGAAGTAGAGTTTCTCTTTATCGTTCCATGTCTTCAGCCAAATATCAATCGGCTGATCGGGTTTCCGATACTTCACAGCATTATCCAGCAAGTTGTTGATTGCGTTCTGGAAATGAACCTCATCCACATAAATGGAAGAATCCACGGCACCAATATCGGTATATATCCTTCCACCCGTATGTTCCACACGAAGTTTAAATGACTGACCGATGTTCTCTACAATCTCATTGAGGTCGAGCATTTTCTTCTTGAATGTAGCATTCTTGCGGTCGAACATTGACATTTGCAGCACCTTCTCCACCAGGAATCTTAGCCGCTTCGACTCGTCGTTGATGACGCCTCCAAGATGTTTTGTCATTGCCTCACTCTTCTTGACCGAATCATCGTTGAGCATCTGAGCCGCCAAGGAGATGCTGGCAATTGGCGTCTTCAACTCGTGAGTCATATTATTGATAAAATCGTTCTTGATCTCTGACAACCTCTTCGAACGGAATGCAAGCACTAAAGTGATGATAAAGGTGACGAGCAGAATCAGCGTAAACACCATAGAAGGAATGATGAAGCGTACCGACGAGAAGATGTAACTATTCATGTCTGGGAAATGAATACGCACCACACCTTTTTTGTTCTGCGGATCATTATTGAAAAGAATCTGCGAATAAGTGTATTCCTCTCCTTGGTCAGTATAGTCAGGACAGCGGTAAACCTCACGGCCATCTTGCGTGGATACAGTAAAATGGTAAGGAATATTAATTCCGTTGTTCATCAGTTCTGCTTTCAGGTCAAGGTCGAACAGCTTGAAATTAATACGTTCGCGGAGAGGTTTCTCCGAAGCTGTATAGAGAATACTGTAAACCACCTCATCGAGTAGAGCCTTCTGATAGACATAACGGTTTTTGACTATCTCCCTCATCGACTTAGTCACCTGATTAATAGAGTTCTTGTCATTGCGAAGGATCATTGCCTTGGGCATATTGGCAGGTTTGGTAGCAATGGTCTTCAACTCGAAAGAAGAATAGATTGTTCCATCCTGTCCGGCCACCGAATACTGATGAGACTCTTGAACAGTCCCGTCAGGGTCACCAGTGCGTGTCCCAACTGAGTCAGTTCTGACTGCCCTGCGCTCTGTGGCATTGACATCTTTTTCAAGAAACCAACGTGTCTCGTTGAGTTCCAACTTATGGGAGGCCTGATAGAGTGCTTTGTTCACGCTTTCGTCGAATTGCTCTTTCTTCATCTTCACCATGGATTCCATGTATTTCAGCTGAAGATAAAGCAATGCGAGGAATGAAAGTCCCATCACAACAGCAATTGTCCCTATGGTTTTCTTTTTCATATTTGCAAAATTAGTGTTTTTCCAAATACTATCACCAATTTAAGTTAATTAATTTGGTTAATTTTAGTTCAGTTAACCACATTTGCTATATATAATTAATAATTATCAAATAGAACAGTCATCTCGATGAATAAGAAATGACTGTTCTACTTGATATGAAGAGATTGGATTAGGGTTTGTATCAATGGCCTGCCTTATCAATATTCACGCGCTCGATAATGGAATTTGCCAATTGCTCTACTGATACATTGTTAGTGGTTAGTGACATCTTGTCTGCCATAGAAGGACAGAAACTCATTACATCGTCAAGGCTAATGTTATGCCAAATGGGCAGGATGAGTGTCTGACCATACAGCTCACGCGTTGTAATACCATTAAGTTCATACATAGTCCATCTCTTGGAAATGAAACTTGGCGAAAGAACCACTACGATGTACTTTGAATTAGCCAATCCATTGTCAATGCGACGACGAATGTTGTCGCCGACCTTCAACTCATATTCATCATACCACACCTTAAAACCTTTGGCGGTTAGAATCTTTGCTAATTCACGGACCACGGCATCCTTATCCTCAGAAGCGTGAGAAATAAAGAAGTCCCACTGTTTACTTGGAGCTTGTTTTGTCGTTGTCGTACCCTTGGGAGCGACTTGAGCCAACTGTGCATTTGCACTTGTGTACATGCCAAATGTAAAAGCAAGCACCATCATTGTCTTAACTACTATTCTTTTCATGTTTTTTTAGGGTTGTTGGTTAAAAAATGAAGAGAACTGCCCTTGACACCAAAATAACATTCAAGGGCAGTTCATAAAGAATTTCAGATTAATCTTCCTCAGCAGCCTCAGCCTCGTGCTTCTTAATCAGATCGTTCTGTACATCCGTCGGAACGAGTTCATAAGAAGCGAACTTGGTCGTGAAACTAGCACGTCCACCAGTGATGGAACTCAGCGTGATGCTGTAGTTAGCCAGTTCCTTCTGAGGAATCTTGGCAACGAGTTTCTGATAGCCAGCCTCGCTGTCCATACCCATAATGAGCGCACGGCGTCCCTGGAGGTCACTCATCACATCGCCCATATAGTCGGCAGGAACGAATACTTCGAGGTCGTAGATAGGCTCCAGAATCTTCGGACCAGCATTCTTGAAGGCCTCAGCAAATGCCTGGCGTGCAGCAAGCATGAACGAAAGTTCATTACTGTCAACGGGGTGCATCTTACCATCATAAACGATGACGCGGACGTCACGGGCATAAGAACCTGTCAACGGTCCCTGCTCCATACGAGCCATTACTCCCTTCAGGATAGCGGGCATGAAGCGCGCATCAATGGCACCACCCACCACAGAGTTCATGAAGACGAGCTTTCCGCCCCATTCGAGATCAATCTCTTCCTTCGACTTGATGTTCATGCGGAATTCCTGACCACCGAACTTATAGAGCGTAGGATCGGGCATACCCTCGGCATAAGGCTCCACAATCAGGTGAACCTCACCAAACTGACCGGCACCACCCGACTGCTTCTTGTGACGATAGTCGGCACGGGCAGCCTTTGTGATTGTCTCGCGATAAGGAATCTTCGGCTCCTCATAGTTGATCATAATCTTCTCGTTGTTCTCCATACGCCACTTCAACGTGCGCAGGTGGAACTCACCCTGTCCGTGAACAATAATCTGACGGAGTTCCTTTGACTGCTCAACAACCCATGTGGGATCCTCCTGACGCATCTTGGTCAGGGCAGCCATCATCTTCTCTGTCTCACTCTCGTTCACGGCCTTCACGGCGCGAGAATACTTTGAGTTAGGATATTTGATGAAGTCGTAGCGGTTTTCTGTATCCTTTCCGTTAAGGGCATTTCCAGTCTTCACGTCCTTCAGCTTAACAGTACAGCCGATATCACCGGCATTGAGCTGATCCACGGGCTGACGGTTAGCACCAGCACAAGTATAAAGCTGGGCAAGACGCTCCTTGGAACCACGATCTGCGTTAGTCAGATCATCACCGGCTTTCACCGATCCACTCATCACCTTGAAGTAGGACACTTCACCGATATGCGGCTCCATACCTGTCTTGAAGAAATACAAAGACGTGGGGCCGGCAGGATTGGGATCAACCTCCTCACCACGAGTGTTGTGGATCTTCGGCATCTCATTCACGAAAGGAACCACATTGCCGAGGAACTCCATCAGACGGCGAACACCCATTGAACGGCCACCGCAAACGCAGAATACGGGGAAGATACTACGGGTTACCAAACCCTTGCGGATACCTTCACGCATCTCGTCCTCCGTAAGAGTCTCCGTCTCAAAGAACTTATCCATAAGGGCCTCATCGTTCTCTGCGGCAGCCTCTACAAGTGCCTGGTGCATTTCCATAGCCTTATCCATTTCCTCAGCAGGAATATCCTCGATGATGGGAGCGCCGCCTTCGGGTTTCCACGAGTACTTCTTCATCAGCAGCACATCGATAAGGGCATTGAAGTTAGGACCTGCGTTGAGCGGATACTGAACGGGCACACACTTGGGGCCATAGATTTCCTGCATCTGTGACAGAACTGAATCAAAGTCACATGTATCGCGGTCGAGTTGGTTCACCAGGAAAATCACCGGCTTCTTCAGCTTCTCCGTATAACGGAAGATATTCTGAGTTCCTACCTCAGGACCATACTGTCCGTTGATAAGCACCAAAGCCTGGTCGGTTACGTTCATCGCCGTGATGGCACCTCCCACGAAGTCGTCAGAACCCGGGCAATCGATAATATTAAGTTTCTTATTGTTCCACTCTACGTTGAAAACTGTTGGGAATACAGAGTAGCCATATTCCTGCTCAACAGGGAAATAGTCGCTCACAGTGTTCTTGGCTTCTACTGAGCCACGACGCTTGATGACGCCACTTTCGAATAACATACTTTCGGCAAGAGTAGTCTTGCCGCTACCCGCACTGCCAACCAGGGCAATGTTCTTGATTTCGTTTGTCTGATATACTTTCATATCTTTAAGGTTTAATTGTTGATATTAGACGTAGTAATAATCGAGGGGTAAAATTACGAAGAAAAATGAAGAATGAAGAATGAAGTTTGAATAATTACGTTTTGTTTAACGTTATTTTGCAGAAAAATCAGTATCTTTGCAATCTAAAAACATTTTCCACCTTATATATATTAAATAGGTGTGAACAATTCAGCTACGATATGGCAGGTCTCTACATACACATCCCGTTTTGCGAAAGCCGCTGCATCTACTGCGGCTTTTACTCCACTACTTTGGCCCAACTGAAGGAGCAGTATGTAGAGGCTGTATGCAAGGAAGCAAGCAATACCCTCCACCTTAAAAACGCCTTCAGGAGCTTCTCTACGGTCTATCTGGGTGGAGGTACGCCCTCACAACTGTCCCCTGCCCTGCTCCACCGTCTCTTTGAACATCTTGAAATAGGGGACAAAGCCAATAGCAAGGAACTTGAAATCACCATGGAATGCAATCCCGACGACTTGACGGATGATTATGCGGCGGCACTTCGCGACCTGCCCATCAACCGCATTTCGATGGGGGCGCAGACATTCTCTGACGATAGGCTCCGTTTCCTCCATCGCCGCCACACTTCCCGACAAGTAAGCGAAGCCGTGGAACGGCTCCGCCATATCGGCATCGACAATATCAGCATCGACCTCATGTTCGGTTTTCCGGGAGAAACCCTCAGCGATTGGGAGACAGACATCCAGCAGTCATTGACTTTGCAGGTGGAGCACATCTCAGCCTACAGCCTGATGTTTGAAGAAGGAACACCGCTCTATGCGCTTCGGGAGCAAGGCAAAGTGAAGGAGGCAGATGAGGAGCTGTCGCTGAAGATGTATGAGACGCTTATTGACCGGCTGACCGCGGCTGGTTATGAGCATTACGAAATCTCTAATTTTGCCCGTCCAGGATTCCACTCGCGCCATAACAGCAGCTACTGGGACGGAACGCCTTACATCGGATTAGGGGCAGCAGCCCATAGTTACGACATTGACAGCCGCTGGTGGAACGTAAGCAACGTGCGCGAATATATCCGCCGAATGCAGCATGACGAAAGTCCCATCGAGGAAATAGAAGTGCTGAACGACGAAACCCGCTACAATGATGCCGTGATGACAGCCCTCCGCACCCGCGAGGGCCTCCCCTTGGAACGACTCAGCGAAAGCCAGCGTCAATACCTGCTTTCTCAGGCTCGTCCTCATCTGGAACGACGGCTGATTACCATGGAAGACAATCACCTGCGACTCACTCGGAAGGGTCTCTTCGTCAGCGACATGGTGATGAGCGACCTGATGATGGTCTGATTGATTATGCGACAAATGAAAAAGGTCTATTTTCGGATGCTTTTTGAAGTTTTTGAAAATAGTTTACATGGGTTTGGATTATTTTTCCTAAATTTGAAGCCAAAACCATCTGTTATAGAAATCTATCTCAAAATTTAATAACAATTAAAACGATTAAATTATGTCTGCATTAGTTTCAGTAATTCCTATCGTACTGCTCTTCGTACTCATGCTGGGGTTCAAGATGGCGGGTCACAAAAGTGCGTTCATCACGCTCGTCGTCACCATACTCCTCGCCCTGTTTGTGGCTCCTGCAATGGGCATGCTTCCTGAGAAGTTTGCCGACAGTTCCATCTATGGCGTTGTGTGGTGGAGCTTCGTGGAAGGTGTGTTCAAGGCCGTGTTCCCCATCCTCATCATCATATTGATGGCTATCTATAGCTACAACATCCTGGTAGAATCCAAAGAGATAGAGGTTATCAAGGATCAGTTCACGAGTTTCACCGACGACAAGGGCATTCTCGTGCTGATGCTCGTCTGGGGCTTTGGCGGACTGTTGGAAGGTATGGCCGGCTTCGGCACTGCCGTGGCTATCCCTGCAGCCATCCTTATCGGCCTTGGTTTCAAGCCCATGTTCTCAGCCCTCGTCGCATTGATTGGCAATACGGTAGCCACGGGATTTGGTGCCGTGGGTGTTCCCGTCACGACACTCTGTAACGAAGTGGCCCCCGGCGGAAGCGCATCAGCCGAAGCCATCTGCGAGACTTCGGCCTTTGCCGTTCTGCAGCTGTCACCCCTGTTCATCATCCTTCCTTTCATTATTCTCATGCTCACCGACAAGAAGGCTATCGTGAAAAACATTGCGCTGGCTGTCTGGACGGGTGCCATCTCAGTTGTCGTACAATTCCTTTGCGCCAAGTATTTAGGTGCTGAGACACCGGCAATCATTGGCTCCGTGGCAGCCATCATCGCAATCATCATCTATGCCAAATTGTTTGCGAAGAAAAAAAGTGAGCAGAGAGAGCATGCAGGCAAGAGCTACACGATGGGCGAAACCTTCCGCGCATGGAGCGTTTACCTATTCATCTTGGTATTCATTCTGCTGAGCGGTGCCCTCTGCCCGCCCGTCAACCAGTTCCTCAAGAGCCATCTGGTGACTCAGGTTCCGCTACCCGTCATCGGCTCTACGTTCAAGTTCGGATGGATCAGTAATGCCGGACTGATGCTCTTCATGGGCGCTACCATCGGCGGAATGATTCAGGGACTGAGTTTCAAGAAACTAATGGCTGTGCTGGCCCGTACGGTCGTAAACCTTCGGAACACCGTCATCACCATCATCTCGCTCATCGCACTGGCCTCCGTGATGAACTATGCCGGAATGATTGGCGCCATTGCCGCTGGCCTCGTGGCACTCACCGGTTCGTTCTATCCCATCTTTGCTCCGCTGATTGGTGCCATCGGCACATTTGTCACGGGTTCCGACACTTCATCGAATATCCTCTTCGCCAAGTTGCAGGCCAACGTTGCCGGACAATTAGGCATGACCGGACAGGGCACGTTCTTCGGTGCTGAAGGCAGTCAGACCAACTGGCTGGTAGCCGCCAATACAACAGGTGCTACCGGCGGTAAGATGATCAGCCCGCAGAGCATCGCCATTGCCACCGCCTCCTGCGACATGCAAGGCAAGGATGGTGAGATCATGAAGAGCGCCATTCCGTATGCCATTCTCTATATCGTGATTGGCGGCCTGATGGTATTCCTGGCCATTTAAGCTGGTTGCTACATATTAAGAATCGGGGGCGAGCCATCAACAGCACGTCCCCGATTCTTGCATGAAGGCTTTCCATTTAATAAGAGCGTCGGGAACAAAGTAAATTAGTTTGTTCCTCAAAACATCATCAAACGGGAAGCAAAACATCATCCGTTGAAGAACAAAGTAAATTAGTTTGTACTTCGCCTGAAGTCTGGAAGCAAAGCTTCTGATGGGCGGAAGCCGAACAAACTAACTTACTTTGTTCCATGCGCCTTAAATGCAGGGATGACGTCACATGAACACTTAGAAATGAATCTTCACGTCAACGCCCATCTGGAAAGGCATACCACGCTGGGCAGAATAGACTGCCTTACCGGTAGCAGCGCTACGGAAAGCGAAGGTTCCGTATTTTGTGTCTGTGATGTTACGGGCCCAAAGGTCAACGTTCACGCATCCAAAGTTGGCAGCAGCATGAGCACCGAGAACGGCATACAGCTTCTGCGAGAAGGTGTTGGCATCATCCCACCAAATCTTGCCTTGACCATTCACGTTGGCACCAACCGTGATATCCTTCAGCACGGAACCGCTGAAATCGAAACGGTAATCGGCCATTGCCGAGAAGGTATGGGCTGGAATGAATGGAACATAGTTGTCCTTATAGTCAGTATCTTGGTCAACATATTCCTTAAACTTGGCATTGGTATAGCCATAGTTGGTAGCCCAGGTAAGGTGGTCGTTCACCAGACTTCCGCGAAGCGAAAGTTCCAGGCCGCAACTGTAGCTCTTTCCGGCATTGACCATACGGCGACCAAAGCCATACTCCTTGTTAAAGACAGAGAGCTGCTGATTGCGAATCTGCATGTAGTACACAGAGAGGTCGGCATGGAGCGCATCACCGAAAAGATTCAGGTGAGTACCTAATTCATAGTTCCAACTCTCCTCAGGCTTGAATTTGATGGCGTCGAGCAATGCCTCGTATTCGGCATCTGTGTGATTGATTTCCTTGTAAACATCCTGACGTGTCTGCTGGGCTTCCCCCATAACGGTCTGGAGGTTCTTCTGCACGTCGGTATTGATATAGTCGCCGAAAAGCTGAACGTTGAAACCGCCTGCGCGATAGCCTTTTGCCACCGTAGCATAGACGTTGCTGCCGCCGTCGAACTTATAGGTAAGGCCGAACTTGGGAAGCAGCTGGCTGAAATCAGCCTTCTCCTCGTGCTTGAAGATGCTCAGCAATTTTGCCTTTGCAGCCACACCCATGATGTTGAAGTCGATATCGGCATCACCACGGGTGTCGTAGTCAATCTCGGAATGTGTAAAGTCGTAACGGAGACCAAGCGTTGCCGTGAAGTTATCCGTGAGGTCAATGTTCGACTCATGGTAGATGCCGAGATTGAACTGCGGCGTGCGGAAAGTACATGGCACGAAGAGCTCCATATTCACATTGATGCCACCAGCCCGCTCAATGGCAGCCTTGGCCGCAGCCTCACCCATACGGGCAGCCATCGAATTGAACATCGCATTGTAAATCTGGCTGCCCACCATTCCGCCCATCATACTGGAGAAAGCCGTCCCGAAGGTGTTGGGAGCCACGGTCTTCAGCCACGAATAGCTGCCGAATAAACCTGACGTCCAATGCCAGCGGCTGGTGTTATTGCTCTTCAAAGAGAACTCCTGCGTCAAAGCGTTAGACAGCTGGAACTGGTCAACCACGATGAAGTCGATGGCAGAATAGTCATTATCCATCAGCAGGTTGTCACGCAGGAACTGATAGCTCGTGGTGGAATTGAAATCAAAACCCTTTGCCACATACTTAATGCCGAGACCTGTATTAAAGAGGTTGCGCTTATAGCGACTCTGCGAGTCCTGATTAGGCTGCCCCACGATTTCCGTCAGCTCGTCATTGAGCACTCCGTAAGGGTAAGCCTTCTGCTTCACAAACTGATAGTCTGCCACGTAATTGAACGAGAGGCGGTCAGTAGGCTGGAAAATAAGACGCAGACGTCCGCCGGCCTCATCGCCGTTGTCAGCGCGTTCACCCGTCGTCTGATTACGGAAGAATCCATTCTCACCCGTATAGAAAGCAGCCACGGAGAAAGCGAACTGATCACTCACCTTATTATAATGAGCCACTTCGGCCTTGCGGTGGAAATGACTGCCCAGCGAGAGGTTGATGTCTGTTCCCTGGTAGTTCATAGGGTTGCGCGTGTACATCCTGACCATTCCACCCTCGTTATTGATGCCATAGAGCGTTCCCTGGGGACCACGGAGCACATCCACACGCTCCGTTTCATAGAGATGCGTATTGAAAGCGGTTTTATTGATCAGTGGCATATCGTCAATATAGACACCCATCGAAGGACTATTCACGCGCGAACCAATACCACGAACATAGATGGAAGACGTGAAACGTGAGCCGTAGTTGGGCATGACAAACGATGGAACATACTGCGACAACTCACGGAGATCACGAACGCCCAGACGGCTTATTTCATTACTCGTCAACACCGTAGAACTGACGGGCTGCTGACGCAAACGGTAGAATTCTTTTGCCTGAGATACCACTACAACTTCATCAAGGTCATAAACACGGGCCGAATCGGCAAGATTCTCCACTCCCGATGCCATCGTGGGAAGAATTGCGCCTACGGCCAATGCTACCATTAACAATCTTTTTTTCATTCTTTCTTTCTGTTTTTATTGTTGATTTATTTCTGATGCTATTTGGAATGCCTGCGTGATACGATGAGCCATGCCGATACCATCGCGGAAATTACCGCCGATGATCAGGCCGGGATATTGCGCTTGCAGGGACTTTACGGCTTCAAAACGGGCACCACTCGTCACTTCATATTGAGGAATGGCCCGCGAATGGCGGAATATACGGATAAGATCAGGCTTCACATCCGATGGGAACTTCAGCATTTCATGGAAATACTTCAGCACATACGTCTCCACTTCCTGATCTGAAAGGCCGAGCAATTCTGGCTGCTTCACGCCTCCCATAAAGAATGAGAAAAGCACACCGCCTTGAGGCGCACGCCCCTTGAAACAGGATGACGGATAAAGGATGCCTAAAACTTTCTTATGTTCACAGGTAGGGACCAATCCGCCAAAGGCCCGATAGTCTCCCCCCCAGTCATTACGTATGCCAACGGCCACTTCCATCACAGGAGTATAATGGAGTGAGGCTATCCTATCCATCTGATCCTTACTGACGAAGGGCAAGACTTCAGGCAGGCTATAGGCCCCGCAAGTGGTCACCACAAAGCGGCTGAGTATCTGACGTTGCAGGCCCTCGTTGTCCACAAACTTTGTGAGCCAACCTTCTTCAACAGGTCTCACCTCCACGTCTTTCACTCCCAGCGAGATATGCTCATAACCGATGGCACAGGCTTCAGCTTCAGGAATTCAGCCACCTCAGGCGTAGATACGGAGCCCGTAGTAGGACCACTCTCAAAGACAAAACCATCTTCGCGAAAAGTCCTTATCTGACCGCCCACGCGATTTCGTTGTTCTATGACGTGTACCTTTTTACCCGCTTTTGACAGACGGTAAGCTGTAGTAAGACCAGTAAGCCCTGCGCCAACTACCATTACATCTGCCTTGTCTGGATTCTGTTCCTTTACCATAATACTATAATCGAGTGCAAAGGTACTAAGATTCGCCAGCACTTGCAATCCCTATTTATGTGGATTTTTTATACATCCTGATGGCAAACCAATAATATGCTATCAGCAAAAGATAACCAATGTAGTAAATGGTGGTAAAAGTAAAGACAATATAATCTATCGCACAGACACCTACCAAGCCGCAGAGATACAGGATAGCCTCATCAAGAGGAAGGTTCTTGCGTACCTCGTCAACAGCAGCCAGCCCAACGATGATGATAGCCCATACGGAAACCAGGAATATGGCTATCAGGAAAGGAGCTAACAGCGGATTGAGCGTGGGGTGGAAATAGAAATGCCGCCACAACTGCGGAGTAAAATTCTGAATCGAAGCATAGAGCGTGGCTGAGGTTGCCACGGTCAATGCCAAAGCCATTGGATAGGGCGTGGGTATGTCATTGAAATGAACAATCTTTGCATTGCGCTTGATGGCTATACGGGCCATATAGGCTACGCCGATAAAAATGAATACGACGAGGAATATAAGAAGGTGATTGTTGGAAAACACCGTAATAAACTGAGAAATGGGGTCATCGGGGTCCACGTTTGGCAACAAATCTGACTCGTGAATCCATCCGAATGTTATCTGATCACGCGCCAACTGTACCCATACGGAATCCACAGAATCGGCAGGCATTATACGAATATCGGCCACCACCAGCGGGTCATTTTTATATACATAGAAAGAATCGGTAGCCAACTGACTTATCACCTCCTCGGGCTGCTGTTTGTAAAGGCAAAGAGAATCTGCGCGAACCAGGAAATTGAAGTTCTCAGTATAATGATGCTGCGCCAGGAAAAGCAGAGAGTCACGCTTTTGCTTGAGTGCCACGGTGTCAATCTGCGGTGCCACATATTTCACGGCTGTAGTATCCTGCGAAGGCAATTCGCGAGCCTTATCCCGATAACAACCCGTGAATATAAACAAAAAGGTAAAAAGGTAAAAAAGTATAAGAATCTTTTTCATATCTGACAACCGTAAACGTTCATCTGACAATTCCTACAATCAAACTCCAGACGGAAACGGCGCCCGTCATCCGAAACGAGAAAAAGTGGCTCCTTCCAGAAAGGCTTATCCCCACCGTTCTTCACACAATAGCCCAATGAATAACGAAGACAATGGCGGCATTGCATCAGGATAGGCTCACCATTAGGATATTTCTTCGTAGATGAGACCTCCATAGCTGTTGCATCGGCAACTCCTTGTGCTGCATAGAAAGCACGTGCTTTAGCATTGGATACATTATATAAATATGGATAGTTACGCGCCAAGCCTCCAGCCATTGAGGGAACTTTCAAATCCGACAAATCCGTATCAGAAAACTCCTTGCCTTTATCATTACGGCTTTCGCTTTTTGAGATACGTTGAGCCAGAACTGTCCTTCTCCAATCAGCCAGCATACTACTCGGTATGAAATAGTTGAAATCATCTGGAATCAGTCTGACCTGCTCACAGACATAAGGCGTTCCACCCAGTTTCGACAGTTGTCTTACGATATTCTCACGCTGAGGTTTTTGGGCCTCCTGATGCTCGGCTGCAAAGAAATGACCATTTAGTTCGAATCCTCCATCCACAGCCTCCAGGGTCATCGTGACAGGCATTTTACGCTCCGCAGTCTGTCCTGCCATCAGGCGTTCAAACATGATATCATTGTTACGATAGAGCGCCATTCCTAGTTTCAGGCCTTTGGGCATTTTAAAGGGATAAAGCCGGTTGCCCACCGCACGATTCACGCGAAAACCGCAAAGCACCAGTTCTCCCCTCCTATTCTCTTTCCTATCTCCTCTCTCCTCTAAAAAGAAACACAGACCGTCGCCATTGGCAAAACTTGCTGTTCCGGCCACATTAAAGGAGTCATGCCGCAACTCCTTCACTCTTCCCACATACTCGCCTAAGGCTTTAGGAGTATTGGGCGAAAATATGTCAGGCTTGCGGCCATGCAGAAAATAAGTTGTAAAGCCCCTATTGAAAGTTTTCTTCAAATTAGGCTCAAAGGTGTAAGAGCAACGGCCTTGAGAGGCTCTTTGATAACGTTCAGGATGGCGGGCAATAATCTGATTTAATCGCTGGCTATAGGCAGCCGTCACATTCTTCACATAATCCACATCTTTCAAGCGACCTTCAATCTTAAACGATACCGCACCGGCCTCCATCAATTCTTCCAGATGGTCTATCTGACAGAGATCCTTCAACGAAAGTAAATGTCTGCCCTGCTCTATCAAATGCCCGTCGCTATCAACCAGATCAAAAGGAAGACGACAGAATTGTGCGCAAGCTCCACGATTGGCACTACGCCCATAACAATACTGCGATGCATAACACTGACCACTATAACTGACGCAAAGAGCTCCATGCACAAACACTTCCAGTTCCACATCAGGCACTTGCTCGTGAATCTCACGGATTTCCTCCACCGACAGTTCCCTGGCTAACACCACCCGTTTGAATCCCAATGAATGCAACCACGCCACTTTCGCAGCCGTGCGGTTATCTGTCTGGGTGGAAGCATGAAGAGTAAACTTCCCTTTCATTTCAGGGGAGACTAATGCCATATCCTGAACAAGGATGGCATCCACGCCTGCCGCATCAAGCTCATTCAATAACCGACGGGTATCTTCAAGTTCATCGTCAAAGATAATCGTGTTCACCGTCACATAGACCTTCGCTCCGAAAGGATGGGCATAACGGCATAATTCGGCTATATCTTCAACCGTATTCCCTGCTGCCACCCTAGCTCCAAAACGAGATGCCCCAATATAAACGGCATCAGCACCGTGGTCAATAGCCGCGATGCCGCATTTCAGGTTTTTGGCCGGAGCCAGCAGTTCTATGGTCTGTTTCACTCGGAATTTGTGGTTTTTATCCTATGAGATTAATATCATAGGGCGTTTGCTGATAAACATAATAGTTTACCCAATTTTGGAAAAAAAGATTGGCATGTGCCCTCCATTTCACGACAGGCTCGTTCTCTGGATTATCGTCGCGATAATAATACTTGGGAAGTTCCACATCATCACGTTTTCCCATGTCTCGACGATATTCCTTATCGAGAGTATTCGGTGCATACTCCAAATGCCCGGTAACGAAGAACTCTCTGCCGCCACGGGCTACCACCATACTCACGCCACTCTCCTCGCCCTCTGCCAGAATTGAAAGATATTCACTCGCTTCAATGTCTTCACGTCTTACTTCAGTATGACGGCTATGGGGCATATAGAAGAAATCGTCGAAGCCTCGGAAGATAGGCAACTGTGGCTGTATGACACGCTGGGGAAAGATGCCAAACTTCTTCTTCTCCAAAGGATACTTCGGAATACCATAATAATAATACAGGCCTGCCTGAGCTGCCCAGCAGATATAGAGTGTGCTCTGCACGTGGGTCTTCGCCCAGTCAAAGATGGCCTTCATCTCATCCCAGTAGGTCACGTCCTCAAAAGCGAATTGCTCTACGGGGGCACCCGTAATAATCATACCGTCAAACTTCTGCGACTTCAGCACCTCAAAATCCTTATAGAACATCATCATGTGTTCTATCGGCGTATTCTTGGGTGTATGGCTTTTCAGTTTCATAAAAGTGATGTCCAACTGCAAAGGAGTATTCGACAACAGCCTGATAAGGTCTGTCTCGGTCGTAATCTTCAGCGGCATCAAGTTCAGGATAACAATCTTCAGCGGACGGATATCCTGTGTATGAGCACGGGTGTCGTCCATCACGAAGATATTCTCCTTCTTCAGGATATCAATTGCGGGAAGTCTATCGGGTATTCTTAAAGGCATATCTGTATTTACTTATAATTTGGGTGCAAAGTTACAACTATTTTGCAGAAAAAGCAAGAAAGGATGCCAAAATCATGATTTGGCATCCTTTCTATTTGATAAGGTATATGACTTACCAAAGTTGCAGACGCTCTGCCTTGGGAATGAACATTTTGTTCTCTGGCTTCACGCCAAAGGCTTCATACCACATATCGATATGCGGCAGGGCTCCATTCACACGCCAGCGACCCAGGGCATGGGGGTCACTCTTGGTACGATTACGGATTTCGGCCTCGGTGATATTACCAGCCCAGACACCTGCATAAGCAATGAAGAAACGCTGGTCGGCTGTCAGTCCGTCAATCTCCTTCAGAGGTGCAGACTTTGTTGCGTTCTTGAAAGCATTAAAGGCAACCTGCAGACCTCCGTGGTCGGCGAGATTCTCACCAAGCGTAAACTTACCGTTGGCATTCAGCCCGGGAAGCACCTCGATAGCTGAGAAGAAGTCGGCATACTTACCTGTGCGAGCCTCAAAGTTCTTACCGTCACTTTCGGTCCACCAGTCAGTCATGTTACCAACCTTGTCGTAATGACGGCCCTGATCGTCAAAGCCGTGCGTCATCTCGTGGCCGATAACCACTCCGATAGCACCATAGTTGAATGCATCGTCAGCCGTTGGGTCGAAGAAGGGATACTGAAGGATGCCTGCCGGGAAACAAATTTCATTGGTGGTGGGATTGTAGTAGGCGTTAACGGTCTGGGGAGTCATGTGCCATTCGTCGCGATCAACGGGTTTACCGGCTTTCTCGTCGATATGGCGCTTGGTCTGATACTTGTTACACTCCAGCACATTCTCATAAAAGCTCTTCGAGGGGTCAATGTCAAGAGCCGACAAATCCTTCCACTTATCAGGATAACCAATCTTCACATAGAATGTGGAAAGCTTGGAAAGGGCGTTCAACTTGGTGTCAGTTTCCATCCAGTCCTGAGCCATAATGCGCTCTGCGAGAGAGAGTTGCAGGTTCTTCACTAAACGTTCCATACGAGCCTTGGAAGATGCAGGGAAATAGCGCTCGCAATAGATGCGGCCAAGTGCTTCGCCCATCTGACTCTCCACCTGACCGGTGGCACGCTTCCAAAGGGGGAAGTTCTCTTTACGGCCACGCATTGTCTTGCCGAAGAAATCGAAATTGGCTGCCACCACCTTATCGCTCAAATAGCTGGCAGCACCAGTTATCTCGCCCCACTCCATATAAGCACGATATTCGTCGGCAGTCATCTCGGCAATCACCTTGTCGGCACCGGCTACGAAGTCTGGCTGTCCTACAATCATTTCATGAATGTACTTGAGGTCAACGCCCTCCGCCTGTGCCAACTGTGAGAGTTGTACATGAGGATATTTCTGTTCGAATTCCTTCAGCGTCATCTTGTTGTAATTGGCCTCTACATCGCGGAGTTCCGTGCGGTTCTTGCTCACCTTGGCAAGAGCTGTCTCAATCTTCATCACCTGCTCCATTTTCTTCTGAGCTACGCCTTTCTTGAAACCGAAAAGCTGGAACATTGTGACGATATGCTTCTTGTAGGCCTCACGAATCTTGGTGGTAGCCTCATCGTTGTCGAGATAATACTCCTTCTGACCGAGGGTGAGGCCACCCTGATAGATATTCAATATGTTCTGTGAAGCATTCTTATCATCTGCGCCGAAACCCATATACATGAACTGCTGGTCGCCATACGGCATCAGTTCCTTTTGGATCTCGAAAAGCTGTTCCTTTGTCTGGGCAGCCTCCATCTTCTTGATGATTGGCATTACCGGCTGCACACCTTCCTTGTTGCGGCGCTTCTGATCCATCGCCAGCTTGTAGAAATCAGAAAGCTTCTGCTCTACCGTACCCTTGGCATAGGTGCCTTTGCGGAGTTCGTCAAGAATACCGTTGATACGCTTGTCATTATCTTCCTGCAACTGGTCGAAACTGCCATAACGGCTGTAAGCAGCAGGCAGAGGATGGTTCTTCATCCAGCCTCCACAAGCATACTGGTAAAAATCATCTTGGGGCTTTACAGAGGTGTCAAGATTAGACATCTTAAGACCCGACGTCAATTCCTGAGCACCGGCGCCCATGGCTGCCGATGCAATCAGCAAGGTTGTCATCATTGTTTTGAAATTCATAATCACTATATTTATTAATTAATTATCTGCTGATATATGTAAATGTTTATAGCTCTATCGCGTCTAACTCTTCTGAGAGTTGTGCCCATCGATCTGTCTCCTGATCGATGATACGTTTGGTAGAAGTATATTCAGTAACCACGGTCATATCAGAAGCGCCCTCCGGTGTACAAAGAATCGCATCAAGTTCCGCAATACGGGCTTCCAAGTTTTCGATCTTCTTCTCCACCTCCTTGATACTCTTTTCCAAACGCGACTTCTTCTTCAACAGTTCCTTACGTTCAGCATAAGAGAGAGACCCGTTTGCATTATCTGATGCAGACGAAACTTTTGAATCCGCAACTTTATTATTGACAGCTTTCTTTTCAGAGCCGTTACGTTCGACATTTACCTGCGTCAGTTGGTGAGGAGATTTGTTGATCCAGTCATAAATGCCGCCCAAGTATTCGCGAACCTTGCCTCCGCCAAACTCATAGACCTTGGATACAAGACCATCAAGGAACTCACGGTCATGACTCACGATGATAGCCGTTCCGTCGAAAGCCTTTATGGCTTCCTTCAGCACATCCTTCGATGGCATGTCGAGGTGATTGGTAGGCTCATCAAGAATCAGCAGGTTCACGGGTTCCAAGAGTAACTTAATCATGGCCAAACGACTGCGTTCACCACCACTGAGAAACTTCACCTTTTTCTCTGAAGCCTCACCGCCAAACATAAAAGCACCAAGGATATCGTTGATACGAAGACGGACATCACCAGTGGCCACACGGTCGATGGTATCGAAAACGGTCAACGATTCATCAAGCAGTTGAGCCTGATTCTGGGCAAAATAACCGATCTGTACATTGTGGCCTATTTTCAGATTCCCTTCAAAAGGAATCTCCCCCATTATACACTTCACGAGTGTGGACTTTCCTTCACCGTTCTTGCCCACAAAGGCTACTTTCTCACCCCGCTTTATCGTAAGGTTTACGTGCTCAAACACAAGATGATGGTAACTCTTTGACACTTCATCGCAGATTACCGGATAATCGCCACTCCGCAAACAAGGCGGGAATTTCAGGCGCAAGGCGGAGTTGTCCACTTCATCTATCTCAATGGGAACCATTTTTTCCAATTGCCGCAAACGCTGCTGTACCTGAATGGCCTTCGTGGCCTGATAGCGAAAACGATCCACGAACTGCCTGATATCGGCTATTTCCTTCTGTTGGTTCTCGTAGGCACGTATCTGCTGTTCACGGCGTTCCTTGCGCAGTACCACATACTCGTCGTATTTCACCTTATAGTCAATTACCTGACCACATGAAATCTCCAACGTGCGGTTGGTAACATTATTTATAAATGCACGGTCGTGGCTCACCAAGACCACGGCACTGCCACTCGTAGCCAAAAACTGTTCCAGCCACTGAATAGATTCTATGTCAAGATGGTTAGTCGGCTCGTCAAGCAACAGGACATCGGGCTTGCGCAAAAGGATCTTTGCCAATTCGATACGCATGCGCCATCCGCCGGAAAATTCTTTTGTAGGACGTTCGAAGTCGCCACGCTCAAAGCCCAGACCTACAAGTGTACGCTCAATCTCAGCTTCATAGCCTTCTGCGCCCATCATCTGATAGCGTTCGTGAGCTTCTGTATATCGTTGCACGAGATCCATGTACTCCTGCGTTTCATAATCTGTACGCTCAGACAATTCGCGGTTCATACGCTCCAACCGCTCTTCCATCTTGGTATTGTCGGCAAAGGCCTTGCGAGCCTCTTCGCGCACGGTGGTATCATCCACCAGTTTCATCACCTGAGGCAAATAGCCTATTGTCGTGTCATTAGGCACGCTGACAATGCCCTCCGTGGGCTGTTGGATTCCACAAAGAATCTTTAACAGTGTGGATTTACCAGCACCGTTCTTACCCACCAAGGCGATACGGTCACGTTGGTTGATCACGAAACTCACGTCGTGAAAAAGAGGCTTGACGCCAAACTCTACTTTAAGTCCTTCTACTGATATCATATAATTAGGGTGCAAAGATACTTCAAAATCTTTGCACCCACAAATTATTTGATGATAATTAATTATTTACGTATAATCTTGCGGCGAACCATTCCTTTGTAATTCACCGTAGATGATTTCTTCAGATATTCTATCAGCATCTCGGGAGTGGTACCACAGGTATAGTCTTCTGCCTTGCCAGGATCCAGTCCGATATTGGCAACGTAGCTGTTGAGCACCACTTTGTATCGTTTTTTCTTATCAATCGGCTTGCCGTCAGGCAGAAACACCTTGGTTTTCTTAATCTTTGCCGTATCAGCCTTGTCAACTATCATCTCGTAGGTCATGCCTGAAACAAAAGGAGCGCGATTTCGTCCTTTCTGACGACTTACCTCAATCAGCCTTGTCACTTCTTCACCCGTCAGGGTATAGACAGCAGCCTCATTGCCAAACGGATCTATACGGAACACATCGAGGATACGTATCGGACCTTGGGACAAATGACTGTCACGAACGGCTCCAAAATTAAGGACAGCCATATCTGCACCACTCTCAGCCACATGCGAATCACCCATCAGGCAAGCCACCTCTTCCACATTGTTGAGTTCTGTTTCATTTGTAGCCAAAACAGTTTTGAAGTACGGGTTCTCACTGAAAAGTGTCAGCATATTATCGAGTACTTCGCTCCGTCCCTGATGCTTGTTCACATCAATGAGCTGAGCCTCTTTCGAAACGATTTTCTTGTCTTCAAAGGTCACCACCGTCAGACAGACATACCTCAGTTGCCATTCAGTTTGCGTGAGCAACACACCGTTAATGTGTTCTCCATCCACTTTCGTATGGGTATGACCGCCTATTACGAGGTCATAATAAGGGAATTCCTGGCAGAACTCCTTTTCTGCCGGATAGCCGCTATGGTCGAGCAGGATATTCAAATCACACTCATCACGCATCCATTTATATTTGGCTATCGTTTCTTTTTCATTTAGAAACTTTAGGCCAACTATCTTGTTGGGGTGAACGCTGGGTGTACCGCGGTCGCTCAACTGGACAACACTCAGCACTCCCACGCGGATTCCATTTAAATCAAAAAACTGATAGGGCAATACATTCAGCCCGTGCTTCTGGGGCTCTTCCACATTGGCACAAAGATGACGGAAATGAGCCAGGTTAATCAGGCGTCCAAGTCCTTCAACACCGCTGTCAAACTCATGGTTGCCAAGAGCCGTTGCATCAAAACCGATGGCATTCATCATCGCTACCATCGGATAGGCCGGAATACGATATTGGTCATTGATGGGACTGCCCGTGCGATTATCGCCAGCCGAAAGCACCAGCAGATTTGGGTATATAGCACGCACACTGTCCACAATATCGGCCAGAACTGGCATTTTCTCCATATTGGCGTGCATATCGTTAACGGAGAGTATGGCCACCTGTTTCCTTTCTGCCATCGCTACCGTGGCAAGCATAAGAAAAACAAATAAGATGTTTTTTTTCATCATCAAATAGGGTTTATGGTTAATAGAAACAATTCGGTTTATTGTTGCAAAAATACATCTTTTTTCTTATAAATCCAAAACTTATTGCTGTTTTTCCGTTATTTGTTCCAACTTTTCATTATCTTTGCTCCCAAAGAAACAATTAGAACCATGAATATTTTCACTAAAATCATAGCACAACAGCTTTCATTGCCGCAAGACGGCGTGGAGAACACACTGAAACTACTCGACGAGGGATGTACCATCCCCTTTATTTCACGCTACCGTAAAGAGCGTACGGGAGGACTCAACGAAGTGCAGATAGCACAAATCAGCGACCTCAACGAGAAACTCAAAGAAACGGCCAAACGAAAAGACACTATTCTTAAGACCATTACCGAACTCGGCAAACTGACTCCCGAATTGCAAAAGCGTATCAGCGAATGCTGGAATGCCACGGAACTGGAGGACATCTATTTGCCTTACCGTCCTAAGCGTCGCACACGTGCCCAGATGGCCCGCGAACAAGGATTGGAGCCCTTAGCGAAAATGCTGCTCGCTTATGCTGCCCCCAATCCGCAAAAGGCTGCCCTGCCTTTTATAAAAGGTGATATAAAGGATGTCGAGATGGCGCTCCAAGGAGCCAAGGACATTATTGCCGAGCAATTAGCTGAGGATGAACAGTGCCGAAACATCGTCAGACAGCAGTTTCGGCGCGATGCCTTTATAATAAGTAAGGTGGTGAAGGCCAAGAAGGATACCGACGAAGCACAGAAATTCAGCGACTACTTTGATTGGGAAGAGCCCCTGCGACGTTGTTCCAGCCATAGGCTTCTGGCCATGCGCCGCGGTGAAAACGAAGGATTCCTACGTGTTAAGATAGAAACCGACGACGATGAATGCATAAGTCGTCTTCGCCGGTGTCTCCCACCAGTTCCACCTCAAGGAGGAGGAGCCTGCCGACGATTGCTATACGAAGCTTTGGAAGACGGTTACAATCGACTTTTGCAGCCCAGCATTGAGACCGAGTTTGCAAACATGAGCAAAGAGAAAGCCGATGATGAGGCCATCCACGTCTTTGCCCAAAACCTGCGTCAACTGCTGATGGACGCCCCTTTGGGACAGAAACGCGTGATGGGTATCGACCCTGGCTTCCGCACAGGCTGTAAAGTGGTTTGCCTTGACGCCCAAGGCAATCTGCTCCACCATGAGGCCATCTTTCCTCACCCACCTGTCAACCGATTGATGGAAGCCAAGATGCACGTCCTCGATATGATTAGCGAATACCAGATAGAAGCCGTTGCCATCGGAAACGGCACAGCCTCCCGAGAAACCCGCGAATTCATTGAAGAACTGGCCAACACCATGAGGAGAGGTGGAGAGGGCACTCCCGTTATCTTCGTCGTCAGCGAAGACGGTGCTTCCGTCTATTCGGCTTCCAAGACCGCCCGCGAAGAATTTCCCGACGAGGATGTCACCGTGCGTGGAGCCGTCAGTATCGGAAGACGACTGATGGATCCGTTGGCAGAGCTCGTAAAGATTGACCCGAAAAGTATTGGCGTAGGACAATATCAGCATGATGTGGACCAAACAAAACTGAAACACACACTCGACCAGACCGTCGAAAGCTGCGTCAATCAGGTGGGTGTTAATCTCAACACCGCTTCAAAACATCTTCTCACCTATGTGAGCGGTCTCGGACCCGTATTGGCACAGAACATAGTGGATTACCGCCGCGAGAATGGAGCCTTCACCTCACGTGCCCAGCTTAAGAAAGTACCACGTCTGGGTCCTGTGGCCTATCAGCAATGTGCTGGATTTCTCCGCATACCAGGAGCCAGAAATCCGCTCGACAACTCGGCCGTACACCCAGAGAGTTACGAAGTCGTAGAACGGATGGCCCATGACCAAGGCTGCCATGTCGGCGACCTCATCAGTAATCCGCAACTACGCCGTCAAGTGGACATCCGCAACTATGTAACGGCTTCAGTAGGCATCCCTACCCTCACCGACATCATGCAGGAGTTGGAGAAACCGGGGCGCGACCCTCGGGAACAGCTGGAAGCCTTTGAGTTTGACCCCAATGTAAAGGAAGTGGATAATCTTGTAGAAGGAATGATACTTCCCGGTATCGTCACCAACATCACCAATTTCGGTGCCTTTGTCGATATCGGTGTTCATCAGGACGGTCTTGTCCATGTATCGCAGCTAGCCAATAAATACGTGAAAGACCCAAACGATGTGATACATCTTCATCAGCACGTCAAGGTAAAGGTTCTTCAGGTGGACCGTCGCCGCAACCGCATCTCTCTGACGATGAAAGGCATCTGACAGCAAACATCCTAAAATCACAACAGGACCCGTCATCGCGACGCGTCCTGTTGTGGTAATGAATTAACTAATAACTATCTAATAATAACCTAAACATATCTTTACATCAATGAAAACAGATAACTCTGATTCAAACACGAGGATGCTCCAAGGCAGCCTCTGCTTTTCTGTTTGCAAAGTTACAAAAGACCTTAAGACACTCCAAATTCTGGTGTCTCATTAGTTTCACTCCACGTCACATAAGCCGAAAAAACAGGCATTTTGAGATAAAAAGTAAGATTTTTGAGAGAAAACAAAACACGAAGAAAGCGTGAGATATTGATTGCCATTGGAACAGAGGTTCTGGACTACCTTCTACACTTAGCAAACAAATCCCACGCCTAAAACGTGTCGTCTTGCCTTTTATCTGTGTAGATAGTTGCATGGAACTGTCCAGATTCCCGTCCTGATAATCAGCGAAACAAATCTTCTCCTGAAAGAGGGCAGATTTTTTTGTGGGTACAAATATACGCAATATTTCCCACACCACAAAACTTTTTTAGCAAAAAGTGTTTAAAATCGGAACTATTTCACGCAAAGCATACGCAAACCTTATGAAAACGAATTGTTTTTCAGGTATTTTTTCCCGTTATAATAGTACAAGTTTTAGTTTTTTTGCGTAATTTTGCAGCAAAATATCTGATACACCTAAAGCAAAGCATAGATAACTAATAGGTTAAAAACTTAGAGTATGATTGATTACAGACAGATTCTCACACGACTTCTTCTCTGCATGGCCACTACTTGCTGCCTGCCAGCAACGGCGCAGACATTCTGCGGAGAACACAAATTCGACGGAGAACACAAGAACGAAGTGAGCGGCTACGTAGTAGGAGGACGCAACGTGGTGACTGGCCTCTTCGGTGGTATGTCAGCATCCTACAAGCGGCACCTCACCGACCGATGGGCCATTGAGGGCGACATGCAGGCTCAGTTCGGCAAGCAACTCTACGGCGCATTCGTCAAAGGTGGATACAGGTTGCCCTGGAAATACTTCAACTTCTATTTCAACGGGAAGCTGATGTACAACCGATACAACCGATACAACACGAACGAATTCACCGCCAACATCTCAGCCACATGGGAAGCTCCCTACTTCGAACTGACCATCGGCGAATCCCTGATGCACTATCACATGCTAAGCTCCGGCTACAGTGAGCCCCTCACGTTCACTTTCGGAGTAGGAGTGAACGTGCGACCACGCTGGAACTCATGGAACATCGGACTTTTCTTCCGCAACTACGACGAATACTACTACGAGAACTGGAACATCAACTGGGGTCTCCGCTTCAACGCCCGGCTCGCCAAGCAGATGCACCTCTTCGGCGAGTTCAACGTGCGCCCCGCAGGATCCATCAGCCAGTTGGCCAGCAAATATGAATTCTCACAGAAAATAGGACTCAAATACGTTTGGTAAGATGAACAAGATATACATTATTATATTGGCAGCCGTGGCCACAATCACCATGGCATCGTGCGAAAAAGTGAGCCCCATCGGCGTGCTCGTGGCAGGTACAGGCGTGGAAGACCGCGTCAAGATGTCACATCTCTATTATCAGGAGCACAAGTCAGACTTCAATATAGAAATTGCCGAAAACGGAGACTACACCTTCCTCGTGGGAGCCGACAGCCATGTCACCGACGACACCGGCCGCATGGAGGAAATGCTCCAGATAGGACTCGATGCCAACGACCTCTTCTACGCACACCTTGGCGACATAGCCGACACCAAGGCCGAATACTACATCAACCTGGAGAAAACACTCAATAAATACAAGCACAAATATTGCGCCAAGAAATACAAAGAAATACCTTTCGAAAAACTATCCATGCGCGACTGGGACGGCCTTTATATCGATGAGCTTGGCGACACCGTACGCTATGAACAAATCCACTACCCCTTCTACCCCGTAGTGGGCAACCACGACCTCACCCACAACGGATGGCCCCTGTGGTGTAATATTTTCCACTCCTCATTCTACCAGTTCGACGTCTATGTCAACGGAACCGATCTGTTCGACCATTTCATCTTCCTCGACACCGCTAGCGGCACCCTCGGTGAAGAGCAGGTGAAGCTCATCGAAGAGGGCGTGCTTGATGCACACGCCAAGGACAATTACTTCAAGTGCCGTTACACCTTTGTCTTCAGCCATACCAACATCTTCCGGCCGTCAGGATTGCAGTTTGCATCCACATTTGCCAAGGAAGAAACCTATTATCTGCTCGATCAATTCCGTGAATGGAACGTCACGGCTACCTTCTGCGGCCACGTACATGCCTGGGATGAGCGCGACTTTGCCGATGTGCACTACGTGACACTCGACTCCATGAGCGAGCGCAACAGTCCCGATGCAGGCGACTACCTGGTGCGTGTCCGCATCACTAAGGAAGGTCAGATCACTTACGAGCGCGTCCGGATGAACTACGTCAAGAAGTAACTAACTCTCACACGCTTTCCTTCCGCCCATCAGAAGCAATGCTTCCAATGGGCGGAAGCGTTGTTTCTGATGGGTGGAAGCATCGCTTCCAATGGACAATGGTTTTAAATTCTCTAGAGAATTTTTCCCGTCCGATGATAGTTTGCAAGTCATCCGATGATAGTTTGGAGAAATTCTCTAGAGAATTTACCAAAAGCGTAGCACCCTTGTGGCACCCGTGACACCCTTTCAAACAGGGTGCAAGCCCAGTGTTTATCGGTGATGTGGCACCCGTGCACCCTAAAATATTAAAATTTCGCGCGCACGCACGCGCGAGGGAATTCCAACAAAACAAGAACCCTTCACCGCAAGGCAATGGGAAACTGACAGTTTCATGCCACGATGAAGGGTTCAAAACATTGTAATTACCCTACAAAAAGATTTGTTTAATAAAGAGAGATTTATAACTACTAAGAACTTATTGCATTATTTTCTTTCCATTCTTGATGACCACGCCTTTATACTGCGCATTCACCTTCTGACCGGCGAGGTTGTAGATAGCGGTGGGCTGAATCTTCTGTGAGCTGACGGAGTTGATACCAGAGGCATCTGACTTGTGGATAAGATTCACCTGTGTGCAGACTATGTCTTTTCCGAAAGCCCAAAGCCCTGTGGTCTTCAACTGGGCAATATCTTCTTCATTAAGTGTGAACTTGTATGACTTAGAACCGAGGCTGACCGTTGCGCATCCGTATTCGTTCAAATCAGCGGCATTGCTTGTAAGAGGTGTTTGGGTTCCGTTGAAGATGGTCTTGAACTGATACCAATTCTGCTCCGTGTTCTCGGTGGTAGTATATACGAACTCAATGACGTCGCCAGCCACTGCATCAGCGAATTTCTCAGCAGGAACAAGCAGACCTGCGCCTTCTGTCCAGTTGCCGAAATTGCTCTCACCTTCCCAAATCGGAGTGGTCGTTGTAACGGTATTTCCAGCAAGAATAAGAGTAACCTTTTCAACCTTACATTCATTATAGATATTAACCGTAACACCCAATCCATGATACTGACCTGGCTCTGTACCTGCTACTTCTTTGATTTCGGCTACCGTGTATTCATAATACCAAGAATCACCAGACTTGCCTGACCATTCTACTTTAGGAGTCCAGTTGTCAGAGTTAGCGAATCCGCCAATGCCCCATCCATCTCGACTTTCGCCTTTGGTATTAATAACATAGAAACGGATGAGATCGGTATCCTTACCACCTTCTGCCTCAATAGTTGAAAGCAGCAAGGTATGACCCTCGGTAAAAGTCAATTCTACTTCTGTTTCTGCATAAGACATTGTGGCTACAAATAGAGCAGCCAAGAGCGTAAACAATTTCTTCATAAGCTATAATTTTTTAGGTTATTATTAAATAATTATCAGTTTTCTGCTGCAAAATTAGTATTTTTCCCCGAAATGGAATGATACTAATTTTGCAGATACTTGTACTTTTCAATAATTCATAAGGCTGAGGGCCTACTTTCCGGCACTACCGATGCGGGCTACCTGCTCGCGGATGACTTGAATGGTGGTGGTGTCGGTGGAGAATACAGAGTTGAGACCCTGGGCTTCCTGAGCGGGATCACCCGTATAAGGATCACCTACCTGCCATTGCTGATGGGTGGGATTGGCTTCGCCGCCCCATCCCCAGAAGTTACATCCGGCAAAATTACCGCCGGAAAGTGCGTTCTCGGCCACCAGACCAAAGACGTAGCGGTAGTAAGCATCGCGAACGGTGGTGGTACTCTCCTGTGAATAGGAAAAACCGTCGCGGGGGAAGCCGAACTCTTCCATCACGACAGGCTTGCCGAGACGATTGGCCAACGCTACATGTTCATCGATATAAGCCTTGGTGTTACGGCAACTCTGTTCGAGATCCTTGCGGAGCGTGCGCTCGTGAGCCCATCCCCAATTATAGGGCCAGAGATGGATGTTCATATAGTCGATGTTTGAATCGGAGCAAATCTGCTCATAGAGGTTCATGTCTCCCTCGCATCCCCACTTGCCTTCAGAACCGATGGAGATAAGGTGATTCTTGTCGAGTTGACGAATCAGGCAAGAGGCTTCGCTGAGCCAATGGGCAAAGGGTTGCTTAGCCTCCTCGCTGAAAGCTCGAGGTTCGTTGCCTATCTGCCATGACATGATGGCAGGATCGTCGGTATATTTCACTCCAGTGTATCGGTTGGTACGGCTGATAATGTCCTTAACATACTGATAGAAAAGCTGATGCGCCTTCTCGTTGGAGGCATACTGCGACACAAAGTTCATAAAGGCAGGATAGCCGGCCTCGTTTGGACGTGGTGCTTTGCCCATACCTGCATGTTCGAGATAGAACCCGTAGCCACCACTCCACTCCCAGGAGTTATTGAGATAGAGCACGGCTACCATCTGACGCTTACCCATCTCCATGAGGAGGTAGTCGAGTCCGGCGAGGATGGTGTCGTTATAGACGCCAGGGGCTTTCTGCAAAGTAGGCTCCACCTTGGTGGTGACGCCCTGCTCTCCATCGGAACCAACGAGGATTCGGAGATTATCAATACCCATGGCCTTGAGGTTGTCGAGCTCGCGGATAAGCCGCTGACGGTCTCCTCCCTGCCCTTCGGAGCCGAGGATTGCACCATACCAGAAATTTGTACCTACATAGTAATAAGGTTTCCCATTGCGAAGAAAATGGCCGTCCTTCATCTGTACGAAAGGGGAAGGAACGGTTCTCTTCTTGGGTTTCTTGGCATTGACGCCCATGCAGATGAAAGACATGACTAAAAGAACGATAAGTTTTTTCATATTCGATTGTTTAAAAGGACTTTTAAGTTTTTTGTACGGAGTGGAAGCGAACCAAGCCTTGCATGGGACTTTGCTGGATTTCCTTGACGGGATACTCCATAATATTCTCCGATACTGGGTTAAGGTATTCGCGGAAATGCCAAGCTACACTACCGATGAAGCCAACGGGGAGATCCTTGCGGTCATAGGGATAGATGTTGAAATTGAAGAAATCTTCAAAGGCACATTGAACGAAAAAGCCAATGGTGCTCCCATCAGTTCCCACTTCGGAAGAGTCGTCCATATGTTTACGAATGAAAGGACAAAGGGATGCCAGAAAGCGGTTGGCTCCAGGCTGACGATAAATTTTATCGATAACATCAGCGTAGGTGAGGTTAAACTCCTGAAGAAATTCCTCGCGAAGCTGGTCGGAGAGCTGGCGCTTAAAAAGGTGCTGTAGGAATACACGACCAAGATAGGCCCCGCTGCCCTCATCGCCGAGGATATATCCCATCGGAGGTATATTGTCGGTAATCTTCTCACCGTCGTAAACACATGTGTTGCTGCCAGTTCCGATGATGCAGGCAATGCCTGCTTCATGGCCGAAGAGTGCACGGGCAGCTCCAAGCATATCACTCTCCACATGGATTTCAGCGTCTGGGAACTGGGAAGCCAAGGCTTTTTCCACCTTATTTATATAAGGAGGGATGCAACCGGCACCATAGAAATAAACAGATGACTGATTAGCGGAAAACGAAGAATCCAGAGCGTCTATAATTTCGTTGATTTGGGACTCGGACATGTGGACGGGATTAATGCCCGAAGTCTCTATGCGCTCCTTGATTTCACCATTCTCAACAAAAGCCCAGTCGGTCTTCGTACTGCCACTATCTGCTATGAGTATCATTATTTTACAGTTTATTAAAAAATATTGTTTGCAAAGTTAAGGCAAAATATGTACTTTTGCAAGCAAAACAAGAAAAAATGAAGAAATTTCTCTTTCTGATAATACTCCTCGGAGCATTTGTGCAGACACATGCCGTGCTCAAAGAACAGGATCTCGAGAAGACGCTCAACATCCTGCGACAAGAACTCACCGATACGCACCACGACCAGGAAAAGAACTCCGAACTGACGAAGAAGCGCAATGAGAACACTTTCCGAGAACTCATCGAGACTCTGCAACGGAGCAACCAGAATGCCCTGATGCTCTATTCGCAGAAAGAGGGGTATGTATTTGACCAAGCATACGCATGCCATGAGGCTACGGAACAGTTCAAGCAGTTCAAGCAGGCTACGATGCCCTTCCGCAACTACATCGAATACTTCGACACAGAGATAGCTCGCTACGACTCGCTCATCAATTCGCTGAAGACCATGCAGACCCGGAGACTGACCGAAAGGGCAAAGATAGACCGTAACGTTTGCTTGACCTATGCCGTGAATATCCGTAACACCTTCCGCGACAACAAACAGCAGATGCAGGACTATATCGAGATTTACGACCGGACTGAAAACAGGCTGCAATACCTGAACGACTACGCCTCGAAACGCTATAACGAAATACAAAACGACATTTTCCGCAACGGAGACCAGAACTATTTCACGATTCTTGGACGGCTTAACTCGTACGTGGAATATACCATGTCGAGCGTAAAAGACAAATACCGCCCGATGAAAGTAAAATCGCAATGGGACTCGCGCTACATCTTCTTCCTGTTCACTTTCATCGCGCTCTACGGTTTCATTGCCTTCGTACTCAATACCCTTGCCATACGCTACCTGATACCCAAACGCTTCCGCTCAGAGGCTTTCCTAAGGAAACGCACCTGCATTATCATCGCAACATCGTCCGTCACACTGGCCATCATCCTGATGGTGCTGAGACTGACCGTAAGCCAGAACTTCCTTATCATGGCCTCGAAACTGCTGGTGCAGTACATGTGGATGCTCTCGGTAGTGCTGATATCGCTGCTTCTACGCGTGGATGGCGAGCAAATCAGAAGTGCCATGCGCATTTATGCCCCGCTGCTGTTCGTAGGATTCATGGTGATAGCCTTCCGCATCGTGCTCATCCCCAACTATCTGGTGAACCTCATATTCCCGCCGTTGCTGCTTCTCTCAGCGTTCTGGCAATGGAGTGCCATCAGACGCCACGGCAAACGCATTCCCCAAAGCGACGTGAACTACTCATATATCACGCTGGCCATTTTTGCCGTTAGCGTCGGCTGTGCCTGGTATGGCTACACTTTGATGGCTGTTCAGATACTGATATGGTGGACGATGCAGCTCACGTGTATCCTGACCATCACTTGCCTAGTGGGATGGATGAAGACGTATAGCGACCGCCACAACATCTATGAGCGTCCCATCACGGAGACCTGGGCTTTCCGCTTCGTCTATAGGGTGCTGCTACCGTGGATGATTCTGGCCTCGGTATGGATTTCCATCTACTGGGCTGCTGACGTATTCAACCTGGGAGAACTGACGCAGCGCATCATGACGACTAACTTCATCGACCAGAAATACCTGAAGATGAGTGTCTTCACGCTGCTGATTGTAGTGGCCCTCTATTTCCTCTTCGGCTATATCAACCGTGTGAGCCTTTCTATCCTAAAACTACATCTGAGTAAAGGCGACCAGAAACTTGCGGCTTCACGGACGGTGATGGGCAAGAACGTAATACAAGTGATCGTCTGGGGCGCATGGCTACTCATCTCGCTCGCTATCTTCCATGTTGACAACACCTGGCTTGTGGTGGTATCAGGCGGTCTATCTACCGGTATCGGTTTCGCATTGAAAGATATCATCGAAAACATCTACTACGGCATCTCGCTGATGGCCGGTCGTGTGAAAGTGGGCGACTGGATAGAGATAGACGGCACGAAAGGAAAGGTAAACTCCATCAGTTACACCTCAACGCTGGTGGAGAGCATTGACGGTACAATCATTGCATTCACCAATTCACAGCTCTTCACCAAAAACTACCGCAACCTGACCAAGAACCACGGCTACGTGCTGTCGCTGATTCCTTTCGGTGTAGCCTATAGCTCAAAGATGAAAGAGGTGATGGAAACTGTTGAGAAGGCCGTGACAGACATGAAGCACCCCTACGTGGACAAGAAGAAGCCCGTAAAGGTGGTGTTCACCGAATTCGGCGACAACAGCATCAACTTCAAACTGCTCTGCTGGGTTGATGCCGTGAAACAGATTTATGCCGTAAGCGATATCATGGAACGCATCTACGACGTGCTCGGTGAAAAAGGTATTGAGATACCTTTCCCACAACGCGATATTCACATCATTGCCGACAAATAATCGGCAGCACGCTCTGCACAACGTTCTCCATCAACACCTGCAGATACAATGCCTCCCGCGTAACCGGCACCTTCACCACAAGGAAAGAGTCCTTGGATACGAACGTGCTGCAAAGTCTCACGGTCGCGAAGGATACGCACCGGCGAAGAGGTACGTGTCTCGGTGGCTATCAGACAGGCCTCGTTGGTGAGAAAGCCATGACTCATGCTTCCGAACTTTCGGAAGCCCTGCTGCAAGCGGCGGCTGATTTCTTTCGGCAACCAGAAATGCAACGGACTGGAAATCACCCCCGGAGCATAACTGCTTTTGGGAAGATCGTAACTTACTTTCCCATTTACGAAATCCACCATTCGCTGGGCAGGAGCCGTCTGCTTCATGTTACCTTGCTGCCAACAGATGCGTTCCAGCTGTTCCTGATATTCCATCAGCCGCAACGGACTATCACCAGCAATGTCCTCTGGGTGCATCTCGACTACCATCCCACTATTGCTCCATGCAGTACCACGGTTGGCTGGTGACATTCCGTTGACTACAATCTGTTCAGGCCCCGTAGCCGCAGGAATGACAAAACCACCAGGACACATACAGAAAGAATAGACACCACGCCCATCTACCTGTGTGACGAAAGAATACTCGGCTGCAGGCAGATAATCGCCACGCCCGTTCTTATGATGATACTGTATCTGGTCAATCAAATGGCTGGGATGTTCCAGACGAACGCCGATGGCCAATCCTTTGGCTTCAACCTCGATACCTGACTCGTAAAGATAACGATAGACATCACGGGCAGAATGGCCTGTAGCCAAGATGACAGGGCCAGAGAATGAAAGTGAAGAATGATGCGTGATGAGTGAAGAATCCTCCGATGCAGATTTGGGCGTTTGGAGAGATTCGGCTTCAACACCGACAACGGCATCATGTTCGATAATTAAGCGCGTCATTTTGGTCTGGAAATGCACTTCGCCGCCGCTCTTTAGGATTGTATTGCGCATATTCTCAATGACCCGAGGCAGTTTGTCGGTTCCTATATGCGGATGTGCATCAGCGAGGATATTGGTAGAAGCACCATGCTGACAGAACACATTTAGAATCTTCTCAATACTGCCGCGTTTCTTAGAACGGGTGTATAGCTTACCGTCAGAATAGGCACCTGCCCCACCCTCACCAAAACAATAGTTGCTTTCGCTATCTACATGCTGTGTCTTCGTAATTAATGCCAAGTCCTGCTTTCGCTCCCGGACGTTTTTTCCCCGTTCCAACACAATGGGACGAAAGCCTAATTCTATCAACTTCAGGGCAGCAAAGAGTCCACCGGGGCCTGCTCCCACGACGATGACCTGAGGACGGTTGCTCACATCAGGATACTCAGTATGAAGATAAGCATCATCCAAAGGTTCCTCATTGATATAGGCGCGTACCTTCAGATTCACGAATATAGTGCGCTGACGGGCGTCAATGCTGCGCTTCAATACACGCACATGGTTGAGGAAACGCATGTCAATGCCTTCCTCACGCGAAAGGTAGTCTTTGATGGTGGATTCATTGAAAGCCTGTTGCGGCAACACGCGAAGTTGGTATTCCTTAATCATAGAAGTCTCATTTACAAGTGTTTTTTCAAAAACTCCATAACCCGCTTCTGGGCATCAGGAGGACATCCGTGGGGCATATCCCACATCTCCGTTACCAGGCGTTCTCCTACTCCCTGACTATCCCAAACAGCATGCATCTCCCGAAAAGCCTTTTCTGCACCAGGCACCGGAAAAAGTTTATCCTTGGAACCATTGATGAAAAGCATAGGTTTCGGACATGCCAGCGAGGCAATATGAGGATAATCCATATACTGACGGAGTCCGGGAATGCAATTGGCAAAGCCGCCATTCTCCGAGCGCCCATATTTCAAAGTCAGTTGAACATCGCTGGTCACCATCCAGCAGACTGCAGCCCCCACCTTCACTCGGTCGCTCAAGGCCGAAAGCATCCAGGCGCGATAGGCACCCATGGAACATCCGGCACATCCTATACGACTGGCGTCCACTTCGGGCAACGAAGCCAACACCTCCGTAGAGGCAATATCATCGTAGGTCATAAAAGCCGAAAGGCAACGGCCATACATCTGCATATTTCCAGCTATCATATCATACTTGCTGCGATCGACACCTTCAGCACGTCCGCGCTCTCCCCACATGGGTGCATCGGCAGAAAACGCTACAAATCCATTCTGAGCCAGATAGTCGCCCCAATACTGTCCTCCATAGACCATCGGCTGCCAGTCGTCAGCATCCTTCAAGATGACAGAATCTTCATCGAAAGGACGTATCATCTTTTCCTTGCCAATGAAGAGGTGGGCACCATGGTCGTGGAGCAAGTTGATAGCCGGGTGTTTCTTCTTGCCGTCTTGAGGAATGAGCATATACGCGCGTACTTTATAATATCTGCTCAACTGGAACTCCAATTTACGGGCTATATAGCCTTGGCGCTGTTCCTCGGCAAGAATTTTCACATCCCAAGACTGCGGGGCAGGCGGCGGCGTCATCATACACTCGAAAACCTTGGCCTTGGCCAAACGCTTCCACTCAGCGAAATCCTTCACCTCCGACTGTCCCCATGCCAACGGGTAAGTCATATCAGCTATGAGCGAGTCACAATAGACAGGCATATTCTTCTTGAACTCATAGAGAGCACGCTTCTGAGCCATCACTGTGACGGGCAGCAGCATTAAGAAAAGCAATATCTTTTTCATCGCCACAAATGTACATAAAAAAAATGAGAACAAAGCATAAAGCACAAGAAAGGAGCGATTTATGTTAAAACTTTTAAACAAATGTAACAACGTATGTGGAAAAAATGTATCTTTGACACCGAAATTTATAGAGAAACTTTTTTATTTACTAACTTTAAAACTGAAAATTATGAAGAAAATTCTTGTAATGGCTTTGGCCGTTGTGGCTATTTCTTTCGCAAGTTGCGGTAACAAGGCTCAGCAGAAGACTGAGGAAGTCGTTGACTCTACAGAAGCTGTAGTTGAGGACGTAAACGCTGCTGCCGAGGAGGCTATCTCTGCTCTCTCTGAGCAAATTGAGAAGAAGGACGCAGGCGCTCTGCAGACCGCTCTTGAAGCTATCAAGGCCAAGGTTGCCAGCTTCATCGCTGCCAATCCCGAACTCGCTAAGGAGTATCTTGGCAAGGTTCAGGGTTTCCTGAAGGAGAATGCTGACAAGATTAAGGCTGTTGTTGGTGACAATGCTGCCATCAGTTCTCTCGTTGCTGGTATCACTGCCATTCCTACTGAGAGTGTTGACGCCCTGATGGGTGCAGGTGATGCCCTGAAGGCTCTGGGTATTGACGCTACCGCAAAGGCTGCCGACGCTGTTGAAGGTGCCAAAGACGCCGTTGAAGGTGCTGCCGACGCTGCCACTGGTGCTGTAAAGGATGCTAAGGATGCTGCTGTTGACAAGGCTAACGAGGCTGTTGACAATGCCAAAGAAAAGGCTGGTGAAGCTATCGACAATGCTGCCGCTGACGCCAAGAAAAAGCTCGGTCTCTAATCTATTCAAGAAAAAACAATTAAAAGCAAAACGCCTGCTCTTCTCAGAGCGGGCGTTTCTTTTTAAAATTAATAACTAACCATATAGAATCAGGGTTCTCACCTAACAAGCATGAATAAACCCTTAAGAAAACCCTGTTTTAACGACGACGGGGAAAACGGCTGCGCATCTCCTCGCGCTTCTTTTGATAGGCATTAAACTGGTCTTCGGTCATAATACCTTTCAGTTCTTTGTCGTATGCTTCTTGCTTCTGGCGGCGCTCAGTCATCCGCTTCTCCATTTCTTCTCTTGAAGGACGCTCTGGGCGTTGCTGAGCCGAAGCACCGGTGTTGCCATCCAACTGTCCACCATCACGACCACCCATCATGGGGCGACGCCCGCGGTGACCTCTACCTCCAAAACGCTGAAGTTCGGGATACTTCTCATTTAGCTCTTTCAAACGGGCAGCCTGCTTCTCATTGAGACCATACTCCTTGACCATCATTTCGGTACGGTCAAAATGCTTACGTTCTTTCTTCTCACCTTTACTGTCTTGCGCGAAAGCACCAGTCATTGTAAACGCTGCAACAAGCAGCAAAATCATTTTCTTCATATCCTATTCTATTAATTGATTAATAATGTTTCTCCTGAATGGAAACCGATTATTGGATGCAAAGAAAACGAACAAGTTTAACAGCCTTGGAAAGATTTAAAATTTAAAAACACTTTTTTTGATAAGAAAAATTTTGTAGAACCAAAAATAAGTATTACTTTTGCAAACCGTAAGAGGAAGGTTGGCAGAGTGAACGATCGCGCTGGACTCGAAATCCGGTATACCCTTTTCGGGTATCGGGGGTTTGAATCCCTCACCTTCCGCAAAAAGAAATAGGCAGTCCGTTGAGGTTGCCTATTTTGTTATTCAAAACTCAGCTTCTTGAGACGGCTTTCCAATTCGGAAGCCATCGAACGACGAATGGCAAGACGAATCTGGCAGGTATTGTCGAACCTCTGCTCCACAATACGCGGTTGCATGTCTTTCACTATCTTCATCACCTGGTTCATCATCACGTAAGGGAACTCATAGGAGATGATTTCTTCCACCAACCTCTCCTCCACCTGACAATGGGCAATAGCATCGGCGGCAGCTTCCCTATAGGCAACGATCAAACCGCTCGTGCCCAGATTCACGCCGCCGTAATAGCGGACCACGACAATAAGAATATCGGTTAATTCGTTGGAATTAATCTGGCCGAGAATAGGCTTTCCTGCCGTGCTAGAAGGTTCACCGTCGTCATTGGCACGAAACTCCTTTCGGTCAGGCCCCAGCATATAGGCATAACACACATGGCGGGCATCATAATACTTCTTGCGATACCCGGCAATCAACTCCTTCACCGCCTCCACGCTCTCTACGTGATGGGCAAAAGCGAGGAACTTACTCCGCTTTTCGGTGTAATATCCCTCGCCTTCGTTTGCTATGGTCTTATAACTGTCGTCCAACTCCTTAGCTCAACTTATGGATTACCAAACCGCTACGAAGTTTGGGCTCAAACCATGTGGCCTTCGGCGGCATAATCTTCCCACTGTCGGCTATATCCATAATCTGCTGCATCGATACCGGATAGAGTGCCAATGCCGTACGCATCTCACCACTATCCACACGGCGCTTCAACTCACCGAGTCCACGAAGACCACCGACGAAATCAATGCGATCGCTGGAACGCAGGTCCTTGATATCGAGAATCTCATCAAGGATCAGACGGCTGGAGATATCCACATCAAGCACACCGATGGGGTCGTTGTTGTCGTAGGTACCCTCCTTGGCTGAGAGCGAATACCATTCACCATCCAGATACAGAGAAAACTCATGGAGCTTGGCAGGCTTATAGATCTCAGCACCTTTCTTTTCCACAATGAAGTTCTTAGCCAGGGCCTTCAGGAACTCTTCTGAAGAAAGGCCATTGAGGTCGCGGATCACGCGGTTGTAGTCAAGAATCGTCAACTGGCTTGCCTGGAAACATACGGCCATGAAGTAATTATACTCCTCATCGCCCTTATGGTTAGGATTCTGCTTCTGCTTTTCAGCTCCCACCAAGGCTGCGGCAGCCGAACGATGATGACCGTCTGCAATATAGAGTGAAGGCATCTTGCGGAACTCTTCCGTAACGGTCTTGATATCCTCATCATCGGAAATGATCCAGAACTGATGACCAAAGCCATCGATAGGTGCGATGAAGTCATATTCAGGCTTCGTCTGTGCATACTTCTTAATCAGCGCATCCAGCACGGCATTGTCAGGATAAGCAAAGAATACCGGCTCAATGTTGGCATTGTTCACGCGGACATGCTTCATGCGGTCTTCTTCCTTGTCGCGACGTGTGAGTTCGTGTTTCTTGATGACACCCGTCATATAGTCGTTCACATAAGCACCCACCACAAGACCATACTGAGTCTTACCGTTCATCGTCTGTGCATAGATATAATACTGCTCCTTCTCGTCCTGTACAAGCCAGCCCTTATCCTGGAACTTCTGGAAGTTCTCAGCGGCTTTCTCATAGACACGGGGATCATACTCGCTGGTCCCCTCGGGGAAGTCAATCTCGGGTTTGATGATGTGATAAAGACTCTTCTCATTGTCGCCAGCCTCTGCACGTGCCTCTTCAGAATTGAGCACGTCGTAGGGACGACTCTCCACCTGCTCCACCAGTTCTTTTGGCGGACGGATACCCTTGAATGGTTTTACGATTGCCATATTGTGATACTTTTTATAGATTGTTTCTTTTCCGATGCAAAGATACAAAGAAAATGGGAATCGGCAAAACGATTTCCAGAATATACGGCTTTTCTTAGCAAAAAAGGGAAAATGCGGCAGATTCAGAAATCGAAGAGTGAAAGCGACTGGTCTTCCTGCCTGACTTCAGGCTCATCCTGCTTCTCATCGCGGAAAAGAAGCATCAGTTGCTGTGACTCCTTTGAAGACGGATTCATGCGATAGGTGCCACGTGCGCCTGCCGACTCGATGATGGAATCTGGATTCTTGCTGTTTTTCAGAAGATACTGCTGTACATAGGAACGAACCTCCTCGAAACTGACCGTCTCGAAGAATGTGTTGGAAGCATTGAATACATGCCGGGCTATCTTCTGCACGCTAATGCCCTTCATGCCTGCTTCTGTCAGCACTCGCCAGATTTCCTTGTCGTAGTTCAATCCAGTAATACGGTTAGAAAAAACATACTAAAAAAGGGCGGTATGCAAGCAGCACATCGCCCTTTTCTTATCGTTACTGAAGAATTAAGCCAGAACGATCTTGCCCTCAGCCTCGGCAATCTTGCCTTCCTTGAGCAACCATCCAGCACCGAGGATTACCTCTTCGTTGCTAATCTTAGCTGCCTTAGCAATCTCAGCTACTGAGAGAGCCTTCTGAGCGGTAGCAAGTGCGTTGTAAACGTCACCAGCCTTGAAACCTGCGTTCTCAGCGTTGATTACGAGAGTTGCCTTCTTGGGAGCTGCGGCCTTCTTAGGAGCGGCTGCCTTCTTCACTGTTTCCTTCTTAGGAGCTGCGGCCTTAGTTGCAGCTGCCTTTGTTGCTTTCTTTTCTGCCATTTTAGTAAATAATTTTAAATCCTGATTGAATGATCAATCTTTTCTCTAATTAATTCGGTGCAAAATTACAAAGAATGTCACGAATTGTTACTTCATTGAAACTGAAAATCAGCAATTTAGGCATTTTCTTGACTTAAATCAATCTATTCCTGCTTCAAATCGAGCTTCAACTGCAATTCTTCGAGCTGCTTGGGATCAAGATAGCCTGGAGCATCGAGCATCACATCGCGTCCGCTGTTGTTCTTCGGGAATGCAATGCAGTCACGAATGCTGTCAAGGCCTGCCATGATACTTACAAAGCGATCAAGACCGAAAGCCAAACCTGCATGAGGAGGTGCACCATACTTGAACGCATTGATCAGGAATCCGAACTGAGCCATGGCCTTCTCGGGCGTGAAGCCCAGTATCTGGAACATCTTCTCCTGCAACTTTCCGTCGTGGATACGGAGTGAGCCACCGCCTACTTCAATACCATTGCATACGAAGTCGTAAGCCTTTGCGCGCACCTGCTCAGGATGCTCGTCGAGCAAAGGAATATCATCAGGATTCGGCATCGTGAAGGGATGGTGGGTTGCCATCAGGCGCTGCTCTTCATCGCTCCATTCAAAGAGCGGGAAGTCCACAATCCACAGGCACTCAAACTTATTCTTATCCTTCAGGCCAAGACGATCGGCCATTTCCAGACGGAGGGCACAGAGCTGCACGCGTGTCTTGTTGGCATTGTCGCCGCTCAGAATGAGCACCAGGTCGCCATCATTGGCACCCATGGCAGCCTTCACCTCGGCGAGATCTTCAGGACTGTAGAACTTGTCAACGGAAGACTTGACGCTACCGTCCTCATTGAATTTCACATATACCAGACCCTTTGCACCCACCTGCTGCGACTTCACGAAGTCGGTCAGCTGGTCAAGCTGCTTGCGGGTATAGTTGGCACATCCGGGCACACAGATACCGCCAATGTAGGCAGCATCGTCGAAGACGGCGAACTTGCCCTTCTTCAACGTATCCATCAGTTCCACGAACTCCATGCCGAAACGGAGGTCGGGCTTATCGGAACCAAAGCGGCGCATGGCTTCATGCCAGGTCATCTGCTGGAGTTTGGCTGGCAGTTCAACGCCGCGAATCTCCTTAAACAAATGGCGGGCCATATCCTCAAAGAGGTCGATGACATCATCCTGATCCACGAACGACATCTCACAGTCAATCTGGGTGAACTCCGGCTGACGGTCGGCACGAAGGTCCTCATCGCGGAAACACTTGGCAATCTGGAAATAGCGGTCGAAACCACTCACCATCAAGAGCTGCTTCAGCGTCTGCGGACTCTGCGGCAAAGCATAGAACTGGCCGGGATTCATACGTGAAGGCACCACGAAGTCGCGAGCTCCTTCGGGCGTACTGCCGATAAGAATAGGAGTTTCCACTTCGATGAAGTCCTTGGAATCGAGGAAGTTACGGATAAGAATGGTCATGCGGTGGCGCAATTCCATATTCTTACGCACCGGATTGCGGCGCAGGTCCAGATAGCGATACTTCATACGGAGGTCATCGCCGCCGTCGCTCTTGTCCTCAATCGTGAACGGAGGCGTAAGGCTCTCCGAGAGCACATTGAGCTCCGTGGCTAGTATCTCGATGTCGCCCGTGGGCATCTTGGCGTTCTTTGACTCACGTTCGCTAACCTCACCCTTCACCTGAACGCAAAACTCGCGCCCCAACTTATTGGCACGCTGACAGAGATCGGCATTCTTTGATTCATCGAAAACAATCTGGGTGATGCCGTAACGGTCACGTACATCGACAAAGGTCATACCGCCCATTTTTCGGGTGCGCTGCACCCATCCGGCAAGCGTCACTTGCTTCCCAGCATCTTGGAGACGAAGCTCTCCACAAGTATTTGTTCTATACATTATTTTAATATGTTTATTTTTGTGGCGCAAAGGTACACATTTTCCCCGATTCCGACAAATTATTCAGTTGAAAATGCAGATAATCGTTAATTAGTATAAAAATCGGAACAATCTTTAATAAACTATTCGTAAATTTGCACGTCAGAATTATGTAACAATTTAATATCAGAAAGAATATGAAAAAGATTTTGATGATAATCGCCATGACGATGGTCACACTGACAGGTGCTTTCGCTCAGAAGCCTGCCGAGATCAAGTTCGAGAAGCTGACCCACAACTTCGGCACGTTCTCCGAGTCTGAGGCCGTACAGAAATGCACGTTCTCGTTCACCAACGTCGGCGGCCAGCCGCTGGTTATCAATCAGGCCGTGGCCAGCTGCGGTTGCACCGTACCCGAGTACACCAAGACTCCCATCAAGCCAGGCGAGAAGGGAACGCTGACCGTCACCTACAACGGCAAGGGCAAGTTTCCCGGACACTTCAAGAAGACGATAACCGTACGTACCAATGGAGCCGTCGAGATGACACGCTTGTATATTGAGGGAAACATGAAGGAGTAAGCAACCTCCATTTTAAGAATAAGAAAAATGGCGCTGGAGAATCATCCAGCGCCATTATTTTTTTTCCGTTCAGGCTCAGAACGAATAGTTGAATCCAAGCGAGAAGTATTCCATCAGCTGCCAGTAGCCCGTATGGCTGTCCTTCACCGATGAGGCATCGTCGAATCGGGGATAGACGAAGAGGTTGGCGGCAATATACTTATTAAACTGGAACGAGAACGTGTTCTCCCACTCTATTTCAGCACGCTTGTAGGAAGTGAATCCATAGAGACGGCTCTTCCACTTGATATTTTCGGCAAGCTGCCAGGTGAGGTCGGCGGTCAGCGACGAACCGAAGTCGTGCAGGGCATGGTGCCCTTCCTTCAAGCCGAATCGCGGACCGAGGTCCAAGCGTCCCACATAGCGGAAGTTATAGGCCAAGGGTGAAAGGTTGATAGTTCCCGTGAGCTTCTTGTTGAACCACTCTACGGCATACGACATACCGAGCGACACATTCAGTTTGAAGGGAGAGAAGAAGTCACTATACACCTTCAGGTCGTTGCTCTTATAGCCGCGGGTGAACTGCGTCTCGGCAATCGTCTGCAGGGTGTAATACCAATGCTTGGTGGCCTGAAGGCCCAATTTCGAAGTCAGACGGATCAGGTCTTCCGAAGTCTTGAATTCATGGAGCGAATCGCTTCGGGAGGTCATGAAGCCCAGCTTCATTTCCAGCTTGTTGTCCCACTTCACCTTCTGCTTGTTGTTGTAGTTGGCTTCCAGCACCGCACTTGCCAGGGCCGAATAGTTGCTCTCACCACCCTTATGCCAGTTGCCCGACACATAGTTCTGAAGGAACTGCACGGCATAGTCGCCCTTGAACGTCCAGAAGTTGGGCTTCTTCACCACCACCTCCGGTTCGGGAGCCTCCACGGTCTCCACTGCGGCCTCGGGAGCCTTCTCCACGAGCTTCTCCGTGTTCACGATGGGCTTCGTGATCTGCTGGTTCACGGCACCTGCCTCCGTAATCTCGGCCTCCGAAACCCTGATCAGCTCTGGATGCTTCAAGTAAATATTCATCAGTGCGTTGTCAATCTCCTGACTCACAGAGTCTTTCATCTCCGTATTTAAACCAAGTTTTTGCTGGGCAACATCGTTATAGAAAGTGCTGCTCGTAAACAATCTGTACTTGTCGAAAGCAGTATAGGCTTTCTGCAACGTCTGGATAGAGTCAAGCCTGGCCTTGTAGATGGCCAGCGAGTCCTGATACTGATTCAGCTTGTTGTCGTCTTTCACGCTTCCGGCATGATAAGTCACCTTGGCATCGGCATCTGCTGCTGCCATCCCGATCAGCAGAAATGCCATCATTCTAATGATAAGTCTGTTTTTCTTCATAACAAATGCAAATTTACGAATCTTTTTTGAAATTCGCAATATTTAAGCATAATTTTTGCCAGCACAAAAATAATTCGTATCTTTGCACCCTATTATATATAATAAGGAAAATATTATTAATCAAAACAATGGATAAGAACACAATTACAGGATTCGTCCTCATTGCCGCCGTGCTCATCGGCTTTTCGTGGTGGAACCAGCCCTCTGAAGAACAGATGGCACAAATGCGACAACAGGACTCTCTGCAGGAAGTAACCCGCAAGAAAGCGGAAGAAACCAAGAAAGCCGCCCAGCTGGCAGCCACCGAGAAAAAAGCCCAGAAACTGGCTCAAGCCCAGCAAGACACGACTGCCCTCTTCCACTCGGCGCTCTCAGGCAACGCCCAGCAGGTGGTGCTCAAGAACAAGAAGCTCGAACTCACCCTTTCTACCAAAGGCGGCACCGTCACGAAAGCCGTCATCCGAGGCTACAAAGACCAGAAAGGCAATCCCGACGTCGTACTCTTCGACGAAAAAGAGCAGCAGCTCAAGTTCATGCTTTCAGGCAAGGAACAGAATATCATCACAAGCGACTTATTCTTCACACCGTCAAACGTGACCGACTCTACGGTCACCATGACTGCCGTGGCCGCTCCCGGACAGGAACTCGCGCTCGAGTACCGTCTGGGCCCCGACTATCTGCTCCACATGAACCTCCGCACTACCGGCATGAGCGGGCTCTTCCCACCCACCACCAACGCGATGGACATCCAGTGGGACGAGAAATGCCGCCAGCAGGAGCGCGGCTATTCATTTGAGAACCGCTATGCGGCCATCACCTATCACCATGCCGACGGCGGCACCGACAAGCTCGACGACCAGAAAGACCAGAAAGACGTGGAGCTCGACGACGTCATCGACTGGGTGTGCTTCAAGACCCAGTTCTTCTCGGCCGTCATGATTGCCAAAGACGATTTCCAGAAGAATGCCCTGATGACCTCCATCATCCAGGAGAAAGGCACGGGCTACCTGAAAGACTATTCCGCCAAGCTGAAGACCGCCTTCGACCCCACCGGCAAGAAGGCCTCCGAGTTTGAATTCTACTATGGTCCCAACGACTTCCGCACGCTCAACAACATCGAGGAGCAGAGCACCTTCGGCAAGAAGCTCCAGCTCGAGCGTCTCGTGTATCTGGGATGGTGGATTATACGTCCTATCAACCGCTGGTTCACGCTCTACATCTTCGACTGGCTCACCTCCTTCGGATTCAACATGGGCATCGTCTTGATACTCATCACCCTGCTCCTGAAGGCCATCACCTTCCCGCTGGTGAAGAAGAGCTACATGTCGAGCGCCAAGATGCGCGTGCTCAAGCCCAAGCTCGACGAGGCCACCAAGCAGTACGACAAACCCGAAGACCAGATGCAGAAGCAGCAGGCCATGATGGCCGAATACTCTAAGTATGGCGTGTCGCCCCTGAGCGGCTGTCTCCCCATGCTCATACAGATGCCTATCTGGATGGCCCTGTTCTTCTTCGTGCCTAATGCCATCCAGCTCCGAGGCGAGAAATTCCTCTGGATGGACGACCTCTCCACCTACGACCCCATCATCGAATGGGGCAAGGAAATCTGGGGCATCGGCGACCACCTCTCGCTCACCTGCATCCTCTTCTGCGTGGCCAACGTGCTCTATAGCTACATGTCCATGCGCCAGCAGAAAGACCAGATGGTAGGCCAGCAGGCCGAGCAGATGAAGGTCATGCAATACATGATGTACCTCATGCCGCTCATGTTCTTCTTCATCTTCAACGAGTATTCATCCGGCCTCAACTTCTACTATTTCGTGTCGCTCTTCTTCTCGGCTGCCATCATGTGGACGCTCCGCAAGACCACCAACGACGAGAAGCTCCTGGCCATCCTCGAAAAGAAATACAAGGAAAATCAGAACAATCCCAAGAAGATGAGCGGAATGGCAGCACGCATCGAGCAGATGCAGAAGCAGACCGAGGAACTCCGTCGGCTGCGCTTGGAGCAGGAAAAGATGAAAAAGAACAAATAGACCTCTATGAACAAAGCCAAACTCTTGCTGGCAGCCGTGCTGATGCTTTCAGCACCTGCCTGCGCACAAAATGACACAGACGTGATAGGTAAGCAGAATATCAGACTCACCAGACCCACGATGACCCCCGAAGCCCTCTGGGCCATGGGACGCATCAGCAGCTATGAAGCTTCGCCCAACGGCAAGCGAATCGTATTCCAGGTGGGCTACTACAGCGTGAAGCAGAACAAGAGCCACCACGTGCTCTACATGATGAATGCCGACGGCTCCAACCGCCAGCTGCTCACCCACTCAGCCAAGAACGAGACCGACGCCACATGGCTCGACGCCGAGACCATCGCCTTCCTCACCGGAGGCGAGATATGGGCCATGAAAGCCGACGGCACAGCCCGCCGACAGCTCTCAAAGACCGACAGCCAGGTAGAGGGTTTCAAGTTCTCGCCCGATCGTTCGCGCGTCATCATCCTGAAGTCAATTCCCTTCCATGAGGTCATCAAGGAGAACCCAGAGGATCTGCCCAAGGCTACGGGCCGCCTGGTCACCGACCTCATGTATCGCCACTGGGACCACTACGTGGAGAGCATCCAGCACCCCTTCGTCTGCTCAGTAGGTGATGGTCTTGCCATCGCCAACGACGGCAAGGACATCCTCGAGGGCGAGCCTTACGAGTGCCCCATGGAGCCCTTCGGAGGCATGGAGCAGCTGGCATGGAGCCCCGACTCCAAGACCATCGCCTACACCTGCCGCAAGAAGACAGGCCTCGCCTACTCCATCTCGACCGACTCCGACATCTTCCTCTACGACGTGCTGACGCGCCAGACGCGCAACCTCTGCAAGCCCGAAGGCTACAAGGAGCCCAAGATAGACCCCACCAAGAGCATGAAATATCAGGCCGTCAACGCGCCTGAGAACCTCAAGAACAATCCCGGCTACGACCAGAACCCCAAGTTCTCACCCGACGGCAAGTACGTGGCATGGCTCTCCATGGCACGCAACGGCTACGAGAGCGACCGCCAGCGCCTCTGCGTCTATAACCTCTCAACAGGCGAGAAGAAATACCTCACCGAGACGTTCGACTCCAACGTGGACGATTTCTGCTGGAGCGACAACAAGGACGCACTCATCTATTTCATCGGTGTCTGGCACGCCACCGAAAACCTCTATGCCGTCAACTGGAAAGGCGAGCTCAAGCAGATGTTCGCCACGGTCACCCCTCAGTCGGGCTCAGGCACCCAAGCCGGAAACCCATGGGCTGATTTCGGTGCCATCCAGCTCATGAACAACGGCAAGCAGCTGCTCATGGAGCGCCACTCATTCACCGCTCCTGCCGACCTCTACGTCGTGACGCCAAACTTCAAGCGGCCTCAGAACACGGCCATCACCCAGATCACCTTCGAGAACAAGCACATCACCGACCAGATGGCCATCCCCTCCGTCGAGCAGCGATGGGTCACCACCACCGACGGCAAGCAGATGCTCGTATGGGTAGTGCTGCCGCCAAACTTCGACAAGACCAAGAAATACCCCACCCTGCTCTTCTGCGAGGGAGGCCCCCAGAGCCCCGTAAGCCAGTTCTGGAGCTATCGCTGGAATTTCATGATCATGGCCTCGCAGGGCTACGTCGTCGTGGCCCCCAACCGCCGCGGACTCCCCGGCTTCGGGCAGCAATGGCTCGAGCAAATCTCAGGCGACTGGACCGGCCAGTGCATCAAGGACTATCTCTCGGCCATCGACTTCGCTGCCAGCAACCTGCCCTATGTCGATAAAGACCGCATGGGAGCCGTGGGTGCATCCTTCGGAGGCTTCTCCGTCTATTACCTCGCCGGTCATCACGAGGGGCGCTTCAAGTGCTTCATCGCCCACGACGGCGCCTTCAACTTCGAAGCCATGTACACCGAGACCGAAGAAAACTGGTTCTCCAACTGGGAATACGACGATGCCTACTGGAACAAAGACCAGACGCAGAACGCCCGTAAGACCTACGAGAACTCGCCCCACCGCTTCGTTGACAAATGGGACACCCCCATCCTCTGCATCCACGGCGAGAAAGACTACCGCATCAATGCCACCCAGGGCATGTCGGCCTTCAACGCCGCCCGCATGCGCGGCATCGAAGCCCAGCTGCTCATCTTCCCCGACGAGAACCACTGGGTGCTCAAGCCCCAGAACGGCATTCTCTGGCAGCGCACCTACTTCAATTGGCTCGACCGCTGGCTGAAGAAATAAAGTTCCCCCCCGAAATCGAAACAACGTCATAACGACATAACGTAATAACGACATAACGAAAAAAAACAATGAATCAACAATCCACCCTCCGCGACTCCGCCGCCATGCGCTGGACGGCCCTGCTGCTCCTGGCCCTGGCCATGTTCTGCGCCTACATCTTCATGGACATCCTCTCACCCATCAAGGACCTCATGCTCGAAACCCGCGGCTGGGACTCCACCGCCTTCGGCACCATGCAGGGCTCGGAGACCTTCCTCAACGTATTCGTATTCTTCCTCATCTTCGCCGGCATCATCCTCGACAAGATGGGCGTACGCTTCACCGCCGTGCTCTCCGGAGCCGTCATGCTCGTCGGAGCCCTCATCAAGTGGTACGCCGTGGCCGAGAGCTTCATGGGTAGCAGCCTCGAAGCATGGTTCACCAACAACCTCAACTACATCCCCGTCTTCGACGAGCTCGGCGTGTCACCCTTCTATCAGGGAATGCCCGCCTCAGCCAAAGTGGCAGCCATCGGCTTCATGATCTTCGGATGCGGAGCCGAGATGGCCGGCATCACCGTCTCGCGCGGTATCGTCAAGTGGTTCAAGGGCCGCGAGATGGCCCTCGCCATGGGCTCAGAGATGGCCCTCGCCCGCCTCGGCGTAGCCACCTGCATGATCTTCTCCCCCTTCTTTGCCCGCCTCGGCGGACAGGTCAGCGTAAGCCGCTCCGTAGCCTTCGGCGTAGTGCTCCTCTGCATTGCCCTGATGATGTTCGTGGTCTATTTCTTCATGGACCGCAAGCTCGACGCCCAGACCGGCGAAGCCGAAGAGAAAGACGACCCCTTCAAGGTGAGCGACATCGGCAAGATCCTCTCCGACAGCGGTTTCTGGATCGTGGCTCTGCTCTGCGTGCTCTATTATTCAGCCATCTTCCCCTTCCAGAAGTACGCCGTCAACATGCTCCAGTGCAACCTCACGTTCACCGAGGTTGACCCCGACTCCTTCTGGGCAGGCACCACCGTCACCATCGTGCAGTATCTCATCATGCTCGTCGTGGCAGCCACCGCCTTCGCCTTCAATTTCCTGAAGAACAAGTCGCTGAAATACACCATGCTCTGCATCTCCATCGTAGCCCTCGTCACCTTCTGCTACATGGGCTACATGCGCCAGTCGGCTGAGACCGTCTTCGCTGTCTTCCCCCTGCTCGCCGTAGGCATCACCCCCATCCTCGGCAACTACCTCGACCATCACGGCAAGGGAGCCACCATGCTCGTCCTCGGTTCGCTCCTGCTCATCGGCTGCCACCTCACGTTCGCCTTCATCCTGCCCGCCTTCAAGGGCAATGCCGTGGGCGGCGTGATCATCGCCTACCTCACCATTCTTGTGCTCGGAGCCTCCTTCTCGCTCGTGCCCGCCTCCCTGTGGCCCAGCGTGCCCAAGCTCGTCGATGCCAAGATTATCGGATCGGCCTACGCCCTGATTTTCTGGATTCAGAACATTGGCCTCTGGCTCTTCCCCCTGCTCATCGGCAAGGTGCTCGACAAGACCAACCCCGGTGTCACCGACCCCACACAGTACAACTACACCGCCCCTCTGGTGATGCTTGCCTGTCTCGGTCTGGCCGCCCTCGTGCTTGGTCTCATCCTCAAGGTCGTTGACCGCAAGAAAGGCCTCGGCCTCGAAGAGCCCAACATCAAAGCATAAACAAAACAAAAGAAGAAGACCCTCCCCCTGCACAGGGGAGGGTCTTCTCTTTTTATATCATAGCAAACGCCAAATCCCATCCTTCTTCTATTTGGGAGGCGACGGGCTTCATGCCGTTTTCCACCTGGTGCATACCGGCCACGATCTTCACCCATAGCGCCTTGGCCTTTCTTGGCGATGGCAGCAGCGCATCGGGACGAATGCCAGCCGTGCGGGCCACGCTCTTCGTGTAGGCATCCGTATCGTTCTCCACGGGCGGGGCCCACCGCTGTATGAACTGCCTGAGCGTCATGCTGTCGTAGAGCGTGCGATAGTTCTGCAGCACCTTGAAGGCTGCCCTGTAGCCGTAGGCCATCGAGCGGAACTGCACGAAGGCGCGATCCTCCTGTTTCTCACTTTGTCCGAGCCATGTGGTCCGGCGACTCTTTCTGATGTTCAGCGGATTATTGTTCCGCAATCCTCTTGGTTGTTTCATATTGATACTTGTTTTTAGTTAGTTATCTTTTACTTTTTACTTTTACAAAACTGTCATCTGTAACGCGTAACGCATAGCCCCGGTGAACCCATTGGCGTAGCATATTGCGCGAGCCCTTCGTGTCCAAGCCCTGAGCCTGACGCACCAACTCCGCATCATGGAGCGTGAATTCCTCAGGAAGCAGTTCCAGCAGATTTTGCGGTCCTCGTTTCGGCGTGTGTTCGGCCTCCTGGTTGGCTGCCTCGATGGCCGCGCCGAAGAACTGCATCTTGCACCACAAATCGTATTTCAACGACCAGCGCACGAAGTCCTCAATCTCCTTCGACCATCGGTAGTCGTTGCAGATGTAGAGCACACAACCCTTCAACCATGCAATAACGTTGGCCCGGAACGAAAGATTCTCATAGACCCTCGACTGGCTCAGCCTCGAAAACTCGGCACACTCGTCTTTCAGCTTCTTTGCCAACCGGAATGCCTGCGGACAATCCACCAATCCCGAAGCCCTCGTCAGCCGTTCGATATAGGGGCGCAACTCCTCGTCGAACTGGGCGTCGTAAGTGCCATAGACGGGCATGTCGGCTCCAATCTCGCGCTCGGGTATCGTGCAGAAGTTGATGCGGCTTATCGGACCGTCGGTCAACACCCGTGAGAAATAGCGCTGGCCCTTTTGGATGGTCGTGGCTGCATTCCAGTTGAATCGGATGCAGACCTTCTCGGTAACACTCTGCGTACCCACACGCGTCTGACCATAGCGGTTGTCAGGGTCGAAAGCCAGGCACATAATCTGAAACTGCTGCGAACCACGGACCGAACCCCGAAGGGCGTCAAACTGGTCAATCTCGTTCATCTTCGTGTAGAGGAAATGCTCATCGGCCTCAGCCATACGCATCACGAAGGCAGGGTTGGTCATGTCGGGGTCCACCTCCTGAATGACAAGTCCCTCCGGCCGCTGCCGCTTATCCTTGTTCGAACCCTTCGAATTCACCTCACGTTTCCACTCGGCCTCACGCTTCAGGTTCTCGGCATCTCGACGTCGGATGTCGGCCATGATGCGGTTGATGGGTTGCGAGATGCAGTCCTTACCGGCACCCGTTCCCGCCATCAGCACATTCATCAGCGTAGCCTCGTGCTCCACATTGTCGATATATCTGAAGCGCACCTTCCACAGATGGGCGGCCAGCGACGGAAATACCGCATGCGCCACAGCCGGCTTGTAGATGTCAGGTGTTTTCGAGGTGAGCAGTTTGATAAGTGGAGGAAGGCGCTTGGGCATCGGGGGCGGCGTAGAGCCAAGCCCCGTCTCCCCTGCAGCCATTTCCTCTTTGGGCGCGAGGCTGCTGATGATCTCCTGCAACTGTCGGGGAATGGAATAGAACCGTGCCGAACAGGCCGAGTGGATCAGTCCGCGCATCTCCTCTTCCCCGAGCCCGTAGCGGGGCATGATGCTCAAGAGTGTCTGCTCGTTGTTGTCGGTGATGTAGCGCAGATGGGCTGCCAGCCGGTGCAGCCGGTCGTTGCGCTCACCCTCCTGCGGCTCGCCGCCCGTGCGACGGAACCATTCGGCGATGATGTCTTTATAGGCCACACCCTTGAATAGAAGACTCTCCCCCTGCCCCTCACTCACAGGGAGGGGAGTAGATACTTCTGAGCCTTGTGAATCCGCCTCTTGTGATGCTTGTGGGCAATCACTCCCCTCTCCCTTCGGAGAGGGGCTGGGGGTGAGGCTGCTTGGGTGCTCGGCAAACAGCCGCTCGTCAGGGCCATAGATGATGTAGTCGCGCGGTACGGCAAACGAGCCGCGTGCCAAATCCTTCGTCTTCGAATCGTCTTCCACGCCCAGCTGAGCCGCCAACCATTGCTTCGACTGGTCTATCTGCTCCGTCGGCGACAGATGGGAGAACTGGCTGGGGATGATATAGACGATGCGCAAGCCCTTGCCCGAACAACTCACATGAACCAGCACCACCAGATCCTCCAGTTCCTTCATGATGAGCGCCTGAACGATATGCTGCCAGGCCTCGCGCGGACTTTCGCCATTGAGCTCGTCAAGGTCGAGGTAGGCCATTCCCGTGGGCACGGCACTCTCAGCGTGGCGGTGGCCGTCGCTATAGTTGGCCATGAACATCAGCAGCGGCAACTGCTGTTTCAGCTGCTTGGCCTCATCGCTGCCATGATCCACATTGGCCAGCAGGCGGCAGGTCTGAGCCACCTGCGGAGAATCCACTATCTCGTTGAATTTTTCCAGAGGGCAGGCCAGCACCTGTGCCGACCGCCCCTTCTTGCAATAAGAAATCATACCGTTGCTTGCGTGTTTTTACAGTTTGACATTGCTTACAGCCTCCTCAGCCTCGCTGACAAACGTCTCAGCCATCGGAATGCCCTCACTCTTGAAAATCTTCAGCGTCAGCTGAATGGCCCCGTCCTTCGTGGCCGACAGCCGCCCGTGAGCCACCTTCTTGATAAGCGTCGCCTCAGAGCGTATGCGGGGCCGTGCCACAAAATCAAACGTTCCGTTGCGCAGCCGCTGGGCCACCCCTTCGTGCCGCCAGCCCTCGACAAACTGCTCCACAGGGTCGTCGGGCAGGAACTGCACATACTCATTATTCTTTTCGTCACTCGTGAAAACGGCTTGGCCGTTCACCTGTATAATTTCGATATTCTTCATTGTTCTGAATTGTTGCGAGTAGAGAGGAGCTTCAGATGAAAGGTTGCGCAAATGATCCCGGGGACTCCCTCTTTGGCTCGCCTCAACTCAGGTTAAACGTTTTTTCTTATTTGCTCAGTTTCGCGATGTCAGTTGCAAGAATCTCTTGAAACACCTGTCCCTGATACTCATGCGTAGAGAATCGGAGCGTGGCCGCCACCACATCGCCCTCGTAGAATCTGCACCCCGCCAGATTGCCCAGCATGGAGCACACATATTCGTTCTCAAACTTAGAGCCGCCCAGCTCGCGAAGCACGATGTTGCACTTCTGAATCTGTCCCGACTCACTCTTCTGACTCTGCACGCTGAAGGCCTCGCCCTGGCGTACTACTTTTAAGATTTTTGTTTCCATTGTCGATTTACATTTTTGGATTTAGACAATGCAAAGGTAGGACAAAAAAAATCCCTTTTCAGCGCAGGACTGAAAAGGGAACGTTTTGGGAAAAACTTGGGAAAAGACAGATGCTATTTCTGCATTTCCACCTTTAATTGTTCATCGAAGGTGCGAGCCACGTCGCGGCATTCATAGAATATTTCGCGCTCTACCTCTTTAGGAGTATACGCATCCCATTCTGAGAAATCAGTCGTCGCAAACCTATAAGCTACAAACTTCCTGATGCTCTCCCATTTGCAAGGGACCGTCCACTTGTCAGCTCCAGGAAGCTGGTTAAGGCGATTCACAGAGGCTTCTTTATTTTGTGGCCATTTCTGGCAAGAAGCCAGATAGCAACAAACTCCAAGGAACGCTTGTTGGTGCTTCAGCACTTTGTCTTTCCCGTTTATGGCCGTAATGGCCCGGCTGATTTGCTCGTCGGTAGCCTGTAAATTATTATTGTCGTGGGGCACGACGTTACCATTCACAATCTGAATGCCAATGCCACCGGCCTCCACATTGTTCACCTCGTGCTCCACATGCTTACTCACCACAAAGTCGCCCGCTATGGTAATGCCGCCTTTGCCGAGTGCTTCGAGAGCCTTCTGCAAGTCTTCCTGTTTCATATTGCTACATTCCTTTGTTTATGCCTATACCTGTGGCGCCAGAAGAAACACCACTCACTTCGTTCTCGACATGCTTGTTCACTACATAATCACCTGCTACGTTTACCGATGGCTTATACTCTTTTCCCTCAATCCAAGCATCCAGTTCCTCCTCGGCATCAGTACGACCTAATTTATAAAGAATCTGTCTGATCACCTCTGTTTTCTCTTTCTCATGCTTATAGAGCTTCTTTGTCTCGCGCACGAGTTTCCTTACGAAGTCGTTTTCAGACCTTACGTTTTTAAGCCGTTCATTCTCCTCCTCCAGTTCCTTGATACGCATATCGCGCAAGGCTATTTCCTCTTGATAGCACAAGAGTTCCCACCAGCCATCAGGCTTGTCGGGTGAACGCCGGAAGTACTTGGGTGACGTCTGAAGACAATTTCGAATAGTGGCTTTCTTGTCCTTGCTGCCGCTGAAATCGCCAATCTCAACAGCCAATGGATATATCTCTTGCAACTGAGCCCGTCCGCCCAACGATTGCAGGGCTTTCATGATTGCTTCTCTTTGGGTCATCTCTTTTTTCCTACAAAATTACGAAATTTCTCCATCCCATCCAAACTGCAGATGGCGTTCTCCATCCGCAACCATCAATTTTGATGCTATTTAACAATTTATTCTCAGAACAGTCGTTCTTTTCTATGAAAAAATGTATCTTTGCAAAAAAATATATAATGGCAAAAATAGCAACAGATGTTGAGGAGCAAATAGTTTTGTTGGAGTCGCGCGGCATGGTTATCAATGACAAAGAGAAAGCGAAAGAATGTTTGCTCGATATCGGATATTTCAGATTGGGATTCTATTGGTTCCCTTTTGAAAAGACTTATCCGCGCAAAACAAACCGCACACACGAGTTTAAAGAGGGGACTTGCTTCGACTATGCCATCAGTCTCTATTATTTCGACTTCAATCTCCGGACGATTCTCTTGAAATATATTAGCCGAGTTGAGATTAACTTCCGCACGAAACTGATATATTACGCATCCAACAGATATAAGCAAGAGCCATTCTGGTATCAAGAAAGCAAATACGTCAATCAGGCATTTCTTGAGGGCGAGATAATGGAAAAGGCTATGAGAGATGCTGCGAAGGAAGATGTGATTGCCCAGGATATGAAGTCTCACGACAGGCATATCTCACCTGCATGGAAAACAATGGAGTTTTTCAGTTTCGGAACCACGATCTCGCTATATGACAACCTGAAAGAGATTCCTCTGAAATGTGAGATTTCACGACTCTACGGCATACCCTCGCCCAATCATTTCCTTAGTTACATCGACACCATCAGAAAACTACGTAACTTTTGTGCTCATGGAAAAGTGCTCTTCGACAAGAATCTCCCAGAAGCCATCAGCAATGGCCCCTTGGGTTATCTTGGTAACAGCAAAACACAATTATTCGGAGCATATCGTGTATTAGAGTACATATTGGGGAAGGTTTCACAAAATAGGGCACATGATTTGCGGCGAGAAGTTAAGGCATTGTTTGATGATATGCCTGATGATATTGTAAAGTCAATTGTCTTGCAAAATTCGGGATTTCAGTTGGCAATGTTATAAATAGTTTGCAAAAAATTTGGATTTTTCGATTATTATTTCTAATTTTGCAAATGCAAAAGTGCACTTGATAGTTTCGACTTTCATACTGCACTATAAAAGGTACGGATTAAGGCTGTCTTTCGAGGCAGCCTTTTCTTATATTTTTTCCATAGGTGAGGGGGCGGCGACCATCCACATGACCGGTTCGTCATCGCATATATCGTATCTCATGGTCTGCCTCTCTACATAATCACGAGAAACACCATACCAATCTTTTGCGCTCATAGACCCGTATTGTTCGCCAAATACTTCTTGCAGTTGTCTTGAAAGTGACAATATGTCTATACCTTTGTTTGCTTGCATCAGAGCATCTGCTTTCATGGCTAACTGGGGAATGTCGAAAAGTGAGGTTACGGAATACTCGTACAAACTTGGGCTCCGCTCAAGAAAAAGGAGTAAATGCTCAATGTCATAGGGACGGATTTTCTTTTCTCCCTTGGAATTGAAAGTGATGAACTGTATTTGCCTTTGGCTGTCGGAGTAGATAGAGGGTGCTACAAATATGCATTGTGACTTTTGACGTTTCTGAAAATCATCGAGATGGCGCTCTATTGGCCATACTTCCATCATGGTCTGTGTTCGACCCATAGCCATTGTGACCTCTACGAGCACACCATTTTGTTTCTCATAGCATTCTATGTCTCCTTTGTTGCCCCCTGCTGTTGAGGTAGGCAACCCTTCGTCATCACAACTGTAGTTGGGCACCACTCTCACGCCGGGCATTTTGCATCGAATAGCCAATGCGGTCAGGAATTCAAGCCGCGAGGGGGCTGCCAGCAACTTCAGAATGTTGTCTGAACTGTTTTTCTTTGTGGCAAGGTTGTTAAGTTCTTTCTTTATGACAGCCCAGTTGTATATGCTCAGCCAGTTGTCCAGCAGCTTCTCGCTTGCTGAAGCAGCAGGTTTGTGTGAGCTAATCTGAATGAGATTCGTGTCGAGTTCGGCCATATACTCAAAGTAGGCTCGCTCGTCATCGAAATGAGTATAGTGAGAATAGTGCGACAAGATGTATTCAACCTTTTCGCTTTCATTCTTGTTAATGTCAATGAAACGTCCGGCTCCTCTTAGCGAGATCAATCCTGTCATGCGCATCTTTCGAATAAATTCATCGGGGTATTCATCAACTATTGACTTCACCTTGAAATCCTTAAAGTTTCCCTCCATGATTTCATCTATGCATATATCGCATATGACTTCATCGCTGGGGGCATAGCCGTATTCTTTTCGGAGTCTTACGATACGCTGATAGAGTGCTTCCGCATTATTGTCTTTCCAAAAGATTAATAGAGGCAATTCACGTCTCGACATTCCACATCCATTTTGACGTGGATCGCCATTCAGTTTCTGAATTGTTTCAAGCAAGAGAATTAGTGGAATGTTATCATTAAGTACACGTACAAACGGATTTCGACGTTGCGACTTGGCAAGAGCTTGCATGAATACTTGCTGTTCGTATTCCGGATGGGTAATATCACAGGAGATAAAGCCAGAATCAGATTCAATTTCAACCTTTAGAGCCTTTAGCAGATGATGACCCAATGGAGAAATAACAATAGGTTCACCAGGCCAAAAGTATGCTAGCCCCAACTCTTTAGTTAAGTCGTAAATGGTAGCAAAGCGTGATGGCCATCCTTTTGCAAAACCTGCTTCCTTATGACTTTGCGGATTGTTGCGAAGCATCAGCGAGACTTCGTTATCGTTAAGCAAATACTCACTAAACTCACCTTGTTCAGTAGATTCCCACTTATTTTTTACGGAAATGAGTTTCTTCATCGGTCTATACAATCCGTAGCGGATCGTCTCACCGCATATCATTGTTGCTAGATTGTCATTGAGTATTTGCCCATCAAATTGATTGAGCACGTAGAGCATATACTTCAGCCGACCGGGATTACGCATGGTCGTTGTGTAGAGCAGTGGCTTATATTCTGGTGTTCTTGTTCTTGCCATAATCCATTAGTAATTAGTTACCAACACCTCGCCGAAATGCTTGATGCTATTGTCGTTGAAACTGATGTAATTGCTTTTGATGGAATGCGTATGATACTTTTCCGACCATTCCAAGAAGATAGAATTCGTACGCCCACGATAATGGGTGACGTTAGAGATAGCGAATTTGACGCCACGTTCGTCCAGATTGTCAAGCAATGCCAGCAGGTCGCGCTCGGTTTCCTCATCCCATAGTTTGTTATACTCACTGAAGGTAATCAGATAAGGTGGGTCGAGATAGACAAGGTCGCCCTCCTGATAATCTATGCCACCCAAGAATTGGCGAAAGTCCTCGTTGTGCCATTCCACATGCTTCTGGCTCAGCAATAGAAAATAGTCGTGTAGCGCATCATGCACATTCTGGTTGAAGTCAACGTTGCCGACAGGCAAGTTGAACACCCCCTTGCCGTTAAAGCGCAACATGTGGTTGAAACCATAGATGAGCAACAAATAAAGTTTTAACACGTCTTGCTGACCACCATTGATGAAGTCGGCCTTCATGCGCTGATAGCCAGCCTTGTTATAGCGGGCATAGTAGGTCTTGGGATTAGCCTTCTTCATCTCCTGCGGAACCACGTCGGCCCTGTACGACAACGAAAGGCCATACTCATCTATAAGGCCGTAGAGAGCGGCTGTAAATTCAACTTCTCGGCCTACGTATCCCTGCAACATCCGATGAAGACTGATAACGTTGCTATCGATGTCGTTAAGCAGGTATCCGTCGGCATCAACATTCATCATCACCGAACCACCCCCCACAAAGGGCTCTATCAACCTGTTGATGTGCTGGGGAAAGTGAGTGCGAATCTCGCCTATCAACTTATATTTGTCACCCACGTAGAACAGAGGCGAACGCGCTATTCCGTTTTTCATCATCAACTTCGGTTATGAATAAATACTCGCGGTGATCGTCAAACTCGGTCTTTCCGCTATTGAATGCCTTGAACTCGTGGTTGAAAACTTGTGTCTTGCCACACTTGTTGAGCACTTCCTCCAACTGTTCCAATTTGATTTTATTCTCTGACGAAGAACTCTTGGAGTGGTAGGTGTTGTTGTAAGAAACCACCAAATAGCGGCTGCGGATATGACTCACCAAATCCGTGAATGCTGATAGTGCAGCATTACGGCAGTAGTCACTCATGTTCTCCTCTTTCGGCTTCAAGGCCGTACCGTAGAGCGGCGGCTTCTTCCATTGCACCAAGTTTTCATAGACGTGATAGAACCGGCTGTACTGACGCGAATTATAGGGCGGGTCGAGATACGTCAGGTCAACATTGACGGTGCGTGCCAGTTGGTTGGCATCTTCCTGATGAATCTCCACACCATCGAAAGCCTCTGCCGCTATCATCCGCATCTGGAACAAATGAGATGTAGGTGGCTTGTGATGATATGCGTCGAAATGGCCCATCGTATTGGCATGGCGGTCAATGCTGTAAATCAGAGAGGCCAGCAAAACGGAATATTCCTTGTCCGTTAAGCAAGGTCGCATCTTCATTAACCGCTCCCTGATGTAGCCAACCATCTTTGCAATATTTTGATGAAAGTACTTGCCTCCGTAATTCTTCGAAAAATAGTTCTCGCGGAGGCTCGCCGGATTGATGGCGTTAAACTCATCGATGACGCCTTGCACCTTCTCCGCGCTCCATTCCGTGGGAGCAAAGAAAGCGCGATACATGATGTTGTTTGAGTAGAGGAAATCATTTACCACTACCCGTTCGTAGTTTTGCAGAGCCCTATGAGCCACCACACCTGTACCTGCAAATATATCGCAGAAGGAGTGGATGTCGTGGGTGTGCTCGCCGATGAGACTGAAAATCCAATCCACCAGTTTGGTCTTGCAACCGATATACCGCCGACTCTCCAACGAGAATCGACGTGTTTCTGTGCCATTGTCCATAAACACCTTTTGCCGTTTATGGCCATAGCATGGCTTATCGAAATAAAGTACGGGCACTCCAACAACCTCAGATGCAGACACAGAAAAGCGCGAACTCACGCTTAGTCCGTATCTGGAGGCCGTAGGAATTGCCCGTATAATGGAGATAAGCTTTAAGCCCGCGCTATCGCACGAGCAACATGCCGTATCGTTACCATTATACTGTATCTTGTGAATTTCCTACGTTCCCAGATACTATCGATAACCAGCTATTGCCGTTATTTGTTTAACCCTCAAAAATTGTCGAGGCAAGGCACTCCTGCCACCTCTTCACCATGAATGCCGTAGCATCACAATGCAGGTGCAAAAATACAAAGAAAAATCGGAAATACCCTCCGATAGCTCCGAAAAAATTCTGATGAACGATGACAGTTATGACAGATGACAGTTATTTGAAATTGAAAAATGAGGGAGTATAGAGGATATTAGTATTATATATATTATAATATATATAATACTAATCTATCTTTCGGGCGCAAAATACAAAAACTGTCATCTGTCATTTGTCATTCCCCGGTGCATACGAAAAGCCCCCTCCGGGGAATGGGGAGGGGGGATGCGATTTTCTTAGTACTCGCCCAGGTAGTGCACGATGCGGCTGACTTGGCGCGGCGTGAAGATGCGCTGGCGGCCAGTGTAGCCGAGCTGCCGGAGCTCTTCCTTGAGGGGCTGGCAGACATCAATCCAATGCTGCAGTTTCTGCCACGCTGACTTGGGACTGAGTTGCGGGTTGTAGAGCAATGCCAGCTCTGTGCGCCCGCGTTCACGATAGTTGCTCATAGCAGTGCAAAGATACGAAAAAATGAGCACAATACAAAATAAAACAAGTTTTATTTTTATTGTCGAGTTGCAGTATCTTCGGCAAAGCCAAAATTACTAAAATCAGATACTTATGCAAGGATTTATGGAAAGAAATTTCCGTAATTTCCGTTTTTCTTGGGGCGGTTATTTTTCTATGGAACACAAAGACACAAAGTTTTTCTTCGTCCTCGCTGTCGTTAATAATCTTTGAGTCTTTGAGTCTTTGTGTTCAGTTAAATAGTTTCTTGCATTGTTTCCGTTGGGCGGAAGCGGGGGTTCTGATGGACGGAAGCGGGGCTTCTGATGGGTGGAAGCATCGCTGGGGGGCGATAAGTCGCCATAAGGCGTTGAAAGGAAGCATAATTCGCTTTAAGTCTCCGTAAGTCCTATTAAGGGGGGATTGCGTCGGAGGATTGTCGTATCTTTGCATCGTTGAAAGTGAAGAATGAAGAGTGAAGAGTGAAGAATCTGCTACCGCGCGGGCTTGTTCGGAACTTGAAACTTGAATTTTTCGATTAAGCGAGAGCCATGATGCTCGAATCAATGGCCGAGCATGAGAAAAATCATCAACGAAGTTGATAAACTTGAAACCAAAAAACTTTAACCTTTAACCTTTTAACTTTTAGAACTATGGCACATCTTTACAAACTCGTTAAGAACACGAATGAAAAAATGACCGAGGCTTTCGGTAAGTGGTATGCACGACC
>OCVV011343338.1_pt1 | contig 80635 bp, 136 predicted proteins | sample 1539721 | NCBI WGS metagenome assembly OCVV01 (sample SAMN02144230, study PRJEB22623) | gut metagenome | biome: sheep rumen | host: Ovis aries | place: New Zealand
TTTTTTTTTTTTTTTTTTTTTTTTTTGCAAATATTACACCCCATATTATAGCAGATAAAAACTATTTTATGGGAGGTATTATTATGTATAACTTAAATTATGTATATGTAGTAGTTTCTATGGACAAAAAGGATTATATGATTGAGCAGCTTATCAGCGATCTTGAAGGCTGGGCTAGTCATCTGTATAGAGTCGATCGGAAGAATCGGGTCCTGTATAGAGGCCTTATTCCAGTGAAAGAACTTGAGAGTCTGTTTACATTAGAAGCCATGAGTCCTTATGGAGCTGGCTACGAGATTACAGTTGACGGAGTACCTGCCAGGGATTATGGTTGTTATCCTTGGAAAGTAGTTAGAGGGATTGCATAAATTGCAGTCCCTTTAATTTTTACATATCCTATAATGTAACAATAACTCACAACTCAATAAAGGAGGAACGATTATGGAAGAACTTATTAATGCTTTGAATGAGCTATTCGACAATGCGCTGAAAGTAGGAATTGTTGAATACCCGGAAGATCCTGGATACTTATATTTCAAAGAGGATAATGATTTGTACAAGAAGGTGGACAAGTTGTGTGATCAGCTATTGATTGACAGCTCCGAACACTGCAACTGGACAAACATTAGCACTCTTCGAAATTCTGGATTCAGAGTATTTCCTGGAGATCAAGATGGTTTTGGCTGGCTAGTTGGATGCATTCAGAGAAATGGTGACCGTAAGCTTACGTTTACTTATGGATGATGTTTGTTACGACTTAAGAGCAACTATTACAGCTGCTCTTTCTTTTTGCAAATATTACAGCTCCTAGTATAGGAGGTGATACTTTATGATGAACGAATTAGATTTTCAAAAAATGCGAGGCGACGAATATTTCAAGGCACTACAAAAAGAGTGGGCTAAGAGTTATGAGTATCAATGTAAAATAACAGAACTGTTAGACAAACTATATGAGAAAGATAATGAAATATATCGTCTCAAGTGCGAAATTTCTGATTTAAAGTTTGAGTTAAAATGCACTAAAAATGGAGCAGATTAAACATCTGCTTCTTTTTTTTTCTGTTCGAACTAGTGAGAACTGGTGAACGTAGTGAACGCACTATTGACAACACGACGAAAACCCTATATAATGCCTTAGTGAGGTACCAATCGCAAAACCTAAGGGCATACATAGGGCATTCTATCATATATGGATCCTAAGCAAATCCTATTGTAGAATATTTTCTAAGCCATGTCAAGGGGTTTTGTGACGAAATAGTAAAATTTAAGTCACTCATTTTCATGAAAGGAGATCAAAATGACATGGTTTACGAACAGATTTTAAAGTATTGTGAAGAGGAGAACATTTCGCTCTCAGAATTCGAGAAGAGATGCGAGATTGGAAACGGAACTGTAGGCAAATGGAAGGACGGTAAGACGAGTCCTACGATTAAAACTTTGAATAAAATAGCTATTCATACAGATGTCACGATCGGATACTGGCTGGGAGGGATGGCATGATGTATGAGCTTAGTAGAAACAGGTTCAAAGAGCTGAAACACTTTTGTTTACAGTATCCTGAAATGAAAGAAAGGACGCTTGAATTATATTCTAAGGGATACGAAGAGACTTACGATCCAACAGGAAAGATAGCTTCAGAACTTGCTGACATAGAAAAAGCGATGAATCTGATCGAGACGACAGCATTCAATATCGGAAAATTCCCGGGGGAGAAAATTCTGAAAATCGTTACAGAAGGAAGGGTGATAGGAGAAGTGTGCCCTGGTGATAATGATATTTGTGAGTGGTATCTTCGGAAGTTTTACTGGATGCTGGATAAAGCTAAGGGTGTGATTTGAAGCAAATATTACAACTCTTAAAATAGAAAGGAGTGATGAATATGAAAGAAATAATACTGTATTCCGAAGGTCATATCTTTGCCAGCGATGCAGAAAGGATAAAGCAAATATGTGACGAACTTAATCAAAAGCTGGCGGCTGAAGGATATCTTTCGGCATACGATGTCCTTGATGAAATCTATGAAGCACTCGGCATTAAAGAAGCAGATTAAACATCTGCTTCTTATTTTGCAATTATTACATCTCCTAGTATAGAAAGGAGTGATAGTTATGAAAGTATACGCAGTTATACGCGAAGGGCAGTATGACGAACCAACGGAATTAATCTCTATTCACAAGACATTTGATGGAGCCCGTGAATCTATGAAAAGAGAATCATTCAAACTTATCGACGATGAGATAGCCGTTCTCATTAAAGAGAAGGAAGATAGTATTACTCTAGGATACGAGTGCCCAACAATGAACGAGTATGAAGAACCGAAGATTGATCCGTGGCTCGGATACTACATCGAAACAAAAGAATTACTTGAATAACTTATCAACTTAAGAGCATCTACTACAGGTGCTCTTAATTTTGCAATTTTTACATCTTCTATAATGAATCATTAATATTCATTTAAAGGAGGAAAAATCTATGAATACTTGCAAACGAATCATGGACGTAGTTAATAAGTCTTTAGTTGTTTTGTACGGCGGAGGAATACTTATGAGCTGCGTTTTAGTAGGACAATGGAGTATAAATTGGGCAAAAGAGGAATTTATGAAGGAATAATATTTGATAAGAGCATCTACTACAGGTGCTCTTAATTTTTACATCTCCTATAATGTAATAAACTTTATATTTTCGAAAGGAGATACTTATGGTAGAAAAAGAGGTACTGCAGAATTTTATAGGAATTAAATTCTGGGATTTAAAAAGGCAACTCGGGGTCGATAACGATTATTCCGACTATGAGCAGAATAATGTTAGACAGACATATCTTGACGAATGCATCGAATTGTTACCGTATTTAATGACAAGAAGCGGAACTGTAGATGAGGCAGAAAGACTGACAAAATATTATTTTGTACTCAAGGTGTCAGAGCATCGTCCAGATCTCGATATCACCAAGGCTAGAATTGATTTGGGAATTACAGAGCTCAAGGAAAAGTATTGTAAGGAAATTTAGTAGTGAAAAAGATGAGGAGTCCTAACAAGGGCTCTTCTTTTTGTTGAGTGAAACGAAGCACTAAGGAGGTTATATTTATGGGACCTGATTTATTAGAAGTATACAATCCCTGGACTGGCGAGATTGTTAAGACAACGCATTCTAATCTTATGAACAGCATCTGGACGTTAAACAAGCTATCACGTCCTGTTAAGCTGTGGTCACTTTTATATGCATTCGGACTTGAGCAGACTGTTACGAGTAAAGGTATTGATATTTTGAGTGATTCGTCTGAAAATCTCGGCGTTAGAACAGAAAGACTAAACGACAAAATAATGCTTGAATTATACATTCGAACTGATCTGTAATTTTTACAATTCCTATAATGAACCAATCACTTTATATTTTAAAAAGGAGGATTTATTATGGGTCATGAGACAAAAGTTAAGTTGGGATACCCAGAGTTCCAGCAATTAGTGAATGCTAATGATTATCTTGAGGAAATAAGAGAACTGCTAAGAGCACAGACACAAATGAACTTGCTCTCAGATCTCCTGTTCCATGACATGATCAGCGAAGAGGTTTATAAGTCGGAACTCGAAAATATTGCAACGACGGAAATGCATATGAGCATAAAGTTCCTGAAGTGACAACTATAACCCTGTGCAGGTGATGCATGGGGTTAATTTTTACATCTCCTGTAATGAAAGGAGTGATACGTATGTTCAATACTAAAAAGAACAGAATTAAGGAGCTCGAAAATAGACTTATTACTGCATTATTGTATAATGAATTACTGGAGAAGCAGGTAGAGAACTATCAAGGACGTCTTGATGCTGAAATTAAAGAATCAGAGAAGTGGAAGAAACGTTGTCACGAATTATGCAAAGAAGCTCAGGAGAAATAACCTGGGCTTTTATATTTTCTGTTCGAATTCATGATGATCTGTAAAAATTACACTTCTTATAATGTAAATAATAACTAACTTTTCAAAAGGAGGACTATTATGAAACACATAACAAGACAGTATTTTATGGCTGTTGCATCGCTGACCGCAGCACATCTTCAGAATGCAAAAGAATCTGATGACGGAAAGACGGTGGTCGACGAAAGCTATTTAAGAGCAGTTTTGAATTGTTTTGGACAAGATCCTGATGTTAGGAATTATTACGCAGAGGAGGAAAAGTAACAAGTTATGAAACTAAAAATAGGGGAGGCGCTGCTTCTCCTATTGTTTTTCTAATTGCTTCATGATATTCTATTCGTACACTTTACTAAAAGGAGGAGAGACCTATGAAAGTAACGTTTGATGAGTATCTTGAAGCTTGTGACAGAAGTGTTGAAAATCCAGATATTCCTATGCCGATTCCATGTGCTAGCTGTGAGGATGAAATGATGGAATACGATGCAGATAGCGAAAGTTATATTTGCCAGTCTTGTGGAAGAGAGGTACTGCTTGAAGATAAGGATGAATACTTACAGGACATTCTTTCTGGAAAGTATGAATAATAGAATTTCAAAAGGCTCTATCAGAAATGGTAGGGTCTTTTTTATTCGTAAAAATTACATCAGCTATAATGTAGCATAAAGTTATTTTTAGAAAGGAGAAACTTACTATGAAGATGATGAATGACAAGGAAAGACAGGTATGTTTAGGCATTATTTCTAGAGGAATTGAGAATGCGGACTTGGCGAAAGAAAACCAGGATCGTATTATCAGAGCTCAGAGTAGGCTGATTATTGACTTGTTGACCGAAGTCACGGCTTTAAAGAAGGAACTTGGTAAATAATAATTAACATTACAAAAAAGGAGGGACTTAGCACGAGACTGTTGCAAGTCCTTTCTTTTTCGCAATTTTAACATTTCCTTTAATGATATACATTAACTATTTATTATAAAGGAGGAAATGACATGAAAAGCTGGATCTTAAAAGTGATTGGATTCATTCATGGAGGCATATTGATGACTAGCATCTGTATGAATGTAATACTTGGTCTCATTATTGCACTTATGTATGAAGACAAGAAGAAAGAAAAAGAGAATCCATGGCACAGTTATAGCGGATATTATAATGGAAAGAAATGATATTTTCAAAAGCTTCAGGCAGAAATGTCTGGGGCTTTTAGTTTTCACTAAAGGAGGACATATGGACAAACTTTATATTCATTACGGGTCTAATCATTTAATCAAAGAGAAAGTTACTGAAATGAAACATGAAGCAGGAATCAATATGTGCATAAACAAGCCAGATTTCGGACTTTGGGGCTCTCCAGTTGACTGTGAATTCGGATGGAAGGAGTGGTGCGAATCCGAAGACTTTCATACGGATACTCTTGATCAATATTTTGTATTCAAGGTGAAAGACGGAGCCAAGATTTTTACAGTGAGAAAGAATAATGACGTATCGGATTATCTTCACTCTCTTGGTTATCTAAATATGTTCAAGTGCATAGACTTTGATAAAATCATGAAAGAATACGACGGCATGGAATTAATTCATGGCGATAACTATATGGATCTTCATTATGGGTATTTCTACAGTTGGGATGTTGATTCAATAGTCGTCTGGAATCCGGATGTTATCGAAGTAGTTAGGAAGCATACGCAAAAACTACACATACTAAGATAGAAAGGAGGTTGACCGGGAGGCCGGCAGAGGCACATCTATGGCCATATCTATGTCATCTCTATTTCACATCTAAGTAACGCTTTGAGTTAGATTGCAAGTAATTCAATGCGTTATATCTTTTTGAGAAAGGAGGCGAAAAAGTGGATACACTGGGCATTGTTTGTATTGTTTTTACGATTATCATTCAAACTTTTTGTCTGGGAGAAGATTTGGGTAATTTTAAAGCGGCCGTTAAAGTTACCTGTATCTCTTTCTGGACCATGTTACTCGCTGTGTTACTATTTAAACTCATATGAAAGGAACTAAAATGAAGGTATTTTTAAGTTATCCAATGAATGGAAAGTCATTATCTGAACAGCTTGGAATCAGGCATGCTATGAAAGAAGCACTATGGAATCAAGGCTATGCAGGGTGCGAGGTTACTCATAATGCCTACTGTCCGATTGTAGAAGGAGCAGGTAGACTCTACTACTTAGGACAGGCTATCTCAAAAATGGACGGATGCGATGCGGTTGCATTTCATCCTGAATGGATCATGGCGAATGGATGCAGAGTTGAAAGATTTGTTGCTGAGATATACGGACTTACTATCATTGATCTTGACATGTAAAGGAGTGATATTTATCATGTGGATTTTAATTTTGACATTTATAATCGGCTTACTGATGGGCATTGTGATAGGCATTCCTGTAACACTATATCTCTATAAAGCAGGAACTCTTGTAATTGATCAATCTGATCTTATCACAGACAAATACTCATTCGAAATAGATAAGGATCTTGCTAAGCTGCCTCGTGAAGATTATATTTCAATGAAGATCAAAGTAATAAACGAGCGTCCAGAAGTCGTTACTGAAGAGCATGTTAAGAAGTATTTAGACGTGCCTGAAGATGACCTTGATCCGCAATAAAAACAATGGCTTTAATGAAACTATAAAATTGGTCTTAGAAAGGAGATACGGAAACATGACAACAAATTATGCGGAAACTCTTGATCAGATTCTTGAAGTAAATGCAGAATCTATATTGCAGATGGATCTGACAGATGAGAAAGCAGAAAAGGCTGTTAAGAATTTGGAAACTCTTAGCGGCATTCGTGTTCAGCTGTACCAGGCACAGCAGGAAGCATATGAAGCTGAAGTTAAGGCTCAGCAGGAAGATGCTAAGGCTGTACTTGATCGGAAGAATACGATTGCAACATGGGCAACAAATGGATTCACAGCTGTATTGATGCTTTTCTCTGCGGTAACTCCGTTTGTGATCATGAACGCTGAGAAAGAGGGCAGATTCTGGTCGAGAGCTGCCATGAATGCTGTCGAAAAGGGTCCGAAGTTTGGATTCGTAAAGGCTATTTTTAGGAAGTAGTTTCAATCAGTTTAAGGCCCTGTGTGATATTTTACATGGGGTCTTAATTTTTACAAGTCGTATAGTGATACTAATTAAAATGTTTCTGAGAAAGGAGAAATGTTATGAAGGAAGAAACTATTAACAAACTTGACAGGATCAAAAGAAAGATCGATGACCATCCACTTTTGGTAGGTCTTATTATAGGCATATCAACCGTGTCGATCATTGGCATTCCGTATTTGATTGGTTACAGGCACGGTAAAGTAGATATGCTTAATATTGTGGACAAAAGCACAGAGCCAATCATTCAGAGGGCTTTTGATATTGGCGGGGAAGTCACTTATAGGACGATCAAAGAAAAGGCACCGAAAGCTTTCGATATGATGCATAAAGAAGTTGGGACGTTTTTAACAGTTGAGTATCCTGGAGCAACAGTAGACTATTTCAAAGGAACTATCAGAGTAAAATAAGTATCATTAAGGGCTTGTTGCAAATGCTACAGGTCCTTATATTTTTTTCAAATTAGCAATTTTTACAGATTGTATAATGATACAAATTAAATGTTTTCAAAAGGAGGAAAACTATGGACTTTGATAACATGGGAGAAATTAAAGAGCTTTTAAAACTTGGAGATGATTTCAGTGATGAAGAGATAACTAGTAATCTTAACAAGAATATTACGATTCAGGCCATTATTGATGATGGAGAGAATGAAGTTGTATTCCCATTGATCAAATTGCCGGCCTGGACAGTAGTCGAAGCTTATAAAAATATTGCTAGATTTGAGAAAGGAGAGTGCACTGAAGCAGACGCAAAAGAAGAGTTCAAAAACCGCTTTAATGATCTCATTGATGTCGGAATAGTGGAAGTCTGCATTTAATTGCATTGATAAGGGCTTGTGGCAAATGCTACAGGTCCTTATATTTTTTCAAATTAGCAATTTTTGCATCTCCTATGATGAAGAATATTAATCTATTTCAAAGGAGGAATTATTATGTTTAGTTTAGAAAGATTAGTAGCAAAAATAAGACTTCATTATCATGCTAATTGTCTTGACATTAATAATGCGCTGAATCAGATGCATTTAATGCCAGATGAAAAGAATGAGAAAAGTAATGAGAAGCATGCTATGATTATCTTTACGGATGTATTTCCGATGTTGGGAGTTGATATTTTCAAAGGGAGGAATGAGGCAGATTAAACATCTGCTTCTTTTTTTTTTCGAATTCGCAAAAACTACACATACTAAGATAGAGAGTAAATACAAACTGAAGACTAGTTTCAGTTAAGTATTGAGCTCAAGGGATAAGAGCTAGTGGTTCTAGTATCCTAAACCATAACCAGGCATGGATATTGTTCAAGTAGAGTGGGAATCTTGAAAAGGATTCTGCACCCCTTGCAACTCTTATTTTTTTTTTTCGAGTTTGTGAGTATGACAAACCGCAAATAATTCATGGCTTTTAATGATACAATTCAGATTATATTTGAAAGGAGAACTGCAGTTATGAAAATTAATTTAGATATCGGAAAAGCAGGACTTGGCTTATTCGGTGCTGGCTTAGCTATATTAGCAGGCATTGTTGAGGACAAGAAAATGGAATATACCGTAGAAAAGGAGGTGAAGAAACAGCTCTCTGGAGGAGATGAATCTGAAGAAAAGAAGAAATAAAGGCATAAGGGCTTGCAGTTAATGCTGCAGGTCCTTATATTTTTGCAATTTTTACATCCTTTATTATAGAACATATTGATCTATAAGGAGGAAAAGGATTATGAAACATGAAAAAGCTTGGTTGGCCTTAGCAGTATTTGGTTATGGAAACTTGCTAATGACAATGATTGCAGCTTTCATAGTAAGGGTTATGTACAATTTGAGTCTTGTATCTGACACGGTAAATAGTGTCGGAACAGGAATTATGATGTACGGAATAGCCTGCTATGGAGTGTCATTAACGACAGCTTATTTCCTTGACAAATACGAGGAGAAGGACAAAAGAAAGGAGGCGAAATAATCCTCCTCTTTATTTTTTTCTGGCTGAATTGAAAATAGTACGTTATAGAACAAAATGTTCGCAATATTAACATCTCCTATGATAGAACAATACATGTTCTATTATGAAAGGAGATTTTATTATGTTTAAATTATTTGGAATCAGAAAATATGGAGATGGATCAAAGATTGCATGTGTTCAAGATTCAACAGAAGATATGAGTCTTGAGCACTTAGAAATCGATGAGCTCAATGAAAGGATTTTGAAAACCAATGAGAAACTTATGAAAAATTTTCAGGAGATATTAAGAAACATGTAAAGTAAATTCGGGGATCTATTACAGGTCCCTGATATTTTCGCAGTTTTTACACTTCTTATAATGAATCAAGAAGAAATGAATTCATATAAAGGAGGAAAATATTATGATTAGCTTATTAACGATTGCACTTTGTTGCGTGATTCTGGCGGTATTGCTGCCTATTTTAGGAGCAATCTTTCAGGTTATTGCGCCTGTGCTAGCAGTAATAATAATCGTTATATTTGTCCCTCTGGCAATTGGAATCATTGTCGGACGGATTTCAAATAGAAAGGAGTGATATTGAAGGGGATCTATTACAGGTCCCCACAATTTTTACAACTCCTTTAATGAAACATTCTTAAATGATACTTTAAAGGAGGATTAATTATGTATTATAGTTACAAACAAGCATTAAAAGATCTATTTGAGTTAGGCGAAAAGGACCTGTGGGTAGTTCGTGCTTTCACTGAGAACGATGTAGCAGGTACTGAGGTGTTCTCTATTTATGGAACGAAAAAAGAAGCCAAAGCCTATATTAAGAGTGTAAGAAATTATTATAAAACAAGTAGATTTTATGAGTTTCTTAGAGAAAATATAGTGACTGGCTCTTTTAGAGTCAAAGAAGTAGGAACGAACAATATACTGCTGAATAAATTTCAGTTAATTCACGAAAGAGCTGCATAGGCTCTTTTTTTTCTGCTTGAGTATTTTCGCAATTAATACACTCCTTATAATGAAATACTTATTAAATTAAGGAGGTTCGACTATGAAAAGATTATTGAAATGGATGGCAAAAGTAATATTTGAGGCAGCACTCGAAACTGTTTGGGGAATGATTGGTGCTGTAGTAATACTTGTATCACTTGGTAAGATATTTGAATTCATAGAAAGGAGGACTAATAAGAGTAAGTAATTCGAAGGAGATGCTGGACGAATGATATTTACATCTGGCATTTCCTTTCGCATTTTTTACACTTCTTATAATGAATCAATAGCGATTCGTTTTCAGAAAAGGAGGAAAAATAATATGTTTACAATCGGCGTTATATTGATTTGTGCTGGATTGATCCTGTTAGTAATGGATCATAGTAAGTAAATCAATACGACTAAGATGGGGGCAGGATTATCTTGTCCTCTTTCTTTTTGAAAGGAGGATTATATATGAAAGGCTACACTATTTGTCCTGGATTTGGCAAGGCGTTTAAGAGAATTCGAGATCGCTATGGCATGTCAATGAAGCAATTTGGAAAGACACTCGGCATATCATCGTCGACTTGCCATAGGTACGAGCATGAAATAGCAAAAAGAATACCAGAGGACGTGTATAATAGCTTACTTGCACTCGCTATGTATCCGGAAGATACTAATCTATTATATTCTCTTGTAAACGAAGATGACAGCATAGATGAAGAAATGCTAAGACTTCAAGGAATTATTGATCGATTAACGGAAGAAAACAAACATTTAAAAGCGCTACTTACTGAAAAATTTATTAAGGAATGGGAAGCACAGAACAGATTATACGAGATTACCAAAAATCACAGGAAAGGCATAGAAGACTATTTACCTGAAGCATTTAGAATAAAAGAATGATTCGTATTTTCAATCACATTAATGAAGAGGGGAGCATAAAAAATGGCACTTGTAGATAAAAATGAAATGATGGAACTTGGCAAATACTTTATTAATGGCATCGCTTACGGTGGATCTGATCCAGTTAAGGATTATATTCTGAAAGATAAGCCGTCAATTAAACAGAAGCTTGAGACTAAAGCAACTCTTCTGAAATGCCTTAATACAGCTAAGAAGATGAAGGCAAAAGGTGCTGATCGTAATGACATGCTGGATGCACTCACTTATGCTTATATTTTGCTTGAAACCGAAGAGCACACTATGGATCTTGGAAGAGCTAAGGCTGACTTTAGAATGGATGAGATTCAGAGGAAGTATACTTAAACTGTTTGAGTGTAACGAAAATCTTATGAAGTATTCATGATATATTTCTAGGGAGGAAGTTTATGAGCATTGATTTGAGTACTTTAAATGATGTTGAACTTAATGAATTGTTTAAATCTATCAAGCAAGAAAAAGAACTTAGATCTAACCCTTTACGATACAAGAGCGGAATAACTAATCTTGTCACGAAAAATGAAAGCACCTTCTTGAAGTATATTGCAGAGCTTAATAAGTGCATGGGAGATGATATTCCGGAAGAAAAATTAAGTCATTATTACGAAAATTATAGAGAACTCGAAAAATCATGCTTAAAGATCTGTGATATAACACTTGGCAACTATAAAGTCCGTATCAATTCTTTAGGCTCTATTAAGCGAGGATGTAACGGCTCCATGATAGAAATAGAGGATCCAACAGAATACGCTGAAATGTATCAGGAGCTGTTTAAAGTAATTGACAAGCATTTGTTTAAAGATGCAAAAGACTGATTCCGCAATTTTTACCTTTCGTATAATGAGACAATGTAGATCTCATTAATTTTTGAAAGGAGAAAGAATTATGGAAAACGAGAAGATTATTAACTTTGAAGCACTTAAGAAACAGATTAAAATCGAAACTGCTAAAAGAAAGTTTAAAGAGGCAACAGACAAGGCAAAGCAGAAAGCCGGTGAAGTGTATTGCTGGGCAAAGGAACATCCTGCTGAAGCTGCTTCTCTTGGTGCATCTGCAGCTATTATCGCGAAGAAGACGATTGGCTACAGAGCTGTCAAGAAGGAGGAGTACAGAAGGAAGACGGAGTTCTTCGATCCACGAACAGGCAAATACGCCTTTTCGAAGAAGCCTCTTACAACTAAACAGCAGCTCGAAGCAGAAAGGAGGTACAAAGAAAATAGAAATACAACTTGGACCCAGGTTCTCTATGAAATGGGATTGTCTAAGTAGTCTCAAAACCCTGTGGCAGAAATGTCATGGGGTTATATTTTCTGATTTGAATTCATGAGTAATCGAAAGGAGAAATCTAATGGCTTGCAAGTATTGTGATGACGTATTCACTGGTAACTGTTGCGATGATATTTTAACTGGAGATCTTCATATGGGGTCTGTTAAGGTTGGAGACATTTCGGTATTCATCACCGAGGACTTCAAAGAGGGAGAAGCTGTCTTGAAACTCTATGCTGAAGTAGCCGACACTCCAATTGTGAGAAAGGGAATTCCGATCAAGTTCTGTCCGTTCTGTGGTAAGAAACTTATCATGCCTGCCAAAGCTCAGGAGGATTTCCGAAAGAGGTTTTGGTCATGAGTAGTTATAAGCCGAAGCAGATATCAGTACTTAAGAGGGCAAAATTCCCATGTAAAGACTGCAATGACAGACATACAGGATGCCATGATAAGTGTACTAAGTATAAGGAAAGCATAAATAGATTTCATAATGCAAAAGATGAAAATGAATCTGTTTACAAGGATCTCTATAAAGGAATTTATAGGGGTCCTTCTATTTATTATGGGACAAGTAGGAGGTATAAATGAACAACGAAAGAACTATCCTTAGCTTTTTAGTAGCTGGTATGAATTCGGAATTTTTCGATGACAAGAACTCGGCGTCCGCATTACTCAATGAAATTAAGAACGTTATTGACACTCTTGGCAGTATTTCAGTGGATACTATCTGTGATATTTATGAAAAACATACTTCTGCACATTATGATAAGGTATACCGTAACATCAATTACAGATGGCATAGTATCAAGGATTTTAAATTTGTGGAAGCTATTAATTGTAGAACTGGAAGTCCATATTACAGAATTGGCATTACAATTCCAACAAGCAACGAGGAGGTATAAATGAAACGAACAATCATAAGCTGGATCATAGGAGTTATATTTGGATTCATTGGATGTATTGCTGCAATTGCAGGAGTATTTAAGAAACTTTGTAATAGTATGCTTATTAGAGAAGAGATTATTTCATCAATTAAGAACGTGATCACTATCGCTTTGTTTGGTTCAAAGAGAGTTACATACGCTAACTCGTACACAGGAAAACCTAATAAGTACTCAGCATCATACTATTATATTAATGACGCTGTTCATAGAGTCGAAGAAGTTAAGTTTGATAAACATAAAATAGCAGTCGAAACGATCTACGACATCAGGGATATGCTGAATAAATGCGGAGGTAAGATCACAGTAGAGGAAGTTTTGGACACCATATACGGAGGCACGAGTCACACTGAAAAGTACCTTGATAAGCTGTTCGGATGGGATTCTCCAGACTTATTCAAGATAGGAACAACAGGGTTTTCTGAAAACAGTAAGTATTATATTTATGTAGCAGATAAACCGCACAAACTCGAGGAGGATGATAGTTATGTACAAGCAAGTGCCACTGAAGTGCAAAGACAGTAGAAAGTGTTTCGGGAAAGCTGAGAAGCTGTTAAGTGGAAAAAAGAAGGATTATATTTGCAGGATCCTTCTTGAGAATTATGGAAGTAAAGGTTATGAGGATGGAGCTTGTCCTTTCTGTAAACCTATTCAGGACGTAACTAATGGCAAAGTGTACAGTAAAATGACAGCTCAGTACAAATAAATCAGATCAATTGAATAAAGGGGAAAGATTATGGCGAATTTAAGAATTTACGATTTCACGAAAAGAAACCAGTGGGAAAACTTCAAGAGAAGGATGACAACTCCTAGCGAAAAGAAAATTGTTGAGTATTTCGATCTCATGGAAAAGCAGATCAATCTCTTAGCAGCTTACATTCATAACATGGAAGTTCAGCAGGCTAAGGAAGCCCTGGAAGCCATGATTGATGATAAGAAGGAGGAAGAGTCATGAATATCGGAAGGGCATTTAAATCAGCTATCAGATCGATGAAAGATCATTCTGGTACTATCTGTGCTGTTACGGCTATGGCTGGCGTTGTAGCTACTGCTATTCTTTCAGGTAAGGCAGCTGTAAGAGCTGATCACGAAATTGATTGCGATATGACTAAGAAAGAGCGAGCCAAAGTATATGCCAGATGCTACTGGAAGACCGCAGCTGTTGGCGCTGCTACATGTGGACTTATATTTGGCAGCGATAGAATTCATGTGAGAAAAGAGGTTGGTCTTGCTGGTCTTGCAGCACTCTGGAAAGGCAAGTATGTAGATCTTGATAAGGCAACGCTTGAGACTGTTGGAGAGGAGAAGTATAAGGAGATTCAGAAGACAGTTATCGAGAACAAGATCAAAGAGAACCCGAATATTCCTGAGAGACCTGCAAACGCAACTGCTGATACGATTCTTGTATATGAACCGTATACAGATCAGTATATTTGGACAACGAGAGAACAGATCTGGTATGCACTTTATGAAGCTAACTTAAGACTTCAAAAGGATTGTGAAGTTAAACTGTCCGTTATCATCGATTATCTCGGAGGTGAATGGGATCCGATGGCAGACATGATAGGATGGAATTACGATAATGCAATTCAGCAAGAGGCATGGAGCTATTACGACGGAGGAATCGAGCTGCTTTCTGATGTGTATAAAAAGGTCGAAGGCAAAGGTGAACCGATACCAACTTCATACGTAAAGAAGGGCGATGAAGTAAGTCCAGATGATGCAATTTGTCTATTCTATACTGTTGATCCGGAGACTCAGACGCCAGAAGACATGATCTATTTTGATAATGATAAGTAAAAAAGGAGGGGGTATATACATGGCAAACTGCTATAAGACCAAGGAAAAGGAAGAACGCAGAGAAAAGTTATATTTGTTTCTGAGAAAAAACCCCGGGAAGGAATTTTCCTGGAAACAATTGAGTCCAGTCCTTAATGTGAAATACAATGCAATTTGTCGTGATATGGATGCACTCACTGAAGAATATGGAGATGTAGTAAGAACCAGCATTGGGATCATGTACAATGGGAAGATTATCATGGAGGAAAATAAAGACAGGTATCCTATCACGAAGAACAATGAGGGATATTCTGATCCAACTGCTGCTGCAACACTTATCAAGGAGCAGAAGGAAGAGGCTAGACAGCAGGATCAAATAAAAGAGATTACTAACCCTAAGCCTGGTGAAGTCTGGCATGTGGCAAGATCTGATGGCAAGGACGATGATATTCTGTTAGTGCTTGCTGTTGATACTGATAAGAGATTTGCTACATGCTGCCCCTATTGTATAGAATCTGTATGTGCTCCTTCTGAATACAATAGGCTTTTCACGAAGCCTCTTAAATACTTCAGAATGAAAGCTTGGGGAATGCCTTTGTCTGTTATGATTGAGACTCGCAATGCTCTTCGCGAATACTTCGAAATTGATCCGGAGCTTATCGAGGTTGAAAAGATCGTTGAGAAGCCAGTTACTGTAGATGCTCCGGCTGTTACAACTGACAAATTATATTCTCAGCTTGAAATGGATGCTGCAATTGCAAAAGTGAAAGCCGAGGTATATGAGGAATGCTTCAAGGCTTTGGCAAAAAGATAAGGGGGAGGTCATATGGTAAATACGTTACAAGTTAAGATACGATTTCGAAACTCCGGAACGCGAATGAAAGATCATAAAGAACATATTAAAGAGGCTATAGAATTCGCTCAATGCAATCTGTGGCAAAGATTCAGAATAAAGATCTCTGATATTTCTTTTAATGATGAGTATAACCGTTGTAGCATTACTCTTACTTGTAAAGAGCATGATATTCACGAATTCTATAATATCCCAAGAAGGCTTAGAGGTATATCGGCTTATCTTTGTAAAAAGTATCCAGAAGAATATGAACATTTAAAAAGTGGAACAAGGCTATTCAACTATTGGGTTGATGGACCTGTTATCTCTATAAAGGAGGCGAAATCTATGAGCGCTTACATGTGCAGTCCGAAAGTCCTGTCTGTCATTGCAGATGGAGTTCTTGAATATGCAAAAGACGATGACAATCTTGTGACAGTATTCGAAGATCATAACGATATGGTTCCAAAGATTATATTTGAAAAGCTGTTTCAAATGAATCTCGATGCCCTTGAAGTGAGATACGGACATGAGACAGCAGATTCTATGTATGATAAGAATGATATGAAGTACACGTTTGATCGTATATCGTGTTCAAGAATGAAAGGATATTGCTTGTACGCATGCCTTCGCAAGTATCTGTATCAATGCACGGAAGGAGATATTCCGAATTCTATGATGTACACGGTTCTTAATAACCTCGGTGATAGAGTTGCTCATGATATTATACAGGATTCGCTGGCATATGATCTTATGATGAACGAAATTTCCCGGTGGTGAATTTTCGCAAAAACTTCAAGTACTTAGATGAGTCGGAGAAATCCGGCTTTTGTTTTTCATGTAATTATATTTTTGAGACTGTTATCAAGAAAGGAGAAAAGGATGAATCTTGGTAAGGTACTAAAAACAACCGGTAAGTCGATACTTGGATTTGCCAATAAGAATTCGCATATCATAAGTGGGTGTGCGGCAATTGCAGGGGTAGCTGTTACGGCTATCCTTGCATATAAGTCGTATCCAAAAGTGAATAGAATTATTGAAGATCAGAAAGAAAAGATGGATGAGCTCGACGAGGTAGTTAATATTCCGGAAGAAGAGCTCAAAAGATGTCGTCGCGAGATCACTGTTGATACATGTAAGAGTCTTGCTCCAGCGCTTGCACCTGCTATCGTGAGCGGTATTGCCACATGCGGACTAATGGGGTTCTCAATCGTGAGCGGTAACAAGAAAATTGCAGCTGCTACAAGTCTTGCTGCTTTATATGAAACGGCAAATAGAGAGATCCTAAACAAGACAAAAGAGCTCGTTGGCGAAGAAAAGGCTGAAGAGATTAGACAGGAGGCACTAAAAGAAGAAGTCAAGAATAAATTCTGTGATATTTCAGAAGAAGAGATGGAACAGATAATCATGCAGGCAGATGGTGGAGATACCTGGTTCTATGATCCGAATATTGGAAGGCCATTCAAGTCTGATGTGGAGACAATTCAAAGAGCTTGTATGAGTCTAACTAAGAGGCTGATTAGTGGTCAGGAACCGTATATAGACTATAATGACTTTCAATCGGCAATAGGTCTTCCACAGACGATGTTTGGTTCGTTGGTAGCATGGGGAGGCACCTCACCAGCACGGGAGATTGAACCGAATCTTAATAACACTATCAGAATTGGTGAAAAAGCCATGATCATTCTTGATTGGTACACAAGACCGACATCACAGTATAGAAACAGCTGAACAGTAGAAATCGTAACGGAAGGGGGTGATTGTATTCTATGGACTTTTTAAAGTGTCCTAAATGTGGACGTTACATGATCCCCTATATAGTTACGACAGATAGAACTCACTATAGATGTGTATGTGGGTATGATACAGCAAAGAATAAGATTATATTTTGGAGGTGGATTTTTGACTAATCTTGGCAATTGGAAAGATCTCGTTGATTTCGTTCAAACACTTCAGAAAGCTGAAAAAGAGCTTAGAAACAGGAGATTTATTAAGGAAGCTAATGCAGTTAAGGATTCTTACAAGATTATCCTTTTGATAGCCGATGAGATGAATAAGGAGGGAGAGAATGGCTAATTATATTCTGAAGGATGACGATAATAAAGTTGTAGATGAATGTGCAGACTGTGATTACAGCCAGTTCGATTACACATCTAAGAAATGGATCTGTATTTCCGATGATCCGTGCGATGCAGCTCTTAGCGTTAAGCATATCAAAGAAAACAGAAGGAGGAAGAGATAATGGCAGCTACTATCACAGTTGAGAAGAAAGACGAAAGATCTAAGCTTCAGAAGGCTAAGGATTTCGCTATCAAGTACCGGTATGTTATTCTCGGAAGTATGGCAGCTGGAGTATTATATTCCATGGGATTTAAAAGTGGATGGAACACTAAGGCTAAAGTCGATTTGAATATATTCAATGAATCTCTTCCTGCTATTGTCGAGAAAAGTGGACGAATAGGAGCATTCAGCTTTTATGATTGGATGGCTGAAAGAGTACCGGAGGCATTAAAGCTTTGCGATGAGTTCAGTGACAAGCATCCGGAGCTTTCGAATATTCGTGATTATTTCATGAAGAATGAAGAGATTATGAAGACTCTTGAGGTCTGCAAAAAGTAACTATCGCAAAAATTACACTTGTTATAGTAGAACCTATAACAGTTCAAAATTATATTTTCAGGAGGAAAAATCATGAACAACGAAGAAAGCAAGGTTGTAGAAAACACAGAAGAAACTGTAGAAGAGATCAAAGAAGAAGGAAAATTCAAGAAGGGCCTTAAGACTGTCTGGAAGTACACGAAGAAAGCTATTCCGGCTGTAGCAGCTGGTGTTGGCTGCTTCGTACTTGGCAGACTCTCAAAAGGGGCTGTTGATGTTCCTGATGAGATCAAAGAAGCAGTTGAGACTGTAACCGAGAACGTAACTGAGTGAGTGATATTTGATTACAACTGAATATGGAACTATTGGTTTGGTGAAGATAAAAGCTTCAGGCAGAAATGTCTGGGGCTTTTGATTTTCTAAATAAGGAGGAATAGACTTGAGTAAAGATTATATTTCATTGATTAGCTTTTCAGTAATGATGTGCGGTGGTGTAGCACTTAGAGATATTGTAGGGAAAACTATGAAGGAGCTTCCTCATTCGAAAGGACTTATGACTATTATTGGAAGATCGGCTATTAGAGCAGGTGCATTCGTGACAGGTGCCAAGATCGCGGCTATTGGAGTTAAGTTCGTAGAGGAGATCACCGATTCATATAGCAGTAAAATCAAAGAGAAGACAGAGGATTCCGTCGAGGTTGTCGAAGAAGAGAATAAGGAGGAAGACAATGGAATGGCAGAATGAGAGAGAAGTATTATATTCTCAGTATTGCAAGACCTGCAGACATGTGAATGTACCTGAGACAGAAGATCCGTGTAATGAATGTCTCACATATCCGTCTAATATAGATTCACATAAACCTATCAACTACGAGAAAGGAGCAGCAAATAATGGCTAAAGACACTAATGGCGACAAGATTGTTACAAAAGACAAAGCTGCTATCACTAAAGGGGTTGAGATTGAGGATTCTGCTCTCAAGAAGGCTGCAAAACTGTTTTTCGCTGAAGATATTGATCATGTAACAGATTCGATTGTTGATGAGTTTATTAAGCCTCGTACAAAATCATTTGGACTTGATCTCGTGAAGAAGTTTAAGGAGTTCATGTTCAATTCACTATCCGATTTGGCTCGTCAACTTATATTTGGAAATGGACCTAGTAAGAGATCTGATTCATATTATAGCGATGGATACACATCATATACCAAGTATCATTACGGTGAAGACTACTATGGCAATGGATCCAGCTACTACTATAAATCAAATAGCAACGTATCAAAGCCTGATGACAGACCTCGTGACCAGCTGAAAAGGATCGGCATAGAGACACTTGGCAAAGCTCAGGAGGTTCTTGATGACTTAAGAACTGAAATTGCCACAACTGAAAAGCATCAGGTGAGCATTGCCACATACTATCAGCTTGTAAGGACCAGCGTTAACAAAATAGACTTCGAATATGGCTGGAAGAGAGGGATGCTTGATGGGAATATTCCGATCAGATACGTTGGAAAAGATGGATACTTGATCTGTTTCCCTAAGCCGGTACCACTGGATTCTTAATTATATTTCAAGGCCGCTTCGAAAGGGGATGAGGGATTGTTCTTTGTTATAGCAATAGTTTCGTATCTGTTTTCATTGATTGATTTCGCAGTTGGTAATCATGAGGCTGCCTGGAAGTTGGTTGTTCTGGGCAGTCTTTTTCTTAATCTTTACTATTTAACTTATATTTTCTTGAGGGTAAGGGAGATCGAGAAATTCATAGAGTTTATGAAGAAAAAATCCGAGGGGTCAAATTTTGAGCAACTTTAATTATCCATTTAATCCAAACGGTCCATGCAGAGAGTGTCACGACAGGTATCCGGCTTGCCATGACAAATGTGAAAGTTATATTTCATACAAGAAAGAATACGATAAGAAGCAAAAGAGAATTAGAGCTGACAAGTATCTTCATAGCTTGTCGTTTCCAATGAGCACGCATCCAAAACGGAGAGAACTATGAGTATATTTTTCAAGAGGGGAAAACGAAAACCAATCAAGTATCCATGCAGAAAATGCGTTTACTACTGTGCATGCGGAGATGGAGGGAGAACCAAAGCATGCGAAGATCGTAAAACTAAAGCAGATATTCGTGAGGAAGAAAGGAGAAAAAATAAATGAAGAAACAGATCGAAATTAACTTTGATAGTGGGATTGTTGTGGCAGGTGCATCTCTTCTAGTTTCTGCGGTATCTATTATATTTGCAGGAAAGGCTTCATCGAAATTGAACAGATTTAGTAAGAAGATCGGTATGTCTCTTGAGGATCTGTCGAATAAGACGTCTGTTGAGATCACTGAGGAAATGGTGAACCGTTGTACTGAAACAGCTGTACAGAAGGCTGCAGATAAAGCTGCTAAGTCTGTAATTGCTACGATTAGATCAGATGCAGATGCTGTTATTAGCAGCAGAGTACAGGATGCTATTCAGAACCAGTACGACAATGTGAAGGATGATGTAACAAGAGAGCTCAGGAAACAGGTATCCAGGATCAATGTTTCAAGTCTCAAGGCTGAAATCAAGGACAGCGTAAAGAGGGAAGTTACAGATAGACTTCACAATGAAATGAATGATATTTTGGACAGCTATAATTCGCAGCTTACCGACATCGGCAAGATCTATTCATCGATTGCAGATAGTATGAGTAAGAAGTGAAAGGAGCCCAAAAGATGAATAAAGTAGCAGATCTTCTTGAAGAACTTTATGACTATGGGTGGGCTATAGACGAATTCGGTGTAGATGACGAAGACGATGCCAAATATTATAGTCTTAAAAATGACGAATTATGTATTCATGTATGGATGGATTCGGTTGAAGATCACGAGAACGATTTCATTACGATCACAAGTACAGATACCACAGAGCATTTATCGTATGCCTTCCTCAGATATGAATTTGAATGTATACATAAATTCATAAGTACTGTGACATCTATTCGTATGTTAGAAAATGAACATGTTGTTCAGATGATGAAAAAGTTAAAAGAAAAGGACAAATTGTCAGCAAAGGCTTGGAAGGAGGAACAATTATGATTAGAGATATACTTAGAGATATAGCAGACAAAGTTTGTAACGATGAAAATTTATTAACTGTGAATTCGATTATCGACGCAAAGCATACTGCAACAGCAGGAGCATACTCACTGTCTGAATTAGTTGACTATGATTTTAAAGAAGCCGGAAAAGGTTTCAAAGCGTGGAGAGATGCTCTAATGTCGCAATACTAATTATATTTAAGAGGGGGGAGAAGGGGTTTATTATGAGCGATGTGAATTGGGCAAAACTGATTTCAAAGCCGGATATGGTTAAAAGCATGCCTGATGTTGACTTGATCTTTTATCATGGAGTGGTTGGGCATTCGTACTTCAATAACGATGAAATGCTGCCTGGAGGGTACAGATCGGCGGTTCAAAAGTTATATTTTGCAATCAATGAAGAACTTATGAATAGACTTTGTTGTCATAAAAGTGTGAGGTCTGTAAATGCTGAGGAGAAAGGAGAATAGTTATATGAATCGCGAAAACTCATGCCCATTATGCAAATACAGTAGCATTTGTAAAGAATCTATTTGTGAATATGCTGATCCAGAATATTGTTCAGATTATAGCACATTTAGACATTTAACAAAACTTTGTCCAGGTGACATTGTTAACACTGTCCTTGGTGAGAAAGCTAGAATAATTACTCCATTAATTAGTTGTAATGAAGCTTATGCATATGCGGTTCGAATGCTTAATTGGACAGATGAACAAGTAGAGGCGATGGGAGGCGAAAAAGAAGCCTGGATCATTATAGGTATTGACCAAATAATTTTAGAGTGAGAAAGGGGATGAAAATAGTGCCGATTAAGAGTAATGATTTAGAATTTACTGAATGCACTTTATATGCTATTGGACCTGACGGACAACATTATTTATTAGCAAAGCCATTAACGACAGCTGAAATTAGCGATATCGGTATAAGAGACAAGGACATTAGACTACATTATATTTATCATGCAAATAATAATCGTCGAAGAATGAATGGCAAACGAGTTTATAGACGCAGAGCTATTTTGAGAATATTATACAAATGAGAAAGGGGACGAAGCTTGTTGACAGACTTCGAGAAAATGGTTAATAACTTCGACGGATTCATGAGGAATCGAGGCTACGTTCGAAGTAAAGAATGGGCACAGGTAAAGAACGTAAGCCTTAGTAGACCTAATGCTATGATTAATGAGGGGAAAATCAGCGGGCTAAACTACTTCAAAGTTGGTCATGTTCATTATATTTCACTCGAGAGGGACGGGTATAAGAAATATGGTGAAGAATTTAAGGCAATGCTTGAGGACTTTGAAGTCTATATGAGGGATCATGGCTATGTCAGAACATCCGAATATGCTAAAGAGAATTTTCAGAGTGTTGTTACTGTTAGGAACTGGTATCAGAGAGGCATACTTATATTTCCAGATGTCGTTAAGATCGGAGAGGTCTATTACATGAGGAAAGATGTAGACATAGTTTCAAAGTTTAAGCCGAGGGGACCTAAAAGAGGAAGGAGAGTGAAGTAGTATGATTACAGCTGGGTATTATATTAATGTGTTTAAACCTAACGGAGTAGATCTATTCGGAAACGAACATTATTTGTATGATCTGTACGTTTTACTTAACGAACCTAATGACGAGCCAACTCCGGAAGAAGTAACTGCAATTGGAAAGGCTATTGATGGCATTCATCATTCACTAGTCAAAGATCAAGCCTATGAAACTATTGAAAAGTTAAACTTAAATTGCACGAAATTCGGCTTCAGAATTGTCGATGGGAAGGAGGAATAATATGATACGAAAAGATTGCTTCAATTATCATTGTGAGCCAATGATGGGTGCTAGTATAGACTGTTGCTCAGAAAAAGGCCTTGGCATTTGCCCATGTACCGAGGATTGCAAGGATTATGTAAATAAATATGAGGTGTATAAGTATGGTCTAGAATGCATTAGAAAACAAAAAGAGGAGGAATAGTATGCCGCCAAAAGAAGGCACAAACTTAATGGACGGAACATTATATTTTACAGATGAAAACGACGAGCTTAGGCCTATCACTGTTATTCATGATGATGTTGAACTGACTACAGATACCGATCTTGAAGACATTATTCCTGAAGAGTACCGACTGTCGGATGCGTATAATTTTAGTTTTTCTTTAGATAAATTAGCTTACAAGATGCTCGTCAAAATGCATCAAAATAACTATAGAAGGCTTCATGGATTGAGACCTGTCAGACATAAGGTTCGGAGGCATAAACCTAAAATTAGTTTGTTTGCAGTAAAGCGTATGAGAGGAGGGTTTAAGTTTAAATGACTTGTGATGATGCATATGCCTATCTAATGAAATTCTCATGGAAAATCGGAACCACGGCGATGGAAGACATGAATGAGAAAGAGGGCGACAGATTCAGAGAAGCAGTACAGACATTATATTTTAATGCCGCTTGCTCTGCAATGGGGAATGAAAGATGAACTATCACAAAACAAAATATATAGACAAGCTATGGAGATTTATATGATAGATCCAATTTTTCCACGAAAAGAAGACGAACAAATGTCAGACAGGGATTGGGAAACATATTGCTGTTTAGTTTGGTGCTGTAATAGCTTGAATGCTTACGAATGCATATTAAGGCATCAATGCGACAACAGAGGAGCCGAATACATAAAAAGAGCACAAGATGTTATTAAATTTCTACTGTATGATTCAGGGCGTCTGGAAAGGAGCTGAAATTAAAACAGAATGAACTATCACAACATAACTCATGACGATATGCAAAACGGGGAAGGATATGGAAGAAATTGGAGGTAATTAAATGATGATAAAAAGAATGTGCGATAGGTGTAAAAAGGAAATGCCATTAAACATGGGTCTTGCAGATTATGTTCCGCCAACTTACACAATTTCAAAGCACGATCCGAATTCACTATTTATCCAGATAGATCTATGTGAAGAATGCTGTGACAAATTGACAAAATGGCTAAAGAAAGAAGATAAATTAGAGGATTAATGATGAACTATCACAACATAACTCATGATGACATGAAAAATGGCGAAGGATTAAGAACTGTTCTTTGGGTTGCTGGATGTAGTCATCACTGTAAAGGCTGTCAGAATCCTGAGACTTGGGATCCAAAAGGTGGAATTCCATTTGATGATGAAGCCTGGAACGAACTTTTCGATGCACTAGATAAGGATTACTGTTCAGGCCTCACTTTATCTGGCGGAGATCCGTTATCTATGTGGTGCTGTGAAGAGTCAGCTAGAATCGTTGGAGAGTTTCGAAGAAGATATGGATTCGGAAAGAAGACAATTTGGGTGTATACAGGGTTTACGATGGATGATCTTAGAGGTCTTAAGCTTCATCCTGCTGTAGATTATATTCTCGAAAATGTCGATGTAATAGTCGATGGTCCGTACATTGAGGAGCAGAGAAATATTCATAGACTCTGGTGCGGATCTGAGAATCAGCGTATTTGGAGAAGAATGACTTCTGGGTGGATTGCTGACGCTCCAGAGTATGAGAAGTCGCTGAATGAATTGAACTTAGATGAGCAGCATGCAAAAGAATGCGGATGTGAGTAATTATATTTCATAGGGGGACTAAGGGATATGAGTATTAATACTACTAAGCTCACGGGTTCTGTTCCTGTTGCAGTGGCAGCCAAAGTATATGGTAAAGATGCTTGCTGGGTTAGAGCAGGGATTATTGAAGGATGGCTTCCGATCGGAACCGCGACAAGACGAGGGAAGCAGGTAAAGAGTATCAAAGAAATGGACAGCAGGCTGGGTAGGATTAACTATTATATTTCGCCAGCTAAGTTATACGAGAGCACTGGGTATTTGTACATGTTTAAAGATAATAAGAGAAAGGAGAATCGAATATGAATATTAATACTGTATATAGATGCCCATACTACGGTAACAGTATAGAATGTCCTAATGAGTGTAATTCTATACAGCATGCAACACTGGCTAACGAATTCTATGCAACTGACAAAATCTATGGATACGATCCGTTTTTCTGCGATCGTGATGGAGTTCTGATTGACAATGATAAAAACCCGATATGCAGAATAAATATCGACACAGATATTGAGCATAGTCTTCAGAATGCTATTAATTATATTTCAAAATGCAAAGTTAGAGGCGAGAAAGGAGAATCAGATAAATCATGAGAGGAGCAAGAAAGCAGAAAGTTATTGACAAAGATGCACTTATGAATGCGTTAGATTTGCTTGACGATCAGTATGTAACTGTTGATACTGTAGACGATATCATAGAAGATCTTGAGGAGGATGCTATGATGGCTTCTGCAGAACATGACGAGACTGATTATTATGGAGTGTAAGTTATGGAAGTGTTTCAAACAATTGGGATTTTCGTAGTGGCATTAGTATTTTATGCCATAGTGTCTCTTTTTATTCCAATAACAATAAACGATGGCAATGCAAGTAAAGGCTTCTGGATTGCTGCATGGGTAATAGGAGCTATCTTATTTTGTACTCACATTTGCTTATGGATCAATGGATGGAAATTAATATAGGCATTTATACGAAGATGGAGAGTGAACATGGCAATAGTAATTTGGATAGGTGCTTTTATACTGATGGCGTTTTTGATCATGCTTTTTGTCGTGCTAGTATTAGTCGATTCTATTCCATTTTTTCTTAATGCTTTAGACACTATTGAAGAGTGGAAAAAGAAAAGAAGGAAAGAAAAAGAAGACAGCACTGGAGAGGAGTGATTATATTTGCATGATGTTGCTCGAAATGAATACGGAGAAGTGATTGGAAGCTGTAAGATTTGTAAACATATAAAGAGTGCTGCTAAGCCTGTAACAGGAGATCCTGGAATGTATGAACTTGACTTCGCATGTTCTTTGCCAGATCACGAATGTAGATTTGAGGAAAAAGTTGATGAAAAAGTTGATGAATCTTGTGACGATTACAAACTATATCGTAGTATAAGTGGAAATGCCAAGGAGCTTCTTAATCTTATCAGTGATGAACTTTTCGCAATCAATAAAGGAGGAGATAAAGTTAAAGGATTAGCTCTCATTGAAGGATATTTAGAAGGATTTCAGATGCTAATGAATGCTTTAAGGTATATTGATCCACCTGCTAATTTTGCTGATAAAGAAGGAGAGTGATTATATTTGACGAATGAGGATTTGTATCGATTGTTTCGAAGTACGTATCCCGAAACCAAGCCGGTTGATTATAGGCCTGCAGAATCTATGTTCGTGAAAGGCAAAGTAGGTATAACTATCTGGACTGACAATGGAGATATGTTAATGTATTTTCCAAATCAAGACGCTCTGAATAGACGAGATGCATCCATAAGTGAGTTATTTGAAAAGATGTTTGTCAGTAATACGATTGTAAGTAAGGAAGTAATTGAAAAATTGCTAAATAATGAGGAAGAGGAGTGATTATATTTGATAGATATCTGTATGTCTGGTATGTGCGAAAACTGTAAGTATGCCGATCTTAAGCTTGAATCGCTGGTTTTCGATTCATTCGAAGATCAGAGAACTGATTACATACTAAAATGTCGTCACGAAGAGATCTGCTCCTTGTGGGAACGAAAACTAAATTCTGAACGTGACCAGCTTAAATATGGATATTATAGATAGGGGTGAATACTAATGTTTGAATTAAATCCTATACAGCCATTTATAGCAATGGATAGTAAAGATAAACGTAATAACGAGTTATGGGTTGCAATAACAACTGCTATTCATTTATGCGGCCTTAGTGGAGAAGATGTAACTATGATGGGACTCGAAACATTAAAAAGACTTGGCAGGTATGATATACTTCCGCCTTGTGAAAGGGGTGATTATATTTGAAAGTAATAGAGCCTAGCTTTGAGATTCTTACGCCTATTTCAGAAGGTGGTATTAAAGAGCTTCAAATGATTGAACGAATCGGGAGGATTTGCTACAAATCAGAAGACAAAATTTCCCCGGATGGAGCTTCTGCTAAAAAGTTTGTAAAGATGCTTATTGATAGAGGACACGAAGCAATGATTGAGCACAGTCAGCTTAGTGTTCTTTTTGTTTGCGATCGAGGAGTATCTCATGAGCTTGTTAGGCATAGGCTTTGTAGTTTTGCTCAGGAGAGTACAAGGTATGTTAACTATTCAAGAGAAGATAAGGCTCCTGAAGGCATTATATTTATTAAGCCTTGCTTTTTAGATGAAAAATCAGACAAGTACAGGGAGTGGCTTGTAGCTTGTCAGGATTGTGAGTTTTGGTATCTGCAGGCGATTAAGAAAGGTGCTACTCCTCAGGAAGCAAGAGCTGTACTTATTAATTCAGTTAAGACGGAGATTGTGGTGACGGCAAATCTGCGTGAGTGGAGGACCATATTTAAGCTAAGATGCGATCAAGCTGCTCATCCTCAAATGAGGGAGATTATGGTACCACTTTTAGAGGAGTTGAAGAGAAGAATTCCGGTAGTGTTTGATGATATTTGAAATGGTGATTTCAATGTACTCGCTGAGTTAACGAAGCGGTTTATATTTTCGTGTGAAAGGAGAACCATATGCCTAACTGGATTCAAGGATCGTTAAAAGCAAGAGGCAGCCTAGATGATGTTAAAAGGTTCTTATCAGAAGGTGTTGAAGCTTTGCATTATAGTGAAATTCAGATGATAGACAACGGATTTAAACTTGAGGAGTATGATAACGGTTACTTCGAAGTTTCGTATGAAATTCCGTCTGATGCCTGGTTATATTTTGCTGATTCTTCTAGAGCTTTTCCTGATGAAACCAATGGCATAATCTTAATTGTAGACGAAGATACAAAAATAGCAACTGTCCATATACTTATAAGACAAGCATGGGGATTTGATTATGACTATTGGGCTGATATTTCTAAAAAGTACAATATCGAGCTGAAACTTTATGGTGTTGAATGCGGTATGCAATTTACTGATGATCTTGAAATAAAAAACGGCGAGATCACTAAGAGCGATGGAAAGTCATACAAAAAATACTGTGAATTTGTATGGGAAGTACCGTTTCCGAAAATGGGAGGATGATGCATGAGTTTAGAGTATGATAACTATTTGATAAAGCATATTGCAGCTGTTAATGAAGCACTTAGCTGGATTCAGGGTAATTTGCCGGAGCTTGTGCCGCTGGGAGTTAATCTTGAGCATTTCGCAAGGCATGATGAATCTAAGAAGACAATTGAAGAGTATGCAGCTTATGACAATTATTTTTATGGGGATGATAAGGATGAACTGACTGAGGAACTGTTCGATACGGCATGGCTTCATCACATTCACAATAATCCTCATCATTGGCAGTATTGGGTTCTTATTAAAGATGATCCTTCGCCTAATCTTAAGAATAATATGACTCCAATTCGTATTCCATATAAGTATATTCTTGAAATGGTATGCGATTGGTGGTCGTTCTCATGGACTAAGGGCGATCTTCGAGAGGTTTTCAAGTGGTATGACGATCATAAGGGTACTATGGTGATTCATCCTGATTCAAAGAAACGGGTTGAGTATATTTTAAATAAGATCAAAGAGAAACTGGATGAACTAGATGCGTTGGAGGGAAAAGAGAATGAGTGACAGTTATATTCCTGATAGCATTCAGAATCTTATCGATAGGCTTAATAATGTTAATTCTATTACTGGCATTGAGTCAATTATAGATATGTGCCGTGAAGCTGCTAACTATATTTCGAATATGGAAGCATATAGGCATGAAGTGCTTTGTCATACAGAAGCTATTAAGCAGCAACTTGACAGAATTATCTAATAGGAGGTAAATAAGTGAACAAAGTAGCTGTGTATACAGGAACCAGAAACTTATACATTCATATGGTTCCAGCAATAAAGAGTCTATTAGCCAATTCAGATGTCGAGAGAGTGTATCTTCTTATCGAGGACGACGAGTTTCCGCATTATATTCCGAAGGGCTTAGTTAAGACGATTAACATGTCGGATCAGAAGTTCTTTGACATGACGGTGAATCCGAATAATAAAAGCCGTTTTACCTATATGGCAATGATAAGAACCGCTTTCACGAAGATTTTCCCTGAGCTTGATGCTATTCTTTCGCTTGATGTAGATACGTTCTGTATCAATGATATTTCTGGCATTTGGAATATTCCTATTGATCAGTATTATTTCTCAGCGGTAAAAGAAAATCCTGAAACTGGAGGATGTGATGGATGGAATGCCGGTGTAATGCTTCAGAATCTAAAGAAGCTTAGAGAAACAGGCATGGATGATATTTTAATCAACAGGCTTCGTAATGAGGAGATCAGGTTTTTGGATCAAACAGTTTACAATCAGGAATGCAAAGACGCGGTGTATGATATGAATCCATCATATAATGTGTGCGAGTATTGTATGCCTACAAAAGATCCAAAAATCATTCATTATGCTGGTCATCCTAACTGGCATAACTTCCCAGAGTATCGTAAGTGGATAAATGAATCTTGGGAAAGTGTACTCACTAGACATGAAGAAAGGATAAAAGTAGGTTTATGAATTATCTGATTCATGCATATGAGCCAAGAATGTGGTATGTGAATGAGTTTCTGATACCATCAATGATCAATCAGGGTATTAAAAGAGAAGACATTGATATTTTTACAGATGATGGCTCTTTGGGAAACCTTAAGGCAGCTATGGAGAGCTTTAAAAATCTGCCAGATGACGACAGTGTTACATGGCATTTACAGGATGATATTTGCATCTGTTCTGATTTTGCTAAAGTTACAAAGCAGTATGAGAATGAATACACTATCATTTGCGGCTATTGTTACTGTAGAGACAAAGATTCAATCATCAGAAAAGGTGGCGAAGTAAGCGCAAAAGACATGTGGCATTCGTTCCCATGCATCATGATACCTAATAAGATTGCTATCGAATGCTCTGAATGGTTTTATAGTGATGCCATACACAGGTCTAAATTCAAGGAATGGGTAGACGAAAACAAGTACGATGATGCCTTCTTTAAAAAGTTCATGGAGGAAAATTATCATAGTCTAGGCGTTAAAATCATAAATTATATTCCAAACCTGGTTGATCACATTGACTATTTAATAGGCGGATCCACTGTAAACAAGGAACGTGAAAAATGGTATAAGCAGTCAAGGGCAGCGTGGTTTAGTGATAAGCATTTAGTTGATCAGCTTACAGTGAGGCTAGAAGAAAGAAAAATGGAGGCAAAATAGTGAAATTCATATCGAAAAAGAACTTAATTGGGGTTTTAGAGCTTATTGGATCAGATTATATTTCAGGAGAGACACTTCAGAAGGTAGTTAAGGCTTATGGTGATGACTATTTCAAAGATCCTGGTGTAGAGCCGTGGGAGAGAACTGGTATCAATGAAGAGATCAAAATCGTGCTCGGAAGTTCGTATGAAGAGCTTCCTGAAAGGCTTAGATAGGTAAAAATAGTCCAATTTGGGCTGATTTGGAGGTGAAATTAGTACATTATGGGCTATTTTGAGTTATATTTGGACTCTGTTTTGGCTGGAATGGCCATTGGATTAGGTGGATGCGGGTATCTTTCATGTGAAAATAAAATTGTAGGAGCACTTTTGTTTAGCGTAGGGCTTCTCACAATTTTGGGGTTTAGGTGGAAACTTTTCACAGGAATGCTTTGTTCAAAGACGAAAATTAGTGAACTTTTGGTGTGTTACATCGGAAATTACTCAGGAACAGCCATCATTTCAGTTATATTTTGGTTTGCAAAGGCTTTCGATCGAGAAAAACTTGCAGTTTTTGCGAATTTTGCCACTGCGAAGCTTCAAAAGCCACTATTTAGCACATTTTGTTCTGCTATTTTGTGCGAATTTTGCATTTTTGTAGCTGTAATTGGCTATAAAAAGGTACATTATGTTCTAGGAAAGTACTTTTGCGTAGTGCTAGGAGTGATGGTCTTCGTGATTTCTGGGTTTGAACACTCGATCGCTGACATGTATTACATGGGTCTTTCAGGGGCTAATGACTTAGCTTTGATCGGCAGAATTATTATATTTTTAGCAGTTGTAACAGCCGGAAATGTGGTCGGAGCAGTGATTTTGAGGCTATTTTCAGAGAAATTCCCGCAAAAATTACAAAGTTCTAAATGAAACAGGTAACCCTGTGGCAGAAATGTCATGGGGTTGTCGTTTTCTGCTCGAATATTATGAGAGCTGGTGAACAAAGTGAACTAATGAGAAAGGAGAAAAATTATGACATGTTATGAGTTTCCAGCAATTTTCACGAAAGAGGACAATGGCCACTATTCAGTAGACTTCCCAGACATTGAAGGCTGTCATACATGCGGGGATAATCTGAATGATGCTTTTTTTATGGCACACGATGCTCTAAAAACGGTGCTTAGATTCAGAAAAAACAATGGTGAGCCTATGCCTGTAGTGCATATGGATCAAGCAATTATGCCTATTAAGAAGAATCAGGAAGCCTATGTGATTGCAGTGGATATAGATGATAATTATATTTCAGATGAGAAAGAGAAAAAGGAAGATCCTGTAAATCATCCGTCTCACTATGAAAAACAGTGTTCTCTTGAATGCATTGACGTTATGGAGGCCGTTTTTGAGTACGATGCAGTGTTTGATTTCTGTGTCTGTAATGCATTCAAGTATTTATGGAGACACAAATTCAAAAACGGCGGTGAAGATATTAAGAAAGCTGAATGGTACATCAATAAGGCAGAGGCAATCATGTACGATGTAGGCGATGAAGAGCATCTGATGAACAAACTCATCAGGGTACGGGATCTTTATAAGAAGGTAGAGAAGAAAGAGGCAAACATTGACTCAGAGTAAAGGTTACAAGTCCATTTTTGGCTAAAAACTCGCAGAAAAAACATGGCGTATAATAGGAGCATGATTTTAGCTATTTTTAGCTACATCTGCTCCTATTTTTGCCTCGAAAAAGAGCATAGATTATATTTTTGCAAGGAGTATTATCATGGAAAAATTCAAAGAAATTTGGGCTACAATTGGCAAGGAAGACAAAGAAAAACTGTACATTCTCATCGGAAAAACCTTCACAAATGGGAAAAGACAGGCTATTCCGAAGGATATTTATGACAGTATGACGAAGGAGCAGAGGATTGCGGCTCGTTATATTTTAGATCTCGCTCAGGAGTGTTTTGGTAATACTTCGGATAAGTGGCTGTAAATGAATATAGATTTTAAAGGCGTCTCAAATAGGGATTACATGATGGTAGTAGCAGTTATATTTGAGCTGCCAAATGGTGATTATGTGTCTGTTGGATGTGACGGCTATTCATTCTTTTCAGATTTCACAGTAGACGAAGAAGATGCAGAAGAAGGATGGGTTGTAGAGTACGAAATGACGTGGAGAGCATGCTTCATATGGGATACGAAAGACCCTGATAACTTCGTAGTGGACAGATATTTTGTGTCAGGAGATGAGGAGATACTTAATAACAGTATAGTCGTTGGATTCATGACTGACCATGATGCAATAGACGATTATGAAATGGCGTTCGATGAGTTTGAGGCGTACTAAGAGAGGTAAAGATTAAGAAAGGAGATTATATTTCATGAATAAAGGCAAAGTAGGAAAGTTATTCACTAAAATCAAATTGCCTGAAAAGGTAAAAGTGGGGGTTGGCATGGCAAGTCTCAAGGTAAAGAAGCATTCACCAGAAATTCTTCTTGGCCTTGGATTCGTGTCGATGGGAGCTGCAATTATATCTGCGGTGAGGTCAGCAAGAGAGCACGATCAACTCATTGCAGATCATGAGGAAAGACTTGAGGCAGCCAAATGTGAGTATGTTATTCCTGATGAATATGACATCATCGCAGAAGCTGAATCGGGTGAATACAAGATGAGTGCTGGCGGTGGCACTATCGTTCGGAAGACAGAGAAAGAAGTGAACAGTGCTATCAGAAAATGCTACTTTGAGACGGCTGTAGGGTTCGCTAGATTATATGCCCGTACAACGCTGTATACGGCGATTTCAGCGCTTTGTTTCGTTAGTGCATATAATATACAGGCAAGGAGGGTATTGGCCCTAGAAACGGCGTATACGAGCTTACAGGAGTATATTAGGAAGTACGAACAGCGAAATATTGAACTCAATGGGAAAAAGAGCCATGAAATGTGTAAATATGGCTATAAAGAGATCGAAGCAACTGAAGAAGATCCGGATACTGGAGAGACTGTAACAGAGAAAAAGTTAGTACCTGCTTATGAAGGTGCGAGTAGTGAAGAGATGGCTAAAATGCCGTTCCATGATCAGTTCTTTATATTCTGTAAGCAGTCAGCGCCAGGAAAGTATACAGGGTTTGCAAATCGTGATAAGACAGAACTTGCGATTTCAGAAGATTATCTGAACGACCTTATTAATGCAAGAGGCTGGGCAGTTGTAAATGACTGGCTCGATTCAATTGGAATGGAAAGAACGGCTCAGGGTATGATTGAAGGATGGGTCAAAGGATATGGTCCTAGAGCTACGATTGGATGGGACGATCCGATTAATCGTGAGGCACTTGATGGGCATAATCACAGAGATTGGTACCTGGATTGTAATGTTCATGGTAATGTTTTCTCTATTCTTTCAGAGATGGAAAAGAAGAAAGAGGAACTAGAAGAGAAGTTAAAAGCTGAGCGTCTTGCTGAGGAGAAGGTGTAATTATGACAAATGGGAGACTTCGAGGGGCAATTATATTTGTGATCGGAGCAGCTGTAGGAGGTTCTGCAGCTGCTTTTTTTACTCATAAATGGGCGAAAAAGAAGTATATGGCTATCGCTAAATCTGAAGTTGATAGCTTAAAAGAGTATATTGAAAAGCTCCAGGCAGAAAGAATATGCGATATGAGTGGGTATTCTGGTAAGGGTAGCGGTGATGGGTCTGATGCTGTTGAAGATGGAGATGTAGCTGGACCAAATGGCTATCGCAAAGAGAAAGGGGAGAGTCAGGCAAGAAATTCTGGGTATAAGGGCAGGGAGGATCCTAATTATGTTCCCTATTCACAGTATTCAAAACATGGAAATAGCGATTCATGGAGGTCTGAGGAGGGAAAAAAGAGCAAAGTAGATGAAATTTACGATCAATTAGCTGCTGAATTAGAGCATCCAAGTGAAGGTGATGAAGGCGATTGGGATGCAGAGGATGCATATTATCGTTCAGTCGAAATAAGAAAAGTAGATTCGGCAGAAGAACTATCAGATAGAGCAAATTCAGATGATAGTGGACCAGTAATTATATCCTTCCAAGAGTGTGGACTAAACCCTGAATATGACAAAGAAGACCTGTTTTTCTATAAGGAAGACGGTGTTGTAACTAATGATAATGAAGAAATCTGTGCCGCTCCTGAAGATATGATTGGCACATGTATTCAGGATTCAGGATTCGATAGAAATGATCAGGAGATTCTGTACGTTCGGAATGATCGGAGGCTTACTTACTATGCTATCGAGAAGTATGACTATGCCTATTCAGAGAAAGACGGGTACTAAATATGGCAGGAATGAGGATATTTAGGACTGCAGACGACATGATGTATGACTTAGGATATCATAAAGTTGAGGACAGCATTTCATGCAAAGATCTGTCCGGAGTTACCTATGAAAGGTTCATGGGAGAAGGCATCGGAACTAAGGTTATAGCTCTTGAACGGCAGGATGATGGACATTATATTCTTGGGTGTTTCAATAAATCTGGAAGTGTTCTTGGAGTAGGTGGTCACACTATGAGTTGGCTTACAGATAAGGAAATGAAGGCTGCTTATAGGAAGATGAAGGAGCTTCGGTCCAGAGAATGAGGGAAGTGATATGGGCGAATCTTGGGAAAATGAAGTTGTTCGTAAGAAGGATCTTGTAGATTGGATTCAGAAGGCGGCATCTGCATATCAACAGCTACAATATTTGTATAGGAACCGCATAGACTATGGAAAAGAAATGACAATTCTTTGTGCTGTTGCAGATTATGTGCGTTGTATGAAGCCGTATGATAGTGATAATGTAGACAAGTGATGTGGAGAACATTATATTTCACAGTTTGGGAGGAGGTGATTGTTATTGGAGAAATTCCGCGGGTGGCATATTTTTGAATATTATCAATGGCTTCTTGAGAAGATTGACGGTTACAAGGAGCCTTATTATAACTATAGTTTGTTGCTTCATGAGCTTCATTCAATGCCTTTTATCTACTCACTTGAGATGGATGAAAACAGGGCTTCAGATGGCATTAGACTTCGCTGGGCTTACATGGATGAAAACAATATTCCAGACCTTTATTACAAAGAAGGATTCTCTTGTTCAGTGCTCGAAATGATGATTGGACTCGCGATTCGATGCGATGTTGAGATCATGGGAGACGGGGATTCGTACGGTACAAATGCCGGAAAATGGTTCTGGATAATGATTGATAATCTGGATCTGATGAAGTGCGATGACGAGCATTTTTCGAGTGAATATGTGCATCAACAGATCAAGATTTGGCTGACTCGTACGTTCTCAAGGAATGGCGAAGGGAGTCCGTTTCCGCTTCACAAAAAGAGATGCAGAGACCAGAGAAATGTCGACATTTGGTTTCAGATGTGCGGGTATTTGAGTGAGAATTTTTAGTGATTTTGGAGGTGAATTGGAGGCATTATATTTTATGGAAAATGGCGGTGAAAAGCGTGGTCGAGGAAGGCCGAAAAAGGACGGAATTACGTTAAAAAATGATGCACATTTTCGCATTTCTGACGAGGATGATGAGCGCTTAAATTTGATAGCAAAAGAGCTAAAAACTACGCGTTCAAATGCCATCAGAATACTTATAAAAGAGGCCAAAAATATACTAAATATTTAGAACAAAATGGGCATTACATTTTCATTACATTCTGCTAAAAAATGCCTTACATTTTTGCCATTTTCGATTTAGTGTATCCCAAAATAAAAAAATAAAATGGGATACACTAATTCAAAAGTGTAATGAAATGTAAGGAAATGTAATGCCCGAAACCCGCATAAATACTGGGTTTTTTCAAATCCTTACAAATTACATAATTTTTTTATATTGCATCTATAGAAATTAAAAAATGAAAATATATAGAACAAACTGAAAAATTTTTGTAATTTTGTAATGCGAGTCCAAAATGGGCTAAAAATTGATGAAAGGAGGTGCGAAAATGAATGCGACATTTTGTGCGAATTGATTGCGAAATTAGGGAGGCAAAACGCAACGGAAAAAAGAGGTTATATTTGATCGTAAAACCGGCCTATAACATCACTGCAAAAGACATCATGAAGAAGGGCGGAAAGTTCTATGCAATCCTCGATAGAAATACCGGAATGTGGTCAACAGATGAAGGCGATGTAGCCACCATAATCGACAACGATATAAAAGAGTATGTGAAGACACAATGCCGTAAGGATGAAGCCGGGAATTATATTTGGCATGATAGAGCAGATGACACTTATTTGCCAGTTCATATGCTATTAATTGATGATAGCACTTCTGGCCAGCTTCTTGAGTTCAATAGATGGTTTAATAACCTCCCTCCGAATCATAACTATGTACAGCTTGATTCAGATATCACATTTAAAGATGACGCGGTTACTCCTGAAATGTACAGAAGCAAGCGACTGTCATATAGTATAAGTCCTGGAGACATTGAAGCCTATGACAGACTTATGAGCGTATTATATTCTGAGCAGGATAGAGAAAAAATTGAATGGTCTATTGGATCAGTGTTCACAGGGATGTCTAAGAAGATTGAGAAGATTCTTGTTCTTTACGGAAAACCTGGAAGCGGAAAGTCGACAGTACTTGATCTTATCAAAGAATTGTTCAAAGGATACTGGGCTCCGTTTGTTGCAAGTGAGCTTGTCAGTAAAACGAATCAGTTTGCGACTGCAGTGTTTAAGGACAATCCTTTAATAGCAATTCAGGACGATGGCAGTCTTGCCAAGATCGAGTCTCCAGTCATTAATGAAATTATATCCCATAAGGATGTAATGATTAATGAGAAGTCTAAGCAGCAGTATGCAATCCGTTCAAACGCATTCTTATTTCTCGCCACCAATGAGGTTGTAGACATACGCGATAGAAAACTTGGCATCACAAGAAGGCTTCTTGACGTTTATCCATCTGGCAAAAAAATACCGGAAGATGAATTTGACTCAATCGTTGAAAGACTGAGATTTGAACTTGGAGCAATAGCTGATCATTGCATAACGGTATTTAAAACTCTTGGCAAGAATTACTATAGTCGATACGAGCCAATGAAGATGATCGAAAAAACTAATCCTCTTCAGAATTTCTTGTTTGATAACTTAGACAGTCTCATGGGCAAGGAGTTCTACTTTCGTGATCAATTATATTCTGATTACAAAAATTACTTTGAAGAAAGTGGTTTTGGGTATCCGCCAAAAAGAATGGACTTCACTGAGCAAGTAACAGAATATTTTGAAACATATGAAAAGACGAAGTGGATCCCAGGAAGAGGAACTGTTAGAAATGTGTTTTCAGGTCTAAAGGTAAATAAGATTTGCGGACTTGGAGAAAGTGACACTGTAAAAAAGTCGTCGACGTGGCTTAACTTTGATCAGACGGAATCAATTCTTGATGAATTATATTCTGATCAGCCTGCACAGTATGCAAAAGATGACGGAACTCCAAAAAATAAATGGAGTAAAGTCAAGACGAAACTTAAAGACATGGATAAGTCCAAGCTTTATTGGGTGAAGTTTCCTGAGAATGTGATAAAGATGGATTTTGACTTGACTGACAAAGACGGGAATAAGTCGCTGGAGGAGAATGTTAAGGCGGCTTCTAAGTTTCCTCCAACTTACGGTGAGTTGTCAAAGTCTGGTCAAGGCATTCACCTTTATTATATTTACGATGGAGACCCTAGCGAGCTTGAAGATATGTTCGCTGAACATATTGAAATCAAGAAATCATTTGGCGACAGATCACATAGACGACTTATCACGAAATGTAATAATCTACAATTAGCTCATTTAAGCACGGGACTTCCGTTGAAAGGAGAGGGGGTCAAAGTGATAGACGAAAATGTAGTAGCAACAGAAAAGGGATTGCGGACAACTATTCTGAAATGCACTCACAAAGAAGTTCATGGCGATACGAGATCAAATATTGATTTCATTTACAAAGTTCTTGAAGATGCTTACAACAGCGGACTCAAGTATGATGTGTCTGATATGAGACAGGAAGTACTTATATTCGCTATGAATTCAACTCACCAGTCTGAATACTGTGTCAACAAAGTCGGAGAAATGAAGTTCTCATCTGAAGAAGCTGGACGATATGATGACAGCTATGATCCAGATGGACCAATTATATTCTTCGACTATGAAGTTTTTCCAAACCTTGTATTACTTTGCTATAAAGTACAAGGCGAAGGAAATCCAGTAACTAAAATATTTAATCCTACTCCGAAACAGATTCAAGATTTTCTTGGAATGGAGCAGAAGTACAAGAACAAAGTCATAGGATTCAATAACAAAGAATATGATAATCACATAACTTATGCTCTTCTTATGGGCAAGACACCTTATGAGGTCTTTATTATATCTCAGGGAATCATTAATAAAGAGAAAGGTGCTAAGTTTAGAGAAGCTTACAATTTATCGTATTCAGATATCAGAGACTTTTGTCCAAATAAGCAGTCACTAAAGAAATGGGAGATTCAGCTTGGCATTCATCATCAGGAACTTGGATTCAGATGGGATGAGCCGGTCGATGAAAAAGATTGGCCGACAGTAGCATCGTATTGCGAAAATGATGTCATTGCAACTGAAGCAGTTTTTGAAGCTAATCAGGCAGCTTGGAAAGGAAGACAGATCTTAGTAGATCTTGCGAATATCCTTATTGGGCCTGGATCAACGGTTAATGACAGTACGAATCAGCTTACAACAAAACTGATAGTCGGGAACGAAAAGAATCCTCAGCGGTATTACAATTATCCAGATTTAGCAAAAGAGTTCCCAGGATATGAATTTAACAAGTTCGGCATTGATAAGTCTCGTTATATTTCAAAAGATGTTATTATCAGCGGCAAATCTATTTACAAAGGCTACGATCCTGGAGAAGGTGGCTTTGTCTGGGCAAATCATGGAATGTACGGAAGAGCCATAAGCTTTGATAGTGCTTCTCATCATCCTAGCTCAATAATTGCTGAGAATGGATTCGGCAAGTTCACAGAAAACTTTAAACGGCTTCTTGATTTGAGACTTCATGTGAAACATAAAGAGTATGACATTATCAGAAGCATGTACAATGGAGCGTTGGCAAAATATCTGCAAACAGATGAAGATGCCGATGCTCTTTCTTTTGCACTTAAGATAGCAATCAATAGTGTATACGGCCTTACAGCAGCTACATTTCCTCATCCTCTTCGTGATCCGAGGAATATCGACAATTGGGTTGCTAAGCGCGGAGCACTATTCATGATTGATTTGATGCTTAATGTAAGAGCTATGGGCTACACCGTGCTACATTGTAAGACGGATTCGATAAAGGTCCTTAATCCTGACGAGAAGGTAGCCAATTATATTTACGAATATGGCAAGAAGTTTGGATACACCTTTGAGATTGAGCATATCTTTGATCGTATTTGTCTTGTTAATGATGCTGTTTACGTCTGTAAGTATACAGAAGATCCTGAAAATGGAAAGCATGCTGGCAAATGGGATGCTACTGGAAAACAGTTTCAGGTTCCGTATGTTTTCAAGACTCTATTCTCGCATGAGCCAATAGAGTTTGAAGACATGTGCGAAACGAAGAACGTCGAGACGGCATTATATTTGGATTACAACGAAAATCTGCCTGATGGAGAGCATGATTATCAGTTCGTTGGAAAGACAGGTCAGTTTTGTCCTATAAAGCCTGGCTGTGGTGGAGCTCTTCTTATGCGAGAGAAAGATGGAAAGTACGCCGCTGCAGAAAGTACGAAAGGATATAGATGGCTTGAGGCAGAAGTTGTAAAGAAGTTTGAAAAAGAGGACACTATTGACACTTCATACTATGAAGTCATGGTAAATAAAGCATTGGACAAAATTGGCGAATTCGGAAGCTATGAAAAGTTTGTTTCTGATGAGCCTATTGATCCTCCATTACCAGATTTCATGAATATCCCGGAAACAGATGAAGAAGAATTGCCATGGGCACTTTAACAAAGAGAAAGGAGAATTATATTTATGGCAAGAGTATTTGACCTTGATTTTGAAAACGTACGAATTGTATCTAGAGATTTTGGCGGAGAGACATTTGGACCTGATCAGAGGCAGTTTAAAGTTGTTATTGAGGATCCTGAATTCATCCAGAAGCTTATTAATGACGGAGTTAAGATCTGGTGCCCTGAGAAGCAGAGCCCTGATGATCCACCTGTTGGATACATGACCGTTAAAGTTAGCTATAGATTTGGAGCACCTAAGATTGCCCTTCTTACTCCTGAAGGTAATGCTCACCTTTTTGATGAGAGATCTGTGCATGAGCTTGACAGAGCATGGATCAAGGACGTTGAACTTCACGTTCATGGCAGCACCTGGGAACGTCCGAATGGACAGAAAGGCATCTCTGTCTATCTTGACACACTTGTTGGCCATCTGATCAGTAAAGAAGAGCGTGATCAGCTCATGCAGGAATCTCAGTATACAAATGATCCTGTGAGAAACAAGTATAAAGGAATTTTTGGAGAATAAACTATGGAATTATATTCTCACCAGATTAAAGCTATAGATAAGCTTAAAAACGGTTCGATACTTTGTGGTGATGTTGGCACCGGAAAAAGTAGAACAGCACTTGCTTACTATTACACAAAAGTATGCGGTGGGAGTATGGAAGTTAACGATGAAGGTGCCTGGGGAGATCCAACAGCTCCTCGGGACCTTTTTATTATCACCACTGCTAAGAAACGAGATGATTGTGAATGGCTTAAAGAATGCATTCCATTTGGCATTGGTTCCGATCCAAATATCAGCATTTCAGGAATTAAGGTCACTGTAGACTCTTGGAACAACATTCGAAAATATGTAAATGTCTACGGAGCGTTTTTCATTTTTGATGAACAGAGAGTTTGCGGATATGGAGCTTGGGTAAAGGCATTCTTTAAGATCACTAAGAAAAATCAATGGATTCTGCTTTCTGCAACTCCTGGCGATACATGGTCTGATTATATTCCTGTGTTTATAGCAAACGGATTCTACAGAAACAAAACAGACTTCAATTCACAGCATTGCATTTTCAGCCCGTATACGAATTATCCAAAAATTGAGAAATATGTGAATATAGGCACTTTGATGAGACACCGTCAGGAAATCTTAGTTCGGATGAAATATAGAAAGCAGGCTGAACAGCATCATCTCTACATTCAAACACTTTATGATAAGCAATTATATTTGCAAGTTTTCAAATATCGATGGGATCCATATGACAATGCCCCAATAGACGAAACTGGCAAATTGTGTTATCTACTTAGAAAGGTGGTGAATTCAGATATCAGCAGAATAGAGGCTGTAAGAGACATCTTGAAAGATCATAAAAAAGTTATAGTGTTTTATAACTTCACTTATGAGCTTGAAATGTTACGAGATCTTTTTACAGCTCTTAAGATTTCGTTTACAGAGTGGAATGGACAAAAGCATGAGACTATTTCAGATGGCGACACTTGGGGCTACTTTGTTCAGTACTCTGCTGGCTGTGAAGGTTGGAATTGTATCACTACTGACACAATTATATTCTATTCTCAAAACTATTCATACAGAATGACTGTTCAGGCTTCTGGCAGAATAGACAGAATGAATACGCCATTTACAGATTTGTACTATTACCATTTGAAATCTTCATCGCCAATAGATTCTGCAATAGCTCGTGCTTTGCATAACAAAAAGAACTTTAACGAGAAAGGCTTTTTAGGAGGGTAAGCCATAATATTATATTTAAAAGCAGTCTTTGCAGGTGCTATAAATTCGCAAAAATTACAAGGCGTATAATAGAAGAGAAGGGATAGAATACGGCATTTCTAGAACTTCTTTTAATTTTCGAATTATTGAGAGGTGCCTTGTAATGTTAGAAAACAACTTCCAGAAGAAGATCAAAAAAGAGATAAAAGAACGATTTCCTGGTTGCTACATTTACAAGACAGATTCTCAGCAGATTCAGGGAAGTCCTGATCTTTTAATTTTGCATAAAGACAAATGGGCTGCCCTTGAAGTTAAGAAAAGCGAGAATGCACCGCATAGACCAAATCAGGATTACAGAGTGAGGCAAATGAACGAGATGTCATATGCCTCTTTTATTTTTCCCGAAAATAAGGAGAAAGTGTTAAATGATTTGGAAAGATTATTCAAAGCTTAAGAATACTCATGCATTCTGCGGCGCTAGTAACTACAGATGGCGAAACTACGATCCTGAGAAACTGATTCAGAGCAAAGAGAATAGTTATGCTACAACTATTGGAACTCTTCTTCATGACAGAGCGGCGCATTATATTTCAAAACCGAAAAAGATGATTAAGAGTTCTAAAATCAGCATCTATGATTACTTGACAATTGATAATGACATTCCTGAGTCAGCTATCGACATCGACAGGCTGTTTCCGAACCTCATGAATTATGTGAATGAAACGATAGCCTTTGAGATGGATCCTGAAATAACATTATATTTCTCTGACAACTTTTATGGAACTGCAGATGCCATTTCATGGGAAGATGGATTGCTTAGAATATCTGACTTAAAGACAGGAGTTACTCCTGCTTCCTTTATGCAGCTTGAAAACTATGCTGTCTTCTTCTGCCTTGATTACAAGATTAAACCGTCACAGATCAAGAAACTTGAGTTTAGAATTTATCAAAACAACGAAGTACTGTTTGCTGATCCAGATCCGCACATATTGAACCCGATTATCGAGCAGGTAATTGAGTTCAATAAGATTCTTTCAGACTTCGAGAGGAGATAGAAATGGACAATTATATTTCATCAGCAAATGACGAAATGTTAGATGAATTCTTAATGCACTATGGTGTTGGTCCTGATGACAATCCACCTGGCAGAGGATCAGGAAGATATGCAAAAGGCAGCGGTGACAATCCGCTTCAGCACGACACTAGCATTTTGGGCGTTGTCGCAGACATGAAAAAGCAAGGCATGTCAGAGTCTGATATAGCTTTAGCACTTGGGTTTGTGAACCGTAAAGGTAAACCATCTACGACATCACTTAGAGCTGCACAGTCTATTGCTAAAGATCAGAGAAAGCTCGATCTGTCACAAATGGTTCCAAGGTATAAAGAAAGCGGCATGAGCAATCAGGCTATAGCTTCTAAACTTGGAATCTCTGAATCGTCTGTTCGTAACTATCTTGATAAAGACAGAACAATTCAGCTTGGTAAGGCAACCAATGTTGCTAACAGACTGAAAGAAGAATTAAAAACGAAGCATTATATTGACGTTGGTCCTGGTGTCGAGCTTGAAAACGGCGTTTCTGCTGAACGAATGAAGACAGCACTTGAGATGATGAAGCAAGAAGGATACAAGATTCATCTTGTAAACGTTGAGCAAGTTGGAAATCCTGGGAAATACACAACGATCAAAGTAGTAGGTGAACCAGATACTGAATGGAAGACTGTTGTTCAAGATCCAAGCCTTATAAAGCCATTTCAGAGCTATGCTCAGAATGACGGTGAAACTGTTCTTGGACTTAGACCAGTTAAGTCAATTGATTCGAAGCGAGTCTATATTAATTACACTGATGAAAATGGTAAAGGCGGCGCTGAGAAAGACGGAACCATTGAACTTAGACGAGGCGTTGAAGACATTTCTCTTGGCAACAGTAGATATGCTCAGGTTCGAATTGGTGTAGATGGCACTCATTACATGAAAGGTATGGCTATTTATAGTGATAACATACCTGACGGTTATGATGTTGTCTATAACACTAATAAAAAGATTGGAACTCCTCCCGAAGATGTCTTCAAACCTATGAAAAGGATTAAGAATCCAGATGGTTCTGATGGTCCAATCAATCAGGAGAATCCATTTGGTGCTTCTATTAAGCCTTTCAATGCTGGAGGCCAGAGCTACTGTCTTGATAAGAATGGCAATCCTACTGATCAGCTTAGAGTTATCAATAAGATTAATGATCAGGGCGACTATGCTGAGTGGTCTAAGACTATTTCGGCACAGGTTCTTGCTAAGCAGCCATTACCACTTATCAGAAGACAGCTTGAGCTTACTTACCAGGACAAAGTTGAACAGTACAATACCATCAAGTCGTTAGATAATCCAACAATCAAGAAGAAATTGCTTGAATCATTTGCCGATGATTGTGATGCTTCTGCCGTTCACCTTAAAGCTCAGGCATTTCCTGGTCAGGCTAGTCATGCTATCATACCAATTCCTTCTTTAGCCGGCGATGACAACTACAAGAAGAAGCATGGCGTTGATGGTGAGATCTATGCACCGAATTATGAGAATGGAACGACTGTTGCTCTTATACGATACCCGCATGCTGGCACATTTGAGATTCCTATTCTTAGAGTTAATAATAACAACAAAGAAGGTCGCGCTGTTCTTGGCAATGCTCCTGACGCTGTTGGAATTAATGCTAAGATTGCAGAACGATTATCAGGTGCCGACTTTGATGGCGACACTGTTTCTGTAATACCTACAACTCATACGAATATTCTTAGTACACCAAGACTTGACGGACTTAAGAACTTCGATCCTAAGATGTATAAGTTTGCTGACCCAAATGCACCCGGCATTAAGTCACAAACTAAGCAGACTGAGATGGGTAAGGTTACAAACCTGATTGCAGATATGCAGATCAAGGGTGCTAAGCCTGAAGAGATTGTAAGAGCTGTTAAACATTCCATGGTTGTTATCGATTCAGAGAAGCATCATCTTGATTACAAGGCATCCGAAGCTGACAACAGAATTAAAGAGTTGAAAGAACTGTACCAGAGAACTCCTGAAGGTACTGGCGCTTCCACACTCATCACTCGTGCTGGATCAGAGAAGCATATTCCTGAGCGTAAGGTTGGCAGTGTTGAGATTACAGATCCTGTTACTGGCAAGACACGTAAGTATTATGGAGTTGATCCTCGTACTGGCGAGAAGATACTTGTGCCTACTGGTAATACTTATGAGAAAGATGGCAAGACAGTAACAAGAACGGAGACAGTTCCTTGGATGTCAATCAAGACTGACGCAAGAGAACTGATGTCATCACGTAGTAATCCAAACCCGGTAGAGCTGGCTTATGCGAACTATGCTAACCGTATGAAAGCTATGGCTCTTGAAGCTAGGAAGGAAGCAGTGAATACCCCCGGACTCAAGAGAGACCCCCAGGCTGCCAGGGAGTACCGTGAAGAAGTTGATACCCTCACCTCTAAACTGAACATCGCTTTAAAGAATGCACCTAAAGAAAGGCAAGCTCAGATCATTGCTAATGTCACCTATAAGAATCAGATAGAATCTAACCCATCCCTGAAGGAGGATAAGACCTATCTGAAGAGACTACGTGGCCAGGCACTTGACGCCGCTCGTCGACGCATTGGCGCTGGCAAAACAAGGATAGACATAACTGATAGGGAATGGGAAGCTATTCAAAAGGGTGCCATTAGTGATGCAAAGCTTAGAAAGATTCTGGATAACACCAAATCTGAAGAGATTGTTAAGCGTGCAACTCCAAGAGAAAACAAAGCTTTGTCTGCAAGCAGGGAGGCATTAGCTAAAACAATGGCCGCCTCTGGTTACACACAGGCAGAGATAGCACAGAGACTTGGCGTGTCTGTCACTACTGTATCTAAAGCTATTAATGGTTAACGTTATGGAAAAAGAATTTGCTTTAACTACTTCTGACAATCCTTTTAATCCAATAAAAGACTTTGATCGTTGGTTCTTCTTTGATCAAATTGAAAAAGGTTATTGCACTTGTCAGTATTTAGATTCAATTAGTATGAGGGGAGACGGACTTGGTGACGTGCTGAACGATGAAATCATTGAAGCAGCAATTGATGAAGCTGTTCAACTTGACTTGATTGCTCTTCGAACAGAAAACAAAGTACACTACGTCAAGGTAACTGGATAAGTGACAGGGGGAGGGGCACACAAAATTAACCCCTCCCTCCTACATCGCCGGCCTCTTCAAAAATTCTCCGGAGGATTATATTTTGGGAACTTTTTTAACCCAGACTTCCCTTGGAGATGCTTTTGAAGAGGGTACTATGACTTTGTTTTCTGATTAGCTATCCTGGGACTGCAGTAATGTCTCCCGCAATCCCTCGTTACGGCAGATCTCGGCCTAGCTATGGTCGTAAAAGTATCTCCTTTCTCGAACAAAGTTATAGTATTCTCTTCAAAAGCATCTATAAACCAATACCAAACTATCCGAAACAGGAGGCAAACTTGTATGAAACAAACCCCGTCTTCTGCAGGTCGTAGAAGAGATCGAGTTGCAACAACTCCTGAGGCGAGAGAGCAGCAGTTAATCGCCAAAGCGGAGCGACTTGCAGAGAAAAAACTCGAAGACGGAACTGCCTCTCCTCAGATTATTGTCCATTATCTACGACTTGCAACTGAAAAAGAGCGACTTGATCGTGAAGCATTAAAAGCAGACGTCGCTTTGAAAGAAGCTAAGATCGAAGCATTGCAGTCTGCAGCTAAGATCGAGTCTTTGTATGAAGATGCAATGAGAATGTTCAAGAAATACCACGGCGAAGAGGATGAGGCTGATGGTTAGAACTTATAGTGAACTAATCAAAATCCCAACATTTCTTGAGAGGTTCAAATACTTGAAACTTAACGGAAGTGTTGGCGTTGATACATTTGGATTCGACCGATATTTGAATCAGACATTCTATAGATCATATGAGTGGAAGCGTCTACGAAACAATGTTATTGTACGTGACATGGGATGCGACCTAGGACTTGAAGGCTATGATATTTTTGACAAGATTCTAGTCCATCATATGAATCCAATAGGACCTGATGACATTATACATAGATCCGATTACTTACTTGATCCTGAGTTCCTGATCTGTACATCGAAACTTACTCACGATGCAATCCACTACGGAGATGAACAGATACTCTATCAGGATCCAGTAATCCGAACTCCTGGCGACACTTGTCCTTGGAGATAACTATGCTGGGCCCAGCCTTCACTGCCATAGCTATAGATTTACGGATTTGTTACATCTTTGCAGTGAAGGTATAAAAAGAATAACATGGAGGCGTTATCATGCTTGAAATTAAGGATGGCGTAATTACTGTCACTCAAGGGGACACAATTGAAACGTCTCTTGAAATGTACATTGACGAGGAGATGGAAACACCATATGTTCCATCCTCTCTTGATCAGATTTGGTTTGCTGTGAAGGACAAAGATAGACCAAACGTCGAACCGATCTTTAGTGTTCAGATCCCTGTTGATACTATGATCCTTCGAGTCGAACATGAGGACACTGAGAAGTTGCCGTATAAGGATAAACCTTACTACTACGACGTTGAGCTGATCACTCCTGATGGAACTCATAAGACCTTCATTTCCAATCTTCTTTACTCTACGAGGGAGGTACATAAATGAGCGTTGAACCTATTAAAGGCGTACTTTCCATTTATACGAATCCTCTCTACGGAACCTTAGCATCTGAATTACTTAGAGGCTACTCTGCTTACAATATAGCAGTGATGGAAGGATATGAAGGCACAATTGATGAATGGCTTGAATCTCTTAAAGGTGAAAAAGGAGACAAAGGCGACGTTGGTGAAACCGGACCTCAAGGAGAGAAGGGCGATACAGGTCTTCCTGGATCTGACGGCGAAACTGGACCAAAAGGCGACAAGGGTGATAAAGGCGATACTGGCAATGGCATTTATGCAGTTGTCTTAAGAGCTGACTATACACTTTCTATATACTTTACAGATGGTTCAGTTTACAATACACCATCCATCAGAGGACGAGAAGGAGCTGTAGGTCCAGCTGGTCCTGTTGGTCCACAAGGTGAGACTGGCGCAAAAGGCGATAAGGGTGACACTGGAGACGCTGGCGTTGGAATTTCCTCAATTGTTCAAAATGCCGACCATTCTTTAACGATTAATCTTGACAACGGTACTAGTTATACAACTGATCCAGTTGAAGCTTTAAAAGGAGACAAAGGCGATACTGGCAACGGTATCTCTTCGATAGTCATGAAGTCTGATTACACTCTTCAGATCAACATGACGAATGGTGCTTCTTACACTACACCTTCGATCCGTGGCGTTGCTGGCGCAAAAGGCGACAAAGGCGATCCAGGCGAGCTGACCTTTGAAGATAAGCCTGTGGATGCTTCTGCGTCTGGTTCACAAGGACAGGTAGCGTATGATAGCAATTATCTGTATATCTGTGTGGAAACGAATACATGGAAACGAGTTGCACTTGAGACATGGTAAACTAACTTAAATGGCGCATTAAATCATACGCAGTGGCGGAATAGGTAGACGCTATGAAGTATACAGGTAGGCAGGAACTTCGGTTCAAATCCGGCTTGGCGTACATGTATTTACATGTGGTGGACGAAGTAGTCCTGGACGCAGAGGTTTATATCTAGGTGACATTCCTGCTATATAAGGTGCAAATCCTTATCTGCATATGAGTTACAAATAAATTAACACTTTCTCCTTTCACAAATTAACTTAATGATTCCTCAACACCTGTTGAGTTTCATAATTTTTCTCCTTTATTTAAGGCGACATTAGGGTTTGGCTCATGCTATATGAGTCAGGCCCTTTTGTTCGCTCCAAATGTGTATTTAACAGCGGCCTTGCTATTTGGTTATCCGCCTCCTTTCTTGATAGCTAAAATGGGTATTGGTTAATTGCTTTGCTGCTGCACGGGTTTCTTGTCAATTGTCATAGTCCAAGTAGCAAGGAAGCTGTTAAGTACACATTTACACAAACATCATATAGCAAAAGAGGTGATCTTATGGACAGCATTCTAACATCCGTAAAAAAGAAGCTCGGGATCGAAGAAGAGTATGAGCACTTTGATGATGGTGACATTATCGACCACATTAACAGTGCCTTCTTTACTCTGAATCAGTTAGGAGTTGGTCCAGATAAGCCTTTTGTTATCGATGATGACTCTTACGTCTGGACTGACTTTGTTCCTGAAGGTGAAGCAGAAGCTGTGAAGTCTTATGTGGCTTTGTATGTGAAGCTTCTATTCGATCCTCCGTCGAGTTCCCATCTGGTTGAGAATATTAACCAGAAAATTCGGGAGCTTGAGTTTAGACTACTTGTTGATGCAGAGAAAGACAAACTCTACCCAGCTGACATGGGCGGAGTCTATATGTGATTAGTTGAGGTACTTCAAAATGCGAGTAATTGATGAACGTGGGCTTGTGTATGATTCACGATACATTTGCCATACTGCATTGTCGAATCAAAAGTATGCTATTCCTAACCTAAAGAAGTATCCATTACCAGACAAAGCTCATGTGAAGTCAGCTATAAAGTTTTTTAATTATGTATCGCCTAGATATGAGAAGACTTTGGCTTATGCAATTCTTAAACGAATGGATGAATATGGCATGAGTTTTGATGATATGACCATTGGCGATGAGAATAGATTTAAGAAATACATTCCAAAGAGAGAATATCTTGCTCATCATGGCATAAAAGGGATGCACTGGTATGTTCGTAGATACCAGCCATATCCTGGAGATTACCGAGGCGAAGGTAAATACGTCGGTAAGAGAAGTTTAGCAGAAGGTGCCTCAAATGCAGTAAGATCTGTAGGCAGAGGCGTTAAGAAAGCCGCTAAATGGACTGCTAACAAAGTCATGATGTCCAAGAAGTTTCCGAGTGCTCTTCTTAGTGATGAAGCTCTTGCTAGAAAGACTGAGAGATACAGAGCTGTAAATGCCCTTAATCTTGAAATGGGTAAGAGAACTGGACAGCAGCAACTTGCAGCTAGATCTGAAAGAGAAAGGCTTAAAAGAGATGCTGCTAGGCAAGTGGTGTTCAATACACTGCAGGCTGTAGGCACTCAGGCACTTGCAAATTACGTCAAGACTAAGATGCAGAATAGAGCCAACCTTACAGATAAGATGCAGAATGACATCTATAAAGATTCCAGAGAGCGTGGAATGACAGCTCTTGAATCGATGACAAATGCCAAGAACAAAGAGTTCATTATTCCGAAAAAGAAGGATGATAGTCTTGATGGTCTTTCGAATCCTGTTAAGAATCAGATGATGAAGGACATCTATGATAAAGCTAAAGAAGCTGGCTATGGTGCCAAAGATGCTGCTAGATTTGCTGCGAAGATGGATGATAGCTTTACAAAGAGAAGTAACACTTCTACATCCGATTATAGAGATGTAACGAATGATACAGGTCCGTCTAGATCGTCTGACTATAGAGATGTAACAAATGAACCAAGTTCAACTAAGACATCATTTGTCACAAAGAATGATAAGCTTAAAGGCATACTCGATTATGCAAAGAGCGTCGAAGTAAGCGATTCAGGGTATAAGATCTTTACAGGTCCGAAAGCAGATCGCAAAACTGCAAAGTCCGTGACGTTTGATAATTACGACGGATCTGATTTCGTTAAACTGGTTAAGCCAAAACTAACAGGCGCTGCTAGAGAAGCCCATGCTTATAAGATGTTCAAAGAAGCAAAAGCTAACTGGTATAAGTCTAGTGGATCAGGTACGAGAATTGTAGGAGATACAATTATCTATTCGGATGGATCTCGTGGAAGTCTTAAAGAATTGTTCAATAGCAATAAGTCATTCTGGCTTGGGCAGGATTAATGTCTCTCTCCAACACCGCAACCCCGAAATATTACGGCCAGTTCCGGGACGCAGTAATACGCGGCGAAATACCGGTATGTGAGACTATTGAGATGGAGATGAATAGGATTGATGCTCTTATTCGTTCTCCTATTTACTATTACGATGATAACGCTGTTGAAGGATACATTTCATACTGTGAGAATGAATTAACGCTTACAGATGGATCTGACATGTTCCTCCTCGATAGCTTCAAACTTTGGGCAGAAGAGATATTTGGCTGGTACTACTTTGTTGAAAAGTCAGTATACGTGCCAGGTAAGAATGGAGAGCCAGGGAGATATGTTCGAAAGACTGTTAAGAAGAGATTAACTTTGAAACAGATTCTTATCGTAGGACGAGGAGCCTCCAAGTCGACTTACTGCTCAACGATTCATAGTCACTATTTAAATGTTGACACGTCTACCACACATCAGATAGCTACTGCTCCAACTATGAAGCAGGCAGAAGAAGTATTATCCCCAATTCGTACAAGCATCATTAGATCACGTGGACCATATTTCAAATTCTTAACGGCTGGATCTATTCACAATACGACTGGATCAGCTGCTAATAGAGTTCACTTGGCTTCAACTAAGAAAGGCATTGAGAATTTCTTCACTGGATCGTTGCTTGAAATTAGGCCTATGAGCATAGATAAGCTTCAGGGTCTAAAAGTGAAAGTTGCATCAGTTGATGAGTGGCTTTCCGGTGATATTCGTGAAGATGTTATCGGTGCTATTGAGCAGGGTGCATCTAAGAATCCTGATTATCTCATCTTAGCTACAAGTTCAGAAGGCACTGTACGAAATGGACCTGGCGATACTGTAAAGATGGAGATCATGGACATTCTTAAAGGTAAGTACATGAATCCGCATGTATCTATTTGGTACTACAAGCTTGATGATGTGAAGGAAGTTGCTAATCCAGACATGTGGGTTAAAGCAAATCCTAATATTGGTAAGACAGTTTCTTATGAAGCTTATCAGATGGATGTTGATAAGGCTGAACACAATCCATCAGCAAGAAATGACATTCTGGCTAAGAGATTTGGTATTCCGTCAGAAGGCTATACGTACTTCTTTACTTACGAAGAGACACTATGTCATCCGAAGAAAGAGTATTGGCAGATGCCATGCTCTATGGGTGCTGACCTTTCTCGTGGTGATGACTTCTGTGCTTTCACTTTTCTATTTCCTCTGCCTTATGAGAAATTCGGAGTTAAAGTTCGTTCTTACATTACTTCTAATACTCTACATAAACTCCCAGGTGCAATGCGATTTAAATACGATGAATTCATTGAAGAGGGCAGCCTTATAGTTCTTGAAGGTACTGTACTTGATATGAATGAAGTTTATGAAGATCTTGAGAAGCATTATCTTGCATTCGACTACGACATCAGATCGTTTGGATTTGACCCGTATAATGCTCGTGAGTTTGTACAGAGATGGGAAGCTGAGAATGGACCGTTTGGAATTGAGAAAGTAATTCAGGGAGCTAAGACCGAATCTGTACCACTTGGCGAATTAAAGAAACTTGCTGAAGACAGATGCCTTCTGTTTGATGAGAAGCTTATGGAGTTCTGCATGGGTAACTGTATAACTCTTGAAGATACAAACGGCAACAGGAAACTCCTTAAGCGTCGCCATGACCAGAAGATTGATAATGTGTCAGCTCTTATGGATGCATTCATAGCCTATAAGCTTAATAAAGATTTGTTTGATTGAGGGCATTCAAAATGCGAATAATTTGTAGTAATGGCCTTGTCTATGACAGCAATGATTACTTGTCACATCATGGAATACAAGGTCAAAAGTGGGGTAAGAAGAATGGACCTCCATATCCATTGTCTGCAGGTGCACATTCCGCTGCTGAGAAGAAAGCAGGATGGAGAGACAGTCTTAATTCTTCTGGTAGCAAAGCTCAAGGTCGTAAGAAGTCTGTTTCTAAGCAGGGAAGGGTCAATAAGGCTGTTAGTGCACTTAAAAAGAAAATTCAAGATATATCTCCAGAGAAGAAAGAAAAGGCTAAAAGAATAGCAAAAACAGCTCTTAAAGTTGCTGGCGGTGTTGCAATAGCTGGACTCGTTGGATACGGTGCGGCTAAATATATTGTAAACCCTATGATGTACAATAAGCTTCGCAACGATTTTATTCAAAAGGCAGTAAAAGCCCACAAGCTTGATATAGTAAGGCAGGCTTCTGAAAATGACTTTTTACGGTTAACTGGAAGAGGAAGAGCTTCTGAGAGTATGCTTGATTATCTTCAGGAAAGGGCAATTAAGAATTTTAATAGATGGAATGATGCAGATTTTGTCAAGAGAAAGGCTGGAAACGTATTGAAGGCTTATGCTCCTGGGCATGGAAGTGACTTGGTGAAATTCAGAAGACAAATTGATCACATTAGGTATCTTATGGGTAAATAAATTAACGGTGATGAAAAATGAGAATAATTGCTAATAATGGTTTGGTTTATGACAGTACTGATTATTCGTACTATTTAGCACATCATGGAATTCAAGGACAGAAATGGGGAAAGCAGAATGGACCGCCTTATCCATTAGCTCCTAGTGCTCACAGTCAGGCAGAAAAGAGACTTCGTTTGGTCAATGAAGGACAGCTCGATTCTTGGAAGGATGAACAGGCTGTAAAGGTAAACAAAAAGTACGATAAGAAGATCACACGTATTCAGAAAAAAGTAGATAAGAATGCAAGAAGTCTCGAAGCTGCAAAAGAAATGGGTGCCAGTGATAAGGCTTTAGCAAAGAAACAGGCTAAAGTTCAGAGGCTAGTCGAAAAGAGCATAAAGACTAAAGCGATGAAAGCCCTTGAAAATGAAGCATTAGCCAAGATGAACATTGACGATGTCAATGACGAAGAGGCTAAGGTCGTAAAAGCATATGTCAGAGATGCTTTACTTACCGTCGGATCTATGGCATTAGCTTCTCATGGAGTTATTCCTTTCTATATTATCTCTGTTCCGGATACAAAAAGGATACGTCAAGACAGCAGAATGAACATGCTGAATGCTAAGCAGAAGCAAGGCATGTCTAATCTTAAATCCGATAAGAATGTTGCATTTGTAGCTAATCGAGCAAAAGGTATGAGAACAAGCGGACTTTCTTATGCACAGATTGCTAGAAAGCTTGGTATACCGTTAAGCTCCGTATCCTATTACTTGAGTCTGTAAAACATTGAGGTAACTTCAAAATGCCATATAATTTAACAGATAGATTAAAGAATGCCTGGAATGCATTCACCTCCAGGGATCCCACCACGAGATATCCTGGAGAGTTTTATGGATCTGCTTACAGGCCTGATCGAAAACGAAGCTTCGTAACGAATGACGGTAACATCATCACAATGATTGAAAACCGTATTGCTGTTGACGTAGCTCAGGTTGATATCAGGCATGTTAAGAAAGATAAAGATGGAAACTATAAAGAAGACATGGATACAAAAGGGAATCTAAATTTCCTATTTCAAGTCAGTGCCAACTTAGATCAAACAGGAAGAGCTTTCTTCCAGGATGCTGCTATGAGCCTTCTAGATGAAGGATGTATAGCACTTGTTCCGATTGATACGGACATTAATCCTGAAGATGGCTCTTTTTCTATTGAATCAATTCGAGTTGGCCAGATTCTTGAATGGTTTCCAGCTCATATAAGAACACTTGTTTACAACGAGAAAACTGGCAGACGAGAAGAGCTAATTGTTCCTAAAGCTACTACTGCAATCATAGAGAATCCGTTCTACTCAATCATGAATTCTCCTAACTCTACTTTGCAGAGACTTATTAGAACGCTTAGGACTCTTGACGTTGTCAATGAGGCTAATGCTTCAGGTAAGATGGATTTGATTATTCAGCTTCCCTATTCTTTGAAGTCGCCTCTTAAGCAACAGCAAGCCGAAGCTCGTCGTAAACAGGTTGAGATGCAGTTGGTTGGATCTAAGTATGGGATTGCGTACATCGATGCAGCTGAACACATTACACAGCTTAATAGACCGCTTGAGAACAACTTATGGAAAGAAGCACAAGACCTAACGGCAATGCTATACAACCAGCTTGGACTCACTCAGTCTATCTTTGATGGTACTGCGTCAGACTCACAGATGACCAATTACTATAACCGTACCATTGAGCCGATTCTTGCCGCCATTACAGAAGAAATGGAAAGGAAGTTCTTAACCAGAACAGCCATTTCTCAGCATCAGGCGATCATCTACATTAGAGATCCGTTTAAGTTAACAACTGTCACTGACATAGCCAATATTGCTCAGACATTTACTCAGAACGAAGTTATGTCCTCGAATGAGATTAGAGCAAAGATTGGCCTTAAACCTGTTAATACTGCAAGAGCTAATGAGCTGATTAATAAGAACATCAATAAGATCGGTGAATCGCCACTTCCAAAAGGGAATGACGAGATGCCTACCGAAGATGCTATGGCGGCACCAGAAGCTCCTGAAGTAAACAATACAGAATGAAAGGAATAATTCAAAATGAGCGAACATTACGATTTTTGTGGCTATGCTACAAAGAACGACCTTTTATGCTCAGACGGTAGAACCATTCGCCGTGATGCATTTAAGGCCTGTGATGGTGTAACTGTTCCTCTTGTTTGGAATCATCGTCATGATGACCCTGAAATGGTGCTTGGACATGCGCTACTTCAGAATCGTCCTGATGGTGTTTATATGTACGGCAAATTCAATGATACCGAAAAAGGACAGGCTTGCAAAAAGATCCTTGAGAATAAAGATCTCAGGGGTCTTTCTATTTGGGCAAATAACCTGAAACAGAAAGCAGGAGATGTCCTTCACGGCGTAATTAGAGAAGTTAGTCTTGTTCTTTCAGGAGCTAATCCTGGAGCACTTATTGACTTCTCTCTTTCCCATGCCGACGAAGCTGATGACGAAGTATATGTATACCTTGTAGGTGAAGAGTATACGGAGCTTCAGCACGGTGACATTGAATTTAAAGAATTTTCGCCGGAACCTGAAACCAAAGTAGAGGAACCTGTCGTGGATGAGAAGGCTGCTGAAACTCTTGTCCATGCTGAAGAAAAGAAGGAGAAAGACATGGCAGAAGAGAAGAAAGAGCCGAAGGAAGAAGTAAAAGAAGAAAAGAAAGAAGAGGGAAAGACTGTAGAAGATGTCTTTAATACCCTTACTGAAGAACAGAAGACTGCTGTATATGCACTGATCGCAGCCATCACAGAAGATGATGACGATGAAGACGAGGAGGACGAAGAAGTGAAACATAATGCATTCGAAGTAGAAAACAACCGGGAATACCTGAGCCATGCTGACATGGAGACGATCTTTAATGACGCTAAGAGAATTGGATCTCTGAAAGAAGCAGTTCGCCAGCACACAGAAGATGGCGTACTTGCTCATTCCGTAACGGGACCGGATGACTATGGTGTGTCTAGAGGCGCAGCACCTACAGCTACAAATGTAGATAAGTATGGTATGTATGATCCTGATATGCTGTTCCCGGAATACAAGAGCCTGGATCCGACTCCGCAGTGGATTAAGAGAGACACTGACTGGGTTGATGACTTTATGGCATCTGTTAAGCATACTCCGTTCGCCCGGATCAAAACTTTAATGGCTGACATCACTGAAGATGATGCTCGTGCTCTGGGTTACATCAAAGGCAACCTTAAGAAAGAGGAGTTCTTCAGCCTGATTAAGAGAACGACCGATCCGCAGACCGTATACAAGAAACAGAAAATGGATCGCGATGATATCGTTGATATTACAGATTTCGATGTTGTTGCCTGGATCAAAGGCGAAATGAGAATCATGCTGAATGAAGAAATCGCTCGTGCTGCACTTCTTGGTGATGGCAGATCTGCTGCTTCTTCTGACAAGATTTCTGAATCTCATATTAGACCGATCGCTACAGACTCTGATCTGTTTTCTGTTAAGGTCCCGGTTACTGTTGGCCAGACCGATGATGCTACAGCTAAGAACTTCATTCGTGCTGCTATCAAAGCTCGTAAAGATTACAAAGGCTCTGGCAACCCGGTTCTGTACACAACCGATACCATGCTTGCAGACATCCTGCTGATCGAGGATGGTCTTGGACATCTTCTGTATGCGAATGAAGGACAGCTTATGACTGCTCTTCGTGTTCGTAAGATCGTAACTGTTCCGGTTATGGAAGGTGCTACTATTCCGATCACTGTTGAGTCCACGACTTCCAACAAAGATCTGATGGGCATCATCGTGAATCCGCAGGACTACACTCTTGGCGCCGACAAGGGCGGAGCTGTATCCATGTTCGATGATTTCGATATCGACTACAACCAGCAGAAATACCTGATTGAGACAAGAGTATCTGGTGCACTCGTGAAGGCTCATTCCGCTCTGGTTCTGTACAGGAACGCTGCCTGATCGATTTAACAACTAATCTTCAAAATGCGAGGAAATTGAATAATGAGTAAGTATTATGTAACTGTTGGCTATGCTGAACAGATTGAAACTGCTCCTGACGTATGGCAAGAACAGATAACTGAAAAGAACTATCAGGGTGAAGCATTAAGGCTCACTAGAAGATGGCAGGGAACTGAGCATCTAAACGATAGTCTTGTCGTGAATAATCGAATTAGCATAGTCGCAGATCCATATGCTTACAAGAATTTCCATTTGATTAGATATTGCACTTGGATGGGAGTGAAATGGAAAGTTACAAATGTTGAAGTAGCTTACCCAAGACTCCTTCTTGACTTGGGAGGTGTCTATAATGAGCAGAATGGATCTCAGTGAAAAGTTTCATGAGATTTGTAACAACGTTTATTATCAGCCACCTTCTGGGCATCAATTAAAGTATCCATGTATTATTTATGAACGCAGAACTGGAGACACATTTTATGCAGACAATTTACCGTATGTGTTTCATATGTGCTATACGGTAACAGTAATAGACCCTGATCCTGACAGTGAGATTCCTCTTGAAGTAGCTAAGCTTCCTTTCTGCAAGATGGATCGATGCTTTACTGCTGACAACTTGAATCACTCTGTTTTTATTATGTATGATGATTAATTTTAGGAGGAAATAATATGCCTACTTATGCTCCGCTTGTATGGGATGACACAGGAAAGAAAATTTTCGAGACTGGTACTAAGAAAGGTGTTCTGTATGTAATGGACGCTAATGGCCAGTACGGTGATGGCGTTGCCTGGAATGGTCTTACTGCTGTTACAGAGTCTAACTCTGGTGCAGAAGAGACTGCTCTGTGGGCAGACGACATTAAATATGCTTCTATGAGATCTGCTGAGGAATTCGGTGCTACGATCGAGGCTTATCAGTGTCCGCACGAATTCTATGTATGTGATGGCTCTGCCGATCTTGGAACTGGTGTGACGATCAATCAGCAGGACAGAAGATCATTTGGATTCAGTTATGTAACTACGATCGGTAATGATGTAATGGGAACCGGTTATGGCTATAAGATCCATCTGATTTATGGCTGCTCTGCTTCCCCGTCTGAAAGAGCTTACCAGACTATCAATGATAGCCCTGATGCTATTACTCTTTCCTGGGAAGTTACGACTACTCCGACTAATGTGACTGGACATAAGCCAACTGCTCATCTGATTATTGATTCTACCCTTGTGAATTCTACCGCTCTTGGCAAAATTGAGAAGCAGCTGTATGGCTCGAATGAAAATGCTCCTACTCTGCTCCTTCCGGATCAGGTCAAGGGCATTCTGGATGAGAATCCGTGATAAAGCTTAGCTAAAAATATAGGGGGTGCTATTTACGGCATCCCCTATTTTATGTTATAATCTTTCAAAATGACAGACTTTGGAGGGATTGCCATGAAGATTATAGACATAAAATGTCCTAAGTGCGGTGGAGAGCTGCATATAGGAGAAGGTAGAAAAGATTGTTTCTGTGAGTATTGTGGATCGCATTTGTTCTTTGAGGACGATGAAGGCGACAGAACAATAACCAATATTACTATCATCAGGGACGAAGCAAAGATCAAAGATGCAGAAGCCAGAATGAAACGAGAAGAAGTTCTGGATAAAGGTCTCGACATTATAAAGAATCATAGAGACTTTAGAGAGACTATAAAAGCTATTGAAACATTTGCTGTGATACTGTTTGTCTTTACAAGTCGTGCGTTTAGTGGACCTTTAACAATTATACGTGACTTATTGTTCGCCATAGTTGTTGGACTTGGAATCTACTTGTACTTCACGAGAAATAAAAGCAGTAACGAAGATGCTGATAGTAAAAAGAAGAAACGAAGATAGCATTTAAGACTTCAGAGAAATCTGAGGTCTTTTTTTATTTGAGAGAGGAGATCATACTATGTTTAAGATTCCGATTACTTATGTCGGTTTTGATGGAAAAGAGAAAACGAGGGATTTCTATTTCAATCTTACTAAAGGTGAGATTGCGGAAATTCATCTTGCACTTCCTGGCGGATTCGACGGGTTCCTTGATAGGCTTAACGATGAACCGGACGTTGCAGATATCGTGAATGTATTTAAGCAGCTGATTCTTAAATCATATGGAAAAAGAACAGCTGAGAATAAATTTATCAAATCTAAAGAGATCTCTGAGGAGTTTGCAGCAACTGATGCATACTCTGAGCTGTTTCTTAAGTTTATTGATAACGAAGATGACTTTGTAAATAAATTCCTGGAAGGGGCTATTAATGCTCCAGTTGGAACTATCAATAAGATCCTTGAGGAGAATCCAAAGCTCAAGGAGACTGCTGATCTGGTTCCAAGTGAATTTTAAATAGAGGTGACATAGATGCCAATGCGACTAACAATCCCTGCCAGAGACGATCTGTGGGACGAGTCAACTGGCATGTTTGTCTCAATGAAAGAGCAGACTTTGGTGCTTGAACACTCTTTGCTCTCTTTATCAAAATGGGAGAGAAAATGGAAAAAACCGTTTTTGTCGACAGAGGATAAGTCAGCTGAAGAATGGCTTGATTACTTTAGATGCATGACACTAAATCAGGTAAACCCTTTAGTCTATGATTTTTTGTCAGCAAAAGATATGGAGCAGATTATTGAATACATAAGTGATCCAATGACTGCTACAACTATTACGGATGTTAGTGCTTCAAATGGAAAACGAGAGATAGTAACAAGTGAAATTATTTATTACAACATGATTTCATATGGAATACCGATTGAAATGGAGAAATGGCATCTTAATACCTTGATAACGCTGATAAGAGTATTCTCGATTAAAGGCGGCAACACTAAAAAGATGTCAAGATCTGAAGCTGCTGCTTTCCAAAGAAACATTAACGAAAGTAGACTCGCTAAGAATCGCAGGAGGTGAATCTTATGTCTATGATAACCATCTCACAGCGAGGGGACTTTTCAAAGACATTAAGATTCTTGCGAAAGCTTAGAGATAAGAAATTTGCAGAGAAATTAGACAAGTATGGACAACTTGGAGTAGACGCTTTGAGAGAAGCAACTCCTAGGAGAAGCGGAAAGACTGCCGAATCATGGACTTATCAAGTTGAGGTATCGGGATCTTCAGCTACTATATACTGGTCTAATACAAACCAGAATGGATACTTTAACGTTGCTGTTGGTATTCAGTATGGTCATGGCACCAGAAATGGTGGATATGTTCAGGGCATAGACTACATTAATCCAGCTATGAGGCCAATATTTGAACAGATAGCAAATGAAATTTGGGCGGAGGTGATTTCGGATTGAGTAACGTTGATGAAAGAATCGTCGAGATGAAATTCGAGAATCATCTCTTTGAAAAGAACGTAAATACTTCTATTGGAACTCTTGAAAAGCTTAAGAATGCACTTAAGTTTAACGGAGTTGATAAGAATTTAGCTGATCTTGATAAGTCTGTTAATTCAATGGACTTTTCGAAATTAGCGGCAGGAGTTGACGCTCTTAATAAACGATTCTCAACCATGGGAATCGTAGGCATGACAGTTATTCAGGACTTAACTCGAGCTGCTGAGAATTTAGCTCATAAGATGGCCTTTGGTCTATTTAATCAGATGAAGACTGGTGGCTGGTCTAGAGCTACTAATATTGATCAAGCTAAATTTCAGCTTGAAGGTCTTGGCGTAGCATGGAACGATATTGTAGCAGATATCGAATATGGTGTAAACGATACTGCGTACGGACTTGATTCAGCAGCTAAAGTCGCATCACAGCTTGTAGCATCTGGTATCACAATAGGTGATAATATGCAAGCTGCACTTCGAGGTGTATCAGGCGTCGCTGCTATGACTAATTCATCGTACGATGAGATTGGAGCTATATTTACTACTGTTGCAGGTCAAGGCAAGCTTATGACCATGCAGCTCAGGCAGCTTGAATCGAGAGGTCTTAACGTTGCTGCTAACTTAGGAAAAGCATCTGGCAAACTTGCTGGCAAAACAGAGTCTGAGATTCGTGACATGGTAACGAAAGGCAAAATCGATTTTCAGACCTTTGCTGACGCTATGAATGAGGTATTTGGTCCTCAGGCAAAGAAAGCAAATGAAACATTCGAGGGTTCGCTTGCTAACATGAAATCAGCTCTTTCCAGAATTGGTGCTGAATTTGCAACACCGATTAGAAAGAACATGATTCCTATTTTTAATAAATTAAGAGAAATCTTTAATGATATTAAAAAACAGAAACTCGGACAGGTTTTTAAAGACTTCGAATCATTTGCTTTTAAAATGTCCAAGTTTGCATATGGCGTATTGGACACACTTCATAAAAACCTTGGGTTCGTTGACACATTAGCCGGAGGAATTCATTCTATATGGATCTGGTTCGACGAACTTATGCAAGGCGTTTCTCCGGTATGGAAATTCTTTACAAAAGCTGAAGAAAAGGCTGAGGTTGCGGCTACTGCGATCAGCAAAGTAGGCCTTACTCTTGAAGTTGTTGAGGATCTTGCTCAGAGAGTATTAGCTGGTGAGTTCGGGAATGAACAGGCCAGATGGGATGCCATTGATGAGCTTACAGGAATTGAAAATGCAGGTCTTGCTGTTCAGAACAGAGTAAATGAATTACTAAATTGTTCTAAAAGATATTCTGAAGCTGCTGAAATAGTTGAAGATTCAACAGCAAAAGAACAAGAGGCTTTAGAAAAAGCCGGAGAGTCTATAAAAGACTATGCCGAAGCCCAGGATGAAATTCAGACTACTGCGCAAAGCATGATAGAGACTCTTAAGAAAGCTTTTAGTGAAATCGATCAAGCCGCAATATTTGAATGGGCTGCAACTGTTATTGGCGGATTCAGAGCTGCTTTGACTATTCTTGGAAGAACTGTTATGGCAGTTGCTGCCGGAGCATTAGAGCCGCTCATTGAGATCGGTAAAACTATAGCTGGCGTATTCGGCAAAGTAACAGCAACAATTGCCGAATGGATCATGGATTTTAGCAAGTATATGAAAGAGTCAGGTGGCTATGCAAAGATCCAGACCGTTACTAACAAAGTATTCAAAACATTTTCTTCTATATTAAAAGGCACAGTAAAAGTCGGATCAAAAGTATTTGATATTCTTGGGAACACTATAGGAAAAGTTGGAAGTATAATTGATCAAGCTAAGTTCCGTTTCCAGGTGTTCATGGAGCTTTTAAAGAATACAGAAGGATACAAACGACTTACTGAAGCGTTTGATAATATTGGATCTAAATTAACAGAATTAAAAGATAATGCATTCTCCAAAATTCAGGATGCTTTAAACAGATTTATGGAAACGGATGTTGAGCTTCCTAAAATTAATCTTATGGATCTTGCCAATTCTGTAAGCGACGGAATTGTCTGGATGCTTGATAAAATTAATGAGCTCAAGACATCGATCCTTGATTTCTACAATACGAATATCATTGGTGAAGGCGGCTTGATGGAGAAGCTTCAGAACTTCTTCTCGAGTGAGAATCTTCAAGCTGGCATTCAGAATTTCATTGAACTTATCAACGAAGCAAGAGAAGCTATTGTTAAATTCTTTACTGGAACATCCGGAGCAGAAGGAGAAGCTGGAGAAACCACTAGCGGATTACAGAAGTTCTTGGATGACGTTAACCGGATATTTGAACAGATTAAGCAAACAGTAGTTGATCTTGTAAGCGGCGGTGTCGAAGACTTTAATGAATTCGTGAATAGAATCAAAGAGTCCATACCCTCGCTTGATGAAGTTGTAAAGAAGATAATGCATATCGTTGGTGAAATTACTGCTATAAACTTCATCAGGGCTGTGAACGGTATAATGACTTCTATTAGTCATATTTCCGGAATCCTTAGAAATGTAAAAGGAGCTATCGGATCGTTTAAATGGTTCTTTAGATCTTTGTCTTTAGCTGTTTCTGGCTTGGCACTACTTGAAATTGCTGGTGCCATTGGTATATTAGCTTTGTCGTTTAAACTTCTCGGTTCTCTTTCTTGGGACCAGTTTAAAGTAGCTGCAGCGGCAATTATTGTTATAACAGGCGCATTAGCTGTACTGTTTGCAGTTATTGGTCACTTTTCTGCTGGCAAAGGTGGAAAAGTTATAGAAACTCCGCTTCAGTCACTAACAGAAATGGTGAAAACTCTTTCTAGTACGATAAGTAAAGCCATGAAAGGCATAGGAAGAGCTGCAACGATAGCTGCATTCGCTTACGCTGTTAAGACTATTTACGACGTCATCATGTCTGTTGTAGATATGCCATGGTACAAAGTAAAGACAGGCCTTAAACTTGTTGGGGCTATTCTGGCTGAAATAGTAATTGCTATGGCTGCACTTAATTTGCTTGGCGGTCATAAATCTACAGGAATGCAGAGAATTGGACAGGCTGTTCAGATTGTAGCTTTTGCAGCTGCCATAAAATTAATAGCAAATGCCATAGCTCAGATCGCCGAATTAGATGCTAGTAAGGCAGAGCAAGGCATTAATGCTATTAAGACTATATCGTTATCGCTTAGTGCCTTGATGGTTTCATCCAAATTTTCTAAACTTTCTTTAAAGCCTATTATAGGTCTTGGATTATTATTTGCTGCAATTGCCTATGCATTTAGTCAGATGGCTGGTATGGATCCTGATGAAATGAAAGCAACGGCAGGAGCTTTGACATCTATCATTGGCACGCTGTCACTTCTTGTATATTCTCTTGGCAGGATGTTTAAGAGCAGTGGAAGTGGAGATATTAAATCTACTGTTGTAAGCTTTATCGCTTTGGGAGCTTTACTTGGGGAAATGGCATTGATATTTTCTCTTATGCAAGATATGGATCCGCTTAAAATGGCAGCACAAGCTGATGCGATGGCAAAAGTATTGAGATCATTAGCTCTTGTTATGTGGGCCACGTCTAAAATTGGTAGTACAGGATCTATTGGCGGCGATATTAAAGGCGCTGTTGGTACATCATTTAGTGCTGACATTATACTAGCTAATGTAACTGGCATTATGGCTATTGCAGGCTTGATTAATGAAAATGCTCCGTGGCTAAAAGATTTAATGGATAATGGAATACCACTGCTTAATAAAGTAGCAGAAGGTATAGGCGAATTCTTTGGAACACTTATTTCACATGCTCTTCTTAATCCGCTTAAAGACACGTTTGGAGATATGGGAGATGGTATAACGAGTTTCATGTCTTCTTTACAAGAATTCTTTACTGGGACTGCTCAGATAGATACTAGTGGATTAGATTCTGTAAAGGGTGTCCTTGAAGTGTTTGGCTCATTAGCAACAGCTGGTGTACTTTCTGCTGTTACTGAATGGTTCCTCGGTGAAAATTCGATGAAGACATTTGGTGATCAGTTAATTGACTTTGGTCAGGCACTTGTTGTATATTCTGCCATTATCACGTCTGGAAACGGAATTGATGAAGAGGCGGTTGCATCAAGTGCAAGGGCAGCGCAGATGCTTTCGGATTTTGCGAATACATTGCCAAATGAAGGTGGCTGGCTAGGAGCTATAGTAGGAGAAAATAATATTTCTGAATTTGCCAATCAGTTAGTAGGATTCGGTACAGAACTCGTGAAATATTCTGCCATTATCACGTCTGGAAACGGAATTGACGAGGCAGCAGTTACAGCTAGTGCAAGAGCCGCAACAATGATTGCTGAATTCGCTAATAAAATTCCAAATGAAGGCGGCGTATTAAGCTCTTTGACAGGGGACAATACATTAGCTCAGTTTGCAGCTGGTCTCGAGCCATTTGCTACCGCTATGGTAACATATTCTGATATTATCAAGAACGGCAATATTGATTCAGCCGCTGTAGAAAACAGTGCTAATGCTGCTACTATGATATCTAAATTCGCGAGATCCATACCCAATCAAGGCGGCAAGATAGCAGAATGGGTTGGCGATAATACTCTTTCACAATTTGCTGGTGAATTGGTGCCATTTGCTACTGAATTAGTTAAATACTCAGCTATCATTACATCTGGAAAAGGAATAGATTCTGATGCGGTGGAAGCAAGCGCTGCGGCAGGATCTATTTTGGCATCGTTTGCAGATGCGATTCCTAATAGCGGAGGATATTTAGCAGCATGGATAGGTGATAATACTCTTTCACAGTTTGGCGCTACATTAGTACCATTTGCTGAAGACCTTAAGTCTTACTCAGAAGCGTGCACCGGCTTGGACATGACAGATGCTATTGCTGCCACTGGAGCTATTAGTGATCTTGTTGCATTGTTCAACCAGATAAATGCTGAAGGCGGACTTCTTGGTGCTGAACAAACAGGTTCTAAACTATCCGAAATAGAAGATATAGTGTCTTCGTTGTTCACTAATTTTGCTTGGGCACTTGAAGATGTTGACGATGTCACTTCTGTTTCTGATGCTATCAGTAACCTTGGCAAGAAAATCGGTGAAACAATGTCCAAAGGCCTTGCCGAAGGAATCAAATCCACTGAAGGCGGAACTGATCTTCAGGATGCATTCTCTGGAATGATTCAGAAGATGATCAACGGAGCTGACGGAAAAGCAGGAGATTTATCCGGACTTGCTGAATCTATTGTAGCATCTCTTGGAACTATTGGAGATGCAATTACAACCAGCCTTGGTGCTGATAATCTGTCTGCTACTATTGTTCCTGAGCTTACCGCTGCTCTTACTGAGATGTTTGCTACGATCAATTCTAAGCAGCCTATCTTCCGTACTGCTGGCAATAATTTGGTTAATGCCCTTGCGGGAGGAGTAAGACAGGGTCGTTCTTTGGTTACAGCAGCTCTTCAGGCAATAGGCATTGCTGGATTTAATGCTATTAACGCTTATCAGTCAAGATTCAGAACTGTAGGCCGTAATTTGGCTGCTGGCCTTGCTGGAGGTATTCGTCAGGGAAGGAATGAAGTAGTAAATGCTGCAAGAGACGTTGTGGCTGCTGCAAATACAGCGGCGCAGCAGACAGCAGGAGAGAACTCACCTTCTAAAGTATGGGATGGCTTTGGTGCTTACATGGATGAAGGCATGGCTAACGGTATTCGGAAGAATGTTGGCCTTATCGTGAGCGCGGCTAAGGGCAGTGTTAACGCTGCTAATAAGTCTATCGAAGGCGATTTATCTTCCGGAATGGATAGAGTAACCGATAATCTCTACAATCAGCTAATTGCAGTATATCAGTACATCAATTCTGTTATTAATGAATCCACTAACATCAACCCAGTAATCACTCCAGTAGTAGATCTTTCACAAGTTCAAAATGGGATGTATTCTGCAGGTGCAATGCTTTCATCTGCAGGCAGTGCGTTCGGTGCAGGAGCTTTTTCCTATGCGAGATCCAATTTCCCAGGATCTTATAGTTATGGACTTACATCTCAAGGAGCTTCAAACGTAGAAGTTGTGAGAGCTCTTAATGGCGTCAGATCTGATCTTAAGGATCTTGGAAACGCTTTATCGGCCATGGATATGGTTCTTGATAATGGCGTCCTTGTAGGCCAGATGGGAACCGGTATGGACAGGCAACTTGGAACTATTCAAAAGTTTAAAGAAAGATGGGCGTAAGCTCAAACGTTAGAGGCAGGTACTAATTGTCGGTATCTGCCTCTTTTTACTAAGAAAGGTGGGCTGAATGAAAGGCAATAATAACTATAATTATTACGCGATTCAGTTTATCCCGGATGATAAGGATATTTATACAGCTTCTGCACTTGCTAAAAGTCCGCCTGAACTTCAGTGGAACGGAATAAACACTTGGAAGTCGTGGCATCTTATTCCTTCGTCTCGTCCGGTTATAAACCCGCCTACAATCAAATCGAATTACATTGACATTCCGGGCGGTAACGGAACTATTGACGCCAGTACAATTCTTACCCCCTATCCAGTCTATAACGATAGAGAGGGAAGCATTGAATATTATGTCACAAGAAATTATGACTCATATGATTCTTGGACAAAGGTATATCATAATATATTGAATTATCTTGGCGGAAAGAAGTTCAAAGTGATTCTGGAAGAAGATCCTGCCCATTACTATCGAGGAAGAGTCAATGTAAATCAATGGAAATCTGAAAAAGATTGGTCCAAGATAACACTCGACTATCATCTTGAGCCGTTTAAATACGAGGTAGTGTCCTCGACTGACAGGTGGCTTTGGGATCCATTTAGTTTTATTGACGGTGTCATAACTCCTGAGGTAAATGGCCGAACAATTTATGACAGATTTGTTATTAACAGTTCGAATCGTGAGCACATCGCCGTCAGAAACTATAATGACAGTAATCCTATATATGGAGCTAAGATGGAAATTACTCCTGGAACAGCTCCTTTTAGCCCGACTTTTTCTATAAGATGCGACACGAATATAGTTTCTGGTAATCATACATGGATGCATGTCCTTCAAGTTAGACAGTATTCAAATCATCTTGAGAAGATTAGTGAAACGGAACTCAAGTTCACCGACAATACTATGATGACAAAAAGATTCTATGACATGACATTCTACGAAAAAGATTATGATGAATTTATATTCTTCGAGACACCTGCCAATTACCAGTTTACGGTAACAGTTAATTTCAGGAGAGGGTGGCTCTAATGTATATCATAAAAGCTGGAGACGAAGTCGTTCACAATGGAATGATTAATGATAGAGATTATGTAGCTCTTTCTGGATCTATGAAAAATGAATTCAATAGAGCTGGAACGTTGTCATTTTCTGTCCCTGCAAATAACTATGCTTCTTCACATAATCTGATTAAGAAACTGTCCAGTGTCATAAAAGTATTTGACAAGTACGGAAATCTTAAATGGAAAGGAAGAGTTCTTGATACTGCTAAGGATTTCTATGGCCGCATGACGTATAACTGTGAAGGATGGATGTCTGTTCTTAACGATTCTATAGTACGTCCTAATGTTGGAGCTGGCGATAAAGATAAAGGCATCATAAAACCTCCTGCTACCATAATGCGAGCTCTTATCGATAACCATAATAGCCAGGTAAATAGCTCAAAACAGTTAACATTAAACATGATCGGCATCTCAGCTAGTGTTAATGTAACTCTTCCATATCCAAATTATGAGACCACTCTTGATTATATTCAGAGTAATTTCCTTTCAAATGAAGATATTGGCGGATTAATGTGGGTTGCAGATAACACGCTTAATTATTACTCTGACGGTGCTTTTTACAATAGATCGTCAAAGCAGTCGATAGTATTTGGAAGGAATCTACTCGATCTTGTTGATACGAAAGACGCTTCTGAAGTTTTTACTGTAGTACTTCCAGTTGGAAAAGATGGGCTCCTTTTATCTAGTACAGCAGGATATGATATTTATCCAGCTCCTGGAGAAGCAAATGTACCATCAGCAGTAACTAATGCCATTAATACGTTTGGACGAATTGTTAGATATGAAGACTTTTCCGACGTTGAATCTGTTTCTATATTAAAGAATAAAGCGAAAGATTTGCTACTGAAGAGTATCGAAGAAACTTCTATTATAGAAGCAACAGCATTCGATTTAGGTCTCACAGATCGTGATGCGGGAAGTGTAGATGTTGGAACTTACGGCGAAGTACATTCAGTTCCTCACGGATTATCCGAAGCGTATCTTTGCACAGCTGCTGAAATTGACATCTGTAATCCGGCTAACTCTAAATTTACGTTTGGAACAAATCCAGATACGTTAACGACAAAGCAGACAAAGCTTGCAAGAAAAGTGAATGCAAATGTCAGGTATACTGAAGAAGTTCAGAGAATTGACATGTCATATTCTATATTTGAGGAAACGGTGTCAGTTAACAATATTACATTTTATAGAGCTGGAAGAAATGTCTTCTTATCATTTGCTGTCAAGTTTTTGAAAGTAGTTCCGAACGACAGGGCATCTATACTCACGTTTAACAATAAATATGCACCTCCTTCAATAGAGGATTCGTACGATGCCGCTACAGATGAAAATACGGATTTGACATATAGGATTCGTGTCACTGCTGACGGCAAGATTCAGATCTTTAACAATAGCGAGATTGCAGTAGATCATATAGTAACTGGCGTTGTTAGTTGGGATTATCAATAACGGGGTAAACTATGGCAGAATATTACGGAATAGACGTTTCATCAAACAATGGAACTCCTGATTGGTCGAAAGTTTCAGGAGTTTCTTTTGTTATCATGAGAATTACTCAGAGATACGGAATTGATTCGAAATTTGAGCATAACTACGAAGGAGCTACAGAGGCTGGTCTTAAGCGAGGTGTATATAGAGTATCCTATGCTACGAATGCCGAAGAGAGTAAGAAAGAAGCCGAAGATGTAATAAAGACATTATCCGGCAGAAAACTTAACTATCCGATCTTCCTTGATCTTGAATGGGAAGAACAGATGAAATTCGGCAAAGATAGGCTGGCTGAGATCATCAAGGCTTTCCGTGAAGTAGTTTTAAGTAACAGTTACAAGTTCGGGATCTACACGAATAAGAACTGGTATGACACTCTGATTTCTGATGAAATTAAATCAAAATGCGAGTTCTGGATTGCTTCTGTTCCGTCTACTGCTAAAGACAATGGAACAAAGCAGGAAAGACTTAATCCGGGATTTGGTGTAGGCTGGCAGTATTCATGGGCTGGATCAGTTCCTGGAATCAAAGGAAATGTCGATATGGATGTTTTCTATAATGACTTTTCAGAAGGGGCAAAGGTGGAAGAACCATTGAGTGTTACAGCAAAAGATGCAATTCAGGTAGCCGAGGGATGGGTCGGCAGGAAAGAAGCAGACGGATCCCATAGAGCTATTATCGATATTTACAATTCTCATAAGCCTTTAGCAAGAGGCTATAAAGTTAAATATACAGATCAGTGGTGTGATACATTTATTTCTGCTGTCTATATTAGTCTTTCGGCAGTGGATCTGATCGGTGGCACTGAATGTGGTGTTGAAGAACATGTGAAACTCTTTAAGAAGGCTGGAATCTGGGTTGAAGATGGCAATACTACTCCTGAAGAAGGATGGCTTATTGTTTTTAACTGGGACGATTCTACGCAGCCTAATGACGGATACTCTGATCACATTGGGATCGTTGAGAAAGTATCTGGTAAAACGATCACCACGATTGAAGGCAACTATAAAGATTCTGTAGCAAGAAGAACTCTTCAGGTTGGAAACGGCTATATTAGAGGCTATGCAAGACCTAAGTATGCTGCTACAGCTTCTTCTGACATCTCTGAAGTTAAGCCTGAGAAGCCTGCTAGTTCTGGATCATCTGTTATTTCAGTAATTCCATCCACTTCTCATGCAACTCTGCGACTTAATTCTCCCGAGTATAACGAGATCAAGACGCTGCAGACCTATCTTAATAAGTTTGGATATGGTCTCGTTGTCGACGGACTCTTTGGCATTAAGACATACCTTGCTGTTCGTGACTTCCAGAAGACTCATGATCTGTTTGTTGACGGCATCTGTGGTCCTAACACCTGGAAGAAGCTTGATAGTCTCGTTGGAAGTTCAGGTAAGAAGTCTGTAAATGAGATAGCTAAAGAAGTAATAGCAGGCAAATGGGGAAACCAGCCAGATCGCGAGAAGAAGCTTAAAGTTGCTGGGTATAATTATGCAGAAGTTCAAAATGCAGTAAATAAATTGCTTAAGAAGTAAGGAGGTGCAACAGTGGAAGATAGTAGAAACATTATTAAAGCTATTGATGCCTTGACTTTAAAAGTAGGCGGAGAAGTAGTCGATAGTAAAAATATTACCGAAGCTATCGATAATTTAAAAGCCGTGTATGATCAGAAAGCTATCAGGATCGATAAGACTTTAACACAGGAAGGTCTTGCTGCTGACGCTAAGGCTGTCGGGGATGTGAGAGATAAAATCACAAAATTGTCATATAGTTTTTCTTACAATCAAGTCGTATCAATAACGTCATCGTCAGTAGTTAGCATGTGGTTTGGCAGTTTGATCTCAATTGGTGAACATCTACTATATGTGTATATTAAAGGCACTACTGCTGTGGTCAATGCAATATGCGGGAGTGCTTCTTCAATAGCTATAGAAAGCTTAGATAACGGAATATCTATAAAAAATAATGCTGCTGGAACTAGGGGCAGATTAATGATATTCCCAGATGATAAAGAGCTTCTTAATATAACGGTTTTGTAATTATATATGTTTATTTATTTAAACATGAATCCAGAAGCAAAAGAGACATTCGACTGTGTAATCAGAGCTGTCTCTTTTGTTTTGGGATTAGACTGGGATACAACGTTCCTCTACATAGCTGTCGAGTGTCTAATTCATCATGACATGCCAGAGCAGAACTATATTTGGGCAGGATTACTTAGGAAGATGGGGTTTAAACGTTACATTATTCCTGATACCTGCCCTGTTTGCTATACGGTGAAAGATTTCTGCTATGACCATCCTTATGGAACTTATCTTCTTGTGATCATAAGTCATGGAGAAGGCGGTGGACATGTCGTAGCTGTAGAGGATGGAAATTACTATGATATTTGGGACTCTGGCGATGAAGTACCAACATATTATTGGGTGAAAGCATAAGAGAAGGGAGATCGAATTATGTCATATAATTATTCACAGTATCAACCTGGATACTATCAGGGCAATGGAAATGTGTATCCTCAGCAGAATCCGTATTATCAAACTGCTGTGAATACTCAGCAATATTCCGGCGGTGGAATGCAAACAGCTGCTCCAATGGCTCAAATGCAGCAGCCTATGAGTCAGCAGAGTGCTTCATCTGGAATTAATTGGGTTCAGGGTAGAGCAGGTGCAAATTCGTTTTATGTTGCTCCTGGACAGTCGGCTCTTTTGATGGACAGTGAAGATTCTGTTCTCTATGTGAAGTCCGTTGATATGACTGGAAGACCGATGCCTCTTGAAATCTATGATCTGGTTAAGAGAGACAGCGTTGTCGATGTTCCTCAGATTTCTCAGAGACAAGCTCCAGCATCACAGCCTACACCGGATATGAGCCAATATGTAAAGGCTTCTGATCTTGAATCTATGGTCGAGAAGTACGTGAATAAAGCTTTGGAGAAATGAGGCTATTTGTATGACAACTGAAGTCATTGTAATAATTGTACTTCTTTTGATGATATGGGTTATAGCTACAATGTAAGAGGTGAATAACATGCCAAATCCCTTATTCAGTAGATTTGGAGGAGGATCAGGTCCAAAAATGCCTGGTCCTTTTTCTAATTTTATGAACATGATGAGCCAGTTCAAACAGTTCAGAAGTCAGTTTCAAGGGGATCCTAGGCAGCAAGTTCAGGAGCTTTTGAATTCTGGACAGATGACTCAGGAGCAATTTAATCAGTTAAGTAACATGGCCAACCAATTTAAAGATATGCTCGGATGATAATGCGTGCTGTCATCTGACATCTTTATGCATGAGTATGCGAACAAAAGGTCATGCTTTTAAGTTTCTTTACAATAGAATATGGAGCTCGTAGGGCTTGAATTGACTTGCTGCTTGAATTGCATCTTTTAGCCATAACATAAAGTGTTTACAAGTCCGTTTAGCTTTTGATTTATCTAAATTAATTCAAAATGCGAGCCAATTTAAGAGTTTCTAAGTAACTCGTTAAGCGTTTTCTAAAAGGAGGAATATTTAATATGTCCTTGGTAAACGATGGAGCTGGTAATATGGTCATGCCTGTAGGTCCTATGGGCGGATATGGAAATGGTAGTCTTGGATGGGGAGGAGATGGATCTTTCTGGATCATTATTCTTTTCCTGTTTGCTATGATGAATGGCAACTGGGGCGGCTTTGGAAACAATGGCGGTGGTGCTATGCCGTACATCATGAATAATACCACGAATAGCGACATGCAGAGAGGATTCGATCAGCAGGCTATTATGGGCGGCATCAACGGAATTAACACTGCTCTTGCCAATGCTGAAGTTTCTAGATGTAATGCTCAGGCTAACATTCTTCAGACACTTAACCAGAATCAGACAGCTGCTAATCAGGCAATGAATTCTCTTGCCATGAGTCTTCAGAACTGTTGCTGTGAGAATAGAGCAGGTCTTGCTGATCTTAAGTACACTGTTGCTACAGAGGCTTGTGCTGATCGCCAGGCTGTTACGAATGCTCTGTTCGATGTGACTACTGCTAACAACAATAATACGCAGCAGCTCGCGAATGCAATCAATAACGGTATTCAGTCTATTCAGGATAAGCTTTGCAGTCTTGAGCTTGAAGGTGTTAAGAATCAGCTTGCTCAGGCAAATAGAGAGAATGCAGCTCTTCAGTCTCAGCTTGCTGTATCTAATCAGAATGCTCTCATTCAGCAGGGATTTGCAAACGAGGTAGACAATCTCTACAATCGTCTGAATAATTGTCCGGTTCCTACCACTCCTGTTTATGGTCGCACTCCGATCTTTACCTGCAATAACGGCATGAGTGGATGCGGATGTGGCTGTGGCGCTAACGGCTTCGTAGCATAAGGAGGCGATACTATGGCTGAATTTACTTATAATCCGGTTCAGCTTGTGCAGCCTAATCAGCCCGTTATTCTTAATGATTCAATCAGGTGTAATAAGGGCTATGTGCTTCACAGAAATGAATCTGGACTTGTAACTCTCCGTGGTATTGTGAATAATCCTTGCTCTTGCTTTGCCAGGTATCAAGTGACATTTAATGCCAATATTGCTGTACCTGAAGGCGGAACAGTAGGACCTATTGCCGTCGCTCTTGCTATCGATGGTGAATCTATTCTTACAAGTAGGGCTATTGTAACACCAGCAGCTGTTGATGACTATTTCAACGTGACTTCTACTGCATTCATTACAGTTCCTGCTGGGTGCTGTATGCATGTTTCTGTGGAGAATGTATCGGTTGGTGCGACTCCTGCTGATCCTGCTCCTGCGATCAATGTACAGAATGCGAATCTCGTAGTCACAAGAACAGCTTAAGAAAGGAGGGAGATCCCATGAAAGAACTTGAGAATCTGAAAGAATTATATTTGGATGAAATTAAGGCTATCAACAAAAAGGGAGAACTCACTCCTACTGATGCTGAAGCTGCAAAGAAAGCGCTCGAAGCTATCGAAAAGATCAATAAACTTTGCTGTGACGAAGAGTACGAGGACGAAGGATATTCTGAAAGGATGTATCCTCGCTACTCTATGAATCGTTCCTACAGAAGCATGATGCCTGAGATGAGACCGTATGACTATGATGATCATATGAATCGCACTGGTTATAGTGAAAGAAGAGGCAGAAGTGCTACCACAGGACGTTATATTTCAAGACACGCTGGAAGTGATAACGATAACATGGTTATTGATGACATTATCGCTAAGCTTGAGAACATGAAGAACTATTAACTTTTAAACAGTATGTAATGATTTAACCTGGAGGCATATCGAATGTCCATAGATGAAATCTTTTCCAAAATGTCTGAGCATATGGTAAAAGGAATGATGGTTCATGAGCAGCTTATGAATTCCTATTTATATTTGGGACTCAAAGGCTATGCTGCTTGTCACGAGTATCATTATCTTGAAGAGACAAAGGGACATATACGGCTTAACACATACAAGATTGAACATTATGATTCGCTTGTACTGGGAACGTTTGATAGATCTGATGTTCCTGAAATTGTCCCTAAGTCATGGTTTAACTTCAAGCGGAATACAGTTGACATTAATACTCGTAAACAGGCAATAGCAGCTGCTTATGATGAATGGATTAATTGGGAGACTGAAACTAAAGCTCTATACGAGGAGATCTATTCGGATCTGATTAATCAAGGTGAAATCTCTTTATCTGAATTCGTGAAAGAATACATTTTAGACGTTGAGGAAGAGTTGGTTTATGCTAAATCTGAGAGACTCTCTAAATCATCTATGGACTTCGACATAGTCTCCATTTTAGAAGAGCAAGAGCAGTATGAACGTTCTTTTAAAAAGAAGATCCGTAAAGGGTAAATCATTTCATACTTCTCGTGTGGAGGACGTATGGAAATTCTGAGTTATATCTCTGCACACTGGATTGAGTGGCTCTTCATGATCGTTACTGCTATCATAGGATTCGGTTATAGAACTGTTCTTAAGAGATTGCAAGAAGAAAAGCAGCGAAATGAAGCCATTGCTGAAGGTGTGCAGAGCCTTTTAAGAGAAAGTATTGTAAACAGTTACAACAAGTATCAGGATAAAGGCTTTTGTCCGATTTATGCGAAAGAAAGTATTCGTAAAGTTTATTTAGCATATCATAACCTTGGCGGAAATGATGTGGCTACAAATCTTTACAATAATGTTCTTAACATGAGGGAAGAGCCAGAAGGTAAAGAGAAGAATGAGCAATAAAGTATATGATATTTTAAAATTCATTGCACAGATCGTACTGCCTGCCATTGCAACTTTTTATGTGACAATTGCAGGTATCTGGAATCTGCCACTTGGGGATGAAATCAGTCGTACTGTTATGGCCATTGATACTCTTCTTGGTGCGATTCTTATGATCTCGACTGCTTCGTATAAGAAAGGACTTTTAGAAGAGAAGCCAGAAGTAGAAGCAGAGGAATAACAAAAGGCTGATGGTAGGTGAAATAATGCTTATCATCAGCCTTATTATATTTGAAAAATAAAGCTCACAGCTTTTACATAGACTATAATTTTTTAATTCGCATGTAAAAGAAAGGAGAAGGTAAATGGCAGATATTCAAACTTATTTGCAGCAGATTCTTGATGCTGTATATGGTGAAGAAGTTCGTGGAAGTATTCACGACGCTATATCTCAAATGAATTCAGATCTAGAAGATGCTATTCGTGATGATTTAAATCCGCTTGCTTTTAAAGGAGATCTTGGAATCAGCGAAGGAAGCAATTACAATTTAAACAATTTAATTTCAGTGGATCAACGAGGAATTTGGAGGCTTTTGTCTTCTAAAGCGTATGCAGCAGTGCCATCAGATTATGATGGAACTAAAACCGGATATCTATTAGTTTATACATTCGGCGCTGATAACGTAGCTAGTAACATCAAACAGGAACTTCATTATTTTTCTGATAGCGGTGCAAACGCAAACGTTTATTGGTCTAGGGTATACTCTACTAATAATGGATGGCAGCCATGGCATAAAAGCGTTGATAATTCATTATCTCTTGAAGGTGCGGCTGCTGATGCTAAAGCTGTTAATACCGCTATAAATAATTTATTAAATGAGGTGAATACTGCCGAAGATGGTATACTTGGCGGGGATAGACAGTACTTAGATTGGAACGAAAGAGAAGCACACTCAAACTATTGGTATGATCAAACTACAAATTCCATTAAGAAAAGTGCCACAACAGATGACTCATTTGGCACTTTTTATCCATTAGTTTTAAATGCTGGTACATATTATCTTCATATGATAGCACCAGCATTGTCATATGTGAACACTACAAAAATATCTGAGCACAGCGGATATACCGAAATAAACTCTTATAACGGAACGCTCACTCTTTCTGAAAAGTCAACATTATACTTAACAACTTATCATCCTCAGTCAGTAAGATGGAGCTATTCGATGCTGTCTACGTCTTACTTAACCAGCGGCACAACATCTTCTAATAACTCATATAGATTCGGATATTACAATGAGTATTTATCTGCAGACAATGCATCTGACAAGTTATATGCAGCTAGAGTGCATAGCGATTATGCATATTTTTCATCTCTTAGTCAAAATGCAAAGATTCAGTTTTGCAATTCTAATAAGCGAACAGCTAGCAGCTATTGGAACTACTATGATTCTATTATGCACATTGGAACTGCAAATAATTACTGGCGATTTGATCCAATATATCTTCCGAAAGGATCCTATTATGGATACTATATTAGTAACGTATTTTCTGGAATAGAAACATATGATAAACAATATACTAAACTTGTAGATTATCCAGGCTTTACAAGTAACGGAAGTAAAAGTACATTAGTACTAAATAATGATGCATTATTGTATATTACCGGCTTGTCAGAGCAAACCATGATATTTAATTACAATGAAGATGATAACACGTATAAGGACTTCGGTGTTTATGATGGGGACGGTATACATCATAGTATATATGTCGGACCAACAAGACAATATACCACTATTATTTCTGCCATTCAGAGTATTCCTAGTGGTACGTGGCTTGGAAATCAGTATGACATATTTATTGATGACGGTACATATAATGAATACGAAGTTCGACCTGGTGACGGGGTAAATCTTATCGGACTAAGTGGAAACCGTGATTCTGTGAAAATAGTCGGAAAACTTCCGGCATCATCTGATAATCAGACAATTGAGGGTACGTGTACTGTAGTATTAACAAAGAGCAATGTGCTAAAAAACATTACAGTTACAGCTCAGAATATGCGTTATCCTATACACTCTGAATCAGGAGGTATATATAAAAGATGGCGTCAGATATTGGAAAACGTTGCTGTTATACATAAAGGCACAGAAGAAGTATCTGATTACAGATCTGAGCATGGGGATAGCTCAGTTGTTTGGACATCAACACATGCCTGGGGTGAAGGAGCTTCTGCAGAATCATATGCGGAATTCAATAACTGCTACTTTGAAGGTGGGAATGCTCCATTTTATGTTCACGATTCTACAGCGACAGATAGTAACAAACCGTATTTGCACATTCTTAATAACTGTAAGATAGTTAACAATAATCCTGATATGAGTGGCTATTGGAATACTGCTGTCATTATCGATAATAGTACAAATAGGAGCTGCAATAACAATACAGTAGAGATAAACAATTGCAATTTTGGTAATGGCTGCGTCAGAATTACGAATACATATCCAATTATTGTAACGATTCATGGATGTAATAATGCTCCGGTTAGAGTTGACCATATAGAAAACGGGTATCCTGAAAGTGATTATGTAACATTAAAAAAGTATATTGGGAGCGCACAGTTACAATCAGGTGACATATTAAAATATGACAAGCATGTAAATTACGTATCTTTAGCCACAAGTTCTACGCCTATAGAATTAATAGCAGGAATGTATGTCGGAAGTTCAGCTAATACTGGAGATATCGTACAAGTTATTTCCGGAACTTATGAAAACATTATACGAGGAGCATCTATCGGCACATTATATTATGCTGATAATAATGGAAAATTAGTTACACAAGGCACTATACCTATAGCTGTATCAATTGGTGAATTTGCTAAACTGTTAAGTAATTAAAAGCACTTAATAGCAGCAGATTAGTACCCTACTTATACCACAAATGATATTTTGTAGCGTAAATAGGCATGCTGCTCTTTTCTTTCCCTAAATATGAAGACCCCTCCCCCTAGGTTCATGTGAGATAACAAGCCTACTGGGAGGGGTTATTCGTTGCCCTAAAATGACATAAAAAGTACTTCATTAGTACCCCACTAGTACCCCTATACCATATAACCTTATTTTCCCTAGAAAAGAATTTTGTGAATAGGACTAAATTATGAGTAAGTATAGAAAGAAGCCAGTTATTATTGAAGCATATTAAACTGATAAGGAACTTGACATTGAGACATTGGAGGGAAAAATGCATGCAAGCATCGGTGATTTTATTATCACTGGTGTTAATGGCGAGAAGTATCCATGCAAGCCGGATATTTTTGAGCAGACTTATGAAAAAGTCACCCCTTAATCTTTGCCAATTCCTTGTGAAGCCAAATGATATTTCTGGCGGTATAGACACGTTCAGTAATGTCCATGATTCTGTGACCAACAATTAATTTGATTGCATACTCATCTACTCCAGCTTCTTTAGCCATAGTGATGAAATGCTTTCTCCCATCGTGAGGCCTATGATCCGGATTGAGTTTAAGCTCACTTACCAGTTCCTTATATTTTACTTTCAAGATCTCATAACTTATAGGATACTTCGGTTTAAAGAACAGCTTACTCATTCCGGATTTAATAGCCTCAGTATACCATCTCTGCAGTATTGGTCTGATCTTTTCGTGAATTGGCACCTCTCTATTCTTTCCTGCCTCAGTCTTGGATCCGCAGATAATAGACCAGTCTTTCATATTTACTTTCGATACGTCAATATTACAAAGCTCATTAGGACGAAGACCTGAGTAGCACTGAAACACTATCATGTCAGTTACCCATGATTCACCTACCTTACTCCAGAGCTTCTTCATCTCTTCATCTGTATATTTGATATGAGGCTTAACGGCATCATCATTACCGAACCCAGTCCTGATATCACGAGCGTAATTCCGATCTACGTATCCATACTCAACGGCGTAGTCCATCATCATTGAGATCGTATACTTTATATTTTTCTTTGTGTTATCTGAAGGGTATAGTGTCTTGTCATTCACCGTCTTATGAGCATCGTCAAGTAGTCTTCTAAGATCTGGTGTTTTAATTGACTGCACGAGCCTAAAGCCAATAACCTCTTCACAGTACTTCCAGGCTGCTTTAATGGCATCATACCTAGAATTACTAACCTCCTGCCTATGAATCTCTACCCATCTCTCATATAGCTCATTCATAGTCATGTCATTGTCAAAGTCATACGGATTAGCATGATATTCTACGAGAGCTTTATAGGCTTCGTTATAGGTCTTAAAGTATGCTTCAGGCTTAAGTAGTTTCCCGATCGGATGCCCAAACTCATCTTTTCCAACAGACACCATGACTCTGAAAGGTTTACGGCGCTTCTTATCTGTGAGTTCAGTAATCCTGCCGAAACCATTAGGAAGTCTCATATGAGTAGTACGCTTCTTTTTAGGCGAGTCTTTTGGCTTGGCGAGCGATAGTGGCATACCACAGTTAGGACAAGAGATGGCTTTATCTGATACGTCATGACCACACTCTGGACATTTGATGAGCATTATTTACATCTCCTTATTTTTTTCGGTGATGGGTGAAAACGCAACTTTTACATGTTCTATAATAGAAGGAAATGAAGGCTTTTTCCAGCCTAAACTATTACTAGCATGGCTACGAAAGTACTAAAGAAACTTGACCCTCGATCTTAGAAATGAGATCTAAGAAATAAATCAGGGATTGTTTAAACTGCAGGTGAGCTAATCCTGCCATTTCTTTTTTTTTTTTTTTTTTTTTTTAAATTTT
>OCVV012877970.1_pt1 | contig 80438 bp, 77 predicted proteins | sample 1539721 | NCBI WGS metagenome assembly OCVV01 (sample SAMN02144230, study PRJEB22623) | gut metagenome | biome: sheep rumen | host: Ovis aries | place: New Zealand
AACAAAAAGGTTCATTTTCAATAGTCCTTTTCTCGCCTCAGCATAACCCAAATAATTTTGGCTTCTGCTTTCGGCTTAACGAAAAGGTTCTGAATATAAGGCCATTCGGTATCTGTCGTCTTTTGAATATAGGAATAGTCAGCATTTTGGCAAGGTCTTTGTTTTTACAAAAATGACATAAACACACTGGCAATCCAGATTTTTTAACCCACAAATGCTTAATTGCCATGAAAAAACATCTCATCCTTCTCGTTGCACTGATCCTGACGACCTTACTCAACTCTTGCATCATACTGGATGACGGGTATTACGGAACCTACCATCATCATTACAGTGCACCGCCACCTCCTCACCACCATCCTCACCCTCATCATCACTATCGTCGTTAAACCAAACATTGCCGTTACCGACCACTTTACCTTCTTCCGGTTTCGTCATATCAAAAGAAGAAGTAGCAACAAAGAATAAATTTACTCAAAGACAAAGTTTGGCAAGATAATTGCATTCACATACAAAAACATAACTATGAAAAAAGTCGTCAAAATATTACTTCCGCTATTGCTTTTATTCTCGTTGACGGCCTGTGTCGTAGAAAACGACCATGACCGCATCGTTACGGTGACAAACGAGATGGGAAAGTCGATAGTAGTAAGTATCAATACGTTTGACGTTGACGAACCAACCGTTGTCATTCCTCCTCACGCATCAGTGGACTTCATCACCAACGACAACGTGTTACAGGTCCTGCATTATAAAATCTACGGATACTCTCTCGTGTACGATGTTGGTATCGACTTACTCGCCTACCACAGTTACATCGACATTCTGGGGTCCGGAGGAGACATTGTCATAACAGATTGAAAATCATTTTTGCACCCTATATAAAACTAGGTTTTAAGCATAATTGTTTTAGTTATTGAATCAGAAAAGAGGGCGAAACTACCGTTTCGTCCTCTTTTCTTTTCCTATCTTCTCCCAGCGTTCTTTTATCAGGAAACTTCCATTTCTTTGATCAGCTTAGCCGACACACCTCCAACATCAGTAAAAAGAAACTTTTTTTATTAAGAAAGGCAAAGAAAGATTCTTTCTCACACGCATTATTTTCGACAGGACAACCCATGAAACATTTCGTTTTTTCTTATATTTGTACAATATACTGAAGTTAAAGAGCACCATGACAAAATCCGACAACACCGCGATTCTCCTCATCAACTGTCCTGACAAATCGGGTATCCTCGCCACAGTCACAGACTTCATCACAGTCAACGGAGGCAATATCCTCTACCTGGATCAGTGGGTAGATCGCGAAGACGGGCTTTTCTTTATGCGCGTAGAATGGGATTTAGAACATTTCAAGATTCCGCGTGACCGCATCAACGAATACTTTGACACTTTGATTGCCGGACGCTTGAACATGACCTTCTACCTGCACTTCAGAGACATCAAGCCCCGCATGGCCATATTCGTCTCTAAGATGTCCCATTGTCTCTATGACCTCCTAGCCCGAGTTGCTTCAGGAGAATGGAACGTAGAGGTTCCTGTCATCATATCCAACCATCCGGATTTACAACACGTGGCAGAAGAATTTCATATCCCGTACAAGATATTTCCGATCAACAAAGACAACAAGGAAGAACTGGAACCGCAGGAAATCGCATTGCTGGACGAACTAAAAGTTGATTTTATCGTCTTAGCACGATACATGCAGGTATTATCCTCCGACTTCATCAATCACTACCCGAACCGAATCATCAACATCCACCATTCATCTCTGCCGGCATTCATGGGTGCAAAGCCCTACCATCAGGCCCATGCCCGAGGCGTAAAACTAATCGGTGCCACATGTCATTACGTAACGGCCGACCTGGATGCGGGTCCTATCATTGAACAAGACGTCGTACATATCACACACAAGGATACCGTAGAAAATCTCGTACGCAAAGGAAGAGACATTGAGAAAATCGTTCTCTCAAGAGGTGTAGCCAAGCACCTGAATCATAAGGTTCTGGCATTCAACAACCGCACAGTCGTATTTGACTGATTTTCTTTCCCATTCCATGACGTTTCAGGATCAAGCTGAAAGCATACTAAAGAATCAGACTGCGACATGGTCCTTGGCGACAAGGAATTATGCAGCCCTGCGGGACATACGCCTACGGGATTTCCAGTTCGGACAGATTACCATTCGTATACAGCACAATCCTGCTCGCGCCGTTTCCTCGCTTGCCAAAACTGACAGAAAAACACTTGCTGAGCGTCCCTGTTTTCTATGTGCACAGAACCGTCCCAACGAGCAAATAGGGATTACGCTCTTCGATTGCTATGAGTTGCTGGTTAATCCATTCCCTATCTTCACGAAACACTTTACCATAGCATCCATAATCCACGAGCCGCAGAGACTTTCGCAACAGAAGTTTCTTCACATGCTGGAACTGGCACGCCTCCTACCGGACTATTATCTGTTCTACAATGGAGCGCATGCCGGTGCTTCCGCCCCCGACCACTTCCATTTTCAAGCAGGCAATGCAAATTTCTTCCCTCAGCCCGTAGAAAAGGTTTCCCTCCCGTTTCTGTGCGCCAAGAGCCAAACCACATCATCAAAAGAACAAGCCCTCGAATGGTTTCTTACTATGCTCCATAAACTGGAAGAGAGAATACAAGAGACAGAAGCCCACCGTGACGAGGAAGCGATGTTCAACTTGTTTGTCCGTTACATACAGCCTTATTGGACACTTACCATCTTCCCTCGCCGCGCTCACCGGCCTGCCAGTTACCACAAAGGAACACTGATGATTTCGCCGGGTGCCGTAGATATGGCCGGTGTACTGATTGCCGCCCGTGAAGAAGACTTCCTGAAAATAACGGAACAAGACATCCGCACCCTCTACTCGCAAACGTCCCTAATACTCTGAGAAGAAACTCTTATTGATCAGTTTGCACACCTCGCTTATTTCGGGCTACAAGTCGGAAGCCGGTTGTCTCACTACCGCCATTGGCATAGTCAGCCTCCCGGTACGTCACGCGACAATAGCCACTATAATCATCCCAAGCGCCTCCTCTCACCACATGTCTATTACCAATCCAGGGACCTGAAGGGTCAGCCTGCCGACGGGTGGAATAAGGTCCAAAGTAGTCGGAGCACCACTCCTTGACATTGCCACTCATGTCATACAGTCCCAGTTCGTTACGCATACAGAGTCCAACCCGATGAGTGCCATACCCTCGATTTCCTTTTCCCTTTGCAAAACTATTCTCATAGAACCACCCTACCTGATTGAGCGTATCGCTACCCGCATAGCGGAATCCAGACGAGCGATTCCCTCCTTTGGCAGCATATTCCCACTCTGCCTCCGTCGGAAGATCAATTACCATCCTTGAAGTATCCATTGCTCCTGACAGAAACAACATCTCATTAAGTTTGCTCAAAAATGCCTGTATATCATCATAACTCATCCCATAAGCAGGACATCCGTCACCAAGTCCCGTCTCTGCATTCCAGCATTCTGCGACTTTATCACGTCCCATCAACTGCAACCACAACTGCTGCGTCACTTCAGTACGTGACATACGGAAACTGGATACAACAACCTTGTGTGCCGGAACCTCATCCGCCAACACTTCTGTATCGTAAAACTCGTTATTCAAGGGTTCCTCCGTACGTCCCATAGTAAATTCTCCACCTTGTATGCCAACCATCACCACCTTCAGTCCGTTGACATAGAACGACCAATTATCTATCTGTGACGTGTCCAACAACGCCCAGCGCAAGGAATCATCCTTGCGGATCGAATCCACTCTGCGCAACGAATCGACTCTACGCAACGAATCAATGCTACGCATTGAATCAACCCAGTGCAGAGAGTCAAGCACGTTATCTTCCACCTTGCCAGCACACGAAACAAACATCAACTGCATACATAACACCATTATTGTACACATTATCACGGAAAATCCTACTGTCCTCGTACGCTTACAGATAGAGTTCATCTCCTGTCATTATTTTTTCGGTGGGTAAAAATACTCTTTTTATACGAAATAACGTATCTTTACATCCTATGAATTTACCGGATTGGCTGTCCCTTATCACCATCCGATCCGGAGCCGACATACACCTTCATTTATCCATGTGCTATTCATTCACAAATTGAACAAACCTAATCCAGATACACCCCATGATGAACATCTTGCCTTTTTACGTTTGGACCACCGCATTGCTATGGATTATCATCTCCTTGATTATTGCTTTTCTAGGTGACCAACGCCAAATAGGATTTGTTCGTGCCTTCATTGCCTCCATCCTCCTGACACCCCTTCTCGGCATGTTCATCACGTTGAGTACCGAACGCAAAGACGTAGCCCGCTGGCGCAGAAGACTGACCCGCCGAAGCATTGACTCCAAGAAATTCATCCATACTAATGAAGATTTCTCACACGTCAGACTGCACGATGAGTTGGAAAAAACGACTGAAACTCTGATCCAACGCACGGACCTGTTGCAACGCCATGTTGAGGAGCTTCACCATCTGATACGGAATCTGCAGAAATCATGCACCGATGACAAAGCGGCGAAAGAGAACACAGCTGATTCCGACATCCCATCCTGAACATTTCAGAATCCTCTCTCGAAAAAATAACATATCTTTGCATCCACTTGTATTTCACACTAATGCAAGCCTTTCTTTTCCTCCCATCTTAATCTATCAAACTAAGGAAGAAATTCATGAAACACATGCATCGCTTTCTTGCGATACTAACCCTATTGACTCTCAATTCCCTCTCTCTGGTATTTTCTCAGACAGATACACTCTCCATTCATACGATAAACGACTCTCTGGACAATTTCCGCCGAGGTCTCTATGCTCACCAACAGGACCTCAGCCATGAAACCCAAGAACTTCTCAACATGATTCCATCGAGGACAAGAGAGACCCCCAAAGAGACGTCCCCAACCAACACCACTTCCACACAAAAGACAGACATCCGCGAAACGCTGATTATCAGCATCCCCTCAGACTCTGCCACCATACCTTCCACACCATCTACCTCACCGTCCCCACTCAAAGACAATTCCACCTCTTCCTCTGCATCTACTGCAACCACATCCTCTAAACCCTACTATAACCGGAACGAGTTCGGAGTTCCCGAATACGAACCCGTATTCCACCGATTCTTCAACCGTTTCAAGAGCCAGCTTCCTCTGAAACTCGGTTCAGAAATCTCCATCACAGCATGCTCCGTTCCCGACTCTGCGACTGTACGATTCACCCTCTCGTATGCCGAGAACAACACTACGGTACAAAAGATCTCTCCCGACATCATCAACACCATCTTCGTCTATGCCATGGGTGAAAAGGCAGCCGCCACCTATCTCATTTCCTATGCCTACTTCACAGGACGCGACATCAAACTAACCTGTATTGGCGCTCGGACACGTCAACGAAAGTATGCTACTATCGAAAATGGTTTCCTTGAAGAAATCTACCACACCTTCAAAGATCACGCTGACTCCCTTTATCGAGCTCCGTACCGATACTACAACAATTATGATATCCTCACTGCCAAGTACCTCTCCATTCTACTTTTTGAACCACCACGATATTTCCCACCTCGAACACTACCAGACGGATCGGTACTCAACGAAATATACCTCACAGACCGCAACATCGTCACCAATATATCCTACCAAAATACTTCCACAAACATTGACCCAGTCAAAATCAAAAACGAATTATTACAGGACATTCCAAACAACCCAGACAACTACAAAATCTACATTCTCACACACCGAGGTCTCTATTATTCCTTCACCGAAACCCTTACTGGACGCAAGTTCAATATCTCCATACCCTACGACCAAATCACCTCTTTGTCCTCCTCCATGTCTGGATTACGCTAAAACATTCCTTTTTCAATCATTCCGATAAGAAGGATAATACGAAAAAAGATGTATTTTTGTATTTTACTTATCGGATATACCATCCATCGGTCACTTGTTCAATCCTTATTCCTTGGACAAGGACTCAGACGGATATAAAACTTTTTTCTGACTATCATGACACTTGACACATTGACTGCAGTCTCTCCCGTTGACGGACGCTACAGATCCAAAGCACAACCTCTCGCCCCCTACTTTTCCGAGTATGCGCTCATCCGCTACCGTGTACGCGTCGAGGTTGAATACTTCATTGCGCTTGCTGAATTACCATTGCCACAACTCAGTACCGTGGACCATAACGTTTTCCCTCAGTTGCGTGATATCTACGAATCCATGACAGAAAACGATGCCCGGGAAATCAAGGAAATCGAAAAAACGACCAACCACGATGTCAAGGCTGTCGAATATTTCCTTAAGAAACGGTTTGACCTCCTCGGACTCTCTTCGTTCAAGGAATTCATACACTTTGGACTCACCTCACAAGACATCAACAACACAGCAACCCCGCTCATGCTCAAAGAGGCGCTGCTTGACGTCATTTTCCCAGCTTTAGAGGAACTCATCGGCAAGCTCGACTCTCAGGCCCGCGAATGGAAAGACATCCCTATGCTGGCCAAAACACATGGACAACCAGCATCGCCAACACGTCTCGGCAAGGAAATTGAGGTTTTTGTCAGTCGTCTGCAGACACAGCTCAGTGCCATGAAACAACTTCCTATCAGCGCCAAGTTCGGTGGTGCAACCGGCAACTTCAATGCGCACCACGTCGCTTATCCCGACTATGATTGGGTTGAATTCGGCAACCGTTTCGTCAGTCAGAGTCTCGGATTAGAGCGTGAACAGTGGACTACACAAATATCCAACTATGACAACCTTGCAGCCGTCTTCGATGCCATGCGACGCATCAACACCATTGTCATCGACCTTGACCGCGACATTTGGATGTATATCTCCATGGGCTACTTCAAACAAAAAATCAAGGCAGGAGAAGTCGGTTCTTCAGCTATGCCACATAAAGTTAACCCTATTGACTTCGAAAATTCCGAAGGCAATATGGGGATAGCCAATGCCATACTCTCCTTTCTTTCCGGCAAACTTCCAGTCAGCCGACTTCAACGCGACCTTACAGACTCCACCGTACTGCGCAATGCCGGTGTTCCGCTTGCACACGCATTAATTGCCATCCAATCCACACTTAAAGGACTTGGAAAACTCCTTCTTAATGATGAAGCCATACGACGCGATCTTGACGACACCTGGGCCGTCGTAGCCGAAGGAATTCAGACCATACTGCGTCGCGAAGGATACCCTAACCCTTACGAGACACTAAAGGCACTCACACGCACCAATGATGGGATTACACGCGAATCCATACAACAATTTATTGATACCCTTGACGTTTCCGAAACAATCAAGGATGAGTTGAGACGTATCTCTCCGTTCAATTACACTGGAGTATGATCCATCCAAGCATCTCGAAGACCGAAAAAAATAGCCAAATCAATTAAACACTCCCACGGGTGAAGAACTTCCTAATTCTCTTCCGACGCTTTCTACCGAACTACAAACGGTATGTTGTCGCCAACCTGACCTGCAACGTGCTGACCACGATCTTTTCGCTGTTCAGTTTTGCAACGATCATACCTATCCTCCAGATTCTCTTCGGTATGGAAGCGGGTGTTAACACCCTTCTTCCATGGTCACTTTCCGACTCTGTCGGAGATCTTGCCGCAGCACTCAAAAACAACGTATTCTACTACATCGGTCAATTCATCATTATCTATGGAGCCTCCTCCACTCTTCTTATCCTCGGGCTCTTCCTCATCGTCATGACCTTTTTCAAAACTGCGACTGCCTACCTTGCCGGATACTACCTCACCCCTATCCAAAACGGAGTTCTCCGAGACTTGCGCAACCAACTTTTTGACAAAGTATTGCGTCTTCCACTCGGATTCTTCAGCGAAGAGCATAAAGGCGACATTATTGCACGTATGACCACAGACGTTGCCGAAATTGGCAACTCCATCATGGCATCGCTTGAAGCGATGTTTAAAAACCCCGTCATGATCGTCATCTACTTCGCCGTACTTCTATCTATTTCTTGGCAGCTTACCGTTTTCGTACTCGTCATGCTACCTATTGCAGGAGGCCTCATCGGATACATCGGAAAGTCTCTCAAGAAGAAATCTCTTCTCGGACAAACTCAAACAGGAGAACTGCTCTCTCAAATCGAAGAGACACTCGGCGGACTGCGCATCATCAAGGCATTCAATGCCGAGCATAAGGCATTCAGTCGATTTTCCGAACTCAACAACACCGTTCGCAAGACCTTCAACAGGATGAACCGACGCTACATTCTCGCACATCCTGTCAGTGAATTCCTTGGTACTGTCATCATCGTCATTGTACTATGGTTCGGAGGGTCTCTCATTCTCGATCACACTTCTAATATTTCCGCCCCCGCATTCATCTACTACCTCGTCATTTTCTACTCCATCATCAACCCGGTCAAGGATCTCTCCCGCGCCAGCTACACCATTCAGAAAGGAATGGCATCTCTCATCCGCGTTGACAAGATTCTCAAAGCCGATAATCCCATTAAAGAAAAGAACGATGCCCGCAAGATCAAATCCTTTGATTGTGCGATTGAATTCAAACATGTATTCTTCCGCTACGACAACGACTGGGTTCTCAATGACATTGACCTCACCATACAAAAAGGACAGACCGTCGCTCTCGTTGGACAATCCGGCAGCGGCAAATCCACCATGGTCGATCTCATTCCACGCTTTTACGATGTAACCAGAGGTTCGCTCACCATTGATGGTATTAATGTTTCTGACATCAAACTCCATAGTCTGCGAAGCCTCATGGGAAACGTCAATCAGGAAGCGATACTCTTCAACGATACCTTTTTCAACAACATTACTTTCGGTGTCGAACATCCTACGATGGAAGACGTAGTTGCAGCCGCACGCATTGCCAATGCACACGAATTCATCATGGCTACTCCAGACGGATATAATACCAATATCGGAGATCGTGGCAGCAAACTCTCCGGAGGTCAGCGGCAACGCATCTCCATTGCTCGTGCCATACTCAAAAACCCACCGATACTCATCCTCGACGAAGCCACCTCAGCTCTCGATACCGAAAGCGAAAAGCTCGTTCAGGAGGCCATTGACAACCTCATGCGCAACCGCACGTCCATCATCATAGCACACCGTCTCTCCACCATACGCAATGCCGACCTTATCTGTGTCCTACACGAAGGACGTATTGTCGAACGAGGACGACATGAGCAACTCTTACAACTCAACGGCTACTATAAACGTCTTTGTGACATGCAATCCTTCTAAGAGATTCTTCTTTCGATTCTTATGCAGGACGTCATCTCATTCATCCACTCAGCATCCGACCTTCTATGGTCTGGACTCCTTTTCCTTCTTATCGGCACACACCTTTTCCTCACTCTACGTCTCCTCGGAATCCAGCGCCATATACATCGAGGCATACGTCTCTCCATCTCACGCGACCCTCAAAACACCGGAGACATTTCACCATTCGCTGCTCTTGCAACGGCTCTCGCCGCCACCATCGGAACCGGTAACATTGTCGGTGTTGCCACAGCCGTCACCTGTGGCGGACCAGGAGCCATATTCTGGATGTGGATCACAGGCGTACTCGGTATCGCCACCAAATATACCGAAGCCGTTCTATCTCTCTTCTACCGCGTCCGAAATGCGGACGGTTCCTTTTCTGGCGGTCCTATGTACGTTATCCAACGTGGACTTCATTCTAAATGGCTCGCCGCACTTTTTGCATTCTTCACCATTCTTGCCTCCTTCGGAATCGGTTCCTCTGTCCAGTCCAACTCCTTCACATCTGCTCTTCATGAAGGTTTCGGCATTCCTCATCTTTGGTCGGCTATTATTGTCACTATACTTACCGCCATTTCCATCCTTGGTGGTGTACGCAGCATATCACGCATCTGCGTTATCTTAGTACCCTTTATGGGACTTTTTTACATTTCTGCCTGTCTCTTTCTGCTCGTCACGCATTACGAGACACTGCCAGAATCAATCTCTCTTATCTTTCACTCTGCCTTCAATCCAGAAGCAGCCGGAGGGGCTTTTATCGGCATCAGCGTCATGCAAGTAGCACGATACGGCATCGCCCGCGGACTCTTCAGTAACGAATCCGGAATGGGTTCTGCACCCATCATTGCCGCATCCGCCAAATCACGTAACCCGGTTCGTCAAGGACTTATCTCTGCATCTGGCACTTTCTGGGATACCGTCGTCATCTGTGCCATCACAGGACTCGTCATTGTCAATACTGGAGCCTTTCGGATTTCAGGAGAAGGACTCCAACTAACACAATACGCTTTCGACCTTATACCCTTTGTCGGTTCAAAAGTCCTCTGTATCTCTCTGACTACCTTTACCTTTTCCACCATCCTCGGCTGGTATTTCTATGCTGAGAAATGCGCCACCTATCTCTGGGGAGGGTGCGCCGTCCTACCTTACAGAATATGCTATGTCATTGCCACCTTCCTTGGTGGAATCTTCTCGCTCAACCTCGTTTGGTCCCTCGGGGATATCTTCAACGGTCTGATGGCTATACCAAACCTAATTTCCCTGCTGCTGCTTAGTGGCATTGCTGTCCGTCTCACACGCATCTACCTATGGAACAACCGACTCAATGCCAACGCACCGACACCTTCAGGAAGAAAACAATGAATCTCCACAAGCAAAATGTACATCATTTCTTGTAAAGATTCTAATTTATGACTATTTTTATGAAGTTTCATATGCATTAGGTTTCCCCTCGCCATCATAACTTCTTTAAGAGAAATGGCATTCACACGTATAGTCCGCACGATATCTACCCTGCTCGCAATCTGTTTTTTAGCTGGATGTCAGGATGACTATACCAATTACAAAGTTGACTCCGCCGTTCTTCAAAAATACTTGCAGTCCTATCTTTCCGAGGCACGAGAACGCGGTGTGATTTTAGACCCCAAGACAACAGGTCTCATTCTCTCCTTTGGTGACTGTGAAGGGTCGGCTGCCGGAACCACATTCTATGAAAACCCCATACGAATTGTCATTGACAAGTCCTATTGGGATAATTGCTCTAATTATGCTGACGGAGATTACCTGCATGAAGAGGTCCTATTTCACGAACTGACTCACGCTCTGCTTTATCGGGGACACGACAACTCCATACTGCCGGACGGAGAATGGAAATCCATCATGCGAGGAGGAACACTCCCAAAGGGACGAATAAACAACATCAGTTTTCGCGGTATGCGTCGCAACTATTATGTTGACGAACTCTTTCATGCCTCCACTCCGCCTCCCACATGGTCACTTCCTTCTCCGGTCTCTGCTCCCCCTGATATTTCCCTATTACCCACTATCAATGACGATTTCTTATCGGGGCTCTATAATCCTCTGCATTATTATATTCGGCCTTACTATTCTCAGAGCCGAGCATCTGTCTATGATCAGGCACTTGTCTATGAAAATGCCGAATCCTCAACCAATTTCTACTTTCACCTTCTCGACATAGGAATCTCAACTGAACAAGACTTCTATTTCACCACACAGTTTACCTTGAAGAACGTAGGTCCCGATCACGGTACGGTAGGACTTACCTTCGGGGATATTGACGATGGTTCCCTCCTCTCTATCCGGATGAGCCAGGACCGTCAATTCCATATCTATGATAACAGGGAACGCTTTGCATCCGTTTATCTTCCGTGTGAATCAGCACCTTTCTCCGGGGAGGTTACTTCTCTCGGTATCCGACGAACAAGAGACCGCATAGACTACTACATTAACTCTCAATGTATCTTTACCGATTCCATCACACATCCAATCGGAAATAAAGGAAACTTCTTCGCTCTCATCCTGCCCGCCAGAGCTGACACGCACATTCAAAACGTTCAACTCCTCACACAGAAAAAAGGAGAACTCCGTCGAGTTTCCTCTCCAAAGGTTCACAACCTATATCCGGTCCACCACCATGCACAAAAAAGAGACACCACCGACTGACCTCATCCCTAATAATCTTCACGTTAAAACGACAAAAAATCACATATATTACTATGATCAACATCTATCAAATTCTTCCCCGTCTCTTCACCAATCTCAAAGGAAATAACATTCCGAACGGAACCATTGAGGAAAACGGCTGCGGAAAAATGAATGACCTCACCCTCTCACTACTGAAAGAGATCCGTAATGACGGATATACACATCTGTGGCTTACAGGTCTGCTTGAACACGCCACCAAAACCGACTATTCATCTTCAGGAATCCACAGAGACCATCCAGGGGTGGTAAAAGGGCAAGCAGGTTCTCCATATGCCATCAAAGACTACTACGACATTGACCCTGATCTGGCCGAAAACGTATCGGCACGTATGAATGAATTTGAGTCACTACTCCAACGTATACATAAAGCTGGGCTGAAACTCATCATCGACTTTGTACCCAACCACGTTGCCAGAGAATATCACTCTGATTCTCGTCCGCGTGGAATAAAGGACCTCGGAGCCGAAGACAACATCCAATTTGGATTCTCGCAACAAAACAATTTCTATTATTTTCCAGGACAGGAGTTTACTCCTCAATTCGACGCAGAAGGCTATCACGAGTATCCAGCCAAAGCGTCTGGCAATGATGTATTTCACCCTTCTCCATCAAAAGACGATTGGTATGAAACCGTCAAACTCAATTATGGAGTGGACTATCTAAATGGTCGAACCGCATTCTTCGACCCTATTCCAGATACATGGTTCAAAATGCGAGATATTCTTCTTTTCTGGGCAGGAAAGGGTGTGGATGGATTCCGATGTGACATGGCGGAGATGGTTCCTGTAGAATTCTGGGGATGGGTACTTCCACAAGTAAAAGCCAAACACAAGAACATTCTATTCATAGCCGAAGTCTATAACCCATACGAATATCGCAACTATATCTTCAACGGGCACTTCGACTACCTGTACGATAAAGTAGGCACATATGACATTTTACGATCCATTACATGCCATCGCTGTTCCGCATCTGCCCTAACAGGTTCGTGGCAATCGGTAGATGACATCCGCGACCATATGCTCAACTTTCTCGAAAACCATGATGAACAGCGTATTGCCTCCGACTTCTTTGCAGGTAATGCCCGAAACGCCATTCCAGCGCTTATTGTCTCATCCACCCTCAGTTCTTCTCCATTTATGGTTTATGCCGGTCAGGAACTTGGAGAACGCGGAATGGACCAAGAGGGTTTCTCAGGCAAAGACGGACGTACGACACTTTTTGATTATTGGACCGTTGATACTCTTAGCCGTCGTCTGAAAGGAGAGCTCAACGAAGACGAAAAGAGCCTTTATTCTGTCTATCGGACTCTGCTTAACCTTCGATTAAAAAATCCCGCCCTCAGCGAAGACTCCCTTCGCTACGACCTACAATGGCTCAACTACGACAACCACACATGGAATCCGTACTTCCACTACGCTTATCTGCGTCAATCATCTGACGGGAAAGAGACCCTGCTCATTGCCGTTAATTTCAATGACGAACCTGCCTCCTGCGACATAAACATCACCTATCATCCATTTGGAACATTGCAGTTACCGAAAGAGCGGGAATATCTTTGCAAAGATTTACTCACTGGAAATACTGTCAAACAACTATTCTCAAAAGAGAAACCATTTCACGTTGAACTACCTGCCCGCAGTGGTGTCATTATGAAGATAGGAACGAAATAAGACACAAACATTATTAAATGAAAACAGAACATACCGAAGATCTTAAAGCTTTTGAACGACTACTTGGAATCATTGATGACCTGCGGGAAAAATGTCCATGGGATTCAAAACAGACATTCGACTCTCTACGTCCGCTAACAATTGAGGAAACCTATGAATTGGCCGAAGCAATCCTCCAACGCGACTATCCGAACATCGCCAAGGAGATGGGAGACGTGTTAATGCACCTGCTTTTTTATGCAAAGATGGGGAACGAAGTCCATCGTTTTTCTCTTGCCGATGTATGTAATCGTCTGTGCGAGAAACTCATTTTCCGTCATCCTCATATTTATGGTACAACAGAAGCTTCCACTCCCGAGGCCGTCGAGAAGAATTGGGAAGAACTGAAGACACGTGAAAAGGGTGGCAATAAAACAATTCTATCTGGTGTACCAAAAACTCTTCCATCACTCATCAAAGCCTATCGTATACAGGACAAGGCACGGAATGTCGGTTTTGATTGGGAAAAACGAGAAGATGTATGGGAAAAGGTTCATGAGGAAATATCAGAAGTTGAAGCCGAGTTGACAAAACAAACTACCGCCCAAAATAATCAGAACGAATTGGAATCAGAATTCGGAGATTTGCTATTTGCTATTGTCAATGCCGCCCGACTTTATGGAATCGATCCTGATAATGCGCTGGAGCATACTAATCAGAAGTTCATTCGACGTTTTACCTACATAGAACAAGAAGCAAAGAAAAAAGGGGTGCATCTTAAAGAGCTGAGTCTTGAGGAAATGGACCATCTGTGGGAAGAAGCAAAGAAAGAAGAAAGCCACAAACAAGCATCAGAAAAGGATTGAGTCAAAAAAAGAGGAGGAGTGATACACACATTCCCAAAATAAACTATCTTTGCAACCACAAAAGATCGGGATGTAGCGCAGTTGGTAGCGCACTACGTTCGGGACGTAGGGGTCGGGCGTTCGAGTCGCCTCATCCCGACCAAAGGCGACAAGTGAGTAATTTCGCTTGTCGCTTTTTCTTTTCCATCCTTGCAACTGCTTGAAAACAAACGAAATGTCTTAAATACCTCGTTCTCTGTTTCGGTTCGATAATCGTCAGTATTCTTATCGAAGTAAATCCCGCTCGGGAACAGCAGATTTTGAAGTTTTTGCCTACTTGCGAAATCCCCATCTTGCCACAATTCAAGCGATAGCCAAAAATCTAAATGTGGAGGTTACCACCCTATTCAATTTACATCTGAGTCAAAGCGACCTAACGGCCATTGTCGTATTTCGTGGGGAAACACTTGTAAAATGTGGAGTCCCTTCTTGAATTTGCCACTCAAATAAAAACAACACTACAAGATGAAGAAATCACAGAAAAGGACATCAACGCTAATTATCACGGAAAATAAAAACACCGGCTATTACTAACCGGTGTTTTTTCCCCACGACAGAGAGTGCTTATTTTTCTTGTAATTCGCTAAAACTAAAACGTGATGTTATCTGACCATTGAAAGTGTAGGATTTCCCATCCTTTTCAAACTTCACGTTTTCTAATTTTAGTGTCAACTCCTCTTTCGATACGTTTGTATCTACGATTTTGGCAGTTCCACTTACATAAGGATACTTTATCCCCTTTTTTTGCCCCGTAATATCAGGTTCCACTACAAAGTTCTTCATGTTTGATATTACATCACCCTTCTTAGGTTCGTATGGACATTGACATGAAAGAATGTAACTATCTCCATTCATTAATCCAAATCCGAACATCGCATAATTGTCATCCAAGTCCAGTCCCAAAATGGAAGTCATATCTTCCCAAGAAAATAATGTGAAAAACAACTCTTGCTTAGTTCCATTAATTTCAATTTGGTCAAAACCAAATGAGGGTTCTTCATCATCATCTCCACAAGATACGAATGTTAGGCTGAAAACAGCCATGACAGCAATTGCTATCAAACTTAAATACTTTTTCATTTTTTTAATTAGTTTAAGCATCTGTGACCCTACGATGCTGGTTATTATTAGATTTGAAATAGGCATTTACTATTTCAGTAAGTTATCATTGTTTCCCAAATGTCCATTGAAGCCGAATATAAGAAACAGCACTTTTTAATTTTTTTGAAATACCCTTTTCCTCACTCGATAATTCTGCAATATCAAGGAATCCCTTGTCGATCCCGATACCTAAACCAAACTTCTTAAAGCAAACGCCTATATTACCTCCAATGCCAAAATCCAAAGGTTTGGATTTAAGTTCATAATCGCTATTTCCATAACCTTCCGATAATGAACAATTTCCGTTTACGCCTATATATGGGCCTAAATCCACAAATACTCTGATGTCATTTTTAAAAACATACTTATATCCTACATGGATTGGAATATTAAATTGTACTTCTGTAAAACTGTTTCCTGATGACATCATATCAGCTAAATTATTGCTCATTTCACCTCCGCGCTGAGTGAAATGTAATCCTACAAGTCCATATAATCTTCCTTTATTATCAGAGAATGAAAGTATATTTTTTTTGACATCTACTCCGGCATTGATATTAATTATTGCTAAGTCATACGGGTCACTTGAGGCTGTCGTGCCAAATCCTGCACTAATCGTATACTCAAACTGTTTTAAGAAAGATTTGACCTTCCCAACTTTTGATTCTTGGGAAAAAGCATTTACACTGAATGCAATGAACAATGCAAAAAGAAAGAATTTTTTCATAAATATTAAATTCTAAGGCATCTGTGACCCTGCGATGCTGATTATTGTTTAGGTTCGAGATAGGCATAAAAGAAAAGCGGAGTCACCATTTTCCTATTCTGCCATGTTGGGCTTGGACTCCCTTGCTACACAGAATAGGAAAGATTACTCCGCTTGGCAGTATATCGCATAAGATACGATTACACACCAAGAGAGCGTTTCCCACTTTCTGATGTAGCAATATAGGCTAATGCCTACTTTGTGAAGTGTCCAAGTTCACATGTTCAGAAAAGCGAAAATGCGCTATCTAATATGTCTGTCAAGTGCCTACTAAGGCAACATGACGACGCAATAATAATAAAAACATTTGAAAGAATGCTCAACTACCTGGAACAAACTTAACTTTTGACGTTATTTTTTCTTGTTTTACGACAACTTTGCGTAGACTCATGATAACTTTTTATATTAAACAGTCAAGTAACCTTTCCGACTGCTGCAATGACAGCAAAAAAGATGAATTAGTTTGTTGTTTCAGTTCCTTACCCTTATGTAAATGCAGACACGCTTCTTATATCGATCTGTTGTTACCTTATTTCTTATGCAAATGCCGTTGGAGTATTTCTCTACCTTCCACTTATCGTAATTGGATCGGTTCTGTTTCGTCTGTGAAATAATATCTCTTATCTGTGTGGAGGGAACCATTTCTATCTCTATAAACACAAAAAAAATGTGCAAAAGATGCATAAGTGTATTATTATGTATACCTTTGTAACATAAAATTGAAATAAGAATGATTCTGAACACCCATCATCATGCGCATCATCATGTAACCTTAGTATAAAAACGAGGTAAGTGGGCTGTCATTGATATGAAAAATAAAAATTAATCAGACATAAAGACAGGGCTTGCCGAGAACATGGCAAGCCCTGTGTCTTTGTTTAGTAAACAAGTCTTTTTTTAAAAATTACCACCAAGCATACAAGCAAATGTGAGTCAGCTTTAGGTCCGTCATTCAACAATTCACTTTGCAAGTTTTAAATTAAATATGAGAGAGAAAGATTATTGGAAAAAAATCAAGAACCCCTGGACCGATATCGAAGGATACCATTGTTTTGCCTGTTCTCCTAATAATTCATCGGGGCTACACCTTGAATTCTTCGAGGACGGCGAAGACATCGTTTGTGAATGGTTGCCTGATATCCGTTATCAAGGATGGCTAAACACCCTTCACGGAGGTATCCAAGCCACACTAATGGATGAAGTAGCAGGATGGGTGGTCACAACAAAACTAGGCACCTGCGGAGTGACGTCACAGATGAAAATCCGATTTCTGAAACGGATTGACACCACCGAAGGACCTATCATCATTCGAGCAAGGTTAGAAGAAATGAAACGCAACCTGGCCATGATATCCGCAGAAATTCGCAACAGCAAGAATGAAATCTGCGCCACGTCCAACTTAGTCTATTTCACCTATTCCAAAGAGGTGGCGGCCAAAACGTTCTTTCTGCGCACCCCAAAAGAGAACGACTGACATTCTGTAATCGAATTGACTTCAAATACAAAATATATACAAATACATATACCAATCATGCTTAGAATAGCCATACAAGCCAAAGGGCGTCTCTTTGAAGAGACCATGAACATGTTCGCAGAATCCTCCATCAAGATTGAGCCCTCCAAGCGCACACTCCTTGTTCCGGCGAAAAACTTTCCTATCGAGGTTCTCTTCCTGCGTGACGACGATATTCCACAAGTTGTCGCCAGCGGCATTGCCGATGTCGGCGTTGTCGGAGAAAACGAATATGTTGAACGACGTCAGAAAGCCAACATTGTCAAACGTCTCGACTTTTCCAAGTGCCGTCTCTCTCTAGCGATTCCCAAAGCTGAAAATTACGAAGGAGTAAGATGGTTTGAAGGGAAACGCATAGCGACTTCCTATCCTTCTATTCTGCGCGACTTTCTTAAAAAAAACAACGTTCACGCTGATATTTACGAGATTACAGGGTCTGTTGAGATTTCTCCTGCCATCGGTGTAGCCGATTGTATCTTCGACATTGTCTCCTCCGGCTCCACCCTTGTCTCCAATAATCTCAAAGAAGTAGAGGTTGTCATGAACTCCGAGGCTCTTCTCATCGGACATAAGGGACTCTCGAAAGAGAAACAAAACATTCTTGATGAACTTCTATTCCGTTTTGAGTCTTACAAAAATGCAGAGGGGAAGAAATACATCATCCTCAACATACCAAACGACAAAATTGCTGAAGCCTGCCAACTTCTTCCCGGCATGAAATCGCCGACTATCACACCACTCTTCGACAAGGGATGGTCCTCCATGCAAAGCGTCATTGAAGAAGAGTCCTTTTGGGACAAGATTTCGCAACTCAAAGCCATCGGAGCTGAAGGCATCCTCGTACTCCCAATCGAGAAAATGATTCTCTAAATTCCACAAAACCTATGCAATATATCCGATATCCTAAAGACGAAGACTTCCCTAAACTGATCTCACGTCCGCACTTCGACCACTCGACACTCTATAGTACCGTCCGCACCATCCTTGATGACGTACGTAACAATGGAGATTCTGCAATCTTTTCCTACGAAGAAAAGTTCGATCATGTCCATCTCTCCGACCTTAGGGTCTGCGAAGAGGAAATCCGTGCTGCGGAAAACCTTGTCAGCCAAGAGCTCAAAGAAGCCATTCTGCAGGCTAAGGAAAATATTTCCAAATTTCATGCAGCACAGGACACCCCCCTACCATCGGTCGAGACCATGTCAGGAGTACGATGCTGGCAAAAAGCACTTCCGATTGAAAAAGTCGGGCTCTACATACCCGGAGGTACTGCTCCCCTCTTTTCTACTGTACTCATGCTTGCAATACCAGCACAACTTGCAGGATGTCGTGAAATTGTTCTCTGTACCCCACCCAATCGCGAGGCAAAAATTCATCCCGCCGTACTCTATGCTGCCTCAGTAGCTGGAGTAAACCGTATTTTCAAGATTGGCGGTATTCAAGCCATTGCGGCCATGGCATATGGTACCGAATCAGTCCCCAAAGTCTATAAAATCTTCGGTCCCGGTAATCAGTACGTCACAGCAGCCAAACAGATGGTATCGATCTCCGATGTCGCCATCGACATGCCTGCCGGGCCTTCTGAAGTGGAAGTCATTGCCGACGAGACCTCTAATCCCGTTTTCGTTGCTGCCGATCTCCTCTCTCAAGCTGAGCACGGAACCGATTCTCAAGCTATTCTTGTCACTACAAGCGAACAACTTGCCGAACAGACTCTCATGGAAGTCCAACGACAGTTGGAGTTGCTACCTCGACGTGAAATAGCCGAAAAATCGCTTGCACACTCACGTATCATCCTTGTATCAGATCGCAGTGCCGTCATCCGACTCACCAATGCCTATGCTCCAGAACATCTCATTATCTCCACACAGGATCCACATGAGATTGCCAATGCTGTCGTAAATGCAGGCTCCGTTTTCATTGGTCCGTACACCTGTGAGAGCGCAGGCGACTATGCTTCCGGGACGAACCATACTCTTCCTACTTCCGGCTATGCCCACGCCTATAGCGGAGTCCATCTAGATTCCTTCCGCAAGAAAACAACCTTTCAAGAAATCAGCGCACCAGGTCTAAGAAACATCGGACATATCGTTGAAACAATGGCAGAGGCGGAACAACTCACAGCGCACCGTAATGCTATGACACTACGACTTCAATCACTTGAAAAAAAACAGTCATGAGAACCATCGAACAACTCCTTCGTCCCAACATACGAAGTCTAAAACCTTATTCTTGTGCTCGAGACGAGTTCAAGGGTGAAGCTCGCGTTTATCTTGATGCCAACGAGAATCCAAGAAACCAGCCCTACAATCGCTACCCAGACCCTCTACAAGTTCAACTCAAAGAGAAAATTGCCCAACTTAAGGGTGTTCGACCCTTGCAGATTATGCTTGGAGTCGGCTCCGATGAACCCATTGACCTTGTATTCCGCATTTTCTGTGAGCCAAAGGAAGACAATGTGGTTGCCATTGAACCGACCTATGGCATGTATAGTGTTTGTGCAGAAATCAACGATGTGGAGTACCGTCGGGTACGTCTGAACGAAGACTTCTCTCTTGATGCTGAAAAATTACTTAATGCAACCGATGAACACACCAAAGTTGTATTCCTCTGTTCGCCGAACAATCCTACTGGCAACCTCCTCGACAAAGGTGAAATAGAAAAAATACTACGTTCCTTTGATGGGATTATTGTTATAGACGAAGCATATATTGATTTTGCTGACACTCCCTCTTGGCTCTCTCAACTTGACCAATATCCCAACCTCATCATCCTTCACACTTTCTCCAAAGCGTGGGCAATGGCTTCTGTACGTTGCGGAATGGCCTTTGCATCGGAACAGATTATTACCTATTTCAACAAAGTCAAATATCCCTATAACATCAGCCTGCTTACCCAACAATACGTTTCCGAACGTATTGATCATCGCGAAGAGAAAGAACTCTGGCAAAAGCAAATACTGAATGAGAGGACACGATTGCAAAAGGAACTGGCAAAACTACCATGTGTCATTAAGACCTATCACTCTGATGCCAACTTTATCCTCACACGAACCACTGATGCCAATGGTATCTACAAAAGTCTCGTCCAAGAAGGCATCATCGTACGTTTGCGCGACACCGTAACATTGTGTGATGGCTGTCTTCGCATCACCGTCGGCACACGCAAAGAAAACGACATTCTTCTCGAAGCACTCTCTCGAATGTAACAAATCACAGAAATGGATTCTATGGAAACAAAAAAAAGAGCCTTGTTTATTGACCGAGATGGCACACTCATCGTTGAACCTCCCGTAACGGAGCAGGTTGACGACCTTGAGCAGTTGGAATTCCTGCCCGGAGTGTTACGAAACCTCTATTTTCTCCGTCAGAACACGACCTTCGAACTCGTCATAGTCAGCAATCAAGATGGTTTGGGGACTCCGGACTATCCACAAGAAAATTTCGACCGCGTTCAGAACAAAATGTTGCAGATATTCGAATCTGAAGGCGTAACATTTGATAACATCATCATTGATGTCACACGAGAGGAAGAACATAGTCCGACACGAAAACCCGGAACGGCTCTACTCACACAATACCTCAACGGGGACTATGACCTCAAGAACAGTTACGTCATCGGAGACCGACTCACCGACATGCAACTAGCAAACAACCTAGGTTGCCATGGGCTCTTGCTTACTCCGAACGGAACGTCTACATTCGATCTGTCTTCCTATGAACACTGCCGCAACATCCCCTCATGGGACAAAATTACAGAACTTCTCTTTGCTGGAGAACGTATCGGGGAAGTACGTCGAACGACTAAGGAAACCGATATCTACGTGCGCATCGATCTTGATGGAAACGGAGTATGCGACATCACAACCGGACTTGGATTTTTCGATCACATGCTTGAGCAGATTGGGCGCCACTCCGGCTCTGACCTTACCATACACGTTAAAGGAGACCTCCAAGTTGATGAGCATCACACCATTGAGGACACTGCCCTCGCTTTGGGACAAGCATTACATCAGGCCTTGGGTGACAAACGAGGTATCGAACGCTACGGATTCTCTCTCCCGATGGATGACTGTCTCTGTAGTGTATCCATAGATTTTGGAGGACGGCCATGGCTGGTATTCGACGCGACATTCCAACGTGAAAAAATTGGAGACATGCCAACAGAGATGTTTCTTCACTTCTTTAAATCTCTCTCAGATGCCGCGCAAATGAACCTCAATATTAAAGCGGAGGGGAACAACGAACACCACAAAATTGAAGGAATCTTCAAAGCACTTGCCAAAGCCATTCATATGGCCGTTCGACGCGACATTCACCACTACCAGTTACCAAGCACAAAAGGAATACTCTAACACGCCATGAAATTCATAGTTATTATTCCAGCCCGCTATGCATCGACTCGTTTTCCGGGGAAACCACTAGCGGATCTCGGTGGCAAAACAGTCATACAGCGTGTTTACGAACAAGCCAGCAAAGCTGTTGCCGATGTCTGTATTGCTACAGACGATCAACGTATCTACGATACAGTTGAACAATTTGGAGGGCATGTTGTCATGACCTCTCCCAATCATCGTTCTGGCACTGACCGATTGTACGAGGCCTATACTAAAATTGGCCAGGGATTTGATGTTGTTATCAATGTACAAGGAGATGAGCCTTTCATCCAACCAGATCAGATTGAGGCCATCAAGGGCTGCTTTACTTCCTCAGACACAGAGATAGCCACCCTTGTGCAGCCCATTAATGATCTTGCCACGCTACAAAACCCAAACTCACCGAAAGTAGTTCTTAATAAAAAAAACGAAGCCATCTACTTCTCCAGATCAACCATTCCATACGTCCGAGGATGTGATTCATCTGAATGGATTACTGCACACCGTTTCTACAAACACATTGGCATGTATGCCTATCGCGGTGATGTCCTACGAGCCATTACGGCTCTTTCCCCTTCCTCATTGGAAAAAGCAGAAAATCTAGAGCAGTTGCGATGGATTGAGAATGGCTTCCATATCAAGGTAGCCATAACAAATCACGCCACTATTGGCATTGACACACCAGAAGATCTTGCTAAAGCACTTCAGTTGATAGACAAACAAACACCCTGACCATCGCCATATGATACCCGACCGCTGTCATCGTCCAAAGATACATCCTCCTGTACCTGCTACGCTCCGAGAAACGGAGTGTAAGACTCTACACAACGGTATTGAGACCTATATACTCAACGATGCGACATATGATGTATTGCGGGTTGATTTCATCTTCAACGGAGGTACTATTCTCTCTGGATCACCTCTGTTTTCAGATCTGTTATGTCAGATGCTCAAACGTGGCACAGAGACTCAGTCTGCAGAGCAGATTGCCCGACGCATGGATTTCTACGGAGCATCGCTCGAACATAGCGTTACCCACAATCACACCATGTTGACTTTGAATACGACAAGCCGCTTTGCAGAACCCGTATTTTCAGTCCTCGAAGACATACTTAAACATAGTACGTTTCCCCATAAAGAGTATCTTATACTCCGAAAAAAAGCATACAATAATTTCCGCGACAAACTCAGTATTGCAAAAAAGCGAGTCATCAGACGTATGAAACAAGTTATATACGGTCCGAAACACCCTTACGGGCGTTCAATCAGATGTTCGGATTTTCGCTCTGTCAACCTCGCCCAATTGCAGACACTATATCGTCAGATTATAAATTCTGACGGATGTCGGATACTACTAACAGGACATGTCACACCAGCAGTCCTACAGGCAATAGAAGAACATTTCGGAAGAAATGATTGGCATGCGACACTCGGTATCGCATCTCCGGATCCTTTTCTTCCTCCTATTTCAAGAATTCAACGACGACATTTCTTTCTTCCCAAGGACGATGCAGAGCAGTCTACAATTGCTTTTGCTGGTCCTGTCATTGAGCGGACAGATCCCGACTGGTATCCACTAGACATCCTAACATCCATTCTTGGAGGATACTTCGGCAGTCGACTGATGAAATCTGTACGAGAACAATACGGCTACACCTATAACATCCATGCCGATATTCATCCTTTTTACCATAATGGCTACGTCTATATCTTAACAGAAACGGCATCCGAGACTACCGAACCACTAATTCAAGAAGTATTTCACCAAATGGACATTCTACGTCAGCAACCGATATCTATTGACGAACTTTCTACTGTTAAGGCCTACCTATCTGGCGAACACTCCATTTCTATGGATGGACTATTCAGCCATACCTTCTATTGGCTAAGCATACTTCAACTCGGATGGAGTAAGGAGCATTTCTACCTTTACGAAAAGGAACTGCAGTCTATCACGGCAGAACGCCTACAAGAAACAGCCAAACGATGGTTGCGTCCTCAACTCTTTCAGATCATTATATGTGGCAAAAAAACGCAATAAGAACAACACATGGCACGGTACTTCATTTACATCTCTTTCAAAGGTACTGCCTACCACGGATGGCAGCGTCAGCCTAATGGTATCTCAGTACAAGAGAAATTGGAGGGCGCTCTTTCAATATTACTCAACTCGACCATCAGCGTCACCGGAGCAGGACGCACCGATGCTGGAGTTCATGCATCCATGATGGTTGCTCATTTCGATACAACGCATAAACTTTCCGACCCATTACACATTATACACCGTCTTAATCGTCTCCTCCCTGCCGACATTGCCATCAAAGGCATTCGTCTCGTAAAAGACGACGCTCATGCCCGTTTCTCCGCAGAACGTCGAACCTACCAATACTTTCTCAGTACACAAAAAGATCCTTTCGCAGGAGAAACGACCACAATTCTTACAACCGACCTTGACTTTGAACTTATGAATCAAGCTGCTCAAGCTTTGCTTCGACACACCGACTTCACATCTTTCTCAAAACTTCATACAGACACCAAGACCAACAATTGTAACGTAACCCAGGCTCTTTGGACTCGTTCGATTCAAAACCCTGCACTGTGGGTATTCACCATCACAGCCAACCGCTTTCTACGCAATATGGTACGTGCCATTGTCGGGACTCTCATACGAGTTGGACGTCATCAGATGACACCATCTGAATTTGAAGGTATCATTCTTGCCTGCAACCGTTCCAAAGCTGGGACATCCGCTCCTCCACAAGGCCTCTTTTTGTCTGACATCATCTATCCTAATGATGTATTTATTATCAACGATCATGAACTCTAACCACTTATGTGGCTCACACTTACTATTTTCTCTGCCCTTGCTTTAGGCATTTACAACGTTTTGCAAAAGAAATCGCTGGAAGGGAATGCACTTCTTCCTGTATTATTTCTCTCTATTCTATCCTCCTCCATTCTACTTTTCCCACTGCTATTGCTCTCCCGATTAGATCCGAACACATTGAAAGGCACCTCCCTCTTCGTACCAGAGACAGACCTTACGACCCATATATTCATCTTTTTGAAAGCAGCCATTGTGCTCGCATCGTGGATATTCGGTTACGCAGGGATGAAACATCTTCCTCTGACCCTTGTTTCACCTGTGAAAGCGACACAACCTATCTGGACCATTATAGGAGCCATTGTTCTATTTGGCGAGATTCTCTCACCAGCACAATACGGGATACTGGGTTTCACTCTACTTTGTTTTTATCTCGTTTCACTTGTAGGACAACGAGAGAATCTTTCCTTTACACACAACCGATGGATGCTCTGCATTATCCTTTCCACCCTCATTGGAGCTGTTTCGGGACTATATGACAAATTCCTAATGCATCGCTTCGATCGCATGACTGTCCTCGTCTGGTTTACATGGTATCAAGCTGTATTAATGTTGTTTGTATGTTTACTACTGTGGTATCCTCAGCGTCATGAGCAACGTTTCCGATTTCACATTTCCATTGTACTTATCGGGGTTTTCCTCTCTTTATCCGACTTCCTCTACTTTCAAGCACTCACCTTCCCAGACTCACTCATTGCTGTTGTTTCTCCCATCCGTCAATCCGCTATGCTTATTCCCTTTACTGTCGGCGCATTATTTTACCATGAAAAAGGACTAAAACTAAAGATTCCTTGTATGTTCGGCATCTTATTAGGAGTCTGTCTGCTTTTCTTATTCTCCCACTAATTTCAACATCTACAAACAATTGGATTCTAAAAAAAGAATTTTGAATAACTATTTCCGGACTTGATTGTTTCGGTTGTAGCGAACTGTACGGGCTTTTCCAGACGCATAAGAAGTTACTTCTTTACCTTGGTAATCTCCTTGACCATTGTAAATAGAAGTCGTAACGTCGCCGTTTCGTGACCTACATGTATGAAGAATCATCTCCAGTTTTCCTTCTGGTGTGTAAAGATAGTTGACATCGTCTTCGTCACGTACATCATCCTTCCTGAACGACGATGTTTTCCCAGATGGTACAAATTTTCCTTTTGCTGATACAGACGTCTGTGCACGAGGTTTCTGCTCAAAATTATTCTGAGCCTGTTTTACAGCCTTCTCCACTTGTTCGATAAAGACATAATGGGAAGTAACTTTATTCTGCAACATGGTACGCAATTTAGGCTCAATATCGTTCCATAATCGGTCATAAGAAACATGTTCTCCCCAGCCACCATCGGAATGCACAAATACCACATCCTGTTTCCCAAGAAAAATACTCTTTACATCAGGTCTGCGAAGAGAAGAACGTATTCGAGTCCAAGAGTCACCTTTAAAGACATCAACTGGACGAAGCAGATGCCCTGTACACGAATGCAAATCAATGAACATATTTCGACGTTCTCCGCCAATAATAATCCCATAGAGTAAATGGCCGGATTCAGCAGCTATTACGCGAACGACCTGTTCGTTCGTAACCTTGGTTAGAGCATCATCAAGCGATGCGACTCCTTCCTTTCGTAGAGAGAGAGCACTCTCTGACATCTGGTCGGGTGAATCCATAGGAGTAACGGTGTCGGCAACTGCCTGAACTGTCAACCAATTATTAATCCAGGAGACAATCGATTCTGGACCCTGAACTGGGTATTCATAGTTAAGATCAAAAGTAGAACCGTCAGAACGATGTTTTTTCATCGAGATATGACGAAATACGATCGTATCATCCATTTCACCCGAAACAGAAGTGGAGTCTATGGAACCACGAATCTTACTATCGGATTCGTCAGAGATTCCAACGTCACCGTCCTTTCTATCACAGGACACAATAAAGAGACAACAGCACGCAAAAAGAAAAAATCGTTTCATTGATTTGAGTCAAAAATACAGCCCTTTCAACAAATCCCATGTCCAAAAGAATGTTTACGTAAATCTATCCCAACGAAAAAAATCTGTTGAAAATAAACGAATCAACGGAAGAGAGCGTCAACCTTAGCTCGCTTCGCCCTTTCAGCCTCAATTGCCGGACCTGCCTCGTCAATAATCTTGATGAGAGCATCCAGTTCCTCCACCGTTCGAAATGTCATCTTTAGACGTCCGGCATTTCGGATCCCGTCCTCGACGTATCGTGCAGTAATAATCTTCACCTTAGGAACATTGTTCTGATCAACGGAAAACCACTCATCCAAAGGATTATTATACTTAAAGTAATAGAGACCACCTGTCTGAAAAAAAACGTAAGCATTATAATTAACAGCAAAGTCTTTCTGATAATTACGGATGGCATTTTCCTTAGCCACCTGACTCCACTCGGCATACTTATTGCGTATCGTTCCGAGATACTCCCGGAAACATTTAAGGTCCTTATACTCAACCAATATACCTATTTCTGTAGCCCGATCTCGAGATTCAGACTCTCCCGTGATATAAAGATTGTAGGAAGAACCTTTATCCTCCAAACCGACGGTATAAGGAGTACCTCCGAATTCAGACATCTTATACTGCCATCTGAGAGATATCTTGAGCGAATAGAGTCCTTGTGCCTGTATAGTTGAAAAAGAAAGAACAAATAAAAAAAGCCCGAAAAAATTGAGATATTTCATAGTTATTAAATAGGTTTATTTTCGATATCCCTTTTTTGCCACAATAAAAATCAAGTAAAATTAAAACTACATTTTGGCATATTATATGAGGATAAAATGAGAAAATATATTTATATGCAAATATACTTTTTTTTAGATAATTATGGTGGATTATCTTGATATCAAGAGTACCAAGAACCGTGCCATAAGAATTACCCCGAATACCCACTCAAAAAAGCTTCTATATAATGAGCACTGGGATTGAAAAAAATAAAAAAGGATTTAAATAACAGTTTTTTTTATCTAACTATTGTATATTTAAAAAATAGATGTACCTTTGCACCGCTCTTTGAGAAGCGCCTATACTTTTCATAAATAAAGGGAAGAATAGGAAGGAGAAATCTTGGTGCGGTAGTTCAGCTGGTTAGAATATCGGCCTGTCACGCCGGGGGTCGCGGGTTCGAGTCCCGTCCGCACCGCAAAACACAAAGAAAACCGAATTGTATAAACAACAATTCGGTTTTTTTATTGAAGACCATAGTTGGTTGAGAAACTTATTTTTCTACTTTTGTAGAAAGTAACCTCAAAAAAACAGAAAACATGAAGAAACTATTCTTTCTTGCTATGAGTATCCTGCTGGCACAAGGTGTCTTTGCAGACGACGACAAAATCATTGATGCTACAACTTTGCCTGTTGCAGCTAAAGAATTTATTTCACAGAATTTCGGGCCAGACGTCATCCAATTGGCAAAAGAAGAACGCGGGTTACAGAAAGACATCAACGTATATCTACGTAATGGCGACCGTATCGAATTTGACAAAAAGGGCACATGGAAGGAAGTAAAAAGTAAGAACGGCGTTCCTAAGAACATCATCCCTCTTGACATTCAGAATTCTGTAAAAGAACAGTTCAAAACAGCTAAGATTATCGGTATCGAAAAAGTAGACAAAAACCGTATTGAAGTAGATTTGGACAATGGGATAGAATTGACGTTTAACAAGAACGGGGATTTGGTTGAAATAGACTGATTCTATCCTTTCTTAACAGCATACACAAACGAAGGACAGTCGATATCGACTGTCCTTCGTTTGTATTATTAAATTAAAAAGGGAACCTAGAGAGAATGGTTTCACATTTCGATTCCATGTAAAGAGTCAAGAACAATGGGGAGATCGGAAATATCGATACCGACCTCACTAAGCACAGGAGCATCAAAGCGCAAAGCATCCTCAACTATGGTATAATTACCATCAGCAAGACGTACTGCACTTGAATAGGCTTCAAGAGCTTTGGTAAGTCGATTTTGGGCCCATAGTATATGTCCGAGCGTAAGGAAGTCCTGCCAAAGAACCCCTTCCATTTCGAGGACTCGTCCCGCAAACTTCTCAGCGCGAGGGAAGTCGGAAGAACGGAATGCTGTCCAAGCTACCGCTCGACATATTTTTACATCATCAGGAAGAGAATACACAACACGAGCCATGTAATCCAATGCCTCATTCCAACGTTGCAACTCTATCAAGCAATATCCAATCTGAGTCAGTATAGAGATATTATCAGATTGAAGGGTGTTGAGTTTACGATATGTATTCAAAGCCTTTTCCCATTGTCTAAGGATACGGTAGCAACAAGCCTGTTTTTTCAGGGTCCAGCGATTATTTGGATCGAATATCTCTGCTTGCTGATAGAACTCTACTGCACCTTCATAATCCTTGAGACGTTGACAACAATAACCTATCTTCTGACATAGATTGGCTCCTGAATTGATAGTTCGATCCATATTACGAAACAGGGACGAAGCCACACTCCAAAGTTTTTTTGAAAAGGCATACTCTGCTATCTCAAGACAATCCTCTTGACTCCAACCCACAAGTTGGATAAGTCGAGTTTTGTGGAAAATCAGAGACGTAGATAAAGGATTAAAGAATGCCGATCGCGCATGAAAAAGGTTATAGAATCGGTAAATATCCTGAATATACGAATTAGAAAGGCGGTCCATTCGCCGGGAACGACCAAGCACATCATCCTCTGCCAACAGATCCTGTTGTTGTCGTTTTTCAATGGAAAAAGCCTTACGCATCTTCTCACGCTGAGAAGGATCTACCTGCAAAAAGAAGAGACAGAAAGAATAGCAATCAGAAGAACACATAACACCACTATCAAGCAAGAGCGAAAGGAAATCATCTGAGGTGGGCGTATCATCTTCTGTAAAAACTTCGCTGATTTCAGAACGACGGGATGAAAAAGGAAGAAACCAGTTGCAAACATCAGAGAAAAAAGGGAACTGTTTGAGCGTTGAAAACGTAGTAAGATAAACATCGCTACCTTTCATCTGCAATTCAGAAAACCTCTGCAGTTTATCTCCCAATCCACTCTTCTCCAACATCTCTGTCCACTCTGGGTTCATTTCATTCGGATCGTCGGAGAAAAATTGTTGCGTATCATCCTGTCGAAAATCCTTAGCGAGGCTGGTCATCTGTGGAATTATCTCATCTTTCATTTCGCGAACAAGTTCTTCCGTCTCGTTCGTGCGTATCATTTGCATAAGAACACGCCGTGCTGCCTTACGGAGCTCCGGAACATCAAATAGGGCCCGAATACGTAATTCGAGATTTAAGAACCACCCAAGACGGTCGTCATAATGGATAAGAAGAGGTATCAAAGCGACAAGGGCTCGTTGCGCGAGTTCATCGTCTGGAATTTCGCAGAAGTCACACAGAAGCACCATCAACCTCTCGTCAAATCGACGAAGAAGATAAAGAGTCAAGGCTGAAATAGCAAGGCATCGATCATCAATACGCAATCGTGAATTAAAAACCAAATGTCGCAATTCCTCTGGTTGAAACGAATCTGCCTTCAGCCAGACAAGATTAAAGAGTCTTTTCTGCAACTGTTCATGCTCTACAGCGGTGTGTCTAGCCATAGATATATCGAGAAGAGCAGTAAGCGATTCTGCAGAAGCTGTCTGTTCAAGTGATTCTTCAAGAATAGCAAGTCTATCAATCCCACCAGCAGCAGAAGTAAGAATTGCTTTCTGTGTATAGACATAATCGTGACTTTCGGTAGATGCTCGTGATTCAGCGAGAATATCGGTCATTGTATAGGCTTCAGCCATGATATCCGCATAAATTTTCATACGATCGGGATCTGTTGCTCCCTGTACAAAATAGCGAAGCATCCAATGATAAGTTTCTGTCATATGAGCAACACGTTCTGCAGATGTAGTATCATTTTGACGAGAAGCCTCATCAGTCAACAAATTGAGCACTATAAGCAATTCGCGACGATGAAGATGAGAAAAGACTGCATTGGACCACGCCTTATAATCTAAGGAATTGTCAGGCATTGTTAAAGACGTTATTGTTTTACAAAATGTCCACTACTTTGATCCCAAACAAAGGTCATTCGTCGAGTAGCGAGGAAGCCAGCAAGTGTCTTTTTCGATTCTTCGTCTGCCAATTCTTCAGAGAGAAGTTCGACAGATAGAGTCTGCCCATCCTCCGCAAAGGAATAGGTTATCATAGGGAAGCCAAATCGGGCGAGCAACGTCTGAAGAGACTTTCCTGAACGTGCCACAGCTTCCTGATCCAGGAACTGTTCAATAGTAAGTTCAGGAATAATGCGAACTTGCAGAAGATTCCAATTAGGATCAAACAACCCAACATGGGAAGAACAAACAGGTCCACAGGCTGTAAAAATAAGTACATTAAAGCGCACCTGACCGTTGATACGTAGTAGCTTTATTTCCAGTGAAGCACTTTCAGAGTTTTGCACACGCATCCAATCTGTTTCAGGACGAAGATCAAGAATCCGTGTCCGTCCACGGAGTTGATTTGCTATACCATCACGATCGCCTGCAGTGTAATTATTGATCAGCAGCTGTCGCTGCTCCTGATTGACAGTCTGGTAATACTCATCTGGAATATTGACAAAGGCAGCAGTTACGTCGCAATTCTGTGCCATGAGATTTCCAAAGAAACCCAACGAAACAAGGAATAATTTCAGTATTATCTTCATACTCATAGTAAATTATCATGGATGTAGTCGCACTCGAAACGGGTGATAAGAATGTGTAGTTTTCTCCTCTTGTGGAATAAGAGCGACAAGATTGTGGGTTTCATCTTTCATCACGGGAGCGAATCGGGTAAGCACGATTGTGTCGCTATCGCGAGTCTCCATGAGAGGGCGAACACTATCCAGACCCAGTCGGTTACGGTCTCGAGTCACCGCTATAGAATCTCTATTGATCCTCTTGCCAAAATACCGACGCATAAGTCCACGAAACGTGTTGAACTCTTCCTTATATAGCAATCCGACCCCTTGAGTCATGAAAGAAGAACCAGAGATATTATAATAATAATTATCTGCCGTATGATTATATGCCTTGGCTCGTAAGCGTCCGTTCTTAGTCAGCTTATACTCGACATCAATGTCTCCAATAAAGTTGGAACCAGCTCCAGCCATTTGTGAGGTATAATAATCGTCAGCCCTATAACCAAGATTGGAATTAATAATGAGACGATTGTTTGGCTGATACATCAGAGCGACTTCATACTCACCTCCAGATCCCATTCCGTTTGAGCTACCTATTTTTGCATTGATACCTACATTGAGCTTATTGGAATTGCTGATTTGCGAGAGCCAAGAGTTGAGTTGTCCACTCACCGTCGTGCTGAGGACAGAAGTCATCTGTGAACTTGTAGATGAATTACTATTCTGCAGATACTCAGGACGATAGAAAGATCCTATTACGAGAAGAGAGAGAATCTCTCGATTCATCATTTCGTCCGTAGAAACAATGGCCTTAATCTTGCGTTGTAACTCATCATCGCTCGGCAAAGAAAGATCAAAGCGAATATTAGGTTGCATCATCTCTCCAGTCAAGAAAAGCAGGCAATTGACAGGTACTGTAGAACGCGTGATAGTCTCCATCTCTGCTTCATCAAGAATATCAGAAAGAGAGGCAGACGGAACGGTATAGCTGGCAGAAAGATTGACTATTGCGTCTTCTGGTTTCCCCATCCATCGCACCAACCCTCCTGGAAGGAGAGAGAACTCCTTGCGTATAATATTTTGAAGTGTGAAAATATACTTGCCACCTTCTATTTCATAGGTGCCATCCAGTTTCATGTTATCATGTGTAGAATACTGCAGTTTAAGATCACCAGAACCTCTTGCAACAAGTTGATCTCCCACATTTGAAGTTAGAATAGTAACATCAGCATCTGGTGTCATGTGAGCAGTAATAGATACATGAATATCACTCTCTTTTGAAGCCTTCGGTTTCGGAGGAGTGTAACGTCCTGCAAGTATCTCGCGACGAATAGAATCCATTCGTCGCTGATGGATGCCGAGAGTATCACGATCGATGTAGCGAACAAAGGAATTATCGGAAGCCTCAAGCGAAGAGAACAAAGGAAGGAAAATTTTAGTTCTTGGTTGGGTCGTAACATTTGCATCTATATTGACCTTACCAGGATATCCACTGATATTGACATGCCCTGAACCATATGCCCGCCCATAAAAATACTGCCCTGAATCAGCCACAAGATCAAGAGCCTTCATATTATTCAGTTGTGCCACGAGGTCGTATCTCACATTCTTGTAATAATCGTGCGTAACTTCTCCATTCAAGATTCCCCGATGATTTTCACCGTCAAAAATCTCCACATTGTCGAATATGTATCGATCATGACGCATGCGCAACGTATCCGTGAAATGGTAAGTCGTGTTGAGCATACCTATGCGGAAGGATCCATCTTGTACGAAAACATCACTTTCCATAAGGATGCGTTTGAGTGAGCCGAAGATATGTACTTGTCCCGTTCCTTCGCCTGAAACATCTTCCGCTATCCCCGTAAGATAGCGTCGCAGGAAATCAAGAGGCAGGCGATTCGCTACTGCGATGAATTCAATGGAATCCTGTGTCGGGTAATAATCTCCGGAAAGTCGGATAACCGTATCCATCCGCATTTGCTGATCTGCGTCTTCTTCTGATGTTCCGCCACTTGAAGCCAATTTCTTCAAATCACGGACTCCCCGAATCTCAAGCAGATCTTCCATGCCCTCCTCGCCACCAAATGACTTGACAACCTCGTCACCCAAATCTCGAACAAAGTTGACACCTGCCATTGTCATTTTAGAAATAGAACTCAAGAACGAGGATGCAGCATTTTTCTTTTCCAGAGCTTCTTGTTTTTGTTTTGGAGTCTGATTTTTAACAACACGTTGATCATAAGCATACCCATCAGCATGGAGGCGTCGCTGTTGACTATCCCACTTAGATATCAGTCGAACATCGCCCCAACGGCTACCATTAAACATAAAATCTTCAGCGTCCGCATTGATATCCAACACCATTGGTCCGAGTGCCCCATAAACTGTCGCCGTTCCGTCGATAATTGCCTCCAACTGAACTGCGTGGATATTAATAAGTTCCATGATATAGGCCAGTTGAACCCCTTCGAGTTCAACATTGAGTTTATCGTCAAGGCTTTTTGACGCACGTCCTGAAATATGCACATACTGTTCGTCATGATCAACGGAGAAATCCGTAACATCAAACGAGTGCAGGTCGGTTACAATACGACTCTCATGCATTTTCCACACATCGCCATTAATAGACATGGAACTTGGTAGTATAGCCATGTCGGCCGTCAGACGATCTTCACTGTTTCGGAATAGGCGTACATCCGTCAAAAGAGAGCCATAAAAGAAATCGGGACTATTCCAATTCGTATTAACGAATACAGAGTCATGAGCCGCATTCGCCCGTAGAGCAAGGTCCGTTGTCCCATTCATCCGAGCCGAAACAGTTAGCGTTGCTATGTCATAAGGGTTGGAAAGTTCAACTTGGAGGGAATCAAAATAACGTTTCTTGACAGTTAGTCGTGGCAGAACCATGTGCATATCAACCAATTGACGATTCTCATCATACATTCCTTTTAAGAAAGCCCCTTCCGCCAAACGAAGATCAGACCCGATGGTTTCTAACAATTCGTTGACATGAATATCATATGCTTCAATCGAAAAACGATTCCTTGGAACTGCGTTCTTCTTTTCTGTTTTAGCGATTCGAAGAGACGGCAAATAGTGATTGATCATGCGACGAAAACCATGTACGATTGAGGCGAGGTCGTAATCGCCTTGCATTTCGACATGTCCCAAATCGGACTGCAGAATTGTGTAATCATTCTGGCCATTGGACGCATGTTCAACACGAAGATCACGGAAACGATACTGACGTTTAGGCGATGTCACGGTCAAACGGTCTGCCTGAACGTCAAGATGGGTGTTGTCCTTTTCTCTACCTGCTTTATAACGAACATCGACATCTCCAGAGAGGACGACTCCATTTTTCGGATTCATAAAGTGAAGTGCCGCTAAATCAACATTCTCAATCTTCATTTTTAAATTGAGATCTCGAGACGGTCCCAATAATTCCGAAGAACGATAGACAAAGCGTCCTTCCGTATTGAGTCGCAGATTGGGGTCCGCCACATCCAAAACACCCTCAAAATAAGACGGTGTGATGCGACCATCTGCCTTTATATTCCGATAGGTATATCCTCTATAGACTATTTCGGAAAGAAGTCCAATTGCATTACCTTCAATGCCGACACCCTTATGCCAGGCTCCAGAGGATGTCAGTTGGAACGAAGCAGTTCCCAATTGGCTATTCTCGCCAAGAAGACGGTTGAGCTGAAGATCCCTTGCTACCACCTTTCCATTATATGCTAAGCGGGAAAATGTTTCGTCAAATGACAGTTGCAAATCCGTATCAATAGAACCGATTGATGTAGAGAAGAGTCCATCCGCCACAAGATCGTCAAGATATCCAGACAACGTTCCATTGAAACGGACGTTGCCGAGTTCCCGTATCTTTTCAGGCAGGATGACAGGCCGACCGATGAATCGAGCAACAAGATCTGCCGATTTTACCACTGAAGTTCCAAGTTCATTAACCTTGACGAAATAGTATGCGTTTTTCCAATCTGGCAAACCAACGACATCCACGTTAGGTAATGAAATATGAGCCTCATCATTCCAGCGCAGCCCAAGGTTCTTGAGGTGAAGATTGGAGAACGTGCCACGCACCTGCGTCGTAAAACGCACCTCGTCATCAAACAGTCTGAGCCGAGGAATAAAAGGTGATAAATCTGAGAGAGTCACCCGAGACCGTTCCAAACCACCACGTATCACCATTTCCTTCCAATCGAAATGAGATGATTTTCGTACCATTGAATAGTCAATCGTCAAATCTGAAACGTTCACTTCCGAATGTGGAAGTTGCAGAACGAGACCACTAATTTGCGCTTTAGATGTATCTGCGACAAGCGAGCACTTTAATTCCGATAGTTCCAATCCTGATTGTTCCTTCATGGAAAAGCGGTGTACAACTCCTCGTATATACCCCTTATGGTATTCATCGATTCGAAGGTGTGCATTCATATGAGAAAGTCCTAAATGGAATGCATCAAAACGCTCCTTATATCTAGGGCGAGATTCGTCATCGTATGTTAAGCGGCAATTTTCCAACTTCACATCCTGAACCTCATACTTCATGTTGCTCTCTTTTTTTTCTTCCTTTCGAAATTCTTCGATAAGGAACTGTAGATTCAGTACGCCAGAAGTATCTTTGCGAAGATGAATCTCAGCCTCTTCAAGTCGCAGAGAAGTTACAGTCAGAGTATTCTGAGAAAACAAATCCCACAACTGTAATCCAGAAATCAAGTGCTTAGCACTTATCATCGGTCGGCCATTACGGTCATCCAATTGCACACCTTGCAAAGAAACTTTATTGAAAAACTCAATATCTACCGATTCTATTTGTAAATTTGCGCCTAGTTTTTCGCTGTAATATCCTTCAATACGGTCAACGAGATAGTTTTGAATTGTTCGATTCTGGATCAAGAGCCACAACGCTCCGAAAAACAACAGAACGACAGCTCCAACGACAAACATTATTTTCAGAAACCGATGCATTCCTTAAAGACTCCAAATCGAGAAAAAGCCCTCGAGTTCAGCCGTTATAAAAGACAAAAATACGGAAAATCTGCGGATTTAGAAAACACAGCCTTTATTCTTTATTCAGAAACACCGTACCATCGTGAAACCTTACATCCTTGCCATCGAATCTTCGTGTGACGACACATCGGCGGCCGTTCTTCATGGGCGCCTATTATTGTCGAACATCATAGCTTCTCAGAAAGTACATGAGCAGTATGGCGGTGTCGTACCAGAACTAGCATCCCGAGCTCATCAGCAGAATATTATTCCTGTAGTTCATCAAGCTCTGAAAGCCTCTGGAATCAAAAAAGAGCAATTGAATGCCGTTGCCTTTACACGAGGGCCAGGTCTGATGGGGTCGTTACTAGTCGGAACCTCCTTTGCAAAAGCCTTTTCGCAAGCTCTTTCAATCCCACTGATTGATGTCAATCATCTTCAGGCTCACATCATGGCAAACTTCATTGACGAGCCAGAATCTGAGAACCTTCATCCATCCTTTCCATTCCTCTGTCTGCTTGTTTCGGGTGGCAACTCACAAATAGTTTTGGTCCATAGTCCACGTGACATGGAAATAATCGGCCAAACCATTGATGACGCAGCGGGTGAAGCTTTCGACAAATGCGCCAAAGTAATGGGATTGTCCTATCCTGGTGGTCCTCTTATTGACCGTATGGCACAGCAGGGGAATCCTCTGTCCTACCCATTAGCCAAGCCTCACATTCCAGATTTAAACTATTCATTTTCAGGACTAAAAACATCGTTTCTTTATTTACTTCGAGATTGTCTAAAAGAAGATCCAGACTTTATTTCAAAAAATCAAATTGACTTATGTGCCTCTCTTCAGCACACGGTAGTGGATATTCTGATGGACAAATTCAAGAAAGCAGTACAACGATATCCTAACGTCCATGACATCGCTATTGCCGGTGGTGTATCTGCAAACTCAGGTTTACGTAATGCATTTCAGTCCTTTGCAGAAGAGAAAGGCTTGAGAAGCTTCATTCCTCGGCTTTCCTTCACCATGGACAATGCCGCCATGATTGGAGTCGCTGCCTCCTATAAATGGGAAGAGAAAGATTTCTGTGATCTTTCGCTACCTCCATTTGCCCGAGTAGAAATATAAATACAGAATCACATGAACATTCCGCCTCAGAGCAAGAAGATATTGAACTTTCTGCGCAAACCTTCCATAGAGCGGGATTGCGTTCTTTTTATCACCGTCCTGCTATTGGGTAACGTTGTATGGAAACTGCTGATTAAAGGAAGCGACGAGACTCATCCCCTGCTGATGGGTCAACATGACATATATGGTCTCTTTGTTCCCGTCATTGAATTGCTGACGCACCATTGTCATACCCTACTACAATGGACGGGCTGTCCTGTAGTTATGGACGGGTTCCATCTATTGTATCCAAACGGCAACGGCATTGAGATTGTCTGGGGTTGTACCGCGCTGAAACAAATATTTCTTTTCAGCATCCTGCTATTGGCAGCCTCAGGTCCTATTCATCACAAATTATGGTTCATACCTGTCGGCTGGATAATGCTGTATCTTTTCAATCTATTACGTATTTCATTCATTGTAGCCATTGTGGGACATCATCCCGAATATTTTGAAATCTTACATGGGTTCATACTGAAATATGCCTTCTATATTTTCATTTGGAGTCTTTGGCTACTATGGGAAGAACTTTTCGTAAAATACAAGTAAAAAATATGTTTTCATTCATTCGCAATTGGACTCTACCCATTGCCATGACCATCGGAGGATTGCTCTATCTACTTTTCTCTCAGGTTGAATTCTTTGCACCCTATCGTCATTCCATTCACATTTTTTCGGCCTTCCTCGCCCCCGTTCTTGTTTTTTTACAATTGCTTGTTACTTTTTGCAAGATATCCTTCCATGAACTTCTCCCACAGCGTTTTCATTTCACCTTGATTCTTGTCCAGTTTTTTTCAACCCTTCTTTTTTCTCTCCCCGTGATTCTATACCCTGATCTTTCAGACACAGCACGATATATTCTTGAAGGAGCAGTCATTCTATTTATCTGTCCAACTGCTACGGCAGCCGCTGTCATTACAGGAAAACTGGGCGGTTCCGCAGCGGCTCTAACCACCTATACGCTTTTCTCCAATCTACTTGCAGCCTTGGTTGTTCCCATCCTATTCCCACTTCTCAACCCCAGTGTTGACACGACCTTTCTTCAGGCATGCCGTCCTATTCTATACAAGACCATACTCTTGTTGATACTTCCATTCTTTGTTGCTGTATTCCTTCGTAGATATCTTCCCCGCATTTCCACTTTTTTAGCTACGATCCCCGACCTGGCTTTCTACCTATGGGCTATCTGTCTGACCTGCGTCATCGGCATGGCCTGTCATGCCTCATACACATCGACAGCCTCCCTGAGTTCTCAGATTGCCATAGCCGTCACCGCCCTTGTCGTCTGTGCCATATTATTTCCATTAGGCAAGTTCATCGGTTCGCACTACCATCAACGGATTTCATGCGGCCAAGCCTTGGGACAGAAGAACACAACTTTGGCATTATGGTTAGCCTACACCTACCTTTCCCCTATTGCTGCCTTAGGTCCGGGAGCCTACATAATCTGGCAAAACATTGTCAACTCTTTCCAACTCTATCTGAAAAGAAAAAATAGACTTAAAACCGACTAATTGATATTCATCTGACGAATAGACTATTAAGAAATCATGCAGTAAAATTCGCCCTTAAAAATAACATGAAACATGCAACATCTCGTCATAGACCAAGGGAATAATCATTTACATGCAGCCTTATTTCAAGACGGAGAAATGACCCTAACTCTTTCCTCGTTCTTGCCTACAGTGTGGGATTCTATCTTTGAGAAACCCACCCGTGTCATCTATTCTTCCGTTGCCCATACAGATGAGCATCTGCTTTCCTTTGTCAAAGAGAAAGCTGTTTCCCTACACATCCTCTCTATTGACACTCCTACGCCTCTAACCATTGCCTACTCCTCCACTCTTGGCACCGATCGCATTGCAGCTGCAGTCGGAGCGTGGTCACTAGCACCCCATCAACCTTCACTGATTGTAGATCTAGGTACGGCAGCCACATTCGATCTGATTGATGCCAACGGTTCCTTTCTTGGAGGCTCTATCTCACCGGGTTTAGAACTGAGACTTCTTTCCCTACAAGAACACACGGCACGTCTTCCTCTTGTCAATTGCACTGGACCAGTTGTGTGGCCAGCCACTGAAACAGACATCTCCTTACGTTCCGGAGCCCTATACGGATTGCTTGCAGAAATCCACTATTATGCACATTTAGCTGATGAAATATGCAGACAGAGTGAGGTTCAAGTCATTTTAACCGGAGGCAATGCGGCTCTCTTGCAAAAGCAAAACGAATCCGCTATCTTTGCACTCCCCCACTGTATCGTTGAACCTAACTTGACCATGATTGGTCTGAACCATATCCTTGAATACAATTCATAACATCCTGCGTTATCTTACGATTGTGTTTATTCTAACGCTTTCCGCGATACCGGCATGGGCGCAGAACAACACAAATTCCCCATACACACGCTTTGGACTGGGCGAAATGGCAGACTACACATCTGGTCGGTCCCACGCCATGGGAGGCACGTCTATCGGGGTACGCCACACGAAAGGAGTGAACGCCGTCAACCCTGCCTCGTACACAGCTATTGACTCGTTAAGTTTCGTCTTTGAGGCGGGTGCGTCTGGCAAACTATCTATCTTCTCTGATGCTGCCTCACACCATCGCACCGACTTCAACGGCAACGTAGAATTTCTCACATTGCGTTTTCCTATAGGCAATTATGTTGCTTTCTCGTGTGGTATCACTCCATATTCCTACGTGGGTTATGATTTTCCATCAAACGGAACGATTGACATACCTGGCGGAGGAACCATACCATTTCAACGCAACTACAAAGGAAGTGGAGGTCTTCACCAACTTTATGGAGGTCTTGCGTTAAAAATCGGTACCCATTTCTCTTTGGGAGCAAACATGTATTACCTTTTCGGAACCATCAACCACTCCCGGCAAATCACTTATGATGCCACTTACGGCACTTTCTACTCTACTCTTCAAGAATCAAAAATCAAAGTTAAGGATTTGAATTTCCGATATGGAATTCAGTATTATACTCCTTTCCTTCGCCATCATTACCTCTCCGTTGGAGCAATTTTGGAACTGAAGAACGAATTGGGTGGAGACTATACGGTTCAAACATCAACCATTGATACAGTATCCTCCAAAAACAAAAATCAGTTTGAGACCCCACTAACATGTGGTCTTGGTGTTTCTTACTCATACAAAGACCGCCTGAATTTAGCTGCGGACCTCCTTTGGCAGGGTTGGAACGATGCAAACTTCTTTGGCAGGAGCGATACGTTGAGTAACCGTATCCGGGCTGGAATTGGGGCCGAATACACCCCGAACCGCTATGCAAAAAGTTACCTCAAGCGAATTTCCTATCGTCTTGGTGCCAATGTTTCGGACGGATATCTGAATATCAAAGGGAATGGTTTGAAAAACTACTCTCTTACGATGGGTTTTGGATTGCCAGCCAGAGGACGTTCGATGCTGAACCTCGGTGTTGAGTACGGACATTTAGGAAATACCTCCTACGGGCAAATCAGCGAGAACTATGTGCGATTCAATTTATCTCTATCATTCGCAGAGACGTGGTTTTTCAAACGAAGGTTTGACTAAACATACAGACAAGATTCCACTGAGTCAGGGAATCGTGGCACAAAATTTGAGATTACCTCCCCAGAAAACGACATAAAACCAACATACCATGAAAAAACTTATTTTCACATTTGCAGTTACAGCTGTATCTCTGACCTCATTCGGACAGGATGCCACCGTACTAGCCACCCATCCAGACTCCATCAACCAGCGATGCAAGGAGAACAACTCTATCTATTATCAATTGTACAAGCAGAAGAACTACAAAGAAGCGTATCAGCCATGGTTAGATCTTTACACTGCTTGTCCGTCCATGACAAAGAACATCTATATACACGGACCGAAGATTCTTGATTGGAAGATCAAGAATGCGACTGATGCCTCGGAAAAGCAGGGATACTTCAACATGCTGATGAAGTTGTACGATGATCGTATTGAGTTGTACGGAACGGATAAGACCATGCCGAAATCTCAGATTCTCTTAGCGAAATCAGCGGACTACATCAACAACGACACGCCGGATGATCCTTTGAAGAAAAAAGCATATGACTGGATTGCAGAATCCATGAACGAAGTGGGAGATGCGACTGATCCTTATTATCTCCAGTACTACATGTGGATTTCATCCAATCTCTATCGTCAGAACCAATCCGAGGAGCAGTTCAACCGCCTTCTTGCAGATTTCAACAAGACAACCGCCATTTTGGAAAAGCAAATTGCTGACTCTGCCAAGAATGCAGCACTATCTAAAAATGCCGCACAAGTAAAGGCAGCCAATGACCAAGCGGTAGCGACAACCGGAGCACTTACGGGAGAATCTTTAGATAAGATTTACGGTCCATTGGTAGAAAAGAACAAGGCTGATATCAACTACCTGACCAACACGCTGAATCTGTATGAGAAGGTAGGAGCAACAGAAACTCCGGTCTATTATAAAGCATCGGAATATGCCTATACCATTAAGCCTACAGAGGCATCGGCAGTCGGATTGGGCAACATGTACCTTCAGAAGAAGAGTTACTCGACCGCTTTAAAATATTTTGAAGATGCGGTACAGTATTCGTCGAACAACACTCAGAAAGCCAAATACGAATACATGATTGCAACAATCTATTCATCTTACATGAATAATTCCTCTGCAGCACGCGAACACGCCCGTAAATCATTGCAATACAATCCAAACCAAGGCAAGCCGTACATCCTGATTGGCAAATTATATGCCGGTTCACGAGTTTCTTCGGATCCAGTGCTTGCCAAAGCCGTGTATTGGGTTGCTGTTGACAAATTCGTAAAGGCGAAGTCTGTCGATCCATCTTGTGCTGGAGAAGCTAACGGACTGATTGCTCGTTACTCCAAGTACTTCCCTGAAGACAAAGAAATCTTCATGCACCCGGACATCAACAAAGGTTCGTCCTACACAGTAGGAGGTTGGATTGGAGAATCCACGATAGTCCGATAAGAACCCTGATGTACAGAACATATCCGAAATCACAAAAAAGAAGTCCAATCATCGCCAGTTTGGCGATGATTGGTTTTCTTCTTTGTATTCTATGTACATCGTGCAACGAAAAGGAAAGTGAATTTCAGGAAGTCACCACTCCCCGTTTTGCACAACCACTAATGGCGGCAGACTCAGTCGTGACCATTATCTCGGACTCTGGTGTCACACGTTACCGTATCAGCACCTCCCAATGGAATGTTTACGACCATGTAGCGGATCCCTATTGGGATTTTCCTCAGGGTATCAAATTAGAGCGTTTCGATACCTTACTTCACATTGATGCTCGAATGTGGGCGGACACAGCCCATTTTCTTGAAAAAAAAGCCTTATGGGAGTTTCGCGGACATGTATCGGCTCGGAATCTCAGGGGCGAAGTATTTGAAACCTCTCAACTTTTTTTCAATCAAGACCTTGAACGCTTTTATTCGGACCGTCTCATTCGGATTCACCAGTCCGACAAGATTCTTGTTGGAGAAGGTTTTGAGTCCAATGCGTCATTCTCCCATTACACGATCCGACATCCGAAAGGTATTTTTCCTGTACAGGACAAAGCAGACTCCGTTTCTGATTCCACAGTCATACATCCCTAATCTTTTAAAACAGAAAGAATTCCTCAAGGACTAAAGCACTCACCACATATCCATCCTAGATGTCACCTACCCTGTTTGCTGTCTGTATCATTCTTCTTTCATTGGCATTTTCAGCCTTCTTTTCAGGCATAGAAATTGCTTTTGTATCAGCCGACCGATTAAAATTTGAGTTGGATCGTCAGAAGAACTCTATACCAAACACCCTGTTATCCTTTCTCTTTGCACGTCCACAAGACGTTCTCTCAACCATTCTTGTCGGCAACAACATAGCATTGGTCATCTATGGTCTTCAGATGGCCTATTTGCTTGAGAGCCCCCTTCAATTCATCTCACAGAATGTTGCCTTCCTCACTATTTCACAGACCATTCTCTCCACCCTACTTGTTCTTCTGGTTGGAGAATATCTACCCAAAACTTTTTTTCGCGTTAATCCCTATTTTTGGCTTCGCCATTTTTCATTTCTTCTGCTGTCCTGCTACATTGTTCTTTGGCCAATAGCCAAATTAACAACCCTTCTCTCCGCCCTATTTCTTTACCCATTCGGATGTAAGACACCAGGAGAGGCGCATCACGTATTCTCCCGGGCAGACCTCTATGCTTGGTTTTTACAAAACATTGAACACAGCAGACCGGAAAACATGGAATCAGAAGTACAATATTTTCGAAATGCTCTTGATTTCTCGTCCATTCGGCTCAAGGACTGCCTGATTCCCCGCAATGAAGTCGTTGCGCTTGATGAATCCACCGATTTGTCCACCCTTCGAAACACTTTTATTGAATCTGGCTTATCAAAGATCGTCATCTACCGACAGACCATCGACAACGTTCTGGGATACATTCACAACTCCGAAATGTTCCGAAATCCACAGACATGGCGTAATCATATTATCAACATACCCATCGTACCAGAGACAATGCCCGCCAATCGTCTCATGTCCCTTTTCATAAAAGAAAAACGTTCCATGGCTGTTGTCGTGGACGAGTTCGGTGGGACGGCAGGCATTGTTACCCGAGAAGATATTGTAGAAGAAATCGTAGGGGAAATAGAAGACGAGCACGATTCCAACCAACTCATATGCAAGCAGTTGAATTCTGGAGACTACCTTCTTTCTGGGCGCATGGAGATCGATGCCATCAATCAACGGTTCGGGTTACACATTCCTGAATCAGACGACTACGTAACCATTGCCGGCTTCATTCTTCAGTCACTCAGAGACTTTCCAAAGTTAAATGAAGAATTCGATATCGGTTCATTCCACTTCAAGATTCTTCAACTCCAATCAAACAAAATACAATTGCTGACCCTTCGGATTCTGCCCAATGACAGTCATTAAAGACTTTCAAAGAGCGAAAAACCTTTCATAAAGAGACTCACGATACATATAAATCCTTTTGCTATCCTAATCACATTGCTACTGTTTACGTCATTCGCCTTTCCTCACCCTGTCTGTCAACGAGAAAAGGGGGAAGAAAAAACTATGATGTCAGAAAAAAAACGTATCTTCGCACGATTTTCCTATAACACCCGTTATAAAACGTCAAAAAAACAAAAAACATAACACTATAAACATGGCAACTCTTCAAAAGATTCGCAACAGAGGCGTACTGCTTCTCATCATCATCGGTGCTGCTCTTCTTGCATTCATCATCGGAGACTTTCTCAACAACTCATCCACCATTCTGAATCAGGATCGTGACAACATTGCTGAAATAGACGGCAATGCGATCAAGTTGATGGACTATCAGAATCGTGTAGATGAATTTACGGAAGTAGTCAAGATTGAGCAGCAGACCAATTCGCTTAACGCACAAGTCAGTGAACAAATCCGTCGTCAAGTATGGAATGATATCATCACTGAGTCACTTCTCAATGAAGAGGCGGACGAACTTGGCCTCAGCGTTTCGGAGCAGGAGTTGCAGGAGCAGACCGTTGGGACTCATCCAAATCGAGTACTAGCGGGAGGGCGTCTTTTCTACAATCAGCAAGGAGGTTTTGATGTTCAGTCTCTCATAAACTATCTAAATCAGCCTGCTGCCGATGCTGCACAAGCAGAGCAGAAAGCCACGTTACAAAAATATTGGAATTTCTATCGCAATCAGGTTAAGAACAACATTCTTCAAACGAAATACAACCTCTTGCTTGCTGGTTCCATCAACGTTAACAGACTGGAAGCAAAGCAAGAATTCGCATCGCGTCAAAACAGTTCAGATGTCACCTATATTGTTAAAAACTATGGAGCCGTTGATGACAAGAAAGTGAGTGTCAGCGAAGAGGAAATTAGCAAGAAATACGAACAACTCAAGGCTCTCTTCTATCAGCCGGTACACTCAAGGGATGCAAAAATCGTATTGTTCCAGAACTCGCCTTCTCAGGATGACCAGAAGAAGGCAGAAGAATGGATCAACAAACTGCAGCCGGAATTTGCAGCAGCAGAAGACATTGCAGATTTTGCGGTTGCTAATGCCGGATCCTGCAACAATGCTCCTGTATCAGCGAATATGATAGACCCTGACCTCAAAGAATTTGCTTTCTCTGGTTCCAAAGGTCAAACTTTTGGACCTCAGTTATTCGGCAATGTCTATAAAATGGCCCGTATAGTGGAGACCGGTATTACAGCCCCAGATTCACTCCATCTTCGTCAGATTGCCATACAAGGCAAAGACTCCGCTGAAGCAAAACAATTAGCAGATTCGATTCTCCTTGCGCTGAAAGGAGGTGCTGATTTTGCTGTTCTTGCTCAAAAATACAACGGAGGGAACGGAGATCTCGGTTGGCAGAGTGTCTATGGTATTGAATCGAACCCATCCAACGATAAATTATGCAAACAACTGCTTGCAGCGCCTGTACAACAGCCGTTCGTTTTCAACAGAGATGATAACAAAAACGTAGCAAGCATCTTTATTGTACAAGAGCGCACCTCCAATGTCCGCAAGGTTCGTTTGGCTGTTATTCCATCGGAAATTGTGCCTAGCAAACAAACTACAGCAGCGAACTTCAACAAAGCAAAAGAATTTGCGGCGTCATGCAACAACAATGCAGACAACTTTGAGGCACAAGCCAAGAAGAAGGGTTACACGGTAGAAAACGTATCGGATCTGACATCCGATCAGACGCGCCTCGGCATGTTGGAAAACAGCGGAGATGTCATCAACTGGGTTCTTGGTCCAAAAACAGAGCAAGGGGACGTTTCTGACGTATTCGACTGTGGAGAGACCTTTATTGTTGCAGCCGTATCGGGTATTCATGAAAAGGGTTACCGCACGCTTGAGGACGAGCAAGTAAAGAACTACGTCAAGCAAGAAGCCTTGAAAGATAAGAAAGCCGAGTTCATCACCAAGGAGATGGCGGGAACCACAGACATCAATGCTTTGGCATCGAAGTTGGGTATACAGACATCACAGGCACAAAATGTCAAATTCACCGACCACGTATTCGGCACATCTGGATATGAGCCAGCTGTTATTGGAGCTACAGCCTTCACGGAGGCAGGAAAGACTTCGGCTCCTATCAAAGGAGAGAACGGCATTTATGTAGTGAAGGTAGACAAGAAATACGGAACGGGAGAAACCTTCGATGAGAAGACCGAGGGGAACCAATTGCTTATCCGTTATCGAAGTGCCATCAGCAGTAACGACATCTTCAACGGAGCCCTTGGAGCGCTTTATCGTGCTGCCGAAGTAAAAGACAACCGCTCCGCTCTGTTGCGTTAATCCTACAACGAACCCAATGGATTCCTTCATAGGGAAAACATTAGAAGAACTGAAGTCCATAGTCTCCGGCTATGGACTTCCCTCTTTTTCTGCGAAGCAGATTGCGCAATGGATCTACGTCAAGCGTTGTGACACGATAGATGGTTTCAGTAATCTATCACAGAAGAACAGAGCCTTGTTATCGGAGCATTACCAAGTAGGTCTGACAAAGCCAGTTGGATCTGCCCGATCCAAAGATGGTACGATCAAATACCTTTTCCAGACCCAGCATGGGTTGATAGAGACCGTATACATACCGGAAGAAGACCGCGCGACACTCTGCGTTTCGTGTCAGGTCGGATGCAAGATGAACTGTTCTTTCTGCATGACAGGCAGGATGGGGTTTCATGGTTCTTTGTCATCGGCTGAGATTCTAAATCAAATACTCTCGATACCAGAATCGAAGAAACTGACCAATATTGTATTCATGGGAATGGGCGAGCCGATGGACAATATTGACCAAGTTCTTCGAGCGACCGAGATCCTGACTTCGGACTACGGATTAGCTTGGTCCCCTAAACGCATCACGGTCTCGACCGTAGGTCTATTGCCTGGTCTGCGACGTTTATTAACCGAATCACAGTGTCATATTGCCGTATCGTTGCACAATCCCATCGGAGAAGAGCGACAGGAACTGATGCCAGTACAAAAGGCCTACCCTATTGCCGATGTTGTAACGTTGTTGCGTCAGTACGACTTCAGTCATCAACGTCGTATCTCTTTCGAATATACTCTATTTGAAGGCGTCAATGACACCTCACGTCATGCAGCGGCGTTACTGCGTCTGTTGCGTGGTTTAGAATGCCGTGTCAACCTAATCCATTTCCATCCGATTCCAGAATCGTCACTAAGGCCGACAGACAGCAGAAACATGGAACGATTCCGTGACTACCTGAACGAAAATGGTTTGACCACCACCATACGTCGATCACGAGGACAAGACATTGAAGCGGCGTGCGGTCTGTTATCTACCCAAGAGCAGGAACGCCACAAAAAGGATTGAGCATTCTCCGCATCTTGTTTTTCCCATGCTTTATCCTTATCTTTGAAGTCTTTCATACATACAGGTATCGAGCCTCCCTTTCTGAATTATTCAATATAGTGCGAGAACAATTCTGTAAAGTCAGACCGTGACGATATGCATGACAAAGCATCCCTCATTTTGATGCCTTGTCACTTTCAAGAGAAACCACCATTAAAACAACCCCATAGAACCACTACATCCAGTCATGTTCCTACCATCATACCGTATTAAACATCACAGCAATAAGGCACACACGTTTCCTTTCTTGCTTATTCTTCTCTCACTTGCATCTTTCATGATGCTTTTAGTTTCCTGTGAGAAAGGGCGCATACTGACCTCCATCACGGGTTCTGCCCATGAGATTCTAGTCGTGGTTGATCCTCAGCAGCGCAAGACATCTGCCTTCCGTTCATTGCTTGACAGTCTGCAAACAGACATTCCCGGTCTTCCACAGGCAGAGCCCACGTTATCCGTATCCATCTGTTCCCCCTCCGAATTCACCTCCATGTTGAAGCCTACGCGCAACATTCTTATTGTAGAAGTCAATCCCAACAAATACACGCACACCGAACTCTACAAATCTAAAGACAGATGGGCAGAGCCTCAGAGTGTGCTGCGAATCGTTTCTCCATCGCCAGATTCATTACAATTATTCGTTCAATTGAACGGACGACGTATTACCGACTATTTTGTACAGGCGGAAGCCGATCGAGAGATTGCTTTTCTTCGCAAACACAACCATAAGGGGATGGGGCAGATTGTGAAAGAACAATTCGGGTTCACGATGCTTATACCTACAGAAATCACGTTATCTAAGAAGAGTGAGCATGACAATGCGCTATGGTTATCAAGTGGCGACAAGCCCGTCCGTCAAGACCTCCTTATCTACACCTATCCATACACATCTTCATCTCAATTGTCTCCAGACTCGTTGGATGCGCGTCGTGATACCGTATGCAGATACCTTATACCTGGTCCAGTTAAAGACTCGTATATGGGGACAGAAAAACAATATGATCATCCGATCCATCGTCCAATCACCATGAACAATGCTTATTGTGACGAAGCGAGGGGATTATGGAAAGTCATCGGCAACACGACGATGGGAGGTCCGTATGTATCGCGCACCATCATTGATCAAGAAAACCAACGTGTCATCACTGTTGAAGGATTTGTATTTGCTCCCCAGCAGAAAAAGCGGGCTCATATCAGGCAGTTGGAAGCGTCACTTCAGACTGTTCAGTTGAAATAGTAGACGTTCCGTCTGTTGTTACCAGGAAAGAGTCCGTTCAATCAAGAACAAATAAACCATATTAAAGAACATACACAACGTCAAACAAAATGGACAAACCAATCATAGGCATCACGCAAGGGGACATCAATGGTATTGGCTTTGAGATAATACTAAAAGCTTTGACCGACCCCATGATATTGGACATCTGCACTCCAGTCATCTATGGTTCACCGAAGGTGGCTGCCTACTACCGCAAACAGTTAGAGATGCAGAACTTCAACCTGAATCTTATTACAGAAGCCTCCTCGGCTGCACACCACAAGGTAAACATCATCAACACCTCGACAGACGATTTGAAAGTGGACACGTCGCGCAACTCGCTTGAAGCGGGCAAGGCGGCCCTCAGTGCGTTGGAAGCTGCCGTAAAAGATGCGAAAGAAGGGAAGATAGCCGCCATTGTCACTGCCCCGATCAACCGTCAGGCATATGGAGAGCAGGAGGAATTCAAATTCATTGGGCATACGGAGTATCTTGAACAGCAGTTTGAAGCCCAAGGCAAATCACTGCAACTGATGGTTGGAGAAGTGATGCGCATTGCATCCCTTACGGGTCACGTTCCCGTATCACAAGTACCATCTCTGATTACGATAGATGCCATTGTTGAGAAAGTACATATCCTTCAGCACGTACTTCGACGTGACTTTGGCATCAACAAGCCCAGAATTGCGGTATTAGGGTTGAATCCTCATGCTGACAGCGAGGAACCGCAACGAGAGGAATTGGAAATTATCCGTCCAGCCGTAAAGCGACTGAATGACGAAAAAATACTATGTTTCGGTCCGTTAATGGCCGACATGTTATTCGGAACAGGTCAGTTCACCCGTTACGATGCTATTTTGGCCATGTATCATGATCAGTGTATGATTCCGTTCAAGACCTTGTCCATGGATGCCGGAGTACGCATGAGTGCCAACCTCCCGATTATCCGTACAGCCCCCACGCATGGTACGCGTTACGACATTGCGGGAAAAAACGAGGCGAGTGAGGAGTCCCTGCGCAATGCCTTGTATTTGGCCGTGGACACTGTCCATAACCGCAGGACATATGACGAATCAACAGCCAATCCCTTGAAGGTTTCTCCAGCGTCCCCACGTCGTGAACGTTGAGAATACACCTAATTCATACACCAGAAGAGCCCGATACGATCCGTTGTCGGGCTCTTTGTTATAGTACTCCAAAACGAAAAAGGACGAGCCTTTGGGCTCGTCCTTTTTTTTATAGAATCAAACTAATTCAGGATTACTTCTTCAGCAGATCATAGCTACGCTGAACGAAAGCACTGAGCGCCTCACCCTTGAGCATGCTATTGCTAAGGAGGGCGAGATCAATGAGTTGACGAACACGAGGATTACCTGCGGCATAAGCAGAGACAGCCTCTTCAATTCCCTTACGAGCGTCCGCCATCTCCTTTTCAAGCGTTTTCTTATCCTCCTTATCCACTTGTGGGATATCCTCATCCTTGGCATCCTTATGGGCCGTATTCCATGCCGTGATATCCTCGTCTGCCTTTTTCTTCTTTTCCCGAAGGGGCGAAATCTGGTCAGCGCAAGCCTGTTCCTCGTCCTTGAGCAGTTGCTGGACAAGAGGGTTTGCCGTATTGACTACAAGATTGAAAGAGTCCGGCATTTCGCCATAGAAAGACATCATAGGATTGGCACCAGATGCGGCCATATCCTTCATACGGCGCATAAATTCGCCTTGTGTAATAATGAGAGGTTGCGTTTCCGCACCAAGATTCTGGAAATCCACCATAAAATCTGTTTTCTCCATTTTTGGTAGTTGACTGCGGAACACTGTTGTCAGAGCCTCCTGTTCGTCCTTTGAGAAATCAGACTGCCGCAGTTCGTCCTTCACAATGAGACGGTCCACCACATCGGCATCGACACGCAAGAAACGGAGTTTTTCGTTTTTCTGTTCCAGCGCGTTGAAAAGCATCGTATCGAATCGACCGTCCATGAGTAGCACGTCATATCCTTTTGTCTTCGCTGCCTGGATATATGCGTGCTGTTCAACGGCATCGGTAGCATAAAGAGCGATGACATTGCCATCCTTATCTGTCTGAGCATTCTTAATCGTATTCTGATACTCCTCCAAAGAGAAGTACTTCTTTTCCGTATTGCGGAACAGGAAGAATTTCGATGCCCGGTCGTAGAACTTCTCGTCGCTCAGGATTCCTATTTCAATAAAGATGCGCATAGAATCCCACTTCTCCTCGTACTGGGAGCGTTCTTTCTTAAATAGTTCCTCGAGAGCGTCAGCCACCTTCTTAGTGATATGATTGGAAATTTTCTTCACATTCTGGTCGCTCTGCAAGTAGCTTCGACTCACATTAAGCGGGATATCCGGTGAGTCGATCACGCCATGCAGCAAAGTCAGCCATCTTGGCACAATACCTTCGACGTTATCGGTCACGAACACCTGATTGCAATACAACTGTATTTTATTCTCCTGGAGTTCCATATTCTCTCTTACTCGAGGGAAATAGAGGATTCCGGTAAGATGGAAAGGGAAATCGACATTCAGGTGAATGTGGAAGAGAGGGTCTTCCTGTCCAGGATAGAGTTCACGGTAGAACTTATTGTAATCCTCGTCCTTGAGATCCGCTGGCTTCCTGATCCATGCAGGGTTGACATCGTTGATAACATCATCCTCGTCGGTCTCCACTTCTTTTCCATCCTTCCATTCCTTCTTCTTGCCAAAGGCAATAGCAACCGGCAAGAACTTGCAGTATTTACGAAGCAGGAAACGCACTCGATTCTCATCAAGGAAATCCTTATTCTCGTCATCGATATGGAGGATGATATCCGTTCCTCGGTCTGCCTTTTCAACCTCATCGATGGAATAATTCGGGGTTCCGTCGCAGCTCCAGCGTACAGCCTTTGCATCCTCTTTCCAGCTATGAGTTACGATCTCCACCTGCTTAGAAACCATGAAAGAAGAATAGAATCCCAGCCCAAAATGTCCGATGATAGCCTGGGCGTTATCCTTATATTTATCCAAGAACTCCGTTGCCCCCGAGAAAGCAATCTGGTTGATGTATTTATCGATATCCTCTGCCGTCATGCCAATGCCTCGATCGGAAATAGTGAGAGTACCTTTGTCCTTATCAACTGACACCTTGACTGTCAGATCGCCAAGTTCACCTTTGAATTCTCCGACACTTGCGAGAGTCTTCAGTTTCTGTGTCGCATCGACTGCGTTGGAAACGATCTCACGCAGAAAGATCTCATGGTCACTGTAAAGAAACTTCTTGATGACAGGAAAGATATTGTCTGTCGTTACTCCAATTGTACCGTTCATGATAAGATATTTATTTTAATTTTTTTCATTTCTGTCCCCTTTCTGTTCAAAAAAAATGCCATGAGGCAAAACACTGCCAAAGTGTCAGCAAGGCAAGATAAAAACAAAAAATATGTATGAAAGATTGGGGGGGGCGAAGAGTAGACTTGAGAGAATAATCAAGGGAAAGAATGAAAGAAAAAAGACAGGGCTTTTGAAAGTCCTGTCCTGTCTTGGTATCCTGCTACGTAGGATTATCGTTCTGAAGCGTGTCCTTGCATCTTAAGGAATGCCACCTCACGATCCGTCAGCATGCGCCATCTTCCGCGTGGGAGTTTATTCTTAGTGAGTCCGCAGAAATAAACTCGGTCGAGTCGTATGACCTTTGCACCGATTGCCTCGAACATACGTCGCACGATTCGATTCCATCCGATGTGTATTTCGATTCCGACGGAGCGTCGTTTCTCATCGAGGAAATGAACCTCATCGGCTTTCGCCGTTCCTTCTTCCAGTTCGATTCCTTCTTCCAGTCGGCGGAGTTCTGAAGGGTCGATAGGTTTATCGAGAGTGACCTGATAAATCTTCTTGTGTTCGTAACGAGGATGCAGAAGTCTCTGCGCCAGATCACCATCATTAGTCAGGAGAAGGACTCCTGTGGTATTCCGGTCAAGTCGTCCAACCGGATAGATTCGTTCCTTGCATGCGCCTCGCACAAGATCCATCACAGTCATGCGGGCATGAGGATCATCGGTTGTCGTAACCACATCCTTTGGTTTATTCAGAAGGACGTAAACGAGTTTCTCCCCTCGTATTGGTTGGTCATGGAAAAGTACCTTATCGACAGCCGGTACGACGCGAAAGCCCATTTCGGTCACGACCTGTCCGTTAACCGAAACGATGCCAGCCTTGATATATTCATCAGCTTCGCGTCGGCTGCAAAGTCCAGCATTAGCGATAAAGCGGTTGAGACGTACAGGAGTATTCGGGTCGGACTGTTGTTTCTTATAAATCAGTTGTTTCTTTTTCGAGTACTTTGCGTGCGGGTTATAGTCTTCGTCATGGAGTCGTGTGGATTGTTTGGAGAACATGGACCTCACGCTACGTCTCGGTGTTTCGGCACGTCTGTCAGGGGCTGGATCATCTGGGGTTGCAGAGCGCCGGGAGCGGTTTCCTTTGAGGAAATTTTCAGCATAACGCTGGAAATCGTTTTTATGTTCGGAATGGCTACCGGAGCGAGAAGAATCGGAGCGGTAGGATTTGCGAGGGCGTCGATTGTTTCTATTATTGTTCATCAGTCATTAAAAGGAGGGACTTCATCAGAAAGAATCATCCCGATTAAATCTCTTGTTGATTATTTTGATTTCTGCAATGATACGAAAAAAAAGCAAGCGAGCCACGATTTTAAGACGTTTTCCTTTGGAATGGAGCGAAAAAGAATTTATATTTGTCATTGAGCAAGCGAGAAAGAACGCCTGCGCGAACCATCCCTCCCCCCTTATTTTTTTTAGAAAAATCCATACGGGTCATTTGACAGGAAATCCCGTAAGGATTACAACACACAATTTGATGATATGTCCTATCTGAAATTCGACAAATCGCAGCTTATCAATCTAGAGCGTTCACTCACAACGGACATGTTGCGAACCAACAAGATGGGTGCGTACAGCGTCACCTCGTTGGTTGACTGTAATACTTCGAAATACGATGGTCTGCTGGTCGTACCGGTAGCAGAACAGAACTACGACAACTACGTATTATTGTCATCATTGGACGAGACGGTGATACAGCATGGAGCTGAGTTCAATATGGGTCTGCATCGGTTCAACGGAAACAACTACTCCCCAAAGGGTCACAAATACATCCGTGAATTCACGATGGAGACGGTTGCCCGTACGACCTATCGTGTAGGAGGCGTTGTATTCTCGAAAGAGCGGGTATTCATCTCGGATGAGAACCGTATCCTGATCAAGTACACGATCATGGAAGCTCACTCCCCTGTCACGATGCGTTTCAAGCCTCTTTTAGCCTTCCGTTCGGTCAACTCGTTGACGCATGAAAACGATCAGATTCATCGAGACTATGAGAGCATAGCCAACGGGATTAACATCCAGTTGTATGATAACATGCCACATTTGGCTATGCAGTTCAGTGATGAGAAAGCCGTCTTTATCAGTCAGCCGGACTGGTACCGTGGGATTGAGTATTGGCGGGAACAGGAGCGCGGTTATGACTACAACGAGGATTTGTATGTACCTGGGTATTTTGAGATTCAGATGAAGAAGGGCATGTCGGTCATATTCTCCGCCGGCATATCACCTGCAGACCCGAGCAAACTAAAAAAGCAGTACACGGACGAGTTGCGTGGTCGCACTTCACGCCTTGACTTCTTCAACACATTGAAGAACGCAGGCATGCAATTCTACAATCGACGCAACAACGGTCATTACATCATGGCGGGTTACCCGTGGTTCAAGTGCAGAGCGAGAGACGAATTCATCTCGTTGCCAGGCATTGCGCTGTCCACTGACAACGTCCAACTGTTTCATGACGTTCTGACAACCGCCTTTGAAGCCATAGACGCATTTATTGAGGGTCGTCCAAATCCGACCCAGATAACAGAGCTTGAAGCGCCGGATGCGTTGTTGTGGCTTTTGTGGGCTTTGGAGCAATATTCACTGAAGACCTCATTGAAACAGGCCAACAAGGACTATGGAGACCGTATTGTCATTCTGATGAACTTCATACGCGACAACAAGCATCCGAATTTAGCGTTGAATGAAAACGGGTTATTGTTCACTGACGGTCATAATGTACCTGCCTCATGGATGAATGCCACGTTGTGGGGTCGTCCGGTATTGCAGCGTACGGGTTATTTAGTCGAGTTGAACGCGCTATGGTATGATTTATTGCGATTCTATGGAGAGATTCTGAGTGAGCGCGGGGAGAAGGACTTGTTTGAGATTGTGGACTATCAGGCCGAATATGCGAAACGTTCATTCATTGAGACCTTCTGGAACGGGAATTATCTGGATGACTATGTATCCAATCCAGACCACAATTACGAAGTCCGTCCCAACATGTTGTTTGCGGTATCGTTGCCACATTCGCCGTTGGACCGCAATCAGCAGCGCAAGGTATTATCGATAGTAACACGAGAGTTGCTCACGCCGCGCGGTCTACGTTCATTGAGTCCGAAATCGGGTCAGTACAAGCCTATCTGTGCGGGCAGTGAGGGAGACCGCTCTGTATCGTATCATGACGGTACGGCATGGCCATGGTTGATTGGTGCATTCACAGAAGCCTATCTAAAGTTGCATAAGCATGGAGGTGTTTTCTTTTTGGAGCGCATCACGGGTGGTTTTGAGAGTGAGATGAGCAATGACTGTATTGGCACATTGAATGAATTCTACGATGGTAATCCGCCGTTCACGGCAAGGGGGGCCATGTCCTTTGCCATGTCGGTAGCAGAGACGTTGCGTGCCATCACGATTCTGCGTGACTATACGAAGCAGAATGACGAAGGAGCGTCGTTATAGAAAGAAAAAAGGAATACAAACAAAAACGATAGAATAAGATATGAATGCACTGATGTTCGGTTGGGAATTTCCCCCTCACATACTTGGAGGACTCGGGACCGCCAGTTACGGTCTGACAAGGGGGATGTCACTACAGGGCGACATGCATATCACCTTCGTGATACCCCATCCCCAGGGAGACGAGGATCAGAGTTTCCTTCACATCATAGGAGCGAACAATGTGCCGATTGTGTGGAAGGAGACGAGTTGGGACCGTGTGAATCAGCTGATTGGCCATACGATGCACCCTGATGAGTTTTTCCATTTAAGGGAGAATATCCGATATGACTTTCGTCGCATCGGCACAAACGAGATAGGATGTGTAGATTTTTCGGGTCGTTATCCGAACAACCTCATGGAAGAGATTTCGAACTATGAGGCGGTAGCCTCTGTAGTGGCCCATGCGGGAGGTTTTGACATCATCCACTCTCACGACTGGCTGACGTATCCGGCAGGTATCTTTGCCAAGAACATCTCCGGTAAGCCTTTGGTGATTCATGTTCACGCGACGGATTTCGACCGTTCACGCGGCAATGTCAATCCACAGGTGTATGATATTGAGCGCAGGGGGATGGATGCAGCAGACCACATCATCTGTGTTTCCAATCTAACCCGTCGAACGGTGATTGAGAAATACGGTCAGAACCCTGCGAAGGTATCGACGGTACACAATGCCGTCGAGCCGTTGGCAGAGGCGGACAAAGTGATGAAGACGCCTCGCAAGGACAAGGTTGTCACCTTTCTAGGTCGTATCACCATGCAGAAAGGTCCGGAATACTTTGTAGAGGCGGCGCACCGGGTTCTTCAGCGTACGAAGAACGTCCGTTTTGTCATGGCCGGTTCTGGAGACATGATGAACCAGATGATCCATCTGGCAGCCTCGAAGAACATTGCCGACAAATTTCACTTCACGGGCTTCTTACGTGGTAAGCAGGTAACAGAAATGTTGGCAGAGAGTGACGTGTATATTATGCCGTCGGTATCCGAGCCTTTTGGTATTTCGCCGTTGGAAGCAATGCAGGTTGGGACACCGACCATCGTGTCGAAGCAGTCCGGATGTGCGGAGATATTGAACAATGCCATCAAGGTTGACTATTGGGACATTGATGCGATGGCTGATGCGATCCATGCCATCGTTTCATATCCTGCGATGTATAAATCCCTCCATGAGTTGGGAGAGGAAGAAGTAAACCGGATTACCTGGGAGTCGGCAGGACGTAAAGTAAGGGCCATCTACGACAAAGTACTTGGATGGTCCTGAAAAAAGAGAAGAAACCACACATAAAAACATCCATAAGAAAAAGATATGAAGTCTATTTGCTTATATTTCCAACTGCATGAGCCGATGCAACTGAAGCGATACCGTTTTTTCGGCATCGGAACCGACCACTATTACTACAATGACTTCGCCAGTGAGGACACGATACGTTATTGGACGGAGAACTGTTGTCTTCCTGCCAACAACACGTTGCTGGAAATGATACGCAGCACGAACGGGAAGTTCAAGGTTGCCTTCTCCATTTCGGGTCTGATGCTTGAATTGTTGGAGCAGTATGCCCCTGAGGTCATTGACTCCTTCCGTGAGTTGGCAGATACGGGTTCTGTAGAGTTCTTAGGTGAGACGTATGCCCATTCGTTGAGTTCGCTGTACGACACGAACGAATTCAAGCAGCAGGTAAAATTACACTCAGCCAAGATACATTCGTTGTTTGACTTAGACACAAAGGTATTCTGCAATACAGAATTGATTTACAGCGACGAGATTGGAGAGCAGGTAGCGAAATTAGGATTTAAGGGTGTCATGGTAGAGGGTGCGCGTCACATCATGGGCTGGAAGAGTTCGAACTACCTGTACAAGCATCCGTATGCAGACCTGACGCTGATGCCACGCAACTATGAGATGAGTGACAATATTGCGGTACGGTTCTCGAATTGGGGATGGGATCAGTATCCGTTGACGGCAGAGAAGTTCATCGGATGGATTGTCTCAACGCCAGCGGAGGAGAAATTCATGATGCTTGGCATGAACTATGGGGCTATCGGTGTGTACAACCATGCGGAGTCCGGCATTTACGATTTTCTGAAGGCACTCCCCTACCATGCCATGATGAATAAAATCACGTTTGCCACACCGTCGGAGATTCTTGCGAACAACAAAGCGGGCGATGTGCTGTCGAGTACAGAACCTATTTCGTGGGCAGACGAGGAGAAAGACCTGAGTCCATGGACAGGAAATGACCTACAGGGAGAGGCGTTGCAGAAGTTATACAGTGTAGGAGAGCGCGTACGACTCTGTACGGACAAGCGCATCAAATACGACTGGCTAAACCTCCAGACGAGTCAGCACTTCTACTTCATGTCCACCAAGCACTTCACGGGTAATTCGCAGGCCCATACCGGTCAGTATGAATCGCCATACGAAGCGTTTATGAACTACATGAACGTGTTGTCGGACTTCCTGCAGCGTGTAGATGAGCAATACCCAACATCGATTGAGAACGAGGAGTTAAACTCGCTGTTAAAGACCATCAACAACCAGGAGCAGCAGATTGCAGAACTAGAAGAAGAAATAGAGAAACTGAAGGCAGAAAAGCAAGAGCCGGAGAAGGAAATCAAGAAAGCCGCTCCGAAGAAAGCCGCTCCGAAGAAAGCCGCCACTGCTAAGAAGACGACCGAGAAAAAAGCCGGAGAGAAAAAAGCCGCTCCGAAGGCAAAGAAATAAAGCGCCACATACAGACAAAAGGGAAACGCTCCGGGTCTAACAGATCCATGGTGCGTTTCCCTTTTTTATATCTTCCCTTCGCCTCATCGAAGAGGAAGAGTGTAGAATGTTGGACCTATGCGCCGTAGCGCTGAGGATAGATCACGACCTTGTTATTCAGTCGGAAATGAGTAGAAAGGGTCATAGGGACCTGGTCCATGGCACGGACATAAGACACAGAGCCGTGTCGTGCAGCGACGACGAGCAGGAGGTCGTCCTTAGCGATGGAGCGACGGAGCAGGAGGAAGGAATCCCAATTGGAGAAAGGAAGGAAATCATAGCGCAGTCGGCGTCGAATATGTCGCAGTCCATCCTCGAAAGCGAGCCGCGTCTGTTCGGTTGTGCAGAGGAGCACCTGCGCTGAGAGTTCGCGATTAAGGATAACCACCTTACGCAGCCATTGCAGAAAACCCTTCTCCAGTTCGGCAAGTGCAGGAACGACGAGTACGATGCGATGGTGTACGACGAGCGGTTTCTCGATCTGGCACATAAAAACCAGTTTATCCGTCTTGGCGACGACTCCGCCGGCATTCTCACCGATGAGGCGGTCAATCAGTCCGAGTTCTCGCGGCCATCCGGTGACGATTACATCTGCCATTGCCTCACGGGTAAGTCGGACAATACCACCAGAGATATTATAGTCGAGAGTTGTCTGCACGGTGACCGCGGTCTCGTTGGCGGATGCTTTCCGGACATACTGTTCCAGTCGGTTACGAACGGCACGGATCTTCTTCTCGGCATTGTTCTCATCGGGCAATACAGAGCCGACGACGAGCGGTTGTGCCGATCGTTTATCCTTGAGTACGACTGCAAAATCGAGCAGACGTTCGTAGTCGTTCTGCATGGCGACAGGAACGAGAATTGTCTCGGCGCGTGATGTCTGTATGCCGTTTTTCTGTTGCTTGACGACATCAACGACCTTTGAAGTGGACTTCTCACTCCCCACAGTTGTCGCAGGTGTGGCTACGGATTCCCACTGCAGGCGTTCGAGCTGTGCGAGTTTACGTCCTGATTGTTCGGTTATGATGGCGGAAACGGTGCAAGTGAGCAGGATCATGATGACAGCTGCATTGAGCAGGACATCGTCCATCAGTCCGGAGCGGATGCCGACGAGGACGATTGCCAGCGTCACGGCAGCCCGGCTGCCACTGAGTCCGAACATCAGTTTTCGTTGAGTCCCCGTAAAATGACTGAATATCTGCGTAAAGAAGGCAGCGAGCCACTTACCGAAGACAGAAGCGATTGTCAGGACGATGGCGGACGTAATGATCAGCGAGTCGGAGAACACGTTGGAAAAATCCATCATCAGTCCCACGCTGATGAGGAAGAACGGGATAAAGAGGGTATTACCGATAAAATCGATACGATTCATGAGTGCAGACGAAGCCGGGACCAGCCTATTGACAGCCAGTCCGGCGAGGAAGGCGCCGATCACTCCCTCGAAGCCGAGCAAGTCGGCAAAATAAGCCGAGAGCAACATCACGGCCAGGACGAGGATAAAATGGCTTCCTTTTTCACTTTCCAGATGTCGGAAGAAATACTTCAGTATAACGGGGAAAAGAATAAAGATCAAGAGATAGAGCACGAGTGCGCTACAGGTCATACGCAGGAAGAAGGTCCATCCGACCTGTCCTGAGTGGAGTCCCATGAGAAAAGCGAGGAGGATGAGAGCGGCGGTATTAGTCATAATCGTACCTCCGACGGTCACGGCGACCGCCTCATTCTTGACGACTCCCAGTCGGCTTGCCACCGGGTACGATATAAGCGTATGCGTGGCAAACATACAGGCGATGAGGAATCCCGCCTCCTGAGGAAGGTGGAGTACATAGACCGATGCGACATAGCCCGTAATCATAGGTACGAAAAACGTGAGGATGCCGAACATGATACTCTTGCGTCGGTGGACACGGAAATCGTTGAGATCGAGGTCGATGCCGGCAATGAACATGATGTAGAGCAGTCCGATGGTAGAAAAGAGATTGATGGAAGAGCTCTGTTGTACGAGTCCGAATCCGTGAGGTCCGACCAGCAGCCCTGACAGGATGAGGACGATAATACTGGGAATACGGAGGGAGCGCATGATGACGGGAGCCATCAGCACGATGACCAGAAGAAGTGAGAACACGAGCAGGGGGTGTTGCAGAGGCAAAGAGAACTGTGCAACAAGACTATTCAGCAAATCGGAAAACTGCACTTCCATAGGTTATAAGAGCCACACGATCGTAACACAAAAATAACAAATTATCTTCGGCATCGCAAAAAGAAGAAAAAATAGAATGCGTGTAATATCCTTATTTTATTTAGAATACCGTACCTTTGCCTAACCATAAATCATTTATGAAAGAAGGGATTCTTTCTGGAAGAGAAGAATGAAAAAGGTACATTTCATAGCCATGGGAGGTGCTGCGATGCACAACCTGGCATTAGCGCTGAACGAAAAAGAAGGATATAGGATAACGGGTTCGGACGATGAATTCTTTGACCCGTCGAAAAGCCGTCTTGCCGCCGCTCATTTGCTACCCGAAGAAGAGGGTTGGCATGCGGAGCGCATCACGGAAGACCTGGATGCTGTCATTGTCGGCATGCATGCGAGGGAAGACAATCCCGAACTGGTACGCGCCAAAGAGTTAGGTATCAAGATATACTCCTTTCCGGAGTACCTCTATGAGCAGACGAAAGACAAGACGCGAGTCGTCATCGGAGGCAGTCATGGCAAGACGACGACGACAGCGATGATCTTGTTTGTCCTGAAAGAGTTGGGCATCAAAGCCGACTATATGGTCGGTGCTCAGATTGAGGGTTTTCAGAACATGGTAGGTCTGAGTCATGAAGCCAAGATTGCGGTATTTGAAGGAGACGAATACCTCACCTCGCCATTAGACCTACGCAGCAAGTTCCTTCTTTACCATCCGCATATTGCATTACTGACGGGCATTGCGTGGGATCACATCAACGTCTTTCCGACGTTTGACAGTTATGTTGAGACATTCCGAAAATTCGTACAGAGCATTGAGCCAAACGGTCGGTTCATCTGGTATGCCCAGGACGAGAACCTACGCCTGCTTGCCGACGGGGTGCGGAGCGATGTTCAGTCGATGCCCTATGACACGCCGAAATTTGAGATCGCGAACGGCAAGACGACCATTGAGGTCAACGGCCTGCGCACCACGTTAGGAGTCTTCGGCGAGCACAACCTACAGAACATCATGGGAGCGTATAACGTATGTCGATCGTTGGGTATCACAGACGAAGACTTCTTCCGTTCGATTGCAAGATTCACGGGAGCGGCGAACCGTCTGCAGAAAATTACGGAGACAAGCTCCTCGGTATCCTTCAAAGACTTTGCCCATTCGCCGTCGAAACTGAAAGCCACCGTCAAAGCGGTCCGTCAGCAGTATCCGGACAAGCGTCTGGTTGCGTGCATGGAACTGCATACCTTCTCCTCACTGACGAAAGCGTTCCTGCCTCAATACAAAGGAGCGATGGATGGTGCGGACAAGGCGTACGTCTATTACAATCCAGAGGTAGTGAAGCACAAGCGTCTGGAGGACATCTGTCCGGAAGACGTGAAAGCGGGATTTGGCGGACGTGTAGAAGTATTCTGCGACTCGAAGCTGTTGCAGCAAGAGCTGCGAGGTTTGCATATAGAAGAGAACACGGCATTATTGCTAATGACGTCGGGCAACTTTGACGGAATCGACCTCATCTCCTTTGCCAAGGAGTTGCTTGAGACGCACTAAAAAAGACAGACTATGGACGAGAAACAGCACCTCTTGGACCTGCGATATATGAAGATGGCCTTGATATGGGCCGGCAACTCCTATTGCAAGCGCCGTCAGGTCGGTGCGTTATTGGTGAAAGACAAGATGATCATCAGTGACGGCTACAACGGGACTCCCAGTGGATTCGAGAACAACTGTGAAGACGAGGACAACAAATCATTTGCCTACGTACTGCATGCTGAAGCCAATGCAATCACGAAAGTAGCGCGAAGTACGAACAACAGCGAAGGGGCTACGCTCTATGTCACGGCGTCGCCGTGTATTGAGTGTGCGAAACTCATCATCCAGGCGGGCATCCGAAGAGTTGTCTATGGAGAGCAATACCGTCTGCTGGACGGAATTGACTTGCTTCGCAAAGCCGGAATTGAAGTCACCCAGGTCGAAACGACCCTCTAAAAAGAAGAATATCCATCATGAACACGAAATGGAAGATTATCCTTCCCCTGCTTGCCAGCCTGTGTGTTATCACCGGATTATTTATCGGTCGCTGGATGTATAAGACGCCGTCTGCATTCATGAGCAACGGCAGTTCTCCGGTAGATGAGGTTCTGAACTTAGCGGACCATGAATACACCGACTCGGTCAACATGGACACCTTATCTGAAGCTGCCATTGAGGCCATGTTATCGTTGTTGGATCCTCATTCGGTCTATATCCCGAAGAAGGACCTTCAGATGGTCAATGACGACATGTCAGGTTCATTCTCCGGCATCGGAGTTCAGTTCAACATCCAGCGAGACACGGTGACCATCATCTCCGTCATACACGGAGGTCCGTCGGAGAAGTTGGGCATCCTGCCGGGCGACCGCATCATCAGTGTCGATGGCAAGCCATTTGTAGGCAAGAGTCTCTCGAACGAGATGGTTGTCTCGACGCTGCGGGGCAAGAAAGGCACGAAAGTAAAGATCGGCATCCGTCGGTCGAGTTCACCGAAGCCGTTGCTATTCACCATAGTACGTGGGGATGTCCCTGTCAAGACGGTTGAGACATTCTACCTGGCAGCTCCGAGGACGGGTTATGTAAAGGTCTCGTCGTTTGGAGAGCAGACCTTCTCGGAGTTTCAGACGGCGCTCGCGCAGTTGAAGCGTCAGGAGGCGGATCGGTTCATCATCGACCTGCGTGGCAATCCAGGAGGCTATCTGGATGCGGTCATCAGGATGGTCAATGAATTCCTGGAGAAGGGCGACATGATCGTATATACGGAAGGTCGCAGTTACCCTCGTCAGGACTCGAGGGCGGACGGCAGCGGTTCGTTCAAGGGCACGCCGATTGTGGTCCTGATAGACGAATGGAGTGCCTCAGCCAGTGAGATTTTTGCGGGAGCGATACAGGACAACGACCGAGGTCTGATCATCGGTCGCCGTTCGTTCGGCAAGGGATTGGTTCAGCAGCAATACCCATTGAGCAATGGTGCGGCGGTCCGTCTGACGATAGCGCGCTACTACACCCCATCGGGTCGTTGCATCCAGAAGCCCTATGCCAAGGGAGACCGCTCGTCATACGACCTGGAGGTAGTGGAGCGTTTCACGCATGGGGAACTCACGAACGCGGACAGCGTCAAGACCAACAAGACGCAATCGTACAAGACCAAGTTGGGTCGTACGGTGTATGGTGGCGGAGGTATCTCGCCAGACCGTTTTGTAGGGCGAGACACGACGGGTTTCACCCCGTACTTCAACCGCATCACGGAAGAAGGGTTGCTGAATGACTTCGCATTCCGTTATGCGGACACGCACCGAAGCGAGTTCCGTTCATACAGGACATGGCAAGAGGTACTGACACACCTGCAACGTGCATCACTATTGAAAGACTTCACTCTCTATGCCGAGAAAAAAGGAGTCAAGGGCGAGATGAACCAGATCATGAAATCGAGCAAGCTGATTGAGAAGCAGTTGTTCAGCCTCATCGCCCGTGATGCGATGCCGGACGAGACCTTCTTCTACCGCATCTACAACAACGACGACGCAGCCATCCGCCTTGCCATTCAGGAGTTGAGCAAGAAATGATGGATGGAGGGTTGGAGGGGTAGCGTGGACTGTCCTCGCTACGAGAGCGTGTATGAGAGAAAGATGAAAAGGGTGATGATATAACAGTCCGAAAGCCTCTCTCCTACTTGCCACTCTTGCGGCGGTTGCACTCGCGGCAGAGCATCTGGCAATTATCCGCCACGGTTCGTCCGCCGTCGTGCCACGGCGTGATGTGGTCAGCCTCCATCTGTGACAATTCGAAATGCTCGCCACAATCGGCACAGATGCCCTGCTGGCGTTCGTAGGCAGCGAGTTTCTGCGCATCGGTAAAGGCACGGATAGAGAGATACTTCTCCTTACGCGTCAGGATATACGGATAAATGCCAGTCTTCCTAGTCACATCGTCATCGAGTACGAGTTTCGCCACCTCGGCATCTATTGCCTGTGCGTCAAAGACCTTATCCTTGTAATTCTTATACAATTCGCCCCAATTCACGCCTTTCATTATCTTCTTACGCTCTTTCGTAGGACGGAAAGTCATTTCAATCCATGTGATAACCTACCGGAAGTCCGAGACCAAGGCGGCGCGCGACGCTTTCCGTGACATCAAGGCAGTCCCCGCTGACGACGAATAAAGGATGACACGCCTTGCGGCTACACGCTGTACCGCAAGCCGAAGAAGAAATAAGTCCACGAGGAGCCTGCATGAACCCGTGAAGGAACGGCGGTTAAACGATGTTTAACCGCCGTTTTGTTTTTTATATTCACCTTTGACTGCTTTTAACATATTTATTTGTAATTTTGAAGCGATTTTTAATCATGAAACTATGAAAGACAATGCCTTATCCATAGCGAATTACTTTGTCGGTCTTGCAAGGAAGGATAAAGAAGAAGTCAAGCCACTTCGTCTCATGAAGTTGGTTTATATTGCCCATGGTTATATGCTCGCCATACTTGACAAGTCTGTACTGGATCCACGCTTTGACCGTGTGGAAGCATGGAAATATGGTCCCGTCATTCCGTCTGTCTATCATTCTTTCAAGTACTTCAAAAATCAGCCTATTACCGAAAATGCTGTGGTTTATGATGCTGATAGAAAAAACTTTGAAGAGCCAGAACTTCAGGACGAGGGGGCTAAGAAGGTTTGCAAATTTGTATGGGACAAGTACAAACAAATGAATGACATGGAACTTGTTGACCTGCTCCATAAAAAGGGAACGCCATGGGAAACAGTCTATGTTGAGGGTAAGAATAAGGTGATCCCTGACGATTACACGAAGATGTATTATAAGATGTTGGTTAACACCCTTCTTAGGGCAGCAAAGGCAAAAGAGTAATGAAAGAAGCCGACTATATAGACGAAGAGCAGCTTCGAAGCATAGAAGAAGAACTGTCTGTCCTTAATAAGAATGACATAGAGGAAGTGCGCCAGTCCGAAAGAGGATTGCCTTCTCTTCAAGAATTAGAAGCGCAGGACAAGCAAGAAGATATAACAACAAAGAAAGACAACAGAAAGAAAAGAGGCATCTTCTCTTATTGTATATTCGGTTTTGTCTGTACTTACATGGTGGCTGTACTTGTCATTGTGTTTTTCTGTGGCTTTAACGTGATGACTATTGACTCCAAGGTTTTAATTGCCCTTCTTTCCACAACGACCGCCAATGTCATTGGATTGTTTGCAGTGGTAGCCAAATATCTGTTCCATAAATAATACTCACACTCACACCACACAACAAAAAAAAGCCAGCCGAAGCTGGCTTTTTTTGTTGTCACTCCACTCGCTCGCCCAGGACGATGGTGATTGCCATCTTGTCCGTGGGAGCGCCCCATGCGGGGTTTCCGAACTTCATGAGCATCTTTTTTATCTGCCACTTCATGCGCCGGCGTGTGTAGCCGTAGGTGAACACGACGTGCGTGAAGTCCTTGAACTCGCCTGTTCTCCAGTCGCCGCCCTTGTACAGCCGCCTGCGCCAGTAGGGCTTGTCCTCGCGGTACTCCTCGGGCTTCTCGCCGCTCTCTATCATCTCGTACCACTTCTTCTTGAGCGGCAGGTAAAGGATTTTTTCTTCCATAATGTGTAGTTTTGTAGCGTTTAATTGTTTTATGACATCTATATTATGATTACTCCTGAAACGAAAGACAAGTTGTTGCAGCTGCTGCACGACAATTTAGGCGACGGCTGTCTGTATGAAATAGGCATGGACGACATAATGAAAGAACTCGGTCTTTCATCATGTGAGTTACAGAGTCTGCTTGAGGAGTTCCAGTCCATACATCTTATCGAAGAGCTCAACATGAGAAGAGAAACCTTCTTCTTGTGCGTCAGCCACAACGCACGCGTGTTTCTTGAAAAGGGCGGTTTTCAACGCCAAGCATCAATAGAAAGTCTTGCGTATGCCAATCTTAAGCTTCAGTACCAGGCACTGCAGGCGGAGCTTGAGAGTCTGAAGCGGACGAACCCCACGCTTGCGGAGCGCATCGCCTCGTTTCTTGCGGATGTCGCAACGATAGCCGGCATCCGCCTCACATGACGCGATGAACTGCGACAATATGTCTTTCCCCCGACAATATCTGGCAGGCGATATGCGGTCTGCGTAAATCTCTTTGCCGTCGAGCAGCACGCGTCTGTTGAATGCGATAACCCTGCGTTTGCTTGTCTCCGCCTTTACGCTGATTTCTATTTTTTCTTCCATGGTAACTTGGTTTTAAGTAGTTTTGTTTCCGGATGATCCTGCGATATTGGCGAATGCACTGTCTATCTGTTGCCTCAGTGAATGTTCCAGAGAACGTGTCATTGAATCTGTTTGGCGTAGCAGTTCCTCATCGGAAAGAGTATTGGAACGAGTTGAAAACTCTATTCGCTCAACTGGAAAGCGAAGGTCTATTCTGATTTTTTCTTCCATGGTAACTTGGTTTTAAGTAGATTCACAGCTGAAAGGCGTTCTCGTCTATCCACTGCTTGCTTACAGTCTTGGGGTCGCGGTCGATGCACCACAGCCCAACGGTCGTGTCTTTGTGGTATTGCAGTTCCCTGACCTTCCGCAGAAGCTCGCGGATGGTAAAAACAGTGCGCCATTTCCCCGGGCGCCGATGTTTTTTCCTGTTTTTGTTCATCGTTTAATCATTATTCAGGATGAAATACACTGCCAGTGGGTAACCCACCAGCACCATGCTGATCACTGTCGTTATTAGAAAATCTCTCATAAAGCTGTTGTATTTAAAAATTAGTGTTATTGATGTGTCTTTCGTATTTTTGCCTTGTTTAAAATAGAAATATCCATGAATCTACATTCCATTAAATTGAAGCTGGAACAATCATCTTGTCCAGAACACGGGAAGCATCCGTCAGTAACCATAACAGGAAAGACATTGAACATGTCTTGCTGCTGTGAGAAATTCAAGGAGGCACTCAAGAAAAAGAGCGAAAAGCTAATAACGGAAAGCATTCAGAACGACATATCATCGATGTTCAAGAAGCTATAGCCATATCACTTTCCCTCATTAACGATCACAGGCACTATTGTCAGCACCTTAATGAATCTGATGTTTTCGCCCTTGTGCCTGTCTTTTATCTTCTTTTCCGCTTTTGACACATCGTTGTTTGGATTTGTCATATCGATTGTTGTAGTCTCATCGGAGAGAATTTTCATAGAAAGTTTTTCCATAATGTATTGCTTTTATAAAAAAGTTTGTATGTTTGTAGCGATTCCAGTGCTCAATTGGAAGACGGATGTTACGCTTCGGGCGGCTTCTGTGAACTCACCTCGATCGTTTCGGCGGTCGAGGTGCGATTTTTTTAGAAGTCTATGATATTCTTTTCGTCTCCAGTAACGAAATACTTACCATGAATCTTCTTGGTCGCAAGTTCTTTTATAGCCCCCTTTGCTCTATTCGTTAATTTATCAAATTGAAACAACACCAATTTGGCATGTTGATGCCTTACTGCGTAAAGAGCATCCTCAACAATATGCTTGTCGCTTTCAATTTTTTTCAGATCAGCCAGGATTCCGTTGCAAAGAGTGTCCGCAGAAGATACTCCAGGGGTTTCTGATAAATGCACCATCTTATTTCCGCCTTTTGCAAAGATCAGGCACATATTTTTCTCCTTTTTATATTTTGCGAGTTCTTGTTTGTTCCTGTTTGCAAACGTTTTTCTCTCCTTATCTGTAACAAGGTATCCACCTCGTTCACTGTCAAAGAATGTCCTTTCATATTTTTGTTCAGAGTAACCATTAAATTCTGCTTTTGCCTTTTCTATAATTCTTTTATCAATCACCTTCTCCACTTTCCTGCAGCTGTTGCAGTGCTTCCTGCCCCCTGCGAGGTCGTGCAGCAGCGCCATGAGCTTGTTGCCCGAGTACGGACACGCAGCGCAGCTGTCCGGATAGTACGGATGCTTGTCGGAGAATAGTTGACCGTCCTTGCCGGGATTGTTCTCTAATCCGGACTGCGGATTGTCCTTCGCTGTTCCGGAAGGTCTGGCGGTGCAGTCCTTGTCGGTTGCCCGCAGCTCGCACTTGCAGTTCCAGCGGTCGCCTGGGCGGTGCTCCTTCCAGAACGGGTCATCGACGGGCAGCACCGTCCCCCAGAAGACACGGTGGTCGGCTCCGGGCGTCGGCGAGGTTGACGGTATCCATTCCAGGTTCGGCAGCACGTCCTTCTCCGCCTCGAACTGCTGCCACGCTGCTGGAGTATTACATGCACATAGACCCGAGGAAGCTGACCGACGAGGAATGGGCGTGGAAGTTCAACGACTTGGCGGAAATAAGGAAACGGGAGGCTGGCGGATAGGCAATAAAAAAGCCGCCCCGGAAAGGACGGCTTGTGTATGGGGGAAAGGATGAAGTGTTACTACCACCTCCGTACCATTTTTAAAGGATTGGCACTGTAGTCAATGTTAATCTCAAGTTTCTTCGCCTTTGGATAAAAAAGACTGACAATGATGATGATGATGTTCCAGATGGACGCAAACAAATAGAATACAATCCCCAGAAAAAACACTAATGCGCCAATGCACAGCATCCATGCGATAATATGAATGAAGAATGACATCATGGCTTCTAAGATTGAAAGGTTCACTACAATGATATAAAAAATATTTGACAATGGCAAGTAATTCGATAGAATTCAGCATCAATATTGGTGGAACCGCCTATCAAGGCATCGCCAAGATAAGCGAAGCCAAGGACGAACGGCACATACCGTTCTCCATGACGCTGATAAGCGACTACGTAGAGACGCTGGAGTTTATCTGATGATGCGGACCTTGTAGTCGTAGTTGGAAACGTCTTTGGATATATAGACCTTGTGGTCAGCATAGCCTCGATCCGTGGTTATCTGCCACTCGTCACAGTTCATAGATGAACGGTTGACAATACGCATGGTGCAGTCGTAGTCGTTGCGTGTCGTCTCCCGGATGACATAGTCGGCATCGTATTTTGAATCGGTCAGGAAAATGACACCGCCAAGACACGGAGCTTCTGAAGTACCGGAAACGACAGTGCCGCCTATGATAGGTTCTTCAAAAACGTACATACCTTTGTCAAACTCTTCTTTTTTAATGGTTTTTGTAGAACCGTTTTTTAGCCATACAGTCACTTCATCTCCTCGTATTCCATAGCCGTCAATGAAAATTTTCTTCGGCTTAGCGCCCAAGGATATAGAAACAAATAGCAACAGAACAACGACAATATTTTTCATAGCATAATATGTTTTATCTGACAAGCGATATTATTATTAATCTGCAGGACGGTCGCCGTCTGCGCGTCAGACCCTACTCCGTCAAGTGGAAAAGGTCGGTCAAGGATCTATGCGACACCTGCGAAATCACCCTGCCACTACATCCCTACCTATACACGACCGAATCAAACGCCAGCAGCAGGGAGTGCCTTATCAAAAACGGCGATAAGGTAAGTGTCTCGCTCGGTTATAACGGGAACAACTCCACACGCTTTGAGGGATATGTTGCGACCATCAACTACAACGACCGTCTCGTCCTTCAATGCGAGGGTTACTATTACCTGATCAAACGCATTCCCACAACAGGCAGTTGGAAGAAAGTAACCCTTCGCGATTTCGTACAATACATAGTCAAGAACACCGACATAACACTATCAAAAAACATACCAAACGAGACGCTTACCAACCTGACAATTCAGAACGCGTCGATGGACAAAGTGTTCAAAATGCTTCAAGAAGATTATCTATGTGCAGCTTATTTCAAAGGCAGGGAATTGTATGTCGGTGCTTCATTGTTTCCCGAAGGGGGAGGAACTGGTGCGAGAAAGAAGCTGCGCATTGGCTGGAATGTGAAGGAAGGCAAAGTCGTGAATCAGCCAATCGGAGAAATTGTGAAGATTGTGGTCAAATCAACCGACGACAAGGGCAAAACCACCAAGACGAAAAGCAAAAAAAGCAATGACAAAGTTGTGACTGGCATTGAGGAGAAAAAGATAAACCCGAACATGAGTGAAGCTTTTAAGGAAAGTGTACGGAAACGCTTGCAGGACGAGGCGAACGCCAAGAGCCTGAAGCAGGCTGACGTCACCTGCTTCCTCGAGCCGCAGCTGGAGCTGGGCGAGGTGGTCGAGGTGATAGACCAGCGCTATCCGGAGCGCAACGGACGTTTCTTCGTGGCCGCCATCGACGGCGAGTTCGGCGAGAGCGGAGGCAGTCAGAAACTAACACTGAGATACTATGGCGATTAAGACTGAAGACATAAGACAGGCGCTCAGGGACTTCACCGCCCAGGGCGTGGCAACGATGATAGGCACAGTGAGCGAGGTGGACGCCACGGAGCGCACCTGCACGCTGACACACGAGGATGTGGCGTACTACGGCGTGCGCCTGCAGCCAGTCACCGGCGGTTCAGCCGGATTGCTCGTGACACCGAAGGAAGGGGCTATGGCTCTGGCTGTGCGCATCGAGGAAAACGACGGCTGGATGATAGTCCACACCGACGAGGTGGAGACCATTGAGGTCAAGGCTGGCGACACGACAGTGACGATAAACGCCGATTAAACGAAAGAAGCGGGCGACACTATGCTGTCGTCCGCTTCTCTTATAAAAGATGTACTTTTCGTTTTGAAAATGTGTACTTTTCGTTTTGGCGATTATACATCAATTCGTCCTATTGAGAAGAGGAACAGAGACATGAGGTAATGAAGGGGAAGAGCAAAAAAGAAGGCGGGAAGATAGACCCTTCCCGCCTTCTCGTGATTACAGGCTATTACCTTGTGCGTATTACTTCGCGAGCAGCAATTGAGCTGCTTTCTTGGCAAGAGCCAGATAGCGATTAGACTGTTTCTGAGTAAAGTCGCCTGAAGACTTCTGGAGGGAAGCTTGCAGATTCTTGATCTTGTTTTTCCAGGAGGCGAGAGAAGACTGAGCCGCCTTGTCGCCCTTCTTTGCCTTGTCCGCCACGGCGGAAGCGCTGTTGATCGCTGACTCGTAGGAATCGAGCAGGGCATCGATCTTAGAGGAAGCCGAAGTCGCAGTGGCGGCAGTAGTAGCCTGAACAGCGGACTTCGAAACAGATCCAGCAGCAAGAGCGTTGGTCGCGGAGAGCAGCATGGCTGCGAAGGCGATGGAATAAAGGATGATTTTCATAAGTAATAAACGAGTTAAGAATATTAGGAAGCACTATTTAGCGTAGCTTACGGCACGCGTCTCGCGGATCACGGTAATCTTGACTTGTCCAGGGTAGGTCATCTCGTCCTGAATCTTCTTAGCGATGTCGTAGGAGAGTTTCTCGGTATCCTTATCGTCAATCTTGTCTGCACCGACGATGACACGCAGTTCGCGACCAGCCTGGATAGCATAGGTCTTGATGACGCCCGGGTACTGGAGTGCGAGGTTCTCGAGGTCGTTGAGACGCTTGATGTAAGCCTCGACTATCTCGCGGCGTGCACCTGGTCGAGCGCCTGAGATGGCGTCGCAAGCCTGAACGATAGGTGCGAGCATGGTGGTCATCTCCATTTCGTCGTGGTGAGCTCCGACGGCGTTGCAGATCTCGGGTTTCTCCTTGTATTTCTCGCAGAGTTTCATACCGAGAATTGCGTGTGGCAGTTCCGGTTCGTCGTCCGGCACCTTGCCGATATCGTGGAGGAGTCCTGCGCGTCGTGCGAGTTTCGGGTTGAGTCCGAGTTCGGAAGCCATGACGGCGCAGAGGTTGGCTGTCTCGCGTGCATGCTGGAGGAGGTTCTGTCCGTAGCTGGAGCGATACTTCATCTTACCGATCATGCGGACGAGATCAGGGTGGAGACCGTGTACGCCGAGGTCGATTGTTGTGCGCTTACCTGTCTCGACGATTTCCTCCTCGACCTGTTTCCGTACCTTCGCCACGACCTCCTCGATACGAGCCGGGTGGATACGTCCATCCTGAACGAGTCGGTGGAGTGCGAGTCGTGCGATCTCACGGCGAACGGGGTCGAAGGAAGAGAGGACGATGGCCTCAGGGGTATCGTCCACGATGATCTCGATACCGGTAGCTGCCTCGAGTGCGCGGATGTTACGTCCCTCGCGTCCGATGATACGTCCCTTCATCTCGTCGCTCTCGATGTGGAACACGGAAACGGAGTTCTCGATAGCCGCCTCTGTTGCGACACGCTGGATGGTCTGAACGACCACCTTCTTGGCTTCCTTATTGGCGTTCATGCGAGCCTCGTCCATGATCTCGTTGACGTAGGACATGGCATTGGTTTTCGCCTCGTCCTTGAGCGCCTCGACGAGTCGGTTCTTAGCCTCCTCGGCGGAGAGTCCGGAAATCTGTTCGAGTTGAGTCTGTTCCTGTTGCTGCATCCGTTCGAGCTCCTTCTGACGTCGTTCGACGACTTCCATCTGACTGGCGAGGTTCGCCTTGACGGCATCGTTCTCCTGCATCTTACGGTTGAGGTCTGCCTGTTCCTGTTTCTGCTGCATCTCGCGTTTCTGGATCTGGCTCTCGCGTTGCTGGAGTTTCTGGTTGCGTTGCTGCACCTGCTTCTCATACTCCTCCTTGAGTGAAAGGTATTTTTCCTTTACTTCAACGAGTTTATCTTTCTTGAGCGCCTCGGCTTCGGTCCGTGCATCCTCAATCATCTTGTTGTAGGCGGACTTGCGGAGCTGCATGATGATGAGCCATGAGATGGCCGCACCGGCGAACAGCGCTACAATTGCCACAATGATTGTCGTTATTTCCATTTTTACAAACAGTTAGATATATATAATTAATAAAAAAGCATCAACTCCTGCCCATAGTACTCATCGCTCGCCAGAACCGTTCACTGGTCCTAAGCGCATCGTACCACACGCACGGAATGATGCGGAAAATTTCCATTCGAGCCGAGAGGACGCTATCGTGACACGGAGACGTGTCGATGGGGAGGAACAAGAGTGGCGTCGTCAGCCGATTGTTTTATGTCAGAGTCGCTACGACAGTGTTACTTATTCAGTCACTATCGTGGCGGTCGTTCAGATAATTCGAAAGGTCGTTCTGGAGTTCCTTCAGGTAGTTTCGGATGGACTGGGCATCGGTCCGCTGTGAAGAGAACACGTTCTGTATGGCAAAATTCAAGCAGACGCGAATCAGCACGTCAATGGTATCGTTGCCAGTCGTCTTGGAGTAGATACCGTTATAGCTTGATATAGCCTCGTTGACATCCTTGTTGGCACGTCGGTAGAATTCCTCGAGTCCGGGATCGATCATCATCGAAACAGGTCGTCCCATCACAGTCAGCGTAATTCGTACCTTCTGAGCGGCGGATTGCTTCTGTTTCTGGCTCATTTCAGAATTCGTTAGTTATGCCGGTCAAGGCATCCGTTTTATTTGTTATGACCCTTAGAATTCCGCTAATCCCATTGAGAGGGAAAGGGGGAATGTTGTCCCCTTATCTCAACAGGGTCAGACATCTTTCTATTTCCCGCATCATCTGATTCAATCGTTTTTTCGATTCCTGCCGTTGTTCCTCGGTCACGGAGAGCATGGCAGCATCGGTCAGATGATTGCATTTGACTTTCCATTCCAACAGTTCCTTTTCCAACCTTTCGACCTTGCGAGTCTGGTTGCTCACGGTATCGATCAGCGCACCGTTTTTTGACACCTCGGCTTCGTATAGTTCCTTCAGCCTATTGATCTGAGCTGTCAGTTCATTGAGCAGTTGAAGATCAGAATCGGTCATATTTTAATGGATTATCACGGACAAAGGTAACTATTTCGCACGAAATCCCCAAATAGCGATAACAAATCGAAAGGGGTCGTCCTAACGAACTTACGAAACAGGCAGCGACGAAGGGAGCACCTCGCCGGTCGGGAAAGGAACAGAAAGAGTCGGGAAAAAGACGGAAAGACGGAGAGACAGAGAGATGGAGGGGTGGAGGGGATGGAGGGATAAAACGAATAGACGGATGTCAGGATAAGAAGGAGGCGGGATCAGTGTATGGTCACCAGCACTGCCCCACGTCCGTATTCACGTACGTCGGTCTTCTCGATAGCGCAAGAGGAGTACTCCATCTTGAGTATGCGGGTGAGTTCACGGTGGATATCGCCATCGGAAGAGCCGAGAAGGAAGAGGACATGCAGGTTCTTCCGTTTCTTGTTCTTCTCCATGGTCTGTCGAAGCCGGTCGATCTGAGTCGTGAGAAGCGTTGCGCCGTCCACATCGGCAGGGTTGTCGAAGAGGGCCTCTGCCTGCAGGTTCACCTCAAGCACCTCGCCCTGTTGGCGTTTTGGTTGTGATACGATCTTGATCCCTGAGAGCCGAGGCAGCGGTATGAAATTATCGTCTGGATCCGCCGGTTGCTGGGACTTAGGCTGGGGAAGCGGTTCCGAAGAGGAGAAGGTCTGCGGAAGGTCCTGAGCGGCAGGGGCGGGATGGGCTGGCACATCATCGGAGATGAGCGGAACGGCGAGTACCTTCTCCTCGAAGAACTCGTTGTCGGAGAAAGAGCCAGGGCGGAACAAGCGTGATGAGGAGAGGCGGATCGGGATGGAGAATGCCGGTTTGGCCGAGAACGGAGCAGAGGGCTTGAACGGAAGGATCTGGAGCAAGAGATGCTCCCAATCGGAGAGCGATGCGGCGTCGGTCTGAGAGAGGAGGACGCGCGTATGTGCCTCCGCAGTACCTGCATCGCGGCACATCAGATGGGAGTCCGCCTGCGTTGAGACCACGTAGAGCAGAGCATAGTTGCTATCGTTGAGCAGATAGAAATCGAAGTGTCCCTCCCCATGCGGAGAGACGACGAGCGAGACATTGAGGTTCTCACCCTGCGGAGTATCGAGATCGGCGGTAAAGAGCGAAGGGGACGGAACGTCGGTTGACTCGTCGGGTTGGGTCGGATCCTCGTCCGGTACATCCTGATTGAGCAACTGCCTCATGCTGACCGAGGTATTGCCGGAAGAGGGACGGTCGTCGTCCCGGGAGCGTCGCATCCGCTGATCCTGTTCCTCCGCGACAACCACCAACTCAGAGACCGGGACCGGGACATCGAAACCATCCTCGTCCTCGACCAGCACAATATTCCTGTCCTTGATACCCTTGACCACTCCCCCACCGACTGCATTGAGGAAGCGCACTCTGTCACCGACCTTCAGCATAGTTATTCCGATATGAAACGATTAAAAAAAAACTTTATTTTTCCTCTGTAAACCTTTTTTTTGCCGTTATGACACAGTACGAGCGTGAAAGCATGGCTCTGTACCCGGACGAACAGGAAATGGCGTCCTTTTACAATGAGAAATACGCTCATTGTCCCGTTTTTCCGGAGCAAATTTAGTACTTTTGCCAAAATATTGAAAAGCCGAAAGGCATCAGAAAAAACGAGAGTCACAACCGTCATGCAGAAAGGACCTCAAAGCATCCGCATCGAAGACTACGACTATCCGCTTCCGGAGAGCCGTATTGCCCGTTTTCCGCTTTCGAGGCGTGATGAGTCGAAACTGCTGATCTACCGCAACGGGACGATCACGGAGCGTCACTTCTACGACCTGCCCGACCTGTTGGACGGTCAGTCGCTGATGGTGCGCAACAACACGCGCGTCATCCAAGCGCGTCTGCTCTTCGAGAAAGAGACCGGTGCCCGGATCGAGATTTTCTGTCTGGAGCCGCATGAACCGTCAGACTATGCGCAAGCCTTCCAGCAGGGAGAGAGTTGCGTATGGAAATGTCTGGTAGGGAACTCGAAGAAATGGAAAGGCGGCATGATCCGCTCGCAGCAGAATGAACACCTGACGGCAGAGCGGATTGAAGACTGCGGAGAGACCTCTCTCATCCGCTTCCGATGGTCGGAAGCGGGAGTGAGTTTCGGCGAACTGTTAGAGAGCGTTGGCGAGCTCCCTATCCCGCCCTACCTTCACCGTCGGACCGAGGAGAGCGACAAGACAACCTACCAGACCGTCTATTCAAAGATCAAGGGTTCGGTGGCAGCACCGACGGCGGGTCTGCACTTCACGCCAGAGATCCTGCAGCGCATAGCGGACAAAGGCATTGAGACGGAAGAGGTGACCCTCCATGTGGGAGCTGGCACGTTCAAGCCCGTCAAAAGCGAGGAAATCGGCGGGCATACGATGCACAGCGAAGTGATGTCGGTAAAAGCCGATACCATCCGTCGCCTCCAATCGAAGTCAGGTCATATCGTAGCGGTGGGGACGACCTCGGTGAGGACGCTGGAATCGCTGTACTTCATCGGAGTCCTGCTGGAGCAGGACAAGGACCTGCAAGACCTGCATGTAGGGCAGTGGATGCCCTATGAAGACTACCCGAAAATCTCGTCGGAGAAGGCCCTGGAGAACATCCTCAACTATCTACAGGAGCATGATACGGACGTTCTGCAGACCAGCACGCAGATCATCATCGCCCCGGGTTATGACTTCCACATCGTCTCGCAACTAATCACCAACTTCCATCAGCCACAGAGCACCTTACTGCTTCTGATATCCGCCTATCTGAAAGGAGACTGGAAACGGGTGTATGACTATGCGTTGGGTCATGACTTCCGTTTCCTCAGTTACGGAGACAGTTCGCTGCTGATCCGCGAGTAAAGAACAAGAAACAGATAAAGAAATGAACATAGCCGTATTAGCATCGGGAGGCGTTGACAGTTCGGTTGCCGTACACCTGCTGAAGGAGCAGGGGGAGACTCCCGTCCTATTCTACATCAAGATCGGAATGGAAGACGAACACGGCTACATCGACTGTCCGGCAGAGGATGACATGACCATTGTCAACTGGTTGGGTCATCACTATGGTCTGCGTGTCGAGATGGTCTCGCTGCATCAGGAATACTGGGATAACGTAGTTGCGTACACCATTGAAAAAGTCAAAGAGGGCCGTACGCCGAATCCCGACATGATGTGCAACAAGATGATCAAGTTCGGTTACTTCGACCAGCGTTGGGGGAGGGACTTCGACCTGATTGCGACGGGTCATTACGCGACGACGACGATGATCGGCGGCAAGAAATACCTCTCGACCTCGCCTGACGTAGTGAAAGACCAGACGGACTTTCTGTCGCAGATGAGCGGTCGTCAGATTGAGCGAGCGATATTCCCGATCGGTCACCTGATGAAGAACGACATACGCAGGATCGCATCCGAAGCGCGTCTTCCCTCGGCAACGCGGAAAGACAGTCAGGGCATCTGTTTTTTAGGCAAGATTCACTACAACGACTTCCTGAAGCGCTATTTAGGAGAGAAGAAAGGGAAGATCGTCTGTTACGAAGACGGGAAGATATTAGGCGAGCACAACGGATATTGGTTTCACACGATCGGTCAGAGGAAAGGCATCGGTCTGGGAGGAGGTCCGTGGTTCGTGGTAAAGAAAGACATCGAAGAAAACGTCCTCTACGTCTCGCGTGGCTATGACCCGGAAACGCAATATGGTGACGTGATCAACCTATGTGGGTTCAACTACATCACAGACCCGTACACGCTGGAAGAGGTGGAACACGGCGGTTCGGTGGCGTGCAAATTCAAGATACGCCATACGCCGGAATTCACGGACGGGACGTTGCGCAAGATCGGTGATATCTACCGCATCAAAGCGACGCACAAGCAGCAAGGCATTGCAGCCGGTCAGTTTGCAACGGTTTACGACAGTGACGCACGCATCTGTATCGGTGGAGGGGAAATCATCACGGGAGACAAGTAACACAAAAAAACAAAAAATGGAAAATGAAGGCATGGTGCTACGCACCGAGAATCTCGTCAAACGCTACGGCAAACGTACGGTAGCGAACCACGTCTCCATCAACGTCCGTCAAGGAGAGATCGTGGGTCTGTTGGGTCCGAACGGAGCCGGGAAGACCACCACATTCTACATGACGGTAGGTCTGGTCATTCCGAATGAAGGCAAGATATACCTGAATGATAAGGACATCACGGGAGAGCCTGTCTATCGTCGTGCTCAGATGGGCATCGGCTATCTAGCGCAGGAGGCCTCGGTATTCCGTAAGATGACCGTAGAGGACAATATCCGTTCGGTCCTTGAAATGACGAAATTCAGCAAAGCATACCAGAAAGAGAAGTTGGAGGACCTGATTCAGGAGTTTCATCTGCAGAAGGTCCGTAAAAGTTTGGGAGACCAGTTGTCGGGAGGAGAGCGTCGCCGTACGGAGATTGCCCGTTGTCTTGCCATTGAGCCGAAATTCATCATGCTGGATGAGCCGTTTGCAGGGGTCGATCCGATTGCGGTACAGGACATTCAGGACATTGTGTGGACGCTGAAAGACCAGAACATCGGCATCCTGATTACCGACCACAACGTGGATGAGACGTTGTCCATCACGGACCGCGCATACATGCTCTTTGACGGTAAGATTCTCTTTCAAGGTACGGCGGAGGAATTAGCCGAGAATGCCGTTGTGAAAGAGAAGTATCTGGGGCGGGATTTTGAGTTGAAGAAGAAGACGCACGTCAAACTGTCTGATATTTCATAAATACATTTTTTGACAGGACATTTTTTGAGTCATGGCATCGTTCGTCGATGTCATGACTTTTTGTTTGGTATGGTCCGATGTCCCTGTCAGTATTCTGTCGTCCCGAAGGGACTTTGCGTTTGTCTTGTTTTACAAGACATTTTGGGCGGGTTGGAGGGTGACGCTCCTACGGAGTTCTATAAGGAATAATACGTTTTATACAGGGACTCCGCTTCGCTGCATCCCTGCCTGTATTCTGTCGTCCCTACGGGACTATTTTAGAACTGCCGTTCTATGCAGGGGTTACGCTACGCTGCATTTTGCTTCGCAAGGAATCGGGCGGCGCCTTGGCAGAGATTATGCATGCATAACTCTGCGCTCGGCTTGCTCCGACATCCCTG
>OCVV011360600.1_pt1 | contig 80250 bp, 106 predicted proteins | sample 1539721 | NCBI WGS metagenome assembly OCVV01 (sample SAMN02144230, study PRJEB22623) | gut metagenome | biome: sheep rumen | host: Ovis aries | place: New Zealand
GTCCTGTACAGCTTCGTTAGCTGTCGGGATCACGAGTCCAGAGTTGGTTCTTTGTTTTGTTTCTGGCGTATTCTCTGTAGCCGCAGGAGGTATAACATATCCGTTCCTCGGTCTTACCGAAGCCTCCGCCGGTGTAGTGTTAGGCGCCACAGTATTCAGATCCGTTCCGAGATGCATACCGTAGTTATATCCGGCTGCTATCTTTGCCGCGTCATCTGCCTCCGCCGTGGTCTTGGCTAAATTATAGTCTGCCTTGATCGCATTTCCGGATGCCTTCATCGCCGGTTCATGGATCTTCTTGATATAAGCTTCTGCTTCCTCTGCTCCGGTAAGTCCAGCGACTTTATACATGTTCTCACGTACGTAGTCCATGTAGTACCCGACACGTTGGTGCTGCTGGAGGTAGTCGAGGGAGTTATTGAGAATACTCTTACCAACATATCTGTCATAGCGTTGTTCGATCAGGTCGTACCGTTCGCTATCAGTGAGATCTTCTGAGAATACCATATTGAAGTATTCAGAATTCGTGCACTGAGTATCGATTGCCTGTTCGATCTTTGCGCCTCTATCCAGCAGATATCTGGAGTATTTGGCCTCTTCGACATCCATGATGTTCTGCGCCAGCTGGTATGTCTGGATAGCCTGCTCTTCCGGTGTCATGCTCTTGAACTTCGGATCTTTCTTCATTGCTTCATATTCGGCAGTGAATCTATCCTGTTCGATCTGAGCAAGTTGAGCCTGCTGTGCATCGCTCGTCTTGATATTGTACCCAGGTCTGTCGGGGTTGTCCAAAGTGGTAGCACCGGTAAATCTCTTTGCTAACCACGCTGCCTGATCCTTAGGATTGGTGTAGGCTTCGTTGGCAATCTCATAGTTCTTCAGCCAGTCTTTCTTTGCCGTCCCCTTCGGATCGCCGATGACTTCATCAGCCTTACCGGACTTGTACAGTTTAGAAGCGTATGCATCTTCTACCTGCTGGGAAACTTCATTGAACAAGGATGCTATCATCTTATCCTGATATGCTCGGCTTGTGGCGTTGCGGAACTCAGGATCTTCAGTAAGCATCTTTCTGTATGCAGGCTCCCAAGCTTTCTGGAATTCATCATACAGCTCGTCCTTGTCATCAGCACTGAGCTTGATATCCCAGCCGTCTCTATCGGGGTTACTGATCTGGGAGTCAGCCCGGTACTTCTGGCTTAACCATCCAGCCTGTGCTGCGATGTCATCCCTGTACTCTCCTTCGATCTCGTTACGTGTAAGATCGAGTACCATATTAAAGGACTCGGTTCCTACAGAAGATGCCTTTCCAAGTACCATCGGACGGTCGGATGCATCGAGCTGTTCGGCGTATATTGTTTTGACATCCTCTTTAATTTCATTATAGAGGTTGTCCATCATATCGCCCTTCTTGTACTCATCGCCTGCAACATACCTGGGATCAGTCTCTAATTCAGCAAGGCGCGTATGTACCAGATCTTTGAAGATCTCCTGCATCGCTGCCTCATCTTCCTCAGTGATCTCATAGTTGTAGCCGTTGTTACCGACACTGGGAATCTTGTCCGGAGCGGCATATTCATCAGCGATGAGATATGCGATCTGATCGTAGCTGAGATTCGGATTGGATACAAGGTAGGTGAACAGCTGGTCATGAGTCCTGTTGTGGGAAAGATCATCCTGGATCATCAGATAATCGGCGGGGCCTATTGCCCTTGCTACATCCATCCAGTGGCTGTCCATATCGAACTCTGGATCTACCATCTGCTTGCCGTAGTTCTTTGAGAATTCTCCAGCGTTGAGGAGCAGCTTTGCCTTTTGTTCATCAGTCAGAGAAGCGTAATACTCAGAGGACATAACCTCGTTCAGAAGGTTATAGTGCATCTGTCCTTTTTCCGTGAGCAATTGCTCGTACTCATCTGCTGTGAGGTTCTTCCGTTCTCCGTCAACCTGGAAGTACTTACCCATTCTGTCTGGCAGAATGTTCTTATCTCCGGTTGCTTCGTACAGCCTCATCAGCTCGTCCTCAACAGCGGAGGTCTCGATCTTGTTCAGATAACCCGGTGAAAGGAAGTTCTCAACGCCCTTTAGGAATTTCTCCCAAGGTGTATTGGCTGAGTCTGTTCTACCCCAGTTATCCACATACCGCATCTTCTGGTTCTCCCAACCCGGGATCTTAGCCTGTATGGAGGACTGGATAAACCGCTGCAGCATCGGGTTTTTGCTACCCGGCTGGATATACGTTGACCGTCTATCCGGATCGAATGTTCTAGCTACCTGCCCAAGGAGTGTAGGCATACCCTGTCCAACATAGCTTGTCAGTGCAGTCCAGAGTAATACGGAGAATTGTTCCGTCCCCTGTGCATCCGCCAGGTTGGAGAGCATAGTAGAGATACCATCCAGCATGGACAACTGGCTGAGAGGATCCGCTATACCAAGCAGTGCCTTGACGATATCTTCGAAGCCGAGCTCCTCTTCCCTTTCTGTCGCCAGCATATCGTAGATAGCGGAGCCAATGAAGAGTGGCAGTGCAGCCGGTGCCATCCAGTCGATGGTGTAGCTGTAGCCAAACAGTTCAAGAGACCATGCCTGATGACCCATGAGCTCTTCGAACTCTTTCTTCTTATCATCATCTCCACCACTTCCACGGAGCCAGCCCATAGCAGTGAGGAACAGGCCGAGGCCAACGATCATCGTACCGGTCATACCGGCAGCGAGTCTATCCAGCGCTTGGCTGGTGGTCATCTCGCTCGGACTACGAAGATCTTTAGCCAGTTGCCGTACGCTCTGAATCAGTCCAATCGGAGAGTACTCAATACCACGGGCAAGGATGTTCATCGGGGTCTTGGTGAACGGAACAACACCTTCGAGGATTGTGTAAGGAACAGTACCCTGACGCTTCATGGAGTTAAGCCAGGAAGCTACTGCATTGGCATCACGGTAGGTATTCCTCTGAGCCTCGATTGTTGCCCATGCTCTTGCTTCGTTGATGAGCTTCTTATTTGCCTTGGTAGCGCCAAACTTCTTATCACGGAGATCTTCTTCCGTTACACCCCTCGCCTGCAGGAATTCTGCAAACGCTCTGGTGTAGTACTTCTTTAGGAATGTAGCATCTTCCTTAGTAAGTAAGTCGCTGTTCTTACGGTCTGCCCATGCAAGGAACTTACCACCGAGCCACTTGTCTTTACCCCAGAGATCTCGTCTGGAGAGGATGTCGTTGGCATCAGCATACTTATTACCGGTTGCCTCGCCTACAAGGATCTTGTACATTTCCTCATAGTCTTCGTTGGCATAGCGCATCCATTCCGTATCGGATTTCAGATTCGCTCCTGCTATACGAGACCTACCTTCCAGCTTGCCGTGCCTACTTGCTATATCCTCCAGTCTTCTGGAGATAACGTCTTTGATAAATACGGCGGGACGGAACAGGCCGTTACCAAGCATGTTACGAACGTGTGTTCTGGGGTTACCCAACATAGCCAGGTATCTCCATGCGTTCCAGCGATCAGCCCATGATACAGGAATCTTTTTCGCGATCTCGTCCTTTATTTCCTCGACTACGTCATTCAGTTCCTGCCGTGTTTCGCATGCGAGCATTCTCTGCGCAGCATCCTGCGGAAGTTCGATCTTGCCCATCTTCCCTTCTCGGATCTGTTTCTCATACTTTTTATTCAGTTGGTTAACAACACCTTGCAGATAGTAGAGCTGTCCACGCGGAGTCGCCTTCCGGAGAATAGCGAAAGCTTGCAGAGCCTGTCCGGTTTCATGGGCCATAAGAGTAAGGTCTATTACGAGAGACATAGCGAGGTCTGCTCTGCCTTCGGTTTCTACCTCTTTAAGAAGGAGTTCGCCGACTGCTACCTGCCACGGTTTGACACGCTCTCCGGATGCCAGCCAAGCGTGGACATCTCTTGCGATCTCTTCGTAATTACCTTTCTTCGCTTTGATATAGTCTTCCGCTTTTTCGATGGAGGACTTATTAGATGCAGGGACATAGGAGAGAATCTCGTTACGGAGTGCTTCTGCCATGATCTCTTCAGACAGCCACTCGGTCTCGGCCTCCTGTGCATGGGTCTGTGCGCCCTTCATCAGTTTGGTGTCGTCGTCTGTAGCTACTGGGAAATGTACATCCCGCTTCGTAACATTCGCCGACGGCATCGTTCCATACCGTACACGCATCTCTTCGATCTGTCTGTAGACTGCGTCGCGCTCCTGAGGAGTAAGCCCCAGAGGCTGTGCAGCGATCTCTTCCATCATATCGAAGACTTCATCTCTGGCGTGGCCGATATCGAGCATTTCGTTAATCTGGTCCTCAATAGATCTGAAGTCACCAGTGTTCCATGCCTCGATGATCATGCGCTCCATAGATCCGTACGGGTAAGCTTCAGCAGTGGTAACCACATCGCCGTTCTGGTTGACGAAGGCTGTCGGATGGTTCGGGTCGTCAGCTGTCGGGATAGTGGCAGAGAACCTTACACCTTCCGCCTCTTCACTCTGCGGTTGACTCTGTTCATTGCGTTCTCCATTACTTCCTGCACGTCGAAGTGTTCCTTCTTGATTCGCCGAAGGAACTTCTTCCGCTCCTCGTCGTAGGCCATCATTCGATTCACCGATATTATATCCATCAGATTCATACCGAGTTGCAGGAGGTATCGTATAAGGTTTTGCTGTGGTTGTGTCAGTACTGTTGGCATTGTTCGTTGCCTCCAAGAAATTAATGTATCGTGCTTCGGGAGAGTCTTCCCCTACGTTCTCCATAACCACCGTCTCACCAGAGTCGAGCTGGTAGTAGGCGGTATTACCGTCTTCAGAATAGAAAAGCTGATCAGAAAGTGTGGACTTGGTTGCATTCAGAACTGTTCCATCTTGGACATCGATTTCATCTCCAAAGGCGTCATAGGTATCGGCAATAGAAAATCTTAAATCAATGCCATCAGTAGGTTCTGTATTTCTATAGTCTTTGAACTGATTCTGTTCAAAGCATAGCACCAGAGTTGCCGGAGTAGAATACGCTTCGTAGTCGTAGGAACGCTTATACTCTCCGATGTCAACACAGTTTCTAATTATAGCGCCGTCATATCCGTGATCCTTTGCGTACTTAGCTATTCCCCTTGTTTTAACCTCTCCGTCTTCTGCCCATTCTGAGACGTAGAACTCTGGCGAATTAAGTGCTTTTAGATAGTCTACTACTTCTTGATCGACCGGAATCTGATTCCATTCAGCTCCATTTGCATCAACAATAAATGGATTTGTTAGATTTGCGTACCCCTTGTAAATACCGGCAGAGTTCCTTCCGAGCTCTTCTTCCTCTTGTCTTCTGCCAGTAAGTCTCTCGATTTGCTCTCTCGTGTAGAAATTCTTGCTACCTGGATCCGTAATAAAAACATTATCCTCCAAAGATACTCCAGCAGAATTATGGTCAGCCAGAAATCTTTGTGCCTGAGAAGCTGCGGTTTGTAATTGCGGTTGCAGCGATCGCATTTCGTCCCAAATATAGCTTTCGTCGGTATCCCATATCTTTTTGCGAAGGCTATAATAGAATTTATCTGCTCTATCAAGCAAATCTATGATGCTTTCGACACTAGTGCTGTTGCCTTTCAGCGCGTCGTAGAAGGCTAAGTCCGTTTCAGTAAGGCCAAGATCTTCTCTGGACGGTAACAGTTCTTCTTCAAAGAAACTGGCGTATCGCATTTTTGCGGCGTTCAATGGGCCTGTGAAGGTTCTGAGTACATCCTCAAATTTCGATACGGTAGCTGATTCGAAGTACGGTATACTAACTTGGGAAAACAGCGAAGCTAGATCTTCATCCGAAAGCTTTGATACATCAATCGCCCGCCGCTGTCTTTGCTTATCAAATAAGGATCGGACAGTATTGTTCCTTGTATAGGACCCGGCCACTTCTGGACTATCCGTGAGGAAGAAGGATATTCCATCGTCTGCTTTATCGAAGTCTATCTCGGTAAAGCCGAATGCATTCGTTCCATGGTAAAGCGGAATTAAATGCCCATCTTCGTCCACTACTTTCGAATTGCGGAAGTAGTAATACTGCTCGTCCGTCAATTCTCTTCCTGTGGAATCAATATCTGACAGAGTATAGCCATCGGCATTCGAATCGTCCGTGATGGAAAATCGCGCTGTCTGAAGATCGTTGTCTTGCTCTTCGCCTTTAACGAACTCGTTCTCGACAAGCCCTCTGTACCCATTGCTGAGAGGGATCAGAGGATTATCGAGAGTAACTTTCTTCCCTGGCCTCTGCTCTCCAGATAGAGTATAGTCCTCCATTATTTCCTTATCATACTTATTTCCGCTGTCAAAGAAAAGAACAGGGACTCTCTCCACACCAAGGCTTTGCAGGTAGGCCATACGATGGCGCCCTTCATGCCCGTATACTCTTCCTGTTTCAGAATCAATTGAAAGATGAATTGTATCGGCTTCTCTTCCACGTTGCGCCCTGCTAGAGATATCTTCCAGATCACCGTAGTATCCTTCCGCCCTTACTCTATTGTCCTCGTAATCATAGGTAGAGGTTGTCAAGTATAGGAAGTCCTCTGGATTCATCCATCCGATGTAAGCCTGCGCATAGTTCGGGTTACCTGTATCGGCAAAGCCCCTTCCGGACAGCCATGCATTTAGTGTTTCTGGTTTCAGATAAGCAGTTGGATTGTGAGTCGGGTTCTCTACAGATCTTCTAGGACGCTGTTGTTCGTACGGAAGTTCAGGAGGCATTTCGTCCTCTTCTGTTTCAAAGGTAGAACCAAATGTGTCAGAAACTATTCTTCCGAGATCCGAAAGATCATAATCCATCAGAAGATCGTCAAGATTATCAAGGTTGTCTCCAGAGATCGAGAACCGTTTGGAAGCGTTCTTCCGTTCTTTCTTTGCGGCATCTCTTTCGGCTTTAGTCTGATAAGAGTACGGGAACGGTTCAAGACCTGCCTCTTCACGAGCAGCGTTTACTTCAGAAAGATATTTTCTGTAGTTGGCTTCAGATAGTCCTGTACCAGTAAGGTCAATTGGAACGCCAACTTCCTGAAGAGCTGAGAGCAAACCGGAAGGTACAACATTGAATGGCACACCAAGACCGGGTGCTTCCCTATCGAGGATCTCCTTGTACTGCTGAGCAACTTCTATGTTGGACAGCTTACGTACCGGCATGAGCCACCGAGAAAGATACACATGTCTTTGTGTGTTTTCTAACTGGCTTGCTAGGGAACCGCTCTTCCAGTCGTGCATACCAACCGCGTCTTTTGCGGTAACAATATCGCCGTCAGAACGAGTTGCCTTCTCAGGATCGGTTACACCAAAGTGATAGCCACTGGTCAGTTCACTCTTAGGAATAGCGCACATATACGTTACCAGGTTTGGACGTTTGTACGCAATGGAGAACTGGTCATTGAGAACTACATCACTGGAGTGCTGATACGGGTTATATGCAGCCGGTACAACAGAACCATCTACGTCACTCTTCTCAAGTCCATAAGTCCAGGATACTTCACCGGTCTTGTCATTGACTTTCTTACCGAGGCTCTTAGAGTTGGGATTACCAACAGACTCTTCCCACACACCTGGACGAAGGGCATGCGACTGGCTCTTCTTGCCCGTCTCGTCTTTCTGCACACCAGCCATAGGAGCAATTAGATACGGATCTCCATTCTCGTCTTCGTACTCAAGGAAGGATTTGTAGGTGTAAACTACATCCCCGTTCTCGAGTTGGTCGTTAAGGAAGTCCAACGTATCGGGATCGGAGACAGCGATGGAGTAGCTCGGCTCAGATTCATTTTGGTTCTTGACATTCGGGTTATTCTGTGATTTAATATCATTAGAAACGTCATTAAGGAATACGAACTTCGGATTTTTTCCGTATGAGTTGTATGTGTCCTTAGTGACGTTTTCTATTTTTGTAATATCTACTAGAAGAGCGCCCTTGGCATTATTCTTAATATTGACAAGACCTTTATAGAATTCCTCACCTACTTTAAACAGCGTGTCAAAATAAGTGAATCCTCCTACGGCGTCTGGGTGTGTATGCCCGTCAGCCCCATCAGGTGCCGTCCTAAAATTACTACCGGCCTCCAGTAGATTATCTAGTTCGGTTGACGCCCTCATCTTAGCGTCAAGTACCCCACTATCTGTAAGGCGTTTTGACGGATAAGCATACTCTCTTGCAGTCTGGCTATTGACGAAGGCTTTGTTCGTCTCACCGATTATTCTCCCGGAGAACCGCTCTTTTATTATTTTTTCTGCTAAGTCGCGCTTTTCTTTATCCGTTAGTCCATCAAACTGTTCTTGATCTGTTTCGACGTTTACGAACTTTGTGCCGTCTTCAAATGCGCACAGGCTGTACCTAGCATTCGGATGTTCCTGCTTACTGTACTTGACAGTTGAGCCGTTTTGTGATACATTATCTGTACCGGCGATGTCTTGGTTAAAACCCGCCTTCGGGAGTGGGCTGTAAGACGTCGCCGGTTTTGTATTAATATCCCGGTTAAGCTGGATATTATAAACGAAGTCATCGTTTTTACGTCTTACATTTGCAGTGAGGTCATACACAATACCATCGATCTGGACCTTCTTTATGAAGTAGTCCCAGCGTTGGGTCTTGTTATGGGCCTTACCTTTTTTTCCACTCTTTTCTGCGCTGCTGCCATTATAAGTAGAATTCTCTATCAGATCAAAGATATCGCCATCTGCTCCGGCTCTTATCTTGGCTCTCCATCCGGACTGATCAGACTTGTCGTCCCCATAGATATTTTTAGAAACGCCAGTACTATCGAACTTAGCATAGTAGATATGACCGTTTCTTTCGAATCTAGCGGTACGGCCTCTGAACTCGTTAGCCATTCGTGCTTCGAAAGCGTCCATACGTTCTTCCCTGGTCATATCTTTTACGGCTTGAGAGGTTTCGTATACCTCCATACCATCATCTGAAACGCCAACAAGGCTAAAGCTAGCATGGAACTGCGCAGTAACAGACTGCTGCGGTACTTCACCAGTACGGTAGTAGTTCTTCAGATCGTTTACTATCTTCGCTGGGTTGACGCTTTCGTACTCGATTGTATCAATGACCCTACCATCTTCGCCCGTGATATCGATACTGAAGTAGTCCTCATCCCGTGCGCTCCTTGCGAAGTCACGGATCCTAGAGTACTGCTCTGCTGTCGGTTCGATATTCGCGCTGATATCCAGGCCTGGAGCCTCTGCCATAATGCGGATATTACCATAGCTGATAAACCTGTTCATGGCTTCTGTGCCGGAAGTTACCGCAAAGATCTGGCCTATGCTCCGGTGATCCTGGCCTCGAGAGCCATAGTGCTTACCTTTCTCACCGGAGAAGTTCAGCATCCGTCCGTTCGGAGTAATGTACCCAGCGTCATAGAAGTACGGTGTATAACCAAATACCTTTACGGCTTCTTTGCCAAAGTAATCTGCTTCGGATAAGCCGGACTGTTCTATTGCGTTCTGCTCGGCTTCGGCATTCGCGCTCTCCTGCTGCTCGTCATAAGCGCGGTTGAGGTCGTTATACCGTTTGCTTGCCTCACGTTCCTGCATGTAGAGTCTGTTGTAACCGCTATCGGACAGCCACTTATTGTAGTCGTCGATCTCAGCTTCACCAGCCATAATTCTACGGCTCCACTCATCGACATCAGCCTTACGATCTCTGAGCTGCTGACGCAGATCAAGCATCTCATCACGAGCTGTCTGAAGTTCGTCAAGAGATACAGCTTCTGTGTTGGCCAGGCTATATCTACCGTAGAACTGCTGTGTGGTTGACTGTTTCGGGAAGGAACCTGTATCGTAGTACTGGCGAATTGCGTTTAAGATCTGTGTGGTATTGGAAGGATTAAATCTCTCCGACGTTCCCAGGTTCTTACCAAAAGTAGATACATAGAATGCTGCTCTATCGTAGTCTTCAGTAGCTATGAAGTCAGAAAGAAAGTCGCGCAGGGTTTCGTACTGAGCCGGGGTCATGCCACTTTGCGGGATATCAATACCATCGGAGTCTACATCGATTCTGATGGCCCCGCCACGACCTACGAATTTTTCAATTGCGTCTGAAGCCGGATACTTCAAGGCGAACAGAACTTCTTGAGCGGTCTCATGGTGGAACAGAGTCCGCTTGTTGGCACCCTGGGACATATCCAACATCGTTCCATCCGGCAGGATGTACCCAGATTTCCGGAAGTCATCAGTGGTTCCGTAGATATCTTTTGCCTTTTGAATAAGGGCCTCTGGGTCTATCGCTCTCCAAGCTTTCTCTTTGCTGATTGCACGACTGTACGACCCAAGTGTATCGACGCGACGTTTTACGGCGTCAATGCCAGACTGCTCATTCCACTCATGATATCGGGCCCAATATTCATCGGGAGTGAGATCTGCGTAGTCCTTATCCGTCCATGTGCTTCGAATGTCAGCCTGCTCTTTTTGCGCTGCCTCGTACTCCTCGTCGATTTGCCTCGCCAGTTCGTCAAGTCTGCTATCCTCGGCAGTATTAATGTCCACACCATATGTGTCGTAGATTCCACCCATAGTATTGGCCAAACTAAATCGCGCCTCATAAGCATTTCGCTCTGGATTGAATCGGTGTTCGCCCTTTGCCAGTTCGTTGTCTGATTCAGTTCTTTCTTTGAACTGCTGCTCATACGGCGCAGTGGCTCTACCGGTTCTCCGGATGTCCAGAGTTCCTTCTTTAGGAGTATACTCTCTGTTAATCCATTTTGATCTGGCGTAGTCCTCAAGTCCAAGTCTCTCACAGTAATTGTACAGGCTTACACGCATCTCCCTGACGAGCGGCCCCATCGCTTCTGCCATCTCGGGGGTCTTGAATCGATTGAGTCCTGCATAGAAGTCGGCGACCATCTCTTCATATATAATATATGCGAGATCTTCATCCACTCTGCCGTTCTCATCGATCACTCTGCCATGAGCAATTGCATAGTCGATCTTGTAGGAGTCAAACAGTTCTTCGAAGAGATCCTGGCGTGATCCAAACATTGTCCGGATAGCGCTGGTAAGAAATCCGCGCTTCTGACGCTCAGACATCTTTCGGAGCATATGGTGCATGTATTCGTGTTGGATGTTCTTTTCGGTGAAGCTGTCTTTGTGCAGAACAATAACAGATCTTTCCGTACCACCGTCCATGAGAGTGTCATAGAATCCACCGACTGTCTGCTCAACTTCTTTACCCTTTTCATTAATATAGGATTTACCATTCAGCAGATCACCGTCAGTAAGTACAACACGGCCAACACCATTACGCATAGCGTGGAGTATGCTGTTACGAAGGGACAACGGGATCTTGGCATTTGCTATCTCCTGCGGGGACATCCCGGCAGAATCGAATAGTACTTTGCCTCGGAGTGTCAGCCCTCCTGCGGATAGTATTTCTTCAACAGTTTTAAAAGTCTGCTCTGAGACTGTTCCTGCATTTCCTTGTACCGACTGAGCTGATCCTCCGGCAGATCCTGTAACCGATCCGCCGCTTCTGGACTGAGCCACATCGTTGTTCCTGCCGGTGAGTCCACGAGTACCCGCTGGTCCGCCATATAATTTTCCTCCAATATAAGAATAATAATCATTAGAGTACATTCTGTTTCTTGCCGAGTTCAAACGGTCAAGAGCTTTCGTGTACTTTGCTTCTGCCTGCCCAAGTCTGAACGTCTGAGTCATTAGCTTCTGACGCTCTGCTCTGAGCTGGGACATTTCTTTAAGGTCTACCAGATAGCCGATCTTGTTCTGATCCGACCGGCTCATCAGTACTTCAAGCCTGTTATTAATCTCCGCAAGTCTTGTGTTGATCTGATTTCGTACGTCAGTAACTTCGGTTGCCGCGTCGGATACACTCCGTCCAAGCAGGCCCTCAAGTTGCTTACGTGCTAAATCTACTCGCTTCATGAACGGAGCGAGTTTTTGATTGCTCGTATCAGATGCCGACCTCATTTCCGCTTCGAGGATAGCCAGTGTGTTAGCCATAGCTCCGACAAAACCAGGAGCGTTCAGCATATCCGCTGTAACTGTAGCGTCTGTTATACTGTAACCGTTATTGGTTCTGTCGGCATATCCGCCATAAGCAATCTTATTATCGACAATATCATCGAACAGATCGTTAGCTGCAACACCGGAAATTGTAGGCATCCTGGTACCGGAGTACAGATTCTGTCCAGACATAGCAGCTGCAACGAACTCTGCACGAGTAATGGTCTTGCCGTACTCATTGCTGATTGCATCACCCCAGCTACGGTCAGAGGAACTAATAGTACGGTTAGAGGGGGAATAGCTCGTCCTGCCAAGCTCGACAAGGCCGGGAACATCCGAAGCAGAGTACGTAACCGGCTTCATATTGAGTTCACTACCAGTAGCTACAGATGCTCCAGTGGATGCGCCACCTGCAGAGTACATTGGGTTGCTACCTTTTTTACCGTAGTCCGTGTTGGTATCGCTATCATGTTCGTCGATATAAGCCAAGTCATCGAACAAGTCATTTGCCTCGGCGAAAGTCATCGGCTTAATCTTGCCAACGCCATTCATAGCGCGTTCAACAAACTCTGCTCTGGTTATAATCTCGTCATCGTTGCTGTCGGGGTTATTTATTGTGTCATCCCAGCTGCGCCAGCTCTTATCCTCTTTTCCATTAGTTGCGAAGAGGTTATCATCTGTTTTGAAATCCGAAGTTTCTGCTGATGCCGGAGCTTCGTCCTGTTGAGCCATAGTCTGGTCTTCGGATGTGCGCCTGTCCATCTCCCGCGTAGCAGCATCAATAACTCTACGCTCGAAATCATTAGCAGGTTCTCTTCCAACCAATGCGTCGAGTATTGTGTCAGTAGCACCACCAAACAGGGCATTGAATTCCTCATCGGTCATCTCGCCAGTCTGCTGCATCATGACTTGGAGATAGTCAAGGAACTGCTGCGCTTTATCTGGAGCTACCTCTTCAGTGGTCTGATCTTCTACCGGAGTTTCTTCAGCAGGCTTTTCAGTTCTGGACAACTCACTGCCATCGACAGAAGTCTGGCCCGTTGTGGTATCACTGCTAGTATCTGCCGGAGTCTGGACATTAAGCTTGCCGCCAGTAGGTTCTGTCTGCTCGGGCTCACCCTTTCTGGTAACTTCTGTACCAGTACCTGTGCCGTCCTTCATGTCAGCACTATCATCTGTTGGATTCTGAACATTAAGCTTACTATCAGTAGGCTCTGTCTGGTCAGGCTCACCATTTCTGGTAACTTCCGTACCGGTGGCCGTGCCTTCCTTCATATCAGCACTATTATCTGTTGGAGTCTGAACATTAAGCTTACCGGATGCTGGCTCTTGCGCTTTTGGTTCGCCATTGCGTTCCAGGTCTTTAGGCTCTCCAGTTCCTTTTTTGGTATCAGAAACAATAGCCTTCCGCAAAGAAAGATCGTAGTTCTTCATGGAGGCTTTAACACCTTCAAGAGGAAGTCCATCCTTTGTGGTGCTGTTCAATAGGATACGGTCAAAGGCACGGTTTGCTGCCTTCTCGTCTTTCGGCCCCTTTATCTCCTTATCGTTGAACGGGTCATAGCCCTTCATATAGGCTTCAACGAACTCCTTACGGGTAGTGGTATTATTACCAAAAGTAATGGAGTCGGAGTCATCTCTGTACTGGGCCAACGCATCGGTCTTTATACCTTTCGGGGCGCGGTTAAGCCTGTCTCTCGTCTGCTGTTCAGCTGCTTCATGCTGCATATCGTTCAACTTACGATTAGTATCAGATAAGCCGTTCTTCAGTATCTGATTCTGATATGCCGCTTCCTTTGCTCTCTCCCAGGTTGTTGTGAGCAGGTTCTTCAAGGCTTCGCCTACATTCTCCGATGTAATATTCGGATCCATGCCAATCGACTGCATGATTGGAATAAACGGATTCTGTATTTCTTCCCGTGCTTTGGCTTCAGCTTCTTCTCTACTCTTCTCATTCTCCGCTGCCTGTTCCGCAGAGGGAATAGGAGTAGGCTCTCTATCTGCGGCCTCTGTTCCAGAGTCAGTTTCCATCTGGCTGGCAGGTTTAATCGGAGAAGGTTCTCTCTTTACATTCTGGCCAGCCCATTCAGCAGAAGGAGTCAGCCCACTCGGTTCTGCCGGGGCAGCCACTTCAATAGCGGGAGTATCTGTCGGTACCTTATCCTTCAGATAATTCCAAAGATACATCTGAGCCTCTGGAGAACTGAGCAATTCGGAGTCTAATACCTTTGCTATATCTTCAGGTGTTGTTCTGTCAGAGCCTGTGAATATTCTTTCGAGGAATCCAGCAACTTCCGATGCTTCATTACTGCCCATATTTGGAACGGCCTGCTGAAGTCCTAAGGAGAAGTCGTTCTCCACTTTTGCATGCGGATTAGCTCTTACTGCCTCAAGATATTTCTGCGCGTTCTCAGGACCAAGGAGCTTATTAAGTGCTTCCTGGGATACCTGTACCAGACGCATCGGTTCTACACGGCCATACCAATCTTTGTTAGCGAGAGCAAAATCATCAAGTACTTTACTGTCGAATTGTGCCGTGAGATACTGCAAACGGCCAATCTCTTCGTCAGAAGCTTTACCCTCACTAGCTTTCCACGCCAGATCTTTTATTTCTTCAACAGTATTGCGCTGTCCCTCGTTGAAGAGATGTTCGTCACCGGGTCTGATGAACTCATGATTCCACAGATAAGTACCCAGTTCCTGTGAGGCTTTCTTTCCGTTTGGAAGATCAATGTTGAAGTTCTTACCTTGGGATGCGCGGAAATCTGCAAGTTTATTTTTGTCTATCTGCCACTCCATCATGCTGGAACTACCGGCATTAACACCACCGGAGATAGCACCACCAAGGAAGGACAGAGCATCCTCTTTCAGCAGATCGTGCATAGCAAAACGCAGAGCCTGATCTTCTTCAAAACCCTGCGCTATATAGGCATCAACACTATCGTTGAAAGGATTATCTTCTTTTAAGTATAAGGCATCACCAAGTCGGTTAGCCCAGTTGGTGAACAATTCTTCAGAGCCTTCGACACCGGCAGAACACGCTGTGTGCCACGCCCAATCCAGTGCATTATGCCAATCAGCAACACCTTTTGCGTGGTACAAGTTCTCAATGGAGAAGTGCTCGAACATAGCCTCGGCAAGACCGGAGTACACTGACGCCCATCCTGCTTTCTGCGGATCGACTCCCTGCTCAAGCAACTCTCTGTACCTACTGGCTGCTGCTGAACCGAAGAATTCAAGATCTGTAGCTGCTGATACGAATGCCTGTAAAGCACCTTTACCACCGATAACGATATCATCTGTTAAGCCAAGTGCGCTACCAAGAGCTGAGAATGTTGCCAGTGACAGAGCACTGTTAACGATACTGTTATAAGTATTATAAAGGAACTCTGCCGGTTTGAAGTTCGGCAGCATAGCCGTAACTTGTCTACTGGAACTTTCCTGCGCCCATTCAGCCAACTGGCTGTTTGTCGGATCGGTAGGAGCTACAGACATTCCAAGTTTTTCTGCCTGGATAAAATTACTGATAGCTTCCGGAAGGGCTGTGAGATTCAGCGCAAAGTTACCTACAGGCATCATCGCCGCTTCTACAGCAGTCTGGAACTTGCCATTATGACCTGCCCTGTAGTTCTGCAACTGCATGAAACGCTCTTTCGCCAGATCGTTGTACTCGTTACGATAGGCATTATTTACACCCATCGCATATTGAGCTGCAGCTGATGCACCTTCCTTAGCAAGATGGTAGTAAAAGTCATTCAGTTCTTCGTCAGTAAATTTGCCTACTTCTTTTTCACCAAGGTACGGAGACCTTGTAACTTTGTCCCACCATTTTCCGAGCCAGCCTTGTTCCTCTTCCTCAACTCCATCTACATTTGGGAAAAGTACTGCCCTCTCCTTTTCGTCCAGTGTGAAGTACATATCCACGTACTTCTCGGCGTCCTCTTGGGTAAGGCCGAACTGAGTGACGAGAGCATCAACCGCAGGCTTCCTATCGAGCCCAACATCCATCGCCGTATCGATAGCCTCTTTATACTGGGCTATATCTCCAGCCATTTCTTTACCTTTGGCAACCTGCTCGGCATAGTCTGCTTCGGATCGGATACTGGTCTGGTTCAGCGCCTGCACAAGAGCGAGTTTTCCTTTCGCCTCAGCAAGCTCCTGCTCCGCGATCAGTGCTCTATTGTGCGCGTCTTTTGCTTCTTGGGCCTTCTGTGCCGCCTCTTCCGGCGTATGATTTTCTGTACTATGCGCGTCTACAGTAGCATATTGATAAGCCTCTGCATCCAGCTTACCTGCTTCTGTCTGCGCGTCCAGAAGTGCTGCTTCTTTCTTTTCTACGTCGAGCTCGATATCTTCTGCCCAATGCCGCATAGCAGTCCCATCTGGGTAGTCCTTTTCGTAGCTCTTAATTTCTTCTTGTATAGCCGATATCTCTCGATCCTGAAGCAATCTTTGGAGATACTCAGCTCTTTTCTGCTCTTCGGCGCTGAGTTCATTTTCTTCTGGCGCCCCAGATAAGATATCTGCAAAGGCTGAAAAGTCGAAGATCTCACCGACATCGAGTTTTGACTCATCCTTCGCGAGCTGAAGTGCTTCGGCGTATGCAGCTTCCGCTTCTTTCATTGCCTGGTATGCATCAAGGTACTCAGCCGATGTAGGACGGGCAGTTTCGGCGATTTCATTAAAGGCCTCTTCTGCTGCATCGTAAGCAGATTTTGCCGTCAACAAATTATGCGCTGTGTCATTAGTATCCGCGCTATCTTCTGTCGTAGTTTCGCCATTACCAAACCGCATTTCAAAAAGCTCTTGACGAATATCTGAATCACTTACATCGGCATACTCGTCAACGAAAGCCTTATACTCGCAGGCATCAATTCTCTCCTGAATATACCGGCGCTCATGGTTGTATGCAGCCTTCTCTTCCGGAGTAGAATCTGCTGTCGGGGCATTAGCTTCGAGTGCTGCTTCCGCTGCATCCCAAGCTGCGATAGTATTATCCTGCCCGATATACTTACGGCCAAACATAATCTCATCGTTCTTGTACTGAGCCGCATCACGAGCCCCTTGGATGGCCTGTCGCATGATCTGCAGGTCAGCCAGTCTCTGCTCCTCTCTGGTTGCTTCAGTGCTGAAGATAGGTATCGGAGGCGCTTTAAACTGGCGCTTATCATAGCTCTCTTCACCGCTTTCGATTAGCGCGTCCCACTGCTCGTCGGTGAGCTTAGTGAAATCTGCTATCTCCTCATCAGTGAATGCAGTTGCCACATTCGCGCTCTTCGCCGCATCCAACACCTGCTGATCTATCTGTTCCTGAGTAAGAAGCTTATCGTCATCGTACTGAGCAAAAGCCTTGTTATTCTCCACCATGAGATCATAGCATTCTTTTGCCGCTTCCCCATGCTCCTGGATGATACCAAGACCCTCGACCATGGAAGCATACTGGGCATCCAACGTATCCAGTTCCTGCTGCCAGGTTGCTTTTGCTTCCTCTCCCGCTTCACCATACTGGTCAAAATTGAACGCATCGAAATCAGCATGAGCGGAGTCAACAAACTCCTTAGCTTCGTCAATACGACCTTGCCAGTAATCTGCCATCGTCTGGTAGTCATAGGCAAGGTTAGCAGCAAGCTTCTGGTGGGCATACACTTCATCACCTGTATGGAATTGTCCATCGGTAGCGAAGTCAATTATTTCTGTAAGACCGGCCTTGTTAGAACTGTACCACTCATCAAAGCCAGAGACATAATTGCCCTCATCGTCCTCATAGCCTTTGAATATGTGCATGCCGTTTTCATCCAGTTCATTACGATCCGGAGATGTACCATCAATTTCAAGCCCGCCATAGAAGTCAGTATAGTCTGGATAGTATCTTGCATCCCTACGGCCTTGCATAACAGCGTCTTCCGCCATCTTAGTGGCATCGACACCGCCCATTGCCGTAGCATCTTCCTTGCCTTTAGACACCTGGCTACTGGTCTCCTCCTGCTTCTCGGGTTCGACAGCAACCTCGACAGTATCATCAGCTACATCAGCCTTGACGGTCGGAGTCTCTCCAGCTTGATTGTACTCATAGCTATCTGCATTCTCTGCTGCAAGATCCTCAGCAGAGGGTGTAGGTTCGGAATAACCGGAATAGTCGGGTGTGGACTCAGGAGTGGGTGTAGGTTCTGCGTAGTCGCCCCAGCCCATTTTTTTATTAGTCTCATCGCTAGTCTCTTTACCGGCTTGGGTGGCGTGCTTATTAGGGTCGGATGCCGCTGCCTGAGCCGCTGCTCTTCCAGCCGCCTGCGAACTGGCCGGAGGAATAGGAGTTGGAGCCGGTACGTTAACCGGGGTAACATCGCCCGTACCGGAGTCAGTCATCTCTTGTCTCTTCTTTATTAAATCAGGCATATATTAAAGCCTCCATTAATTAAACTATCCTTGTTTTCTCACCGTTTTGTTCTATGTATCCACCAGGTTGCGCATTCCGAAACAGCCGGTTCACCTGCGCCTGGTTAAGATATTGGATATTCCCTCTGGTTACCAGTGTGCCTGCAGCGTTATCTTTTGTAGCTGTACCTGTAACTCCAGTTCCATTAGTAAGCCCTGCTAAGTCTCCACCAGTATACTCAGCTGCCTGAGATGCTGTCATACCCATCGCCGCAAGCTGTTCTGCAGTCGGGATAATACCCTGCTCCAGTAGTGCTTGACCGGATGCCGCCAGAATCTCTCTCGCGTTCTGCTGGGCAACATACGTAGGAGTTCCATTGCTGAATGCACCAGTAGCATTAGCTGCATTGATCTGTGCCTCCAGAGCTGCCTTACTTGCATTGAGCCCATAGTTCGCTGCATTGAGCTGGTTGTTGAAGTAATCGTTCGCAGCATTACGTCTTGCCTCGAACTGGCTGTTCTCCTGGTTATACGCAGCATTGAACAGATCGGTAGCCTGGTTCCATCTGGCATTGTACAGACTGTTCTCCTGGTTGTACTCGTTCTGCCAAAGCTGCTGTGCCTGGTTCCAACGAGCGTTGTACTGGCTGTTTGCTTGGTTGTAAGCGTCCTCATACAACTGCTGTGCCTGGTTCCATCTGGCGTTGTACAGACTATTCTCCTGCTGATATGCGGCATTGTACCGGTTCATTCCCTGCTGCATCCGCATCTGTGCAAGATTGAGGTTGGATGCCTGCGCACCAAGTTCTGCGTCAATAAGGTTGAGCTTGTAGTTCTCTTCCCACTGAGCCACCTGGAGATTGAACTCATCTATGCTGACATTGGTTTCCTTCGCCCAGGTATACAGATCCATCAGTTGAGACAGGTAATTCTGTGAGATAGTAAGAAGCTGATTCGCTTTCTCAAATTCACCCTGAGAACGAAGATCCGCAATCTGTCTCGCAGTATCTGTCGCCAGTTTCGTCTGCTCCTGCTGAACCATCAGTCGATTGGTAGCAGCAGTGTTCTGGATATCGTTGTACTGCGCCTGTCCTATGCCACCTCTGTCACCACGAGCTTCGGCATACAGTGCTTGGTTGTCCAAAGCTCTCTGAGTGTCAATATCGATCTGGTTACGCTGGGAGACAAACTGACCCTGTGCGTCCTGCAGGCTACGCTGGAGATTGGTAGTACCCTGTTCTACAGCTCTATTAGCAGCCAGGATAGCCTGCTGTCTCTGCGCCTCAGTCATCTGCGAAAGGATAGCTTCCTCTCTGGCGGTATCGATACGATCCACCTGACCAACATCTACGCCTGCTCTGGCCAATGCATCCTCGAACTTGATCTCATCTGGGAGTGCCACCTCATCCGGCAGAGCCAATTCTCTGGGGAGATTCACATCATCCGGCAGCGCGACCTGGTCCGGGAGAGTTACGTTCGGATTCTCTACCCTATTAGGAAGATCCACATTTGGAAGATCTACTCTGTTCGGAAGAGCCACCTGCCCCGGAACATCCAACTTTGCTGGCGCATTCTCCGTATCATAACCAGCCGACTTTAAAAGACCAGCTGCTGTCTTCCCGTTCTCCTCGCCGTTAAGCAGATCGGTCTTAACATAGGATGTATCTTCGGGAACTATATTCTCCTCAGCTAATGCATCTGTCAAAGCTGCAGCATCGCCGTAACCACCGGAACGTCTGGCATTCTCCGCATCCAAATCAGCCTGAGAAGGACGAACATATCCGTCATCATATGGGTGGCTACCTACATAAGGATGGTAAGTGCTTTTAGGCTGATCCTGTTGAGCAGCAGGTTGCTGGGCTTGTTGATCTGCTACACCAGTCCCCGGAGACGGAGCCCTATAGGTAGAAATTGGCCCGGCATAAGCATGCGCTGACCCGGAGGTACTTCCATCACTCCCGGAACCGCCACCAACTGACCCACCGTAGGCTTTATTGACAGCACTTTGCTGTGTATCTGCCATATCACATCATCTCCTTATATACGAATAGAGCCCATTCGTACATTGAAACGAATGGGCTTATGTTGTTTATTACTGTATAATTCTATCATCCTCATACCCTGTAGCATCTCCATACTGCACTTCTCCGTTACCCTGATAGTAGTAGTTATATTCTTTCGGAGATCCGTCTGCGAAACCTTCGCCGATAATATAGGCGATAATCATACCACCCGCCATTATCATAGCGGTGATTCGCTCGGTTGTACCGGAACTGCCACCGGCAAGTACAAGGATATTTGCGATAAAACCGGCCACTGCCATCCAGAATTTACGGGAGGTAAATTTTCTTGCAAGGTTCTTTTTCGTTTCTTCACTCATAGTTTCCACTCTCCTTTACGGCTTCCTGTGATGGTCCTCGTCACTCACAATACACGCATAAGTAACGAAGAGAACAAATACAATAAATGCCGATGTGTTTTCCATCATGGCGTATGCACCAGAAATCCGCCGGTTGTTTTCATTTCATGATACGTCTTCTCAATATATTCCATAGCTACTTCCCCACGGCTGTTTTTAAAATCCGGATGATTTATAACGAACCGCTTGTAATAACTAACGTCGTCTAAGATGTCCTCGAAGTGACTCTCCGAGCATGGCATCTCTCCTCGTGACATTGCTCGGCATAGCTCGTCATAGAATCTCAATATCCTAACTCGTACCTGTTTAGCATTGTCAAATTCGTTTTCCTGAATGTGCTTGTCCAGCTTCTTATCGAGGCCGTCCACCTTTTCGCCAAGTGCCGCAAGACTCGCTTCCGTTTTCTTCCTATTAGCTATAATAGTAGGAATAATACCGACGAGGGCCACGATGATCGGAGCCAACACTTGGATGAAGGCGATTAAATTAGACATTGGAATCACCCTTTCTGAGTAAAATCTATCTCACAGCTGTCAACCCCGCAGGTGTGATTACCTTTATTGCGCCCTAGCTTCGGCTCATGTTCACAGCACCAGCAGAGATCCTTCCCTGCTGGTACCGTCTGTCCGCATTTTCTGCACTTAGGCAGATCATTCTCCGTCTTCTCTGTCATGTAGCTGCCCCCAGATAGCGTTGCATTCCGTCTGTGTTGCTGCCCAGTGGGAGTCAACGATTTCCTCAAGATCGACTACTTTCTTGAAAAGCATCGCATCCGTAAATATTAAAAATACAATTGCGAGAGATAATAGTAAAATAGAGATCATTTTATTCTCCTTTAATCTGGTCGGGCTTTACCCAACCGTATACATCAGATTCATTCGGGGCCAGATGGTACGGGAACTTTGCTCCGAGTTTTATGGATGTGATCTTCGCCTTACCCGGTTCATAGCTCCTGCCCATATCTACATTCGAGGATATCCGCGCCTTGCCACCCGTGAAGTACACGATCTGGCCAAGCTTCAGTTCCTTGTTCCCTATCTCTTTATACCGTTCGTTCAGCTTGCCCATCGTATCCGGACCAACCTCACCATCCATGAGAAGTCTGTTCCTCTCCTGGAACTGCATTACCGCAGCCATAGTCTGATCACCAAACTTCCCGTCCAGATCGCCTTTGTAGTAGCCGAGTGCTTTCAGTTTCTCCTGAATATCCAGCACCTCTTTACCCCAGTCGCCATACCTTATAATATAAGGATAGTCATCATGGTTGATGTGCGTAGGATCTTCATAAGGAAGAAGGTCCGGAGCAGGAATATTGTGTTCTGTCGTCTGGGTATTATGCGGATACCGGAGAACGATACTCCAAGGGAAGTTGTAATACCGCATGACCTGTATCTCTCGGCCAGTTTGATCACCAGGCTCGGGATGGCCATCTGATCCACCAGCCTGCACGATCCGTCCATTACCAATGTAAATAGCAGTATGAGACTGATCGTTCAGAAGGATATCCCCACGTTCCATGCCATCGCAGTTAGCGAGGTTAACAGAGACAGGGACGAAACCGGATTTGATGAAGGCTGCCCGCATGTTACCGGTATAGGAAGCTCCGTTTTCCATGACCGGAATACCTGCTCTCTGTACGACGTTACATACTAGGCTGGAGCAATCGTAGTCCGGATCGCCGTTACGTCTGGCCTGAGAATAGCCATGGGAATTATCGTAGGCTATATTCTCTGCCATCTGCACATAATTCTCTACCTTATCGAATCCTTCATCACCACCGGATATAGGAGCTGCATCGCCCTTCATCTTGCGCTCACAGTCCTTGCAATAACCGGGATCTTTCTTTCCGCGAGATGTATAAGTATTCCCGCAGTACTTGCATGTAAGCTGTTCTGCGGGAGCGTTTAATATAATATTCATAATGTTTGTTCCTTATGCACTTAAATACCAGTTATAACCGGTAAGACTATTACTATCGCCCATTACGCTTCCTTCAAGACATATATAATACGAACCCGTATAAGCGGAGATATCCAGAGTTGTTGTCGATCGAGAGGTTACTTTAGAAAGTGCTTTCGACGCAGTCCAGTAAATCGGAATAGCTCTATAGTCTGCGTTCTGTGTAATACCAATTGAAAACGAGTTTCCATATTTGGATACATATTCTATGCATATCTTGCTGTAATTTGTAAGATCTACTTTATTGATCGTGTATGTCTCGGGACCTGAACCGCATACGAAGGAAGCATCCGAAAACGTAACTCTACCCTTATCATAGAGCGAAACCTGTGCGCCGCTTCCTTCTTTAAAGAGCCACGACTCGAACGTAAAGGACGCAGAATAGGAACCGCCATACGCTGCTACCGAGACAGATGACGTTTTAGTAGTACCGCCTTTAGTCGCAGAAATCGACCACGTCCCGGCCTTTGGAACAGTAAAGGACACAGATGTAGAGGCCACCGTCCCGGACAAAGAGTATGGAGACTGAGTGCATTTAACCGTAGTTCCCGCCGGAGCGGTAACTGTTATCGTCGCTACCTTCGCCTTACCCTGGACTAGATTAAATATCATGCCCTACTCACTTCCATTTATTGTCGATCTGTGCTGTGATGATCTGCTCCAGTTCATCTCTATCAAGCATTCTCTTCTTCCTCCAGTTCGGGTTCAGGCTCAGGATCAGGCTCAGGATCAGGAAGTCTGTCATCCACTGTCATGTCAAAAGTTGTACCAACCAGATCCAGAATATGACAAGCTACATAGTCTGTGTTATTGTCCTTGCCATAACCGTATGCTCCAAGATATGCGTGATATGCCTGACGCACTTCATCGAGTGTGTCCTTTACTACTACACCCTTCTCCCAGGTGCCGTTAGTGTGCTTGATCTGTACGAGAAAATATTTTTCCATTTTCTTTTTCCTCCATTAATCGAGAATTAATATATTGACAGTTATTGCCGCAGAAGTGTTCGTATCGGCAGTGAACGTAAGCTTACCAGCTTCTTGTTTTGAGCATCTAACCCTGTTATCAACCCACTGCGCATAGGACGCAGGATCTGGTGTACAGATGACCGTATTACTCGCAGTAACTCCCGTGACGCTTATTGCCCATGACTTCGTGCTCTTAGCGAGAGTTGCGGTTGCGGTTTTGTGCTTTGCCTGTCCGCCTAAGGCCTCCAACGCAGTAGCTGCTGTAGTCTTCCCAGTACCGCCATGAGCAATAGCTAGTGTGCCAGTAATGCCGGGGCGTGGGGATTCCGCAAGTACATTAGCAGCAGTCGTGCTGCCCAGATTCGTAAGCATGGACGGAGAAGCTGTGAGACCTGTACCACCATGACCAATAGCCAGTGTGCCGGTAATGCCGGGGCGTGGGGACGCCGCAAGTACATTAGCAGCAGTCGTGCTACCTAGGTTCGTAAGCATTGACGGAGAAGCTGTAAGACCTGTACCGCCGCTACCTATAGGAACCGGCTTCGCAAAGGAGGGTGTACCATCCGCTGCAAGACTTAATGCCGTAACAACATTCGCAGCGGTACCAGCGTTAGTCATAAAACCGATGGTGTCATCAGCAATTAGATATATGTTCTCTGTATTGCTCAGTGATTTATTCTTCACTACTGTTGGAGCCGACTCTCCAGCACTGATTACCGTGGTACCGGAGTTGGACCCGACGATAGCAATACCGTTATTCGCGGTTGTTTCTGAGTCGCCATATGTACGAATGACATTTACCGTCTTCACCTGAGCATGCGGGTTCTGGTATTTAAAGGAAAGGATGTTGTATGCTGTATCAGCAGTAAGTTTTGTACCAGAGATATCGACTACTGGTGCTGATGTAAGTGTCTTTACTCCCGCCACTGTCTGATTGCCGGTGAGTCTTACCGTGTTGTTCAGCGCGGTTTTGTCTGCTGCGGCCATATAACCGGCATCGGAAGTTGTTGCTGTCGGAATGGTTGACTTGACATAAGTAGCAAGCGCAGAAACAGGCCGCCTATGGTACGTCGTTGTTGTAGTACCACCACCAGCATATTGGGCGATATAATAGTCATTAGCCTGCGGTGTTGAAGTACCGGTGGAAAGAGCATTAAGATAGGCATTCGCTGCGTCACTCGTTATCGGATGCTTGTGGTCCTCCCTCGCATACTTTGCTGAAGTACCAACCTCTCCGGACCCGCTATGGTCCAGAGGCGCGGCCGATGCTGCTGTATACGTCGTGTTTTTTGCCGCTATTGTAATCTTGTCATTAGTAGCGTCAGGAGTGAGCGTAACATTGCTACCGGCAACCAACGTCAGGGTGTCGGTTTTACTATCCGCTGCGATGGTCGTACTTCCTACGGCTACGTTACTGAATGCATTCTGGTTCACCTGAGCACCAGTAGCAATTCCGGCCAGCTTGGTCTTCTCTTCGGTTGTATAGTCCTCTGTTGACAGGCCCTTACCGCTTACCTTGTCCACCTTTGTATCATCGCTTGGGTGCACATGATCTTCTCTTGAATAATTATCTGAAGTACCTGCAGACGCCGTGCCGTCCATAAGCGGTGGGTTCGTACTAGGAAGACTCGTGCTGTCTCTTCCATTATATACATTAAAAGTTCCGGCGGAAGTTCCATCGGACTTATTCACCGTATAGACATCCGTAGAACCGGGCCCCCCAGTACCTGACGTTTTTGTCACCGAGGTAATACTTACTCCCTGGACGCCTTGGTCGCCCTGTGGACCTTGGATACCCTGTGGACCACGCAAAGCTTCTAATTGCGCGGGAGTAAAGTCGCTATACTCAAACGCATCACCTTTTGGGCCTTGTTCGCCTTGAGGGCCAGTTGGGCCGGTCGCGCCTTGAATACCCTGCGGACCGCGCAAAGCTTCCAGTTGAGCAGGAGTGAAATCACTGTACTCGAACGCATCACCCTTCGGGCCTTGCGGACCAGTCAGCGCTTCCAATTGCTCTGTCGTAAAGTCCTCGTAAGTAAAGGCATAACCTCTCGGTCCCTGAGGACCGGTATCGCCTTTTTCGCCCTGAGGACCGGGGGGACCGGTCAATGCTTCCAGCTGCTCTTCCGTAAAGTCATCGTAGGCGAATGCAGCACCCGGTAAGCCAGGATCTCCTTGAAGACCCTGTGGACCCTGTTCGCCTCTCTCACCGGTATCGCCTTTTTCACCTTTCTCTCCCTTCGGCCCCTGTGCGCCTGCAACGCCGTCTTGACCTTTTAAATTATGGAAAGAAAAGTTTATCTTCTTATTCCCGTCGGCCTCTGTTATCTCTACATCTACTGAAGGATCGCCGACATGCTCATCGATCTCAGCAGTTGCCCCGATGATCTTCGCGTTCCATGCTGCTGTTGCTTTCGCATCTATCTGCTCCGCGACAGAAGGGCCAATCGGCGGGAGGTAGTCTCCGTCGAAGTTCTCGGACTGCTCCACGTATATAGATACGGGATTCGTTACAATCCTCTTTACAACCTCTTCTTCCTCGAGTACCTCACCATGTAAATAAATATCCCAAATGCCGGGATAGAGATTCAGTCCATCCGACTCCGGGATACTGTCGTTTATAAGATTGAAGTCATACTGAACACCGCCGTCATAATCATAATTCGTAAAGTGCACCCATTTGGAAGTGCTGTCCCAGTCTGGTGAACGGAAGTCAAATGTTGCAGAATACGTATTATAGTTATCGGATATACCCCTCGTCGGAGTCAGTAGCTCAAGTCGTTCTTTAAATACAGCAAATCGAAACTGTGCCATACTTCCCCTCCTTAGTTCAGGATGAGAACATTTACAGTGATCGCAGCCGTGATATTTGTATCAGCAGTGAATGTAAGCTTACCTGCTGCCTGAGCTGTGCATCTCACTCGATTATCAACCCACTGTGCATAGGACGCCGGAGAAGGAGTACAGACCACCGAGTTCGATGCTGTTACGCCGGACACCGACACCGTCCAGGATTTTGCATTTGCCGTCAGGGATGCTGTCGTTGCCGTGTGCTCCTGCTGTACACCACTCGTCTTTGCATACGTTACTGCACTATCCGCTATCTTCGCCGTAGTTACAGCACTCGATGCAATCTTTGCCTCGGTAACAGCAGATGATGCGAGTTTAGCCGCTGTGACATTAGCATCCTTAATCTTAGCCGTCTCAACAGCACTTGCGCCCAACTTCCCTGCAGTAATAGCGCCGTCAGCAATCTTCGCATTCGTTACGTTCGCATCGGCGATCTTCTCTGTAGTCACCGAGTTAGATGCCAACTTTGCCGCAGTCACATTCGCATCCCTGATCGTGGCAGTAGTTACTGCCTGAGCTTTATCTGTCTGATCGAGTTTAGCCGTAGTGATTGCCCCACTTGCAATCTTTGCCGCAGTAACATTAGCGTCCTTGATCTTCGCTGTTGTAACCGCGTTCGACGCGATCTTTGCCTCAGTAACAGCAGAAGAAGCAATCTTGTCAGCCGTAATAGCTAAGTTTCTTATAGTAGCTGTCGTAACCGCCTGAGCATCTGTGGTCGTATCCAGCTTTGCCGTAGTAATAGAGCCATCAGCTATTTTCGCAGTCGTAACATTCGCGTCCTTGATCTTTGCTGTCGTAACAGCGTTCGATCCTATCTTTGCCTCAGTAACAGCGGAAGATGCAAGTTTCGCTGCGGTCACGTTCGCATCTCTGATCGTTGCTGTCGTAACTGCCTGCGCTCCACTCGTCTGATCCAGCTTTGCCGTTGTAATAGAGCCGTCCGCGATCTTTGCGGACGTAACATTAGCATCCTTGATCTTGGCCGTTGTTACCGCACTCGACCCGATCTTTGCCTCGGTGACAGCAGAGGACCCGATCTTAGCAGCCGTGACTGCTCCATCGACGATCTTGACATTAGAGACAGAATTGCTCGACAGCTTGTCCGCTGTTACGTTGCCGTCTTTGATCTTCGCGGATGTAACTGCCGCGTCAATAAGCGCATCCGTACCAACCGATAACTTCGCCAACTTTGCCGCTGTAACACTGCCGCTCGCAAGCTTGGCATCTGTGACAATACCATCTGCAAGCTTTGCGGTAGTAATAGCTGCATTTGCTATCTTTGCATTTATAATAGCGCCGTCACGAATAGTGGATGCCGTTACTGCCTGACTCCCTGCTGTCTGATCAAGCTTAATGGTCGTAATAGAACCGTCAGCAACAGATCCCTGGGAGATATCATCTATTTCTGCCTGGATCGCATCAATAGCCTGCTGTACGTTGTCCACCTGCAGACCACCACTTGCTGCATACGGAATGTTATCCGCGTTCAGTTCGTTAGTCAGGAAGTTGTTATACTGGTCTCTGATACTGTCAAACAGATACTGCATATCAGCACGGACTTTTGCTTCCTGCGACTCGTGAGTAGGAAAGTCAGCAATATTAGTCCAGCTCTTATCAAAAGTCATTAGCGTTGCTGCCATTATCTCTGACCCCCTTGATAAATATAATAAATTTGCGCCGAGACAACAGCCAGGTCCATACGAGGTGTGTTGTTCTCAAGACGCATTGTGAAATACTGTACCCTTCTGCAATGTGGCTTTCGTCTGAATGTCTTTGAGAATCCGGTTCCTTCCAGATTTCTGAACGACAGATCTCTCGGTACAAGCGACCAGGATAGAGACCTCAGATCGGTAAGATCGTCTCTTTCCTCGTAGTCAGTCAAATACCGGACCTTCACAACAGAGTCCGTTGAAGACCTCAAATTGATAATTACCGAGTTAACATTCTTCTTTCTGTCATACGTGCCAAAGTACTGAGTGGTGAATCTGTACACCTTGTCTATCGCACCGTCATAGTCAGAATAGGTACTTCCGAATTTAGTTAGCCTGCTCAGAGTATCAAAATGCCAGACGTTATTCTCCTCCTGGACAATACCTCTGGCCTTAACATTTTCAAAATAGAACCACGCCGGATTCTTATAGTTGCTTACGTTGTAGTCCCAAAGCCACACATGCCCGTCAGCCACAAGCCAGTAGCGGTACTCGTCATCATGAGACGTGACAAGTATCGGATCGCATCTCTGCACATCGTTTAGTAATCCCATCGTCCACGAACTGTTGGATGTGTTAACCTTCTGAGAAATACAAACAACGTTGTTTTCATACGCGGATGATGTATTCGCCAGGAAATGAACTCCCTGTGAAGTGTTGCACCATGTGAGATTGTTCTCTATCAGCTGGATCGACTTAGGCAAATCACAACCAATCTTCGCGTTGATATTCACATAAGGAAGATCGATGGTCATTCTCTCGTTTACAGTCTCCGTTCCGAGAGAAGTTCTGCCTATGCTGCCTTTCTTAAAGATGATAAGAAAACCCTGCTGCTTGCCAAACGCCGTAATCGGATCAACTGCATCACCCGCAAGCTGGTACTGTATCATCGGGAAATAGGACGGATCCATCGATATCGAGTTCTGCCCATTCCAGAAGTACGCGTTCGGCTGATCCTCAGATCCGGCCATTACTATACACAATGCCCCGGTACCGCCGTAAACTTCTGCAATAGTGCAGTCCATCACGTTCTTCTCAGCCAGAGCATTCTCTTTGCTGTATGTGATATGGACTGTGTTCGTGATCTCCGGATAATAAACATTCGGTGCTGTGTAGAAACCTACAATACCGTTCTCCGGATCGTACCAGCACTCGCCTCTCGTATACTTAATAGTGATCGTGTCACCGGTAAGGAGTTGGGATGCCGTAACGGACAAACCGTACTCAGAAGCAGTAATCAGCGTTCCGTTTAAACGCCAACCGGGTGAGGGTGTTGCCTCCCCATCGTAAACAAACATGTACGTACCGGAGGTAGTAACCTTCGCCCTCCAAGCATAGTCATCAATAGTGACCTTCATACTTGACTTGCTTACAGTTACTGTCTTCGACTCGATAGCTTTGTTTACTCCCTCGACCTCTACTTTTGTGACGTCAAGATTCTTTTCCGGCAGATAATATTCAGTAACAAAGCCATACTTAACAACAAGGGTGTTGCCACTCGCTGGAGTTCCACTTACAGAGATCCCATAGTCCAGAGGATCTGCCGCCTCTCCATTGAGCTTCCAGCCAGAGCTATATGTAAAGGTGTACGTCCCCGGAGTATTGATCTTCATACGAAACGCGGCTGCTTCTATTATGGCCGTGAGCGTACCGGAAGGCGTTACCGTTAAAGTGTAGGCCGAGTTATACCAAAGGGTCTTCTTCGAACTGATTCTGTTCTCCGGCTGGTATATCGTCCCAGCCCCGTTCGTATAAGAACAGCTGATGTATGTTACCGGAATATACCCCTCCACCTCTGAAGCGGAAAAAGTATCCGTACCGCCGTCATACACAACCTCGATATAGTACCCCTTGGTCTTGTAGTACATCTTCTCGTTATAGGGAAAGAACGTACCACCAACATTGAAATTGGAATTGCCTGTAAATAGTACAGTCTCAGCACCATCCAGCGGATCAACTGCGCACAGTTTATTCCCGGCATGGAGAAGCATCTTTCCATTCCACAATCGACTGTAGGATGCATGATAAACACCAATCGGATCTTCACTTATCCACACCTGGCCATCTCTGCAGCACAGTAGGCCGTCTTTCCACCAGAGGTTCTTCATCTCCGGCGTTTCATCGTTTTTTATTCTGTAGTCAAGCTCCTGTAAATTTAGACCGCCGTCAAGCTGAGGAAAGTCAACAACGTACTCCCGCGCATGACTTGGCATCTTTCCAAGATTTACATACGCCATTACCACCACACCCCTGTATCAAACCCGCCATATACGTCAAACACATCGTTCACCTCGGTATATGTCGGAGTCGGCATCAGCCTCTGGAGGCGTGTCTCGAACTCGTTGTAAAGTGCGGAGTACCGGAATGCATCATCGTACATGACAACAAACGCCGCCACGTAGAACGGCATGATATCATTTACTTCGTCCGGATTCCTCAGCACGTAAGAATCAGGCGGGTTCTCCGGTAACGGTAACCCGCGCTTCTGATATTCTAAAATAGTATCTTCCGGCAGACCTTTCTTACACAGGATCTTATTTCCGCCATACAGCCGGTAGCCTGTATATCTTTCAAACACCGGCATGCCACGACGGGTATGCGGAATAATAAGACCAGGTTTCATCTTCAGACAGTCATCCGGTAAGTGGTACAGCATCAGGCCATTCTCCAGTTCCTCGGAATCTAGGTCCTTCAGAAGAATGCTATCTTCTATCTTCTTTATTTGATAAATGTAAGATTGACAAGAACTAAGAAGACCTGGTATCTGTTTTACATAGTCTTCCTGGTTATTGTATGATAACTCAATCTCATCTCCGGCTATGCTGTAGGAGAAGATCAGCTGGAGTACTCTATTTTTAAATTGTCCGTAAGTCATTTATCAATTCTTCTCCTTCTAAAAGATTAGCGGGAATGCCGCTAAAGACATTCCCGCTATAAGTTTGATTACTCGCCGATGTTCAGAATAACATCTGCAAAACCAACCGGCTTGTCCTCGGCATCGACTTCGACGATACGGCCAACAGTGTGACCAGCGGTCGGAGTGATCTCCATGAAGTTAACCGGATTGTCGGAAGCATCCTTCATCTCGGTCCAGTCGTCAGTAGAAATGGCAGTGCCATAGGTAATGGCAGTCAGACCAGATGCATCAGTAGCAGTCATGTAGTACCACTTGTTACCAGCAGCATTCAGCTGGCCGTTAACAATAAGAGTGGTCTTACCAATGTTGGTAGCTGCGGTCATAGCGTCCATCACCTTGAACACAGTCTGGCCACCATGATAGAAAATACCATGACGCTTTTCGTTAAGAACAAAGCAGTCATAAATGGTTCTGCCTTCCACGAGCCAACCGGAAATTCCCGGAGGATTGTCGTGGATTTTGAACTCCTGCAATTGCTCAGGACCAGCCGCGCATTCCTTATTAGCAAGGATAAATGCACAACCCGCGGGTAGCTTATTGGAAGCGACCTTGCAAATCTGAACACCGTCGATTTCACCGATGACGCCCTTGGTTACCATTTCCTGGCTGCGATCACCGGTCTTCATGAAAGCCGGGTCCTGCATGACCAGGTTGCAGTAGCGATAGCTTGCAAAGCAAACTCTGCCACCTGCGGGAACATTATGGTCGCCCAGATACTCCTGTGCATTCAGGAAAGCTTCATAAGCATTAGACTTAGTAATAGCAGTAGTTGCATAACCGCCCGCTTTCTTTGCAGCTTCTGCCATGGTCTTGAAGCAGTAAGTATCAAATTCAGGAACGATAACTTCCTTAATCTGGCGTGCCAGGGCTGCACCTGCGTCGGACACGTTCTGGCTTTGTGTTTTATCGCCAGCATCAATGATGAAGGTGAAACCACGGTCCATCTTCATGCTCTCTTCCTGGATGTTACGCGCAAGGTCTTCAGGAGTACCATAACGATTCACACCACTTCTGGTGTAATCGTGCATAACAGCTACAGGAATGCTATAAATACGGACTGTTTTAACGCCCGTAATGTCGAACTTTGCTCCGAGCGCCAGTTGAGCCTGGGACTCGGTATACCCAATTCTGTTACCCTATCGGCTTTTTATCCGATAGCTCTTATGGTTTCCCATAAGTTCAGCGTACATTTTCACCCTCCAAGAAAGGAGACTTGGTTCGGGTGTCAACCGCTCATGCCGATAATTTATTCTCTTTCGAGGTTCAATCGGTACGCGTTACGGTGGCACAGGCTCTTTAGTTCCTGTACTTACCACGGTATTAGCTTGCTTCTAAAAGTAAAGGAGCATACGCAAAGCGTAAGCCCCCAGCCTTTTTCCTTTCTCCCCGTAAGCATTTACTTATATTCGCGCCTTGAATTTTAAGGATCCTGCCAGCTTCATACACGCCCCGGTAAACGAATCCGGTGTCTAGACAAATAATTGCTGTTCTCGGCTGTGCTTCATACAGAATCTTCTTATACTCCTCTGATCGATGACTCTGCGCCAAGGACATTTTAGCCTTCGTCTCTTCGGACCTCTTAAAGCTACTAGCCTTCCTGCGAAGCTCTTTTTGCTCATCGGACCAGTGTTTCCCGTACATGTGGTTATTTTCCCCTAAATGTATCTCACGAAGATGTTCCTTCGCGGAATCCGGCTGATGCCATCCGCCGCTGATAGTCGACCCACCGCAGTCAATGTTATAGCCCTTCTCCGGATTTCTAGAGTCATAGCGCTTAATAAGTTTCTTCTCCGCTATCGACGCGTCTTCTTCGGACAGACCTTCGGCAATAACTATGTGCTCGATGTTGTCCCAGCCATACTTCTGAATAGCGCGCCATATATAGGGCTGAGTCCGATATCCGCGACCTTTTCTGCCCCATCGCGATGATATCCGCTGACAAGTAATCCCTATATACACTTTCCCATTTGGAAACAAATGCTTATAAACGGTGTAAGTTTTTTTAGGCATTAATACTCCTTAGTAGTTTAGCTTTTACCGTTTTCGGTCGATTTTGCCTGTAGCATTACTGCTACAGCAGACAGTTTGTTTATCTTTCGTCAATTTGCTGCGCATACTTCAGCGCAAGATTAATGCCACCAGCCATAATTTATATTTCTCCTTTTTATGGTCTTGCGGCTGCGACAGTCACGCGACTGTCAGTTAAAAATTAATTGAAGGAGTTAAAGCCGGAAAGGAACGCATCCTCCGCTGTAATTCCTGTAGCGCCGCCTTTAGCGACGCCTCTGACAGGTGCGCGTTTGGCCGCCTCCGCATTTTGTTTTAATGTCTTATTCTCTTTATTGAGACGGTCGTTGTCGGCTTTAGTCTGCCTCTGAATGTACTTTGTGTAAGCCACAGTGAGGTTCTGGCCCTTCAGAGTTGCGTCCACTACCTCCTTAGGAAGCGTCTTTCCTCGTAGCTCGGGGTAAGCCTCCAGGAGATCAGCTACCTCAGGTGCGAAGTCTCGTTGCCCAGCCTGTGTGGGTGTCTTACCCGCAGGTGCTTCTTCCTGTTCCTCTTGAACGGGCTTTCGGTTCTTCAGAACGCTGTCCTCTACTTCTTTGATCTTCCGGGAAACTGTATCCTTCGCGATGGTCGGATGTACTTTCTCCTGAGTCAGTCGTTCGATTTCAGTGTCTTCATAACTCTTCTTCGCCGCGTCCAGCATAGCTTTCACGCTGTCATAGCCAAGGATCTTGGCTACTACTTCAGCCTGTTCCAGTTCAGCATTCTTAGCATTCAGCTTATTGCGGTATTTATCCGCAGCGTATGCTTTCTGATACAGATCCGGCAGTTCTGATTGATCAATCTCGACACTCTGAACCTTGTGGTTAACTGTTGCATCGAACTTGATCTTGGTTGGCTGTGGTTCCGGTTGTTCCTCCGTGGTGGGAGTCTCTTCCGTCTCAGCCACAGATTCTCCGTTCTCTTCAGCTTCATTGCCCGTGGCGGGGGCCTCTTCTGATTCTTCCGTTCCGCTTTCCTCAAATGCCTGTTCTAAGGTCGAAGGCTCGTCAGCCCCTGTGCCAGAAGCCCAGGTAAAGAAGTCCGTCGTACCATCCCAGCCGTCCGGAAGGATGACGTCGTCCTGAGTAGTCGTGGATTGAACCTGTTCGTTTTCGTTTTCCATAAACAAAAATTCCTTTGTATACCTCCCATGGTGAGGGAGAAAATTTATATCTTGTCCGGCATGGTGAGCCGGGATATAGCTAATAAGTTGCGGTTATAAACGATTGATCGCAGGAGTTACCCCGTGTCCAAAACAACTGAGCCGCATCAGTTTCTAAGTTGCGGGTGCTAGCTCTGCCCTAGCGCACTCCGGTTTATGGGACCGGCGAGATTGACTGACTCCTCTAACCCGCAATAAGTAAGGCAGTGAGCTGGTTGCCACTCACTGCCTTTGTGATATTTATCGAAAAGGGACTTCCCCTTAATCGATCTTATTCGTCTTTTACGAAGATCATATACTTGCCGTGGGGGCCAACAGTCTCAACCCAGCGGCCTTTCTCGACTTCGACTTCTTCTGCCGGAATCTCTTCAGCAATTACTTCTTCCTGAATGATTTCCTCGACCGGTTCTTCTTTCTTTTTTCTAGCCATTTATATATCCTCCTACATGGATCCCTTCTGTACCAACGCTTTCTGCGCTGACTTCGGAAGGTCATTATATTTAGCCTGGATTGATGTAGGCAGCTGGCTTATAGCCTTATCCGCTGACACTACACCACCCATCGCGGGGAATCCTGCATTCTGGAGCGGAACGGGCGGAGTCTTAGAAATCTGAGGCCCCTGCTGCCCCGGCATCATCTCCCCCTGCTGGGCGAGATCTGCCTGCTGCATCGCTGCTGTCTGCTGCGCCACTTCTGCCGTACGCTTCTTGATGCTATCAATCAGCTCCTGCTTCCGCGTTATCAGCTTATCCGGTATACGCTCAAGGTAATCAATAATCTCCAGCGTACCATCGCGACGGAGGTTATCCAGAGTCTGAACCATAGCAATCTCGGAGTAGTACGTAGTAGCACCAACCTGAGCAACAATGTTGAACCAGAGGCGCTTCAGCTGTGTGAAATCAAATTTCTCAACAACTCTGCGGGTAACAGACTGTGTCATCATCTGGCCGGTGACAGGATCAATTCTCGGAGCATTCCCACCATCGAGAGAGATATCATCGAATGTACGCTCCCTCACAATCGGACGCTCACCGTAGTAAGTTCCCATCATATCCAGCAAAATCGCGCCTATATTCTCAATCCACTCATGCAGGCCAGCTCTTGTGTTCTCCAGAGGCACTTCTGCGGATGACTGCAGAACCATCAACGCTGACGTATTATCCGGACGGACATTACCCATCTGGGCGTCCGTAGCACCGAGGCAATCCCTCGTATACTGCATAACCCGGTCAATACACATCACGATCTGGTTCGACATGTCCGCAGGCTGCAACACGGTAGCCACGTCACGCAAGGACGTACCCGGCTGCAAGTTGTGAACACCAATAGCCGCGCCTACTTCGTTATTCCACTGCCCAATCAGATCAGCGTTGTACACTGTCTTCGGGAAGCTCTGGAGCTGCAGATGACGGAAGATCATGGCCATCATACTATTAATGAAAATCTGATTCGGAACAATGCCCGTTACCAGAGCTCTGCCATGGTACTGGTTCTTCTGCTTTTCCCAGTTGCCCCATGCTATCGGATAACGAGAAAGACCAGTGTCTACATCTTCATAGATGATCCTGGTCTTCGTGGCTTTCGTTACATGTACTGACGTTACCAGTCTGGTAGCGTCTTTCTTTTTATATACAGGATTTCCTTCTGCATCAATTACCGGAATCCCATCCTCCGTAGTCTCCTGGATAGGTTCGCCATTATCATCGAGTACTTCGACTTGTTCCGGCAATCCGGTTTCCTCGTTGATAACCTTCTCTTCCGTCGTAACTTTGGTATAGAGAATTCCATATAAAGCCTTCCCTGTCTTATCATCGGTACGGGAGATCTCGGTTCGTCCACCTACGCCAATCTGCCACTGCCATTCCGAGTCGGATAACATACTGTCGATTACAATATCGTCCTCTGCTTTTCCACCGTGCTTCTCATCGGACTTGGCAAACTGCTTGGCTTCCCATTTCAGATTCTCCACCGTGTCTCTACCGAGGATCAGAATATAGGGCTGGGACTCAACGTCTGGTGTATTGGGGTTACCAAACATGACATTGATCCCATCCACAAGTTCCATCTCTATTTCGCCCTTGTATGCACCAAACGCCCCGCCATAGGGAGTAGCATCAGGATTCCAATAGAAGTGTGCACAATAGTCACCGGTAACAGCGCCATCGAATAACGCCTCACGTATCCGGTACTGCATCTTGAACTTGTCAAAAAGATTCCGGACCTCCGCTGTAGCAATGACTGCCGCATTGGACTCCGGATCCTTCATGTTATCCCCGTCGGCATAAGCCAGCGACTCAAAGTTGATCGTGGTGTTGGAACTCGTTAACGACGCCACGAACAGAGAAGTAACACGCTTTATGATATTGAACGTAGGCCGCGCAAGTTTCTGCATGGCCGGGGTCTCGTTTATATGGAGCCACTGGTTACCGGCAAAGAACTCTGTGTTCGTGTTTACCAGGTTGTACTGATTGGGAACAAGCTGATTGTTATATGACCTTCCGCTCTCATAATATCGCCATACAGAGGTTATATTATTTTTCTCATCTCTCAATCATGCATCACCTGCTCCTTTACGGAACCGCTACCGTATGCCTGTTCCGCGCCATAAGACATCAGATCCTTGAATGCGTTATGCTCCGCAATCAGTCTCTCACGTTCTTCGCGGATTTCGCGCATCTCTTCTTCCGAAGGTTCCGATACGCTGACCACCGGCTGTTTCGATTCGAACACTACCTTGCCAAACCAGAAGCCCGACAAGAAAAGCCCAACGCCTAATACAGCACTGAGCAAACCTACTATTACACTCATTTCTTCGCTTTCTTCAACTGGTCGAGCATCGGTTCCTCTCCAACATCCTCAGGTTCCTCAGTCTCGTCTTCCTCACCAACATCTTCTCCCGGTTCATTGCCAGCTTCGTCCACGCCCAGAGGCCCATTAAGAGGAAAGGGTACTTCTTCCGGTTCCTCCTCTACAGGAGCAGCCTCAGCACCGGCATCGGCCCTTGCGTTATCCAGAGCTGCAACAATCTCTTCATCAGAAGCGCCTTCCTCAGGAGCGAACTCTTCATCCAGTCTGAATGCCTCTGCCTTTGCATCTGCTTCAGCGGTCTCGCCTTCATAGGTCGTACCGATCTGGAGCTCCATCGGATCATCGCCGGTATCCATCAGAGTCTTGGCATACTCTTCCATCTCGGGGTAGCCATGCCGCTCCAGGATCTCACCGCCAACAGTCTCGATAGGCGTTACGATAACAGCTTTGTCACCGGCCTCATTTGCAAAGGCCATAAAGTACTCACTCTCGGGAAGCGGAGTAACCTCTACAGAAAGGTCGCCCTCCCCACCAAACATCGGTCTATTTGCAGGGATCGCGAACCCCTTATTCTCTTCATCCATAATATCTAAATCTCCTTAGCTAAAGAATTGATCCGTACTTCCATACGGGCTGAATAATACATCCGGATTATTAAAATCCTCTTCTTCCTTCTTAACCGCGATCTCCATCTCGGTGGGTTTATACTCTTCATACTCACCGCTTGAATAAATCATTCTATGTAAAGCCTGGGACGCAGCATCGACCATATCGTCGTGTGCCCCATTCGGGAAGGATGTAAACTGGTCCACGAACTCATTTACCCACACAGCTTTCTCAGGTGTAGGTAAGAATACATGCCCAGATTCTATGGCCGCACTTACTGCATTAACTCGTGCGACTTTACCACCGGCTGGATTGACCGGTACGACGAACATATCCGGTTCGTGCTGCAGGGTACTAACAATAGCAGGACCATTCGCCTTGTCTTCCATCAGGATCGTTCTCGCGTTCGGGTACATAGCCTTGACCGTTCGCAGCATCTGTATCGTCTGCGGGAAGTCCAGATGTTTATTAAAACTCGCTCTCAGGTAGTAATCGCCTTTACGCTTACCCCACACCTGTATAGCGACGTAGTCATTTGTATCAGCGCCTTTGAATGTAGCGTCAACGGAGATCAGCTCTGAGCCAAACATAAGCTCCTTGTCATCCGGATCGTAGAACCGCCACCAGTCTCTCTGGACCAGGTTACCGGCTTCCACTCGCGGGGAGCATTGGTACAGAGCAGTCCACGAACGCATGCCACCCTGGGCATCATGTATGTACGACTCCTTGAAGTCGCGCAGCCAAGCCTTATCTTTCCCAAGCTCCGGGCAAAGAGCGTCACCCACTGACCTACCAAGCAAGTCATCTTCTTCCGCTTCGACCGGTAGTCTGATAAGCCTGCTATTAGGTTCGTTGGTCAGTACTCTGGCTGCAAGGTCATCATAGTGCCAAGGCGTCATAATAATAACAATCTTCGCCTTAGCCGCGAGACGGGTCTTCAGTGATGCCTGCCACTCTTCCCATACATTCGATCTGTACGTAGGAGAGTCGGCCTCCTGCATATTCTTTACCGGGTCGTCAATAATGATCAGGTTGGCCGGGTTACCAGTGATACCGGACATGATACCACGGGAGATCAGTCTGCCCTTCGCATTGTCCAGCTCAAACTCGTCGGCCCTGTCTATAGCGCCAATGGATATATTAAAAAGATCCGAGCCTAATGCACGGATCTTCTCTTTATTTCTCCTGCAGAACTTCTCAGCGAAGTCCTTATTATAGCTGGCCAGGATCACATTGTTCGTAGGATACCGACCAAGATACCAGGAAGGAAACGACTCTGTGATCGTGGTACTCTTCCCGTGCTGAGGCGGACACTCCACAACCAGTATGTCATAGGCATTGTCAGTCGGTGTCTCAACAAATTTCTGTACCTCATCCGCGAGATACTCACTCAGTCTGGTGCGTTTCCACGTAGGCCCCTGAGCCATAGCCAGATACTCCGCAAAGGATCTCTTGGCCAGTTCACGTATCGCCAGCTCAGCGTATAGATTTCTTAATTCATCATTCATTCTAAATCGTCCACTAAAGCAGGACCACGCTTTGAAAAATCAGGATAATCGCGCCTCTTTCAAAAGTAAAAGCCCACTGCTTTATCCAAGCAATGGGCTCGTATTATTCTTCCGTAGCTTCCAAAGGCTTTCTGGCTGCAACCATAGCCTGTAGCTCTTCCGTCGATAGCTTCGACAGATCAAGCGTCTCAAAGGGTTTGTCATCAGCATTGCCGATATTCAGATTCTCAGTGGGTTTGTAGCCTGCTGTGTCCCTTACATACTTGGCCGCTTCCGTATCAAGATTGTAAATGGCCTTCTTCATCTGGCCCCAGAACACTGCAGTCTGATAGTCACCTGATTCGAAACCGTGGGACCTGAGCTCTTCCAAAGCTTCGTCCTCGGTCGGTATCTCAGCTTCCATCATGTACCTGGCCAGCTTGTTGAAGTTCTTGTTCGCCCGACATGTCGCCTTCTGCTTCTCGATAGACTCAGGGCTTCTTCGCCGTTCAGCCGCTTTGGCTTGATTGACAGGGTCAGTTATACGGGCTGTGCGTTCCTCGTCCAACGCCCGCTTCTCTTCGGGTGTTAAGCCCACCGGACTCACTTCCTTCCTGGAGTACCCAGTAATTTCTAACATACATTATATCGTATTTTCAACTGCAAGTCAAGTTTGTGGTACAACATATTGTGGTAAACTTGATGACAACCGTAATAGTTTGTTCATAATTTGAATTTTGGAAAAGTAGAGCCACCAGGTCAGAAACAAAAAAAAGACCCCCTATACCCTGTTAGAGGCATAGGGGGTCAGATGAAGAGGCGAGGAGATGTTGGGATTGGCACTTTGAGTATTTAAAGTGACAGGGCTCGAACTTGGATTGGCACTTTGGGCTTATCAGGTGACGGAGATCAAACTGAGATTGTCACTTTGAGTTTATCAGGTGACGGGGCTTAAACTAAGATTGTCACTTTGAGTTTATTAGGAGACGGAGCTTAAACAGTTAGTTGGGTTTAACTTGGTTTTTCGAGCGTCAGTAATATGCGAAAAAAGTTATATATATTATATATATAATAACCCCCACCCCCTGCGGGCGGGCATGGGGGGCCTTCGGCCCGAAAGAGGCGGCTTCCGGTTTTCCGGCGATTCAGAATTTTTTCAGCAGAGCTGAAAAAATTTTTCTGCGGATGCACACGATGCAGCCCATTCCTTTTAAACTGCACCAAAAAATTTTTTTGTTTCCTTTATGTAGTGGGCGCCCAGTGCTTGCAGTGTGCACACGTCCTGCCTTCCTCTCCGTATGTATACGTTCGGCCGGAAGCCCTGCAGCAATGGGCTTGTGCTTTCTATATCTGATAGCAGTACCACACGGATACCCCGTACAATTTATCTAACTATGATCACATTCAGTTTGATGCAACACGATTGTGCTGCAGGTTTAGTTAGGCATTGCATACTAATTGTATACATGAATACATGTATCCTCTAATACTTTGATGCACGGATACAGGTATGCACTGCTATGCTGTCAAGTGATTCCACTTGACGTTTTCCTTTTGTGTTTCTGGCATATGTCAAAAATGTTTTTGCTTTCCGTGTCTCTACCTATTTAATAGGAATTTTGAAAATGCATGGTCAAACTTTGTGAAAAAACTAATTAAAATTTTTTTGAAAAAAGTGTTGACAAGGCGCATTGTTTCTGCTATAGTACGCATTGTCAAGAGACAAGGCGCATTGACAAGTACCCTAGCAAACCACAGCACCAAATGATGGAACGAGTTCAAATGCAAGCGGATGCGCAATGGAGGATGCGCACAAAGAAGATTGCAAGAGGATAGTGCACTTTGACAATTCAATGGTTTTCGCTGAACCGATTAAGGCTGACAGTATCAACTAGAGCATGTAGGCATGGACATGCGATGACTACAACACCATGCAATGATGATTCTGAAAACGTGAACAAGCTGAAGCTTGTTTAGGTTTTTGGAATTATCCAAAAAACGATAGCTGATTGACTGGCACTCAATCAGCTATCAACACCAAACCAAACAAATCAAACCAAAAATCTGAAAGGATGGTACATCTATTATGTCAAAAGTCAAGTCAAATGTCAAGGAATTTATTGAGATTCTTGGAAGACGATATGCAATGCGTAAATCAAAATACGCTAGCAATTACTCTCCTATTTGTGTATCCGATAACATGAGCGGAAAGATGGAAAGCATTCCGAGCATCAGCACTTCTTGCCTTGCAAATCCCTTCTGCCTTCAGCGTATGAAAGACGGCGACAGCATTTGTGCTCACTGCTTTGCAGAAACAACACTGAATCGTTATAAGGATTGCGGAAAGAATATGCTCTCTAACACGTACCTGCTGACTGAATCAATCCTTGACTTGGATTTGCTTCCTAAGTTTCCCAATGTGCGGATTGTCCGGATTGAATCTTTCGGAGACGTCGCAAATGTAACACAGGCAATTAACTATTGCAATCTGTGCAAAGTCAATCCGCTTGTAACTTTCGCATGGTGGAGCAAAAACGTCGCAATCATTGCCAAAGCTTTCGACATGGTTGGCAAGCCGAAAAATGTAATTCTAATAGAGTCCTCCCCCAAAGTAAACGAAAAGAAGACTGCAAGCTCACACTATGTTGACAAAGTCTTCACCGTCTACAGCAAGGAATACATTATAGAAAACAATCTCGATATTAATTGCGGAGCTCGCTGCTGTGCCACATGTGGCAGATGCTATCGCAAGGATACAGAGTCCGATGTACGGGAGCAGCTGAAATGAGCATAGGGATTTTAGCACTGGCAATTGGAGCCGTGATGTGCAGCGTGTCTTTAATTGGATACGCTGCACAGGAAGAAAAGCCACAGCAGAAACGAAACAATTACACGGCATGCATGCCGAAAGAAATATGATGGAGGATATAACAATGAAAGAAAACAAAATGATAATCTGGCAAAACATCGATATTAATATAGACGCCTGGCGTGAATACTATCAAGAGTGCTGTGACATATTGGATAATGAAATGACGAGCTGTGAGACTGATGATCAGCTCTATGAATGGATTGATGAGCAGAATGCTATCTCTCTTGATGATGAACGGTACAATCTGAATGTAAATGTCGGTGACGAAATTATTGTAATTGGAGACTTAGGATTGTGGAATGGTAGACGAAATGGATACAAGATCATTAAGTCAGGAAACATTAAGGACTGCCTATATAACGATTGCGATTATTGTGAATGGTATTGCGATGATAAGGACATGAGATATACAGGAATACATCATGACGGCACAAACTATTATCGCTACAGAACATGGAGAAAGGGAATAAGCGAAAGTCAGAAAGATACTTTTCTGAATAAATTAGTTTATGGTGAAGTATCTGAAAACGATATAAAGAAGTACACAAAAAGCATCCGGCCTTTTGTCGCCAGAGTTTATGGCTGGCCCGGAAGAAAAAAGATCTAATGGAGGGATAGCACAATGACAATATACTTTGTGAAAAGCGAAAACGGAAAAACACTTTGCGGCCCATTCACTAAACGGGCTGATGCAGAATATGCACTTGAGAATTACACAGATACTTTTTGGTACGGCAAATGCAGCATCATGGAAAAAGAAATATGATGGAGGATAAAGCAATGCTTAGAAAACTTCTTGAAATGAAATACAAAGAATACAGAACAGCAGATGGATACTATGCAGTCGAAACGGAATTTCTAAACTGCATCACCGGAGCACAAGAAACGAAAGTATATAAAGGAAGAACGTCGAAAGAAGCTTGGACAAAAACGAAAAGAGAAATTACCAGACTAACAAACAGAATCGTCCGGATATACGGATAATAACAGGAGGATTGAATAATGCTTATCGTATCTAAAACAAGATTCGGAAAAGACTTCATGTTCAGCATAAAGCATGCGCATAGAGTACCACAGAGACGAGTCAAGGCCGAACAGATTGCGGAGATTCTGAACCGTGAAATGTACAAGTGGGATTCTCCGGAAGACAGATGGAGAGTATATGAAATTGATCAATACAACACAGCATACGAAACAGCACAGCACCAGCGTTTCGGATTCCGTGAACACGGAAAGTATCTTGTGGAATACACACGATAACAGGAGGATTGAATAATGGAAAGCAATCTCAGATATGTACACTTCAAACATGTGAACGGATACAAAGAGGTACGGCAGGCATGTCACAACATAGATCAAGCTGTATTCATTGCGGGCGACATCTACAGGAACCATAGGCCGCAGGATATAGAATACCTCTACATTACGCGCTACGACAGCGACAACAAAGAACGTGTCGTAAAGAACTACATCTAACAGGAGGATATAACAATGGCAAAGAAGACCATGCGTGAAAGATGGGCAGAGTCCTTCCGCCCTAATGAAAAAGAATTGTGGTTACTAGAAGAACACGGAGACACGGCACTGTTTATCAGTAAGGACAAACCAAACGACGACATGCATGGACGTCAGCCGATGTACCATGTGTGGAAGGGCGAAGACAATTGGCTGTACTGCGGCACTGCATTAATGAAAGCTGTTGAGATCTATAACAAAGCTGTTAAGGAGGATTGAACAATGGAAAGATATGCAGAAACCTACTGGACAGAAGCAGATATTGCGGAAGCACTGGAAAGCTACGACGGAATCAAAGCAACAGATGAACGGATACAGAGCGTACTCGGAGCAATCAATTGGGAGCACCTGCAAGAGAAAATGATTGAAGCCGGATGGGCTGTAATCTACCAAACAATATCAGATGGGCAGAGATTTGGATACCTGCCGGAGACAGAGGAGGATTGAACAATGAAAACATACACATTCCTGTACAGCATGCTTGGCACAATCACAGTACAAGCCGAATCCCTTGAAGAAGCAGAAGAACTCGCTGAAGACATGGACATCGATTGGGATGAGTCATCTACAGAAGACGATGGTTGCATAGAAGAGGATTGATACCACACTCGACCATGCGAGTATAAACAGGAGTCAGGCATGGTGCGTGGGCAGGACTCTACATCCTGTCCGGTCTCAAAATAAAATGTAATTATGGAGGATATAAGAATGAGAACAATGGAAACCCTGCAGAAGGTACAGGATATCGGTGCGGATATCTATCGTGAGTACAGAAAGAAATGCCGTGATGCTTGCGCCCTGCTCGACAAGCTTCATACAGATGCCGTCTACGACAACGATACACCGGAGTCCGTCGTGGATGCCTTCGCAGAAATGTGCGGCGAAAGCTTTGCGGAAATCATCATCGCTTCCCTTATCAATCAGAGTGCATGGGATGGACGCATCTCCCACAAGGCAGCCGAGTGGGCAGAAGGGATAAAGAATTCATGGGATGCGGAATCAAGTAGACGCTGGGGCATCACAACCACAATGCACATGTGCCACCTCGACCAGACAGCGAGAACATTCATGACTCGGTATCAGAGATAAGGAGGATATAGAAATGAACAACGACTATATGGAAAGAGCACGTAAAGCAATCGACGAGAAGACTCTCTTCCCCTACGCAATAGCAATGACCGTCGTCCCTCTGAAAACAGATAGACTGACAGCAAGATACTTAAACCTGCGTAATTCCTTATTCGACACAGTACTATGGAACTACCTCCATGAACACTACGGCAGAAAATTCAGAAGTGACTATACCAAAGAGCAACTCAAAGAAGCAGAGGACGTAGCACTGGCTGCATTGGAAGACACAGATATGCATGACCTCTTTGAGCCAATCGTGAACAAACTGGAAGAAAGACTACACGAACTCGACCCCAAAAACTACTAACAGGAGGATATAGAAATGAGAAAACCTACACAGCAGGAATACTTCCTTGCGGAAGCAGTGATCGAAATCGTGGACGTAATCGACTGGGAACGGAAGGAATTCCGCCTCGGCTTTGAGGATTCCAGAGACTTCAACGCAACCATCACTATGTGGGCGGTCGAATTCCTTGAATGGTGGGATGCGGAAGAAGCAGCAGGACAGGACCACATCTACCTTGACGTCATCAGAGACTTCACCCTTGCAAAGATCGATGCCCTTGACGAAACCGGACTCGACCTTCCATCAAAAGACTGGAAGATACTTATTCTCAACAAGTAATAGGAGGAACTAAAATGATATACGTCGACACAATCTTTGACGCACCCATCCCTGCAGCAGATGCAGAAGAAACGATCAACTGGTGGATTGAGACTGCCGCCGGAGAAATCGAATACCAGACTGGAATACCCGCAAGCACGGACGCACTCATGGAAAAGCTCGCAGATATGGACTGGCTGTACCTCTCAGAGAATAATGACGGAGTAGAGATGATCGACATGCAGATCGCTGAGGACTGCCTCAACGATATCACCAACCAATGGATAAGAGACCTCAAAGACACACTAGAAGAAATAAAAGCCAAGACTACAACACCGAAAGCGAGGATGCCGAAATGAGAATTGAAATCCCTGCACCACATAGCTACAAAATCGTAGCCGAAACAAACACATACGACGGCACGAACGAGATCTGTGTCTTCGTAACAGACCCAAGCGGGAACGTCTCCCAAGACCTTGCCACGATCAGACCCGCACACCACATGGACGCTGACTGGAACCGCACATGGCTTGACGATTTCAACGTGTATGTCTATGCCGATGCCGAAAAAGGCTATAGCACGCACGACTTTACGATCAAGAGATTTACAAAGGAGGAGAAATAAAAATGACTAGAAAAGAAGCACAGATCGCCAAGGCCTATGACCTTGTAACCATCGGCATGGCAGCCACGTACCTCGACAACGCAGGATACATCATCCTTCCGCCAGGGATCGAAGGCGATGTTGAGCTCGCCGAGTATGCACTCAAGATGAGTAAGGGATTCAAGAAATATATGGAAGAGAATGAATTCGGAAACTGGGATGAGTACATCGAACAGGAACTCATTAAAGAATACAACCCTGCTAGAATGCAGGAGAGAGGAATAAGATAAGATGAGATACTTCGCCAGTATAGATAACGTCTTCACACAAGACGATGCCTACTATGACTACAAGGCATTCATGGGATACGTAGAAGACCCAGAGTACAAGGACATGGACTTTGAAACATGGCTCGATGAGTATTACATCGACGGATATGAGATAAACGAAATCACAGAAGAAGAATACCTCGAACGCAGAGCAGAACAGGAAGAACCAGACTGGATTGACGGAGCGCCCAACTACGACAAGTACCCAACCATGACACCGGAAGAAGTACTGGTAGCATACAACATAGATTAATAAGGAGGACTGAACCATGGAAATCAAACTGACAACAGAGGACATCCAGTATCTTATTCTTGCCCTCATATGCACTGATGCCCACATTCCTTTCGAGGAATATGACCACCTAGACAATCTGCTTTGTGACCTCAACAAGAAATGCAATCTCGAAAACAACTACACCTTAACGCTCACATTAAAGGAGGAATAACAAATGTACCCAGAATACGAAGCACAACGAGTCCAGACCACCTTCTGGAACGACTTCTCCATCGCTGATGCATTCGGACCAAAGGCAGTACTCGACACCTATAACCGCGCCTTCAAAGAATGGCGGTCCGACTACAAGTATCTCACCGAACTGGTGATGGTTCTCAACCACAAAGCATGGCACCACTACAGCAAAGGAAACACCGGACTCTCGGAACTCTACTCAGATCTTTACATCGACACAAACGACTGGGCATACAACAACCTCGAAGGAGAAGCACTGGACTTCTACTTCCATGTGACAGACTAAGGAGGATATGATATAATGACAGCAGATGAATGGCTCGACCTTATCGCAGAAGAAATAATCAGAGACTATGGAGCGGATGACGATGACTAATGACAAGACCGTGAACGTAACACTGACAGTAAGACAGCTGCAGCTTATCCGACTTGCACTCGCTACCGGATGCAAGTATGCCGAGAGGGAGAAGGAATTCTACACCACTCCCTCTGATAAGTTCAAAGCAGATGAACTGATCAAAGACTACCGAGAGATCGAGCGTATGCTGTACCATGAGATGATGGACTCGCTCGATCTCCCCATCAAAACCAATTGACACCGGAGAACAAAGCAATGTATAATACCGTAAGACCAACACCCAGGGAGGATAAAGTAATGGCAGTTAAGCTTTCCGTAGAGGCATACCAGAAAAAGAAAGACAGAAACATTGCCTATGACGCCAACAACACAACAAGAGTATTCGTTAGACTCAACAACAAAACAGATGCCGACATCCTCGCCTACTTAGACACAGTACCTAACAAACAGGGACTGATTAAAGAGTTACTGAGAAGCCACATGTCATCCGTAGGCTTCACCTATACTCAAGAGGAATCCGAATGAGGAAATCAAAGTACGTATACAAACCGAACCAAGAAGGCGGCACGTTCAACTTCACACTGAGGATGAACCGGAAGAAAGACTTTGATATCATTGCCGCTATGGAATCGGAAGAGAACAAGGCAGAGTTCATAAAGAACGCAGTCCGGTTCTACCTCCATGCGCAGGAGGAGAAGCACCGGAAGATGGACGCAAGGTACGCATGACAAAACCCGCTAGTGATAGCGGGCTTTTTTTGTTTTATATTCCTATCTAATTAGTAGGTTTATCCTGCACTCTCCTCTTCCGGAACGAGATCCTGCATCAGCCTGTCCACATCTTTCTTAGTCCACGGGACATAGACTTTGTGACCCGCCTGTCTGAGCTTATGGTGCTGCAACTTCTGGATCTCGGACAACTCACCAGTATCCGTTTTGGTTTCCACCCAGACACAACGCTGATCCGGCAGGAGAATAATACGATCCGGCATACCTGTCTTATATGCTGATGAAAACTTCAAACAAGGTAAGTTGTTACGATTGCAACAACCAACCAGGTATGATTCCACATCACGCTCACGAACTTGAACTGAAATAAAAATCACCTTCCATCCTGTGACAAACTATAGGAAAAAGCGTGACAAACGTATACCTCTAAATAGTTTGTCACGTTAGTCACACAAAGCAACTACAGTTGATAAGTGTGACAAACTAAAGCCCTCCGTGACAAACTACCCCCCAAAACGTGACAAACTATACCATACGTTTGTCACACCAATCCATAACATATAACACATAAATATATTATTATTATTATTATTTTATATGTTTTAGAGTACTTTCTGGATGGATTTATGAAGCGTGACTAACGTGACAAACTTTTTTAAGAAACGTGTTTTTGGGGTTTGTCACGGTAGTGATTTGTTGTAAACTTGCTAACAAAAACGTGACAAACTACCCCCTTGAGTTTGTCACAGTTTGTCACACTTCCCAACTACAGTTGATTAAATAACAGGTTCCGCGTGACAATGTGACAAGCGTGACAAGTGTGACAAACTACTTGTTACGAAATTGTGAACGTCGATTTTGTCCAGATCTGGACAGAATTGTTGCGATCCGAACAGTCATTGTCCAGAACTCAGCACCCCGCCTGCTAAAAAAAGGACGCCACCCTAGCCTAACCAAGGTAACATCCTTCATCTCTTATATTCTATTCCTTATTGTAACTCAGCCTCATGCTCAAGTCAAGCTGCGTCTGGTGGGATGATGACTGGCACTCTTTCCTTATACAGTTCAGCCTCTGCCTCCATCTGGTCCTCGGTAAGGTAGGACCGCTCATCAAAGTGACCCAGTGCGCAATGGGCAAGCTCATGTAAGAATGCATCCCACTGCTGGGTAGCGTACAGGTTTGCGTTGATATAGATATTGTAAGTCCCGTCATGGTTGGAAGTAGAGACCCCGCCGATGTGCATACCCATGGGAATATATCGGACGAAATAGTCTCTGCCCCAGACGAGGGAGCAAATCGTCATAGCGTGGTCATCTCCTTTGTCCTTAGTAAATGGCGGGTTAAGGGGGTAAGTTTGGTGGGCTATGGCCAAGGATACCTGCTTAACTGGGGATTAAGTGAGGTGCAATAATAGCGCTGTTTTTTCCTTCTGTAGGTACAAATAATAGTGCGGGTTTCAGAGGCGCGGAAAAGTTTATTGTCTGGCCGGGGGTGTGGTATACTGATCCATGCTGTGGGTAACCCATACCTCCCCAGAGAAGGAGGTGAGAGCATATGCAAAATACTGTTCACAATTTCATGTATCTTGTTGCTGTAGATGTCGTAGCAGGAATCCTCCTCTACATTCTCAGCCATGTGTTGGACAAGATGTAACCACAGTACGCAACACACAGCAGCTATGCTTTAAATAGCGGAAAGCAGTAGTGGTCTCGACACTGCTGCTTTTCTTTTTGCATATGCTCCATACTGTTCACATAGAAGCTATCTGCGGTAAATATACCACAGCGAAAGCAGTTAGTCAATATTTATCTGTGTCTCTTCAGTACCTCTGCGATGTCAGCCAGGGTGTCTATGTCCTTCTCCTCCATGCCTCGTACTGTGTTCATCAGCCGGGTGGTGGCAGGAGAAGATTCTTTTTTGCAGGAAGTTGCAAAAGAGTTTTCCCCACTTCTGGGGAAAGGATCGATAAGATAATCCGCGCTCACTGAATAGTAAGAACAGAGGGCTACGATTGACTCGTAGTCTGGGAGCCTTTTTCCTAGTTCGTAATGCGCAATTGTGCTCCTAGGTATTCCTGTAGCCTCAGCGACATCAGATTGGGTGACGTGTTTATTTGCGCGGAGTTCCTTAATTCTTATTGCAAAATCTTCAGCGTTCATAGCAGCTCCTGTTCTATGCCAGACAATAATGTTCACGCTGTAACTATAAAGTTCAAATTGTAACTGAATTGTTGTTGCATGCCGAACAAAGCGGTGGTAATGTATTGTCACAATATGAACCGCCGAGTTCAGTATTGAACATCAATTAGAAAGGAAACGTAGTATGAAAAAAGAAACGGCAGCAAGCAACGACATCGCTATCACTACGATCCAAGGTGTTGATTGCTATGAAAGAAATGGGGTAGCTTATCTCAATCTCGAGACAGCAGCTCGTGGTCTTGGGTTTGTAGATCAGAGCAAAGGTGTTGAGTATGTCCGTTGGAATACCGTGAAGCAGTATCTAAAGGACATGGGCTTTTCGCAGGAAGTTGCGAAAGACACGTTCATCCCCGAGAACATCTTCTATCGTTTGGCAATGAAGGCAAAGAACGCTACAGCAGAAGCGTTCCAGGCGAAGGTAGCAGACGAGATCATCCCCGCTATCAGACGGACTGGTAAGTATGAAGTGAAGCAGTCAGTGTCTGATGCAGTAGAGATCTCCGGTCCTTATCTCCGGCAGCTGCGGGAGAGAAAGGGGCTGACGATAGTAGATGTATCCAAAGCGACTGGGGTTAACTACTATAACCTCGCAGGATTTGAACGGGGCAAGGATAAGAAATTCTGTGTAGGTAAGGCCAAGCGGGTACGAGTTTACAATTATCTTATGTCTCTTCCGGATGCGGCTCTTCCCCGGGTTACCTCAACCCCAGGTCGCAGCTACGTTACCTCAGTTCGTAATGACCTGCTCCCGGTTGAGAGGCGCGATTATCCTGTTAACAATGTGTCAGTTGAACAGATCCCCTTCACGATGGAAGAGTTCAACGAGCTGATCAAGACGGCAGTAACGAATGCACTGGGTAAGGCTCTGTGCGATGCAATGACCCAGATCATTACTGAGGTACAGAACAGGAAGCATCAGTAATCCGACGGGTTCTTATTCCTCTGGACCACAGCAAGGATATCCAGTACCTGCTTAGCCTCCTCATCTGTGCAGCCACGGAGTTTGTTGAACAGCACCTTCTGGTTGGGAGACAGCTCTTCATCAACTCCGTCCTCTGCATAGCCGAGGATGTAATCAATCGTACAATGGTAGAGGTCGGCAAGCTTCTTCAGTGACTCAGCATCTGGCTCTCTTGCTCCCCTCTCCCAGCCCGACAGGGTAGTCCGTGGGATGCCAAGCTGCTTAGCCGCTCGCTCCTGTGACAGGCCTAGGTATGTTCTTAAAGCATTTAATCTTCTGGACAGTTCCGTGGTTGACATTCCCGGTTCCTCCCTTTCTTAGAATATAATCGTAGCATTATTGACTCGTTTAGTGTAGCATACGTTGACTCAAAAAGCAACAACAAATTACAAAAAATTTAAAAAAGAAAGTCGCGTTTCGAGTCAAAAAATATGTTGCATTCTGAGTCGACGTGTGCTATAGTAGACTCACATCGAGTCGAGAAGCTGTTTCAAACCGAGACGATCAGCAAGAAAGGACAACACAATGACAGTATTACAGGCGATCATATTTGCAGCACTTGGTTTCGCAGCCGCAGCGATTCTTGCCAGTCAGTACAGAAGAACCTATGAGTACATGAGCAATGACAAGTACTGGGAACGGAATGACTGGTACAAGACGGAACCAGAGATGAGCGATGAGAGATTGTTCAAGTACCATAAGACGCAGATCGAGTACATCGATCCGAGTGAAGTGGAATGGGGGTAGTGTATGGATAATCCGATGAATAAACCAGGCAGACCAATTACAGCCGCGAATTACAAGCCAGCACATGACTACACCACTCCCCCTAACCAGATACGGAAGTACAGATTGAAAGCAGGACTGTCACAGCAGCAGCTGGCGAACATGGTTGGGCTGTCGAGATGCGGGATAGCAAGTCTGGAGCGGAAAGGAAACAGACCCCGTGACATGCAGATCATTAAGGCTATAGCCCTTGTGCTGAAAACATCGGTGCCTGAGATCCTCGGAGTGGAACAGGACACACCTTGGGTTGACTCCAACTTCTATCTTCCGAAGCGTGACGGTTTCTACCTTGCCGCATTCAAGCTGAAGTACAGCTCAGCACTCCGGTATTTGACCCTGTTCTTTGACGCAGTGAATGGCGAGTGGCGATACCTCGATGGTGCTGGCGGGAAAACAGATGACCGATTCAATGGCCATGTACTCTACTGGTCCGAGATAGAAAAGCCAATCGGTGAATAAGTTTCTTCTATTCCTTTCCTCCTACGTTTGATCCTACAGGCCTCTGCTTTTTCTCCCTGCCCTTCGTAGTTCGTTGCTCAATAGAGCGAGATTGACTTTGGCCGGTCGATCATTTAACCCTACCTCCTGAGCATCACTTCTTTCCTTTTTAAATATGTTGCCTTCATATACATTCCTTTCTGACTCTACCTCAACAGACTTTGATATGCAGAAGGGCAGCGAGAAGGGGCAGAGGCCAGGATAAAATGTGGAAAAGAATTTATACCCTATTATACACTATCGGGATGCGCAGGTTATGAGGCGCGGAAAAGTTTAAAATGAATAAATGCATATTTATTCATGCATAGCGAATTAAGGAAACACAACATATGGTATACCCAGAACAAAGAAGTTTAGATCCGGTCAGATTTAGAGTAGGCCGGAATGGAAGAATGCAGAACGTATGCTTCTCCGATCTCACTGAAGAAGAGCGGAAGATCCAGATGAATGGACGGGATCGAGAGTGGCTATACACCATGCTGAACATCATGACCGATACGATAATGAGACTCGGCGATGACTATGACTTGAACGAAACGGAGAAAGACGATGAGTAATAAGGAAGAGATCCCTGTTAAGAGAGATCTGGATGGGATCTACTTTAGAGTCCTGCGGAATGGCAGGTGGGAGGATAGATGTTTCTCTGATCTGACTCACGAGGAGCAGGAGAAGTGTCTTGAGGGCTACACCCTTGGAAGTCTGAAGGACATGGTGTTTCACCTGGCCGACTGTTTGGCGCAGCTTGGTGAGGCCTTCGATATTGTATCCACGGAGGCCGACGATGAGTGATAGCTATCAGGACATGGAGAACAGCGTAATTGTCGAGGCTACTTCTCCGGAGGTTCCGAAGTCTGTAAAGAAGCGGAACAAAAAATTGTGCAAGCGGTTCCCATTCCTCATTCCTACTAATGAGTGGAGCGGTAAGCGGATCACGGATTGCTGTGGTCCAGACGGTGAAGAAGGCTACTGGCCGGGATCACCAGACCATCACCCCGATTACGACTGGGAGTACACCAAGCTGGATGATATGCCAGAGGGATGGCGTAAAGCATTCGGCGAACAGATGTGCGAGGAGATCATGCAGGAGCTGGTCGAGCACAACTGTGTGGACAAGTACAGGGTCACGCAGATCAAAGAGAAGTACGGCGAGCTGAGATGGTGCGACTTTGGTGGCACGGACAAGATCTTCCGGGAGATCATCCCGAAGTACGAGGAGCTGTCAAAAAGGACATGCATCAACTGTGGTGCTCCTGCTACACGGATCAGTACAGGATGGATAAGCCCCTGGTGTGATCAATGCATCTTACCTCTCCGGTGCACGACAGTACCGATTGAGGAATGGTTTAAGGAGGATGCCGACGATGAGCACGAAGTATAACCACGAAAAGCTTAATAACAAGATCAAAGGTCTCCGTGGGGATACATGCTATCCGCAGGCTGTTCCGGAAAGGAAGCCGCCGGAGCAATGGCAACTGGACTGGATCGAGGAACATATCAAGCTGCTGCTGGAGCACGGTGTCGATGCGAGGAAAGTAGTTCAGCCGATCCGCACAGGCTACTACAAACTCCAGGCTGCTGCTGCTGTGACGGCGATCAACTCCATTTGCACTCTCTGCAGGAGGTTCGGCATAGAGGATATTGTCTGGAACTACATCATCCTCTGTAAGAACAAAGAGACGGGCAAGCGGGTAAAGTATCGTACGACCAAGGCGCGGACTTGTCCGAAAGGATACGAGTACATCGGAGAACTGTACCGAGAGCTTGTACCTAGGAGGGCGGGATGAAGAAGCAGAAGATAAGGTACTGCCTTAACTGTAACAAGATGCTGCATAGTGAGGACGACTGGTACACCGGAGAATGTTTGTGTGATGGGCACAGGATCGACAACATTCGCAACCATGATTGGTGCAAACACTGGGGAGCACCGAGTGACTGTGCGATTGACTACGACTACAACAGGGACAACAGCTCTGATGTAGATATAAATTTGGAGGATTATTAACATGACCATCAAAGATCTGTTGAATGAAGTTATCAATGGCGACGACGATGTGGAGATCACCATCAAGCGTACCGTACCGGACGACGAGGACGAGTCCACCTGTGAAGGTAAGGACACCTGCCCTATCGATATTGATGATATCGATGACACACCACTGGAAGAGAAGGAGTTTAAAGACTTCAAAGAATTCATCGACTTCCTTACCTCCATCGATGACGATGGGGAGAAAGATGAGGATGATGAAGAGGCAGAGCTGGAGGAGTACGAGGACAGTGCGAAGAAGGCATACCTCGAGTCTGTTAAAAAGGATGGGCCGGAGAAAGCTGATGCCCTGCTGAAGATCTCCGCAGCCGAGGCCACCCTCGAGCAGGCCATCAGGGAGAAGCTTCCAATCCGAGACAAGGATGTCAAGGCATACAACGATGCGCTGAAGATCCTGCTCGATCCGCCCGAGTTTCTCGTCGATCTGAAGTACTTTCTTATCGACAAGGCGAATGAGGACGGGATGGATAGACTGAAGAAGTAAGTCCACTCACAGGAGTAGGGAATTTAATAACCGTACAGAGATGCGGAAATTCCCTACATCCCTGTTAGGAATGTAGGAGAAAACAGTATGAGTTATCTACCTTATATATTAACGGCAGCAGGACTTGTCTCCATGGTATCCGGTGTAGTTTCCCTGCGTAATGGACTGAAGTCTGCTGATGGATTCAAGAGGCTGGAGGGTATGGCCTGGTGTGCTATCGAGATAGTAATAACCTTCGGCTGTGTTATCATGGCCTACCTTGGTCTGAATATGGAATAAGCTTTAAGGAGTATCTATGGATAATGAATTGACTATGACACAATTCTCTGCTGACGAACTGAAGAGACTTGTTGAACTGATCCCGCAGACTGATCCGACATCCCTTGCGTATGGTGTTCTTCTGGAGAACCTCGAGCGGTTCGCTGCATCGATAGACAATGTTGACTGGGTTCTCCGTATTGGATACCCGAAACCCCAGCCGCCAGAGGTTGGGCAGGTGACAGAGGCCGATGCAAATATCGTCCCGTTCAATCCGCCCACGTCCGAGGCAGAGAAGTTCTCCCCTGCTGTGGTTGGTGATCCCATTCCTGTGGAGCCGGAGGAAACTGAAGTGGCGGAAGAGTTCAAACTCGCTGATGTGAAAGCCGCTCTGTCTGCAGCGAAGGCAGCCGGGAAGATCGGTAGTCCGAAGCAGTGGATACGCGACAACGCGGGATGTGATGGACTCGAAGCAATCCCTGCCAGCAAGTATGGCGAAGTAATCTCTAAGCTGAAGGGGCTGCTGTAATGCCTACTATGCATGCGGCTTTATCACCGAGTGCGGCGAAGCGGTGGATTACATGTCCGCCATCCGGGAGGCTGAACCAGAAGTACAGAGAACTATTCGGTGATAAGTCGAGTGAATATGCGGAAGAAGGTACGTTGGCCCATAGTCTGGCGGAGTTAAAACTCCGTAGAGAGAATGGAGAAATCAATGACTTCAGCTACACTGAACAGGTCAAGTCGCTTGGTGATATACCTCGCGACATGGATCGTGCGACAGATGACTACGTTGATGTGGTCATGTCGGAACTGTATGCCGTACGAAAGATTGATCCGACCGCCCAACTTTTTGTAGAGCAGCGGCTGGATATGTCTGAGTGGATACCGGAATGCTTTGGCACATCGGACGCGGTGATCGTGTTCGAAGGTGGACTGATCGTACAAGATCTAAAATACGGCAAAGGTGTCCCCGTATCTGCGGTTGGAAACTATCAGGCTAGGATCTATGCGTTAGGTGCTTACGCAGCGTTCCGGGAGATCTACGATATTAAGCACGTAAAGGAAATGATAATTCAGCCGAGGCTTGACTCGGTAACGGAGGAAATACTTCCGATAGAAGACCTTCTCAGCTGGGCGGACGAGGTAATCAGACCCGCTGCACAATTGGCATGGACTGGACAAGGAGAATTTAAGAGCGGTGAGCATTGCCAATTCTGCAACGTAAAAGCAATCTGTAGGGAGAATGTTCTGAACTCCCTGTCCGTCATTCAAAATATGTTTGACTCGCCTGACGTAATCCCAGACGAGAGGCTAGAGAAGATGCTCCCCTATCTGGAATCAGCGGAGCAATGGATAAAGGATGTAAGAGCTTACGTCTATAACAGAGCTCTCGCCGGTGAACACATTCCGGGGTACAAGTTAGTTGAGGGGAGACGCCCGGGTCGAGTGTGGAAGGATGAGTCCACAGTTATCGACCAGCTTTCGCGGGCGGGGTATTCAAAGGAACAGATCTTTACTGAGCCAAAGCTCAAGTCTCCGGCTGAATTAGAAAAGGCATTAAAGCACTCAGCATTCGATGCTCTGGTTGGGGGCTATGTCTACCAGGGTAAAGGTGCTCTCACTCTTGTCCCGGTGTCCGACAAGCGTGAAGAGTACCGCCCAGTTGAACTTGACTTTGCGGATCTCGGCGAGTCAAACAATAACGTCAATTAGTTTAAACAAAAACAGTTATTTTGTATGAGGTAATGAACATGAATCTTAACATGAAAAGAAATGAATCTGGTACAGCTATTCGAATCGGCGAGGTCCGCTTCTCTTTCCCGCATGTCTTCGAAGCATACAAGCCAGAAGGCAGTGAGTATGAAAAGTACTCGGTATCTATTCTGATCCCGAAGGATAACGAAGAGGCACTGAAGCTTGTCAACAACGGCATCGCTGCTGCGGCAAAGCTGGGTGCGGAGAAGTACTGGAACGGCAAGATCCCTGCCACACTGAAGAAGCCCCTTCGCGATGGCGAGGAACGTGAAGACGATCCTGCCTATGAAGGTATGATGTTCCTCAACGCATCCAACAGACGCAAGCCAGGGGTGCAGGTACTGGAGGAAGGTATCCGGTACGATGCCAATGGACCGGAAGATTTCTACGCTGGGTGCTACGGTGGTGTCACTCTGGAGTTCTATCCGTTCAATAAGAACGGGAACAAAGGTGTGGCCGTGAGCCTTGGCAACTGCATCAAGACCAGAGATGGCGAGCGACTCTCCGGTGGTGGCGCATCCTCCGACGAAGACTTTGGTGATCTTGGATGAACGATGTTCAAGCAAAGCTGATCGTCCGGGAGTATGTGGGCAAACATCTCGATGCATCAGATCCCGCTCCGCACTACGATGTCTTCATTGTGTGGAAGTGTAAGGTCCTACAGAACTGTAAGTACTTGCTGAGTACTACTCTCCACGATGGTATGTACTACGAGCTGACCTATAGCGGAGATAAGCATATAGCTTTCCTCGACGCATATAAGAAGTTCGAGAATGTAGTCATCGATATCTAAGTTCCATGGATGGGGTACTTCCCCCATCCGTATATAGAGCCGTGGTGTAGCGGTCTATCACGCGTGGCTTTGAACCACGTATTCACAGGTTCGAATCCTGTCGGCTCTGCTTACGTATCTATGCCGGACTTGTCGCGGAGTCCAATGGCACGAACGGATTTCTGATATGCGTTTTAGGCACATGCAGCAACTGGCTATGCTACCTGTGTCGGTGGTCGCGAACACCCACCTCCTTTCATCTACCTCATGGCAGCTGGCCCACCAGTAGGGTCGCAGGTTGAAACCAAGCCGCGTGGGTGGAAATCCCACACACCCGCTCCGGTAACTCAATGGCAGAGTAGGGTCCTTATAAGGCCTTAACGAAAGTTCAATTCTTTCCCGGAGTACCAGATCGCACAAGCCAGGGCGGCGCAATTGGTAGGCGCGTATCGGTAGTGTGCATACCGTTGGAGAATATCCATGTGGGTTCGAATCCCACCCCTGGTCCTATTAAAATTCACTATGCCACCGTAGCTCAGATGGCTAGAGCCCGTAATGGTTGTCGCTGGTTCGAGTCCAGCCGGTGGCTTTATATGCCGGAGTGGCGTAATCGGTAGACGTATCAGACTTAAAATCTGAGGGAGAAATCCGTAGGGGTTCAAGTCCCCTCTCCGGCACTACTCTATTTAAAAGGTAGGTAAGCATGAAAAAGAAACAGCGGAACAGAGATGCCATGAGGAAAAACGAGTGGCGACAAAAACAGTATCGCAATGACGGCATAGTCATGATGCCTACGTTGAAGGAAGAATGGCAGGCCGTCATGCAGTATCTCCGAAATAACAAGGAGGCAGCCAAGGATGTATGAGTGCTTCCATTGTCTGGCCAGGGCGGTGATCTGGGACAGCGACTTTGATTTCTCGGATGTCGGGCTGGAGGGAGAAGGCATCGTACATTTCTGTCATTGCACTAACTGTGGCGCGCAGATCGAGTACTACATTTCTATTGACGTGGAGGAAGAAGAAGTTGAAGACCTACAATCTGAATATCTTAGGCAGCAAGTGGAAGATGAAGATAGTCCCCAGGCTATCCGATCCGATGTTTGAGCAGGTGGATGGGTACACTGACAGATCTATCAAGACGATCTTTATCCCCGATGATGCTTTCGGTGAGGTCGATGATCTGAAGGACTACAGTTCCTATTTGAAAGAGGTTAAGCGGCATGAGATCATTCACGCTTTCCTCTATGAGAGTGGCTTAGCTCAGAGTATGTATCACACTTCCTACGGTCATGATGAGGCCGAGATAGACTGGGTCGCTCTCCAGTTTCCGAAGATGTTGGAAGTCTTCAAGAAGGCAGAGGCGATATGAATAAGCCACATACTCTTTCAGCGGACCTCGAAACCTACTCCTCCGTGGACATTGGTAAGTGCGGTGTATATCGCTACACCGAATCCGACGACTTCGAGATCCTGCTCTTTGCCTACAGTCTGGACTATGGCCCGGTAGAAGTAATCGATCTGGCCCAGGGTGAGGAGATCCCTACTGAGATAGTTGACTGGCTTTATGATCCTGCTGTCGAGAAGACAGCGTTCAATGCGAATTTTGAGAGGACATGTCTGACTAAGTGGTTCGGTCGGTACTGTGAACCGGAGCAATGGAGCTGCACCATGATCCTCTCTGCGTCCTGTGGTCTTCCCCTCTCCCTCGCCGGAGTCGGTGCAGCACTGGAGCTTCCAGAAGACAAGGCGAAGATGAAGGAAGGCAAAGAGCTTATTCGGTACTTCTGTCAGCCATGCCGTCCTACTAAAACTAATGGTGGCAGAACTCGGAACCGACCGGAGGATGCACCAGAGAAGTGGGCAACATTCATCGAGTACAACAGACGAGATGTCGAGACGGAGAATACAATCCGCCAGCGTCTGTTGAAATGGAGGCCGGACTTCTCAGAACAAAAGCTCTGGTGTCTCGATCAGCGGATGAACGACAAGGGTGTCCGCATCGAACCGAGGTTAGCCGAGAACGCTATCAAGATTGGCAACCAGTATCGTGAGGAGTTGATTGAACATTGCAAACAACTGACCGGACTGGAGAATCCTAACTCTACCGCACAAATTAAATCCTGGTTGGAAGAGCAGGAAGGGATCGAAGTTCTTTCCTTAAATAAGAAAGCCATTGCTGATGTGTACGCTTCCCTGTCTGATGACCAGACAAAGGAAGTCCTCAAATTAAGGGAAGAGTTTTCCAAGAGTAGTAATAAAAAGTATGAGGCCTTCCTCCGTTCGTGCTGTAAAGATAATCATGTCCGCGGAACATTCCAATTCTATGGAGCGTCAACTGGGCGGTGGGCAGGAAGATTAGTGCAGCTTCAGAACCTACCGCATGACTCTCTTCCGGATCTGGATGATGCCCGGATGTGGGCGATGCTCGGAGATGAGGAAGACTTTGAATGTATGTATCCGAAAGTCCAGAGTGCGTTGAGCGCATTGATCCGTACCATGATAATACCGGAAGAGAATAGCCGATTGATTGTGGCGGACTTCAGTGCTATCGAAGCGAGAGTTATCGCCTGGATAGCTAATGAGGAGTGGCGGATCAAAGCTTTTGCCAATGGCGAGGATATCTACTGCGCGTCAGCCAGCCGTGCATTTAAAGTTCCCGTTGTGAAGCATGGTGTGAACGGCGAACTCAGAGCAAAGGGTAAGATCATTGAACTTGCTTGTATAGCTGAAGACCAGCTTGTTCTTACCGATCATGGCCTCGTTCCTATTCAAGATGTTACTACCGAGATGAAAGTCTGGGATGGTGAGTCCTTTGTAAGCCATGATGGGGTTGTGTTTCAAGGCGAGAAGTTCGTTATTGCGTATCAAGGATTAATGGCAACGCCAGATCATCCAGTATTTCTTACTGCTACAGACGAGGCAGCCCCATTTGGTTGGGCGGCAATAGGCGGTTGGGTTTTACGAGATGGTAAGTACCCAGCGGCTCGTGGTCCGGAAGTTCGGTGTCTTGAGAACAAAGTAAAGGTGTATGACATCTTAAATGCCGGACCGAACCATCGTTACACTGTATCTGGAAAGCTCGTCCACAATTGCGGATACGGCGGTGGCGTAGGAGCGATGAAGAATTTTGGGGCAGACCGCATGGGCATGTCCGAAGAAGAAATGTCCGATCTGGTATCCAAGTGGAGAGAAGCTTCACCGCATATTACCGCACTATGGAAATCCTTAGAGGACGCTGCCATCCGGTGTATTAAAAAAGGTAGACCTACGATCTCCACTGTCGGTCACATCCGATTTGACATGGAAGACGGGGTGATGTGGATGACTCTCCCATCTGGAAGACGGATAGCCTATTGGGGAGCGGCTATGGGCCAGGACCGATGGGGCCGTCCGTCGATGACCTACATGAGTATGAACCAGACGACACGTAAGTGGGAGCGTACAGAGACATTCGGCGGGAAACTGACAGAAAATCTCATCCAGGCCACCGCAAGAGACTGCCTCAAGGAAGCACTCTTCAATCTGGACAAAGCCGGATACGATGTCCGGGCTACTGTACATGATGAGGTTATTATCACAGATCCCTTTGACCATGGCTCTTTGGAAGAAGCCATCCGGTTGATGTGCAAAGGCGCTCCGTGGATGGAAGGCCTCCCGCTTAATGCCGATGGTTTTGAAACTATGTTCTATAAAAAGGATTGATTTATATGGCTGCTTGGAACAGAAAGAACTTAATGGGACAAAGGTTCGGTAGGCTTGTAGTAATTGCTCCAGCTGAAAACACAAAAGCCGGAAAGGCTAGGTGGCTTTGCCAGTGTGATTGTGGAAATCAGAAAGTTATTACGAGTGGAAATTTGTTAAGCGGGGATACTCGCAGTTGTGGCTGTCTGCATATTGACGAACTACACGCTAAAGCACAGAACCTTGTAGGGAAGAAGATAGGTCGGCTTACTGTTTTATCCCAAGAATATAAGGGCAAATCCATTCGATGCTTTTGTCATTGCGATTGCGGGAAAGAGAAATGGATTCCTTACCGAGGGCTGCGCGAAGAAACTACGCAGAGCTGCGGATGTTTATCGGCCGATGTGAATAGAGAGAAAGCAACCAAGCACGGCTTCTGCGGAGAGGACTTATACAACGTTCATAGAACATTGAAGCAGCGGTGCTTGAACTCAAACAGCCGCGATTATAAATGGTACGGTGCAAAAGGAATAACGGTATGCGAAGAGTGGCTGGATTATCCGGCCTTCAGAGAGTGGGCGTTGAATAACGGTTATCGTAAAGGACTGACAATTGAGCGCCTAAATGTCTATGGAAATTACTGCCCAGAGAATTGTACTTGGATACCTCTAAAGGACCAGATGAAAAACAAAACAAACAGCTTATGTAATAGAGGGTTAGAGCCATGACAATAGATCCAGAAGGTCCCTATCTTGTAGGACATTGCGACGTATGCGGCCAGGAGATCTGGTCCTACGATGATCGCTACGAGATGGATAACAATGTTTATTACTGCTCTGATCTTTGTCTGTTGTATGCGATGGATGTTTATAAGGTAAGAGGAGACGACTAAATGAAAAAGAAAAAAAGTTCTGCGTTTCATCAGGAACTTGTTGGAGACGATCTGAACATGATCAACATGTGTCTGAATTGTCCGTTCCCCCGTTGTGTTAACTGCATTGACAGCAAGGGCAAACGCAGCACTCCTAGCGGTGAGAGGACGACGAGGCAGAACCATGGAGGCAGACCGAAGAAGGGACTATCCGGTGTGGAGAATGTAGTACTGCAGTACTATGTTACGTCGAAGGACGATGACGACATAGCAAGTCACTCGAAATATCATCCTCACTCAGTATGTCAAGCCAGAATAAGGTTAGGCCTCCCTGTTTTGCGGAGAACTCCTATACCTATCCGGGAGCAACTTGTGGCCGAGGTAAAGGAAAGAATGAATAAGCTGTATGGAATTCAAGCCTAAGCCATACCAGATCATAGCAATGGACTTCCTCCGTACCCATTCCCACTGTGCTCTCTTCCTGGACATGGGACTGGGGAAGACGGTCACTTCATTAACTGTAGCGAAGGAACTGATCGATGACTACAGAGTTGAAAAGGTTCTGGTCATAGCTCCGAAGCGAGTGGCCGAGTCCACTTGGTCAGCTGAACAGAAAAAATGGGATCACCTACATGACCTCCGGGTAAGCAAAGTACTCGGTTCCAAGTCAGACAGGATAGCAGCCCTGGAGGCTGAAGCAGATATCTATGTTATCAACCGGGAGAATGTCCAGTGGCTTGTGGAATATACGAACGGGATCTGGCCATTCGATATGGTTATCATAGATGAGCTGTCCAGTTTCAAATCCCCACAAGCCAAGAGATTCAAGATGCTCAAGCGAGTGATCAAGCAGTGCGATTACGTCTGGGGTCTGACCGGTACACCGGCATCGAACGGATATATGGACCTATGGGCTCAGATTTATCTGATCGATAATGGCGAGCGACTGGGTAAGTTTATCGGTTCGTATCGGCAGGAGTTCTTTTATGCCGGTGCTCACAACGGGTTCATCGTATACGAGTACAAGTTGAGAACCGGAGCAAAAGAAAAGATAGACAGAAGACTCTCGGACATCTGTCTATCCATGAGTAAAGAAGATTGGCTGCAGATACCACCGCTTATCTTTAATGAAGTCCGAGTTAAGATGACGAAGAAAGAACGGAAAGTATATGAGCAGTTCGAAGTTGATAAAGTCCTGCCTCTTCTCGAAAGCAAGCTTGGATCAATTGATACCATGGACTCCGCAGTTGTTGGGGAGACAGCAGCAACGCTCTCCGGGAAGTTATTACAAATGGCAAACGGAGCAGTCTACGATGACAACGGAGGGGTCTTTCACCTCCACGATCAGAAGCTGGATGCGCTCGATGAAATAGTCGAGTCCTCCCAGGGGCAACCGATCCTTGTGTTCTACAGTTATAAGCATGACGTAGACAGGATAAAGGCGCGACACCCGGAAGCAGTTGTGCTGAAAGACAGCGCGGATATCCAGAGATGGAACAACGGAGAGATACCAATGTTACTCTGCCATCCGGCTTCTGCAGGTTATGGTATCAACCTGCAGGAAGGATCACATATCATGGTGTGGTTCGGCCTCCCCTATTCATTGGAAAATTATCAGCAGTCTATCGCCCGTCTGCATCGGCAGGGGCAGGAGCATCCGGTTATTGTCCATCACATTATCTGTGAGGGTACGCTGGATGAGAAGGTGCTGAAAGTACTACAGAGTAAGAACGCAACACAGAAATCATTATTAGATGCGCTAAAGAGGTACATTAAACATGACGATTAAAAACATTTATATCGCAGACGACGGCGAAGAGTTCGAGACCGAGGAAGAATGCCTCGAATATGAGGAACAGCTGAGATGCATCGACGGTGTGGATATGTTCACCTACACATTCGAAAAATGTAACCAGGGTGGACTCGAAGCATTTGAACATGCGACGTATATGTTCATCAGTGATCCGGATAGAGCGGAGAAGTACTTTGAATATGTACAGAGGGAAGGTGGCTATGATACACCAGGCTACTTTATTCCCGGGGACTGCCTCAGATATGATGAGCGTTCTGATAGCTGGATCAACATGCGTGATGAGATCCAAGAGCTGCAGGACAATCTTCTCAAGCTGATGATGCAGGTGGACGCATGATAGATCTGAAGCTGTACGAGAAACATAATGGCTCCAATCCGGTAGAGTATGGCTTCGGTCCCGAGTGGGTGGCAATGGCTATGTACATGGACGACTACCCCAGGTTCTATACGGAAGACGAAGCTGTTCTTTACTGGTTCCACAGTCTGAAAGATAAGGATATCCTCGACTGGTACCACAACGACTATAAGGAGACGCAGAATGCAAAAGATAAAGCAGCCGAAGATTCAGATAAATGCAACGAACCCAGCGGTGATCCAGGGGCTAAAGCTAATGGCCCAGGCACAGAAACAAAAAGAAAAGCGCGAAAAAGAAAAGGAAAAAAAGGTGGAGAAGAAAACCCAGATCTGGGCGATCGACTTCGACGGGACGCTTACTACTGGAGGGGTTTGGCCGAATATTGGGAAACCGAATGTCAACCTAATTGAGCTGCTGAAGTTGGCCCACACCATGGGGGTCAAGCTTATCCTGTGGACAAGTAGAGAGGGGCACTACCTTGACGAGGCGGTCGAGTGGTGCAAGGACTACGGTCTTGAGTTTGATGCAGTCAATGATAATGTCCCGGAAACTATACAGAATACGGGGCAGAATCCTCGCAAGGTAATTGCCCATCTGTTTATTGATGACCGCGCATTTCATTTCTGGGGTGAAGAAGGAGAACGCCATTTATGGGAGTTAATACAGAAGCTGTAAAGTCCTTCCTCGAATCCGCTCTTCTCTTCTCCTCCCTTTCGGAGGACCAGCGGAATAAATACCTGTCGATGTATGAGGCTGCTACGAAAACCACAACCGCAATAACAGGGATGCCGGGTGGTGGAGGATCTGATCGGAATGCGACGCTCGCAAATCTTGGGGATGCCGAGACCAGTCTTCATAGATGGGAAGAGATCGTTGAGAAGAAACGGGAAATAATTAAGTCATTCATAAGAGACGCGGAGATCGATCTGTATTATAAGGACATCCTCTGGCGAAGATACATCATGGGTACGAGCTGGGATATGATCCTTCTGATACTGCGGGATAAGCAGGAACTCTCCCAGCGGAAGTTATTCTACGACCATAACAAAGCCCTCGAAGCATGTGCTACCTGGGTGAATGAAACTGGAAAATATAAAGAAGAGGTAATGAACAAATGACAAGACAAGAGATACTCGGCCGAGCACTACAGTGTGTGAACGGTGATCGTGAGCAAGACTATGGTACTCCGGAAACAAATTTTCTTTCCATCGCTGCTATGTGGAACATCTACATTGCAAGAACTGGGCATAGACTTTTGGATGCTAAAGACGTTGCTGCCATGCTTGCCATGCTGAAGATCATCCGTATCGCATCCGGCCATGCTAAAGCTGACAACTGGATTGACCTCGCAGGGTATGCAGCTTGCGGAGGGGAGATCGAGATCAGTGCACTGGAAAATACAGAAGAGGTTCCTGCCGATGAGTGAGCCTCATTACATGAGCTACGGTAAGCTGGAGCTTCTGCCAGAACCTGGAGATAAGTTCCGCCTACTGATTGATGGTAAAGAGGTACGGCGCGGAATCCGTAGGAAGGATGTGCCGAAAGCAATAGCAGAGGAGCTGGAGAAGTATGAGTAAGTTTTCCGGAAAATGTGATCTATACGATTGGTTCGGTATGATCGCCTGTGAGCCGGGTGAGACTCCGTATGAATGCTACAAGCGTTTAGGCTCAGAGATCTTTTATTCGTATGGTGGGGATGATCGTCCTGTTCAAATTGAGAAGCCCTCCGATCTGGTTATGTTCTATCCGTTTATTGCTGGCGCGCACATCTATTCAAAGGACGGGGATGATATACACTGGATACCCAGAGGGAGTTATCTGGCTGACATAGTTACCTATGCTCCGGGTACGGCGGCACATTATCTTCAAGAGCTGCTGGATGAGTACTGGAGGGTGAGGGATGCCGAAGATCCGAAGTACACAGGATGAGATCGAAGAGTTCCTGACCGTCGAAGAGTACAAACCGATGGTCGAGAAACTGGAAGAGCAAGTAAGGAACAGAGAAGTAAAGATAGCTGCTCTCGAGTCAGAGCTGAAGGCCCAGCAGGATAAAGAGAAAGAGCACAGGCAAGCGGATCTCAATAACATTTATGCGTGGATGAGTGAGGCTATGAGACTGAGGCGGCTGTCAGAGATGCTAAGTGAGGACTTAATGGAATATAAAAAACGAGCGGAGAAAGCGGAACGAGGTCTGCGTAATATGCAGAAGTGGATCGAGATCTCCGGCGGGAAAGGAGCACCGCATGGACCAGAATATTTCTGATGAAGTGTGGGTCGGTCCATACGATGACGCTCCAGATTGTATTTATAATTGCTGTGTTGGTTGTTATAAGCATGACTGTGTAGAGTGTGGTTGGAATCCTTTCGTGTCTCTGTACCGTATCTCTACAAAATACGGCAAGGACGCTGCAAACTATTTGACGATGCAGTCGGACTGAAGGAGGCCCCGTGGATATAGTAATAACTGAATTCACGAGTAGGAGAAACCCAAACGGCATAATAAAGAACACCACCTGGTCCGATCTGGTTAAGCGGTTGAAGACTCCGATCTATACGGAAGAGTCTATCGATGAATACTGGGCGATGCCTAACGAGGATCGCACGGAAGCAAAAGATGTTGGTGGCTATGTGGCCGGAGAATTCGAGGGCGGCAAGCGCGAGAAGAAACTGCTGAAGAGCAGATACATTCTTACCATTGACGCGGACGATGCAACCAATCATGACGTAGAGGACTTCCAGTTTCTGAACGAGCATGTGATGTTCTTCTGTCACTCCACCCATACCAGCACCGAAGAGAACCCAAGACTCCGCTGGCTGTTCCCACTTACCCGGCCTGTAACGTCGGAGGAATACAAAGCTTTGGTAGGAGTGGTTGCATCATGGGTCGGTTCGAATACTATAGACGAAACAACCGACCAACCGGAGCGCCTGATGTTCTGGCCTTCCGTTTCATGGGATGCGCATTATGCATTCTGGGAAGGCGGGGATACTCCTATTGATCCGGATGAAATTCTGGACGAGATAGATCCAGGCGGGATGAAGCCTGTCGAGTACTCCCCCACAACTTCATCGGATACAACGATAGCCTTTGCTGACGACGGGAAGATCCCACAGGGTATGCGGAACCTCACTGTGTTCCGGTACGCATCAAAGCTTCGCGGGGCTGGACTAGATACAGATATCATTCTTGAATCGATCCGTCTGTTCAATGATAAGTATTGTGATCCTCCTCTAAGGGACGACGAGCTGAGATCAATTGCTACGTCTGCGAAGAAATTCGAAAAAGGTGAGATGATTCCGGAGAGTGCTTACACGGCTGATGATGTCTTCAAAGATCTGGGCGAGTCCAAGAAGCAGCTCGCTCCTCCTCTGGAGAACGGCAACCAGCTTCTCAGCAGGTACATTAAGCCAGCTGTCTTCCTCGTGGAGGACATGGTGACGACGGGGCTCGGTATGGTGGTAGCTCCTCCGAAGTTTGGTAAGTCGTGGTTTGCGCTGGACCTGGCTATCTCTATAGCGACAGGCCGAGAGTTCTTCGGGAAGAAGACGGTTAAGTCCGGGGTCCTGTACTATGCCCTGGAAGATAACGACCGTCGAATCCAGAATCGTCTGGATGAGGTATCCGGTAAGGATAAGGAGCTTGCGTGGTTCTATCATAAAGAAGACTGCCCTACTATGGACGAAGGACTCTTTGATGAGATCGATGCGTATCTAAAGATGTACCCGGAGATTAAGTTCATCGTAATCGACACTCTGCAGAAGGTCAGGCCACCTGCCAAAAGATCAGAGGGCGCGTACTCCAACGACTACAACGATGCAGGTAAGATTCAGAAGTTCGCCCTGAAGAGAGATATCTCGATTCTTCTTGTCCATCACACGAGAAAGATCATAGATCCAAACGACCTGATCGGAAACATCAGTGGTACGAATGGTCTGTCCGGTGCTATCGACTATGCGTTCGGTATGTCCAAGAAGAAGTGGGATGATGACGAGGCGAAGCTGGAACTCACAGGCCGAGACATAAACAAGCAGACGTACATGATGACCTTCAACCAGATCTCCTATCGCTGGGAGAACCTTGGATCTGAGAAGGAAGTCAGAGAGACAGAGGAAGATAGGTTGTACCAGGGCGAGCCGGTGGTGAAATACGTAAAGAACCATATGAATCTGTTGGAAGCGGAAACAGATCAAGATCCTGTAGTATGGCAGGTATCGGCGAAGGATTTGTACGACGGTTGTATAAAGGCCTATTCGACAGCAGGAGATGGGATCGACTCCCCAAGGAAGTTAGGACTCAGGGTCTTTAGTCTGGCAGATTCTTTTTTGAATAAGGACGAGATTGAAGTAACTAAGGACCGAGATCGGAATAGTCGGTACTACACCTTTACCAGAGACCGATTATAAATTTTCAACCAAAAGTTGGTTGACTTTGTCCGTATGTGTAGGTTACAATGTGGAGGAAATCAATCCTCCACTAAGCCTGCAAGCTAACAGGAGGAAAAACAAATGGCCAATAAAAAATTAGTTAAAGTATCTCTTCAGCTCCCGGACAAGAGCAGGAAGTACTTTTACGGCAAGACAAAGAAGGAGGCTGAGCAGAAAAGAGAAGAAGCGAAGCGCAAACTTCTTATGGGATATGACGTCGGTAACAGCACGACGTTTGGCGAACTTGCCGAGCTCTGGCTCGAAGAGTATAAGGCCCAGCGCAAACTCCATGTACGGACAAAGGAATCAACAGAAGATATTGTCAAGCGGTACATTCTCCCAGAGCTCGGTAACAGAAGGGTTAAGGACATTAAGCCAGCGAACATAGATCGTATGCTGCTGAACATCTCCCACCTGTCGAAGAGCACACAGGAAAAGGTGCTGACGTACACGAACAAGATCTTCAACAAAGCTGTAGAGAATGATATCATCCCTCGCTCCCCTGCCTTCAATAAAAAAGCTACGGCTGATAAACCAGAGAAGGTAAGGCCGCTGACGGATGCACAGTGCGAGGCTTTACTGAAAGCTACCAAAGGGACCAGGGTGTACCCGTTCATCGTCACCTGTCTATTCAGCGGTCTGCGTAAAGGCGAGGCTGCTGGTTTGATGTGGAAGGATCTGGATTTTGAGAACCGGATGATCAGTGTGGAAAGATCTATCGTGTGGCCGAAGTCAAATCGGCAGGGCGAGATCAACACCATGATGAAATCCGATGCGGCCCACAGGAAGATCCCGATGGCACCGGAGATCTACCAGGTTCTGAAGCCACTGAAGTCTGGAAGCAAATCCCTGTACGTGTTCCCCTGTAAGTCTGGAAGCTTCATGACAGCAGAATCCATCCGCAGCATGTGGAGTTTCGTAACGAACCGGACAGTGGGCGGACCGAGCACTGGATATCATCTAAAGCCGACGCTGGACTTTCACGTTACGCCACACGTTCTGCGGCACACCTGCTGCACGAGATGGATCGCCAGCGGGATGCAGCCTAAAGAAGCGCAGTATCTGATGGGGCATTCTTCACCGGATATCACGATGGCTATTTATGCAGAATATATGGCTGAACAGGAATTGCCTAAAACCGCAGAAAAAATTAATTCTGATAGTCTCCGATTGGCTTTAGGCTAATAAAAATTGTACCACATAAATGTGGTACTCATGTGGTAGTACTACCACATAACCACCACACAAATGCGGACTTTGACTTTGTACCCCGTAAGTACCACGTAAAAACAACAACAGTTGCTACACATTCGCAACATTTGTTTATTACTTTTACTCATGTTTGCAACAAATGTGAAATCAAAGTAATAAAAAAAGTTCCCAGATTCAAGCGATTTACTCAAATCTGAGAACTTTTTGAAGTGGCAGCGGGAGAAGGATTCGAACCCTCACATACGGAGTCAGAGGAATACTGTCCTAAACCTCCAACTGCCCAGTAATCACTGGTGGTTTGGGCCTGTAACAATTTGTAATTACCACACAAATACCACAATAAAAGTTTAACACAATTTTTAATTATTGTCAAGGCGGGCATAGCCGAGGATTGATTTCAATTTTACTCGCGGTATTTATATTCGAAGAAAGGAAATATTCTAATGGAATCGGATAAGAAGTATACACTTTCCATGCAAGTTTATTCAAACGTAGAAGGGCTTCCGGGAGCATATGCCACTGCGAAAATTGAATCAAACGACGGGTCGATAAGCAAAAACAGAGCCTGGATTGATAAGGAATTTCCTTCAAAAGAAACAATTGGAGATTTCTTTCACGAGCTTTTCGACGAATTCATCCCTAAAAAATCGACGGAAGAACAGGCGAAACCGGTAGTAAAGAGAGGTAAAAAGAATGGCTGATCGTATACCGAAACAGGAGATAGCTTTACATCACGAGGAGAATGTCTGGCCAATTGTAAAGGCATTGATCGACGAGAACTATGTAGTGATGGTAAGTCAGGAAGAGGAGCTCTGGATTATTAATTACATCTGGGCAGCGTATTCAAATCAGGCAAATAGAAACGATGTTGTGTTCATGCCAATAGATGATTTCGAGATGAACTTCTACGAGCGATGTGACGACGAGGACGAGGAGTAGTTTTTTTATTTTTCTTATTGACTCGTTCTGAGTCTTATGATATGATTCAATTCGAAACAAATGAATGAGGAGCTAATGCTATGCAAGAAGAATGGCGCATAATAAAAGAGTATCCGAAGTACTCTGTTAGTAACGGCTTGAGAATTCGGAACAATGAGACCGGAAGAATATTGAAGACAAGTGGAAAAGGAACTGTGGTTCTGTACTCCGGCAGTAGAGACACGCGTGTCGATAAGAGCGTATATGGCTTGTACCTTAAAGCTTTCGAAGGCTATCCGAGTGAGACGCGTGGTCGAACCAAGATCCGGGTTATTGAAACGGACGAGATATACTACAGCTATAGAGAGACTTGCGAAGGACTTGGCCTTCCCAGCTGCTATGCCAACTCTATCTGCACCGCTGTGTACCATAAGCGTAAGGATGGAACGAATCGAATGGTGAAGGGATATACCTTTGAACTTGTGGAGGATGTTGCGTAAATGTATAAAAGCCCGATAGAGTTAGTGAATTCATTTACTCCGATGACTGTACAGAGATACGATGATGCAATCATGACAGAGGTTCTCGCTAAAGTGGATGTCATCGTTGACAAAGAGGAACTAATGAAAGCTCTTCAGTATGATCGTAACCAGTACATGAAGGGCTACCAGGACGGCGTGGAGTATGCTAAACCCAATCAAGTCAAAGCTGATTGGATTCCGACGGGTTGTGAGGAAGAAGAATATTACTGGATCGGCGAATGCGCTAGATGTCATGAGTCTGTATTCTATGATAATTTCTGTCCGAAGTGCGGTTCGAAGCTGATCAAGCCAGACCGCAAGATGTGGTGGCTTCCTGAGAAGAAAGAAGAGCCAAAACCGGAGAAGCCAAAGCCTGAAGGATACGGAGAGTGCTGGGCCTGTCGGTATGCGGCATGGGATGGTAAGGAAAAGGACTGGATGTGCAACAGTGTAGTACTCTGCACAGGTGGCCAGTACTGGAAGAGTAGGAAGGTAGAGGAAGATGGATAAGTATATCCCATCAAAACAATCTATCTCACATGCCAAAGAACTGATTCTGAAACGAATTAAGTTGGAAGAGAACTGCATCGAAAAGCCTTTCGATACAGGAGAGATATATGCTCTTCAGAAAGCGGCACTTGTCATGGACGCTTATGAAACAGGGAATCTTGTCGAGCGGAGATCGTGCAATACATGCAAATACTATGAAGGAGTACATAATGTCCAGGGCTGTGCGCCATGCTCATTTTTAAATATTGGCTGTATTATGTGGAATGATTTTTGCTCACGATGGGAGAAAGAAAATGGCTGAGTACATTGATCGAGATGCTTTGCTTGCCGAGGCGAAAAGAATATCTGGCCCAATGACAGGAGATGGTTGGGACAACTGGGGTGTGTATGCTTTAATTAACAGACAACCAGCCGCTGATGTGCGGCCTGTGGTGCGGGGGAAGTGGGTGTTGGAATATGAGCCGAATGGGAAACCGTATTGTTTCCATTGTTCCGTATGTGATGGCGATTTCCACTACATCGGTATCACGACAAAGTACGATTTCTGCCCCAACTGCGGTGCTGACATGAGAGGTGAAACATGAGCGAGTGGATTCCTATTAAATCAAGACCAATGGATGAAGAAGAACGCGCAGAGTGGTCAGCAAAAATCGGATATGACATTGAAGACGAAGACGCAATAATCTTCACATCGCAGATGCCAGATGATGGCGAAGAGGTACTGACTTGCAACAGATATGGGAACGTTAGAATTGATACTTTTAATTACGATCCAGAATACGGTTGCTATTTTGAAGATAACGGAGATATGGACGGCATAGTGGCATGGATGCCGAAACCAAAGCCTTATAAACCGCTGAAGGAGGAAACATGAATGGATTACTGGGATAATTACTATGAACCATCAGAATTTGACGTAATGATGTCTGAATTCAAGCAAACGATTATCGACAATACACGCCAAGAGATTAAAGACCACATTCGAAAATTGGAAGAGGAAAATGCGGAGCTTCAAGAAGTCAAAAAGAACTGGAGCCAAATCAAGAAAGAACATGACAGTGCTATGCGTGAATTGCGCTATAAAACTGAAAACGCAGAGAGAGAAGCCAAGAGACAGAGAGCGGCAGATATTCTGAAAAGCATCGCAGGAAAAGGATATAGACCACATATTACCTACGAAGAATTGCCAAAGTGCGATAAGTGTGATGCAAACAGGCGTATTCATTATGTTTCCCCAATGGGCAGGCAAATGACAGAAGAGTGCGAGTGTGCTAAGAAAAAAATCCGTTATTCACCAAAAGAGGTGAAATGCTTAAGATTTTCCATTGATAATACGATCGACAGTTATAACTTCGAACTTGCTGATGAAGGCAGTTATGGGGATATCTGGTCAACACAAGCTGATTTCTATCAAGAACTACCGGAGAACTTAGAATCAATTAATTGCTACAGAGCAGTGTTTTTAAACGAAGAGGAATGTAAGAAATACTGTGATTGGCTGAATGAAAAGGAGGAAAGCTGATGTATGACGAACTGGTAAAGCGGCTGAGAATGAGAGCGCGTCTGTTCAAGCAAATCAACCAGATGGAAAACTGCATCATGGATGAAGCCGCTGATGCCATTGAAAAACTGAGCAAGCCGAAATGGATTCCCGTAACAGAGCGGTTGCCGGATGAACCAGGATTCTACATAGTATATACCGACTCGTCATACAACCCCATAAGAATGCTTAGGTATGGGATGGCGGCTCCTGTTTCATTCCGAAATGGGAATAATTGGTATGATGAAAAAGGCCAGCAAATATACAGTTGGCTTGTGAAGTTTTGGATGCCGCTCCCAGAACCACCGAAGGAGGAATGAGCATGAAAAACAGCGAGATCGAAAATAACTACACCTACCATGCACCAAAAGAGGGACAGCCTGAGAGGTATGAGCGCATCCGCTATAAGGCGAAGATGCTTGCCGCCTATATCAATGAATATTGTCCGGATAGCCGGGAAAAGTCCCTCGCATTTACCAGACTTGAAGAGGCCGTGATGTGGGCGAACGCTTCGATTGCGAGGAACGAGTGATGGGCGTTTACATTAAGGGCATGGAGATGCCGGAAAGCTGTTACGATTGTGACTTTACCAATGATGGGTTTTATCTTTGCAAAGCAGCGCATCTTTACAAGCAATTAGAGAACGATTGTGAAGAGCGAAGGCCAGATTGGTGTCCTCTCATTGAAGTCCCGCAGCACGGCAGATTGATCGATGCGGATACTGAGATAAGAAATGCTTTTATTGGAGGGCAGTACGGCTATTCTTTGGATGAAATAGAGGAAGCAATAGATAATGCACCAACAATCATCGAAGCGGAGGAGGGCGAGACATGATAATAATCACCAGAAAGAAGCAAGCCGAAATTGCCAAACAGCTTGCGGCAATCTATTACACTGCCGTTCACTGGCGGGACGAGGAATGGGAAGACTTTGTAAAGTGCATCGTTGGCAACTGTGCAGACATCGCATTCGCCGTTGGCGGCGAACGCATGATGGCGATTGAAGTTCCAGCACTTGTTATGGAGTTGAATCAGCGTTTGCACAAGGCAGAGGAGGAAACATGACTTTTGAGAGATACAGACTTACTCTCGTCCATGAATACATCGATGAGAATGGAGAAGCACATAAGATCGAAGATCCGGTTCGCACAGATTACAGTGTCGTAGTAGATAGGCTTGCTCCGCCAAAAGCCATAATAGTGAATGAGATGATAGAAAAACTAAAACACTTTATGCTCAACATCATATACCAGGAGGGCTAAAGATGAGTGTCATAATAAAGAATGTGGAAGTACCGCAGTATTGTGGTGCTTGCCATGTAGGATTCTGCAAACAGATTGGATGTGAGCTGTACATTGGATTCGATGACTATGCTACAAGTAGACATCCAGATTGCCCTATCAGTAATATTCCTACACCGCACGGCAGATTGATTGATGCGGATGCTTTAGCAGATAATTGGTACTATGCTTCCGCTGCATTACAACAAGATGATGTAAGAAAAGTGGTTTGCTTGGATGATATTGATAGCGCACCAACCATCATCGAAGCGGAGGAATGAGCATGAGTTGCGAATACTGTCACGAAGACAGAGACGGATATATTAGCCCGTTGGATAAGAATGCACACGCATATTATCATTATCCGGACGCACTGATACTAAGATTCGGCAAAGAACATCGTGAGTGCAAAATTAATTATTGCCCAATGTGTGGAAGAAAGTTAGGAGAAAAAACAGATAATAAGCGCATGACTAACGGAGAAAAAATACGACAGATGAGTGATGAGGAACTGATGGTTCTTCTTATTCATCAAAGATACTGGCCTGCTTGGTGCGACGATAACTGCCAGACTACTACATGCCTTGATTGCTGTCTTAAATGGCTGAAAAAGGAGGTAAAAGAAAATGCCAATTGAATACTACATCGGCATAGCCGTAGGGCTTTTTAGTGCTTTGCTTGCATACGTTTTATGCGTCATTCCCAAATTAATAAAAGGTGACTCCATGTGCGATAAATGCAAATATATGTCCTTTAAAGATTGGAAAGGTAAACGTAGATGCAGAGAGCTTTGGAAGTGGTTTTATATCACACCCAAATACTGCTCTCATTACAAAGAAAAGGAGGACGAGCATGGAAGCGATTGAATTTTTGAAAGAGTACAGGCGAATGTGTAAATCGCACACAGGTTGTATAGGTTGCCCATTAGAAAATACAGGATGTAATATACCTGATTCTACTGAGGAGAGACTACAAGAAATAATAAGAGTTACCGAACAGTGGAACAAAGAGCATCCTATTATCACCAATGCTCAGAAGTTCAAAGAAGTGTTTGGTTTCTTGCCAGACGGAGACGTTATATTTAGTAAAGACTATTTTATAAACGCTGTAAAAGGACCCGTTCTCAAATGGGATGAACCATACAAAGGAGCAGAAATATGAGACCTATAATTTTAAAAGCTGACCAGGATGGAAAGCTTCTGATCACAGTGGATGAGATCCGGAAGATGGTAGAAGACGCATATAACGAAGGTGTCGCGGATGGGAAAGCAAGCGTTCAGAATAGGTCATCACTGATCTCTAACGATCTGTGGCAGAAGACGACGCCATCCACAATTCCGGTTTACTATGGAACCGAAATAACGTGCGGACAAGATTCGAAGTGAGGAATGAATATGAAAACAAAAGACGAAGTAATTAACGGCTATCTTGAACGGCACACGCCAGAAGGTCAGACGATCCGCTCTGAGCTGGAGAACATCTGGGAGAATGGGTATATCCGTGGTCGTCGAGATTTTGGTGCGCTCGACGTAACCGAAGAGTTGCACCGTCAGTACAATAAAGGCTATGCCAACGGATACGATGCGGGCAAGGACGTAGAAGCCTACCAAGATGGCTACGACAAAGGCGCTGATGATGCACGTTATGTATTGTGGTGGGCGGTGTCGAAGGTTATTCTCTCTCCTGATCGTGGCGGTCTTGGAGGTATAGCTGTTGAGAAGATATTTAACACTTATTTCCTTGAAGACATATTTATGAATTTTACTCCAGAGGAGATTATTAAGAAGGTAAAGGATTACAAAGAAGGGCCAAAGAAATCTGCGCCTACTAACCGGGATAAGTTTGAGGAAGTGTTCGGCCTGACAATAGAGTGCAACACTAACCTTGATAGAGACCGGCGCGCTTTTACGATCCAGTCAAAAGATGAGAGCTGGAGGAAGAAACAATCCGAGTGGTTAGATTCGCCATACAAGGAGCAAAAAGAATGAAGCAAATAGTGGTATTTAGCCAAAAGGATATCGAAGAAGTGAAAGCCAAAGTAAAGGGTGTCGTCGGCTTGATTAAGGGCCAGCCAATGATATCGCATATTGACTATATGGTCCTGACTGATCTTGGAGAAATCCTTGATCTACTGAATAGGGAGGAATGAATATGAAAACACAAGACGAAGTAATTAACGACTATCTCGAACGGCATACTCCTTTTGGCCCTGCGATCCGGTCCGAGCTGAGCGGTATCTGGAATAACGGATATTACCATGGTTATGAAACTGCTGAGAGAAAAGCCAAAGACAAGTATGAAGTGGATACTAACATGCAGTACAACCTTGGGTATCAGCATGGCTATGATAGCGGTAAGGACGTAGCCTACAAGGAACTCTCCGGCTGGACTGTTGAGGAAGGCAAGGCGAAATTAGGTGAAGCCTACCAGAACGGTTACGACAAAGGTTATGCAACCGGCCTGGAAGAAGCTCAAGATCAGATCTATCAGAATGGCTACGACAAAGGCGCTGATGATGCACGTTATGTACTGTGGTGGGCAATAAAGAAGCTGTATCTAGATACTTCGGAAGGCGGGCTTACAATTGCGGATATGGCTAAAATATTTGGAGAATTCGATCTAGTCAGTGATGTCCTACGGAAGTTTACTCCAGAGGAATTTATCGAGAAGATCAAGGCCTACGAAGAATCCAAGAAATCCGCGCCTACTAACCGGGATAAGTTTGAAGAAGTATTCCCTTATTCTCCTAATGATATATCTCGCGTTTTTTCTTTCGGAGACAACGGCATCTTCATTCCGGACTCTTGGATGGACAAGCCATACAAGGAGCCAGAAGAGTGAAAGAATATGAAGTATGGATGGAAGGCTATGCCTCTACCGGAGAAAGTGGCGAGCATAAACTCGTTGGGCGGTATGAAGCGGACACATTTCAAGAAGCATGCAAACAAGCAGCGTGGGATTTAGCCAACGGTGATATAGCCGTGTATTATAATTATTATGATGAAAAAGAGAACACCTGGTGGGCTTGCCGCTTCTTTGATAATGAAGCAGACTCTATGGCGTTTGGTTAAGGAGAATTAAAATGGGAACTAATTACTACGCTGTCCGTACCAGACCTACGGTTGGGGAGCCTGTTCATATCGGTAAGTCCTCATGGGGCTGGCTGTTTCTGTTCCAGGCACAGGACAACCAATACCATGATCCGCCCATTGTATGGAACAGCTATGACGAAGTGAAGGATTGGTTACGGAAATACACAGTTGAAAGAAACGATTATGTTATCATGGATGAGTACGATAACATAGTCAATCTCGATGAATTCATCGATCTGGTAGATGAGAAGCAGAACGATCCGTACAATCTGGGAAACCAAAACAACTTCCGGGAGGGTGTAAGGAACGTGAACGGATATCGGTTTGATGATAGGTGGTTTTGTTAGGAGCAGTTATGATTAACATTAAATCAATTTTGCTTGCTATATCGCCTGCAATGATTATGCTGTTGGCACATTTCCTTTCAGATTAACTGGAGCAATTCATCTGAAAGGAAACAACAAATGTCAATATGGACAGGTGATAACTCAAGCGAATGGAGTTGGATCGATAATGAAGAGGAGAACGAAAATGAACAATAACAATTCAAACACTGGGGGCAGCGTTGGCTTCGCTGGACTACTAACCCTCTTATTTATTGCATTAAAACTTATGAACGTAATCACTTGGTCATGGGTCTGGGTGCTCTCCCCTATCTGGATTGCGCTCCTGCTTCTGATCCTGGTTAGCATCGCAATCTATTTAGGCACAAGGTAGATATGGAGAATTTATACGAGAAGTTTTTAGAAATCCTGGAAGACCATCCGGAAATAGACGAGATGTTCTACCCGTGGAGCGAATGCCAAGTCCGTATATATGAGATTCCACGGGTAGAAACAGAAATGTTTTTCCCTAGGCATCCTAATTCAATGATAGAGGTAAAAGAAAATGCTGAGTGATAAGATTTACACACAAATTGAGAGAGTAGTGGATCATCTGGCAGAGATGGAATTGGAGCCAGAAGAATCTATGTGGAATTACGAAGGTCTCGTTAAGGCGCTCCAAACCCTTCATATTGTATATTTGCAGCAGAAAGAGGACGAGGCCTATAATTGCGGGAATTGGGGTTGAGGTAAAAGAAAAATGATAATAGTTGAGAACATAATAACACCGAGCCAGTATCAATGGGCGACAGTTGTTGCTGGCTGCAGAAACCCGTTCAACAGCTGGCATAAGTCCGACAGCAAATGGGGAGAAAGCGAATACTACATAGGTGAACAAGATTACACACTGATGAAACGCCTAGCACATGCTGGCGATGATCATGGCAAGTTCATGCGTATGTTACCGGTTATCATGGATATAACCGCGCCTCTCTACTGGTGGAAACAAATGGACCAATACAAGGTAGGAACGGTAACAGACTCCACTTCGACCATGCACAGACTCCTTGCTGATCCGTTTACCGTGGATGATTTCTCTTTCGACCACACCCCTATGTATGTGCAGGACAATATACTGGCACATCTGAACACATTAAGGGGCCAGTACTTAGCAGAGAAAGATCCGGATAAGAAGGCTGATATCTTTGCCGAAGCTAATGAGTTTCTCCCCCAGTCCTTTATGCAGCTCCGTACATGGAGTGGAAACTACCAGGTACTACGGCATATCTACCACGCAAGGAAGGACCACAAACTCGGTGATTGGCATAAGTTCTGTGCAAAATTAGAGACACTTCCCTCCTCTGAATTGATCACGGAGTAAAGAATGAAGACAAAAGATATAGTAAGAAAATGGCAACACTTGTATAAGGAGTTAGAGATAAGTGACCGTCAGGCTATATTGGCTTTCAAAAGATACAGAGAGAACCCCATAACAGAAAATAAATTTCAAGTATATGACGCGCAAGATAGAAGTGATGCCGCTGCTGAGGCATTACATAAGTTTCTGAATTGCGAGTGGAAACAAGGAGAGGAAACATGACAACTCTTGATATACTAACTTTGTTTAGAACCTTGGAAAAAGCTGAAAAGAAATTAGATGCGCTTCGAAATAAGTTAACCGATTACAATGAGAAAGCTGAGCTGGAATGCCTTGTCGAAGACATACGTTCTGCACAGCGAAACTTCCTCCGAGCGGAGTGGCATTAAGGCGCGATTATCCTAAAAAAAGATACCCCCTACTACTTATTACGGTAGTAGGGGGTTTTGTCGTTTTACCAGAACCTTCTGTACTTGAATGCGTCCTGTACAGCTTCGTTAGCTGTCGGGATCACGAGTCCAGAGTTGGTTCTTTGTTTTGTTTCTGGCGTATTCTCTGTAGCCGCAGGAGGTATAACATATCCGTTCCTCGGTCTTACCGAAGCCTCCGCCGGTGTAGTGTTAGGCGCCACAGTATTCAGATCCGTTCCGAGATGCATACCGTAGTTATATCCGGCTGCTATCTTTG